>WNFR01003054.1_pt1 | contig 22815 bp, 17 predicted proteins | sample 5400221 | NCBI WGS metagenome assembly WNFR01 (sample SAMN13153357, study PRJNA577476) | soil metagenome | isolation source: 40 cm soil under Madrone tree | place: USA:California | collected 2016-06-14 | reverse complement strand
TGAAGCGGGCAATGACTTCGCACGACGAGTTACGGTGCGCTATGGCAAGATTTCTGGTGCCCTCATTGAAGTCGTTAAGGGAGTCTCGCCGGGCGATCGAGTGATCGTGACTGATATGTCGAAGTGGGCAAAGTACCAGCGTGTTCGCCTCCAATAAGCCAACTTTCGTTTTTCAGGCCACCGCCCTGAAAGTCGTGTCCAGGTTGTCGGCAACCCTTACCTTGGGATTACTTCCCGCTTGCCCGTTACACGTCCGATTGCTCGCCGGAGTGGAACCATAACAGGTGGTCGATTACGGGACGAACCGTCTCGGAATCGTTCACAGACACTTTGGAACCGGCAAGACTGCCGCCGTAAGTTCCGGCCTGACATGCATATTCGAGTTAGACCGGTATGGCAGGTGACGTGCTCATATCGCATTGCGATAAGAGAGGCCAAATGGGTAAGGAACGAACCGATCTTTTGCGTGGCACGTTAGGCCTGCTGATCTTGAAAGCGCTGGCACTGGAACCATTGCATGGAGTCGGTGTGTCCCGACGGATCACGCAGATTAGTGCCGGTGCCTTTCAAGTGAGTTTTGGCTCGCTCTTTCCGGCTTTGCACCGCATGGAAGAGAAGGGTTGGGTCCAAGCCGAATGGCGCGCCTCGGAAAACAATCGCCGGGCCAAGTACTACCGCCTGACTTCCTCCGGCCGCGCACAGCTCAGGGCCGAGGAACGGGATTGGAGTCAGGTCGTCAAGATCATGACAGCGGCGGTCGAATCCGCCTGAGTTCGGATAGGAGGCGTCATGCCAGGCCGAATTGCCAGTTTCTTCCGAAACCTTCTGCGCAAACGCGCGATCGAGCAAGCACTGGACGATGAGCTGAAATCTGCGGTGGAACTGCTGACCCAGGAAAAGATGAATCAGGGGCTTTCACATCCAGAAGCTCGCAGGCAAGCGCTCATCGAACTTGGCGGTGTCGAGCAAGTTAAAGAAGAGGTGCGCGCCAGTCGTGGCGGCTGGGAATCCTTTGTAGAAACGTGTTGGCAGGATTTGCGCTATGGCGCACGAACGCTTCGCAAATCCCCTGGCTTCACCGCCGTCGCGGCGCTGACCCTGGCGCTCGGTATAGGGTCGGCGACCACCATCTTCAGCGCGATCCAGAACATTCTGCTGGATCCGTTCCCCTACACGGATGCGCAGCGCGTCGTCGCGATCCAAATTCATGATACCGCCAGTGGCCGTCCCGGCGGACGCACGTATTATCAGGCTCCTGAATTCCTGGATTACCAGGAGCAGAACCACGTCTTCGAAGAGGTGATTGGGGGCACGTTCCTTGACGTCCTTTACGACAATGGCGACGGCATGGAGCAGTTCCAGGGTAGTTACGTCACCCCCAATACCTTCCGTTTCCTAGGCGTACCGGCCCTACTCGGCCGTGGGATCGCGCCCGATGACGCCAGGCCGGGCGCGCCGCCGGTTTTCGTGATGGCTTACAAGTTATGGATTAAGCGCTTCAATCAAGACCGATCGATCTTGGGCAAGACTTTCGTGCTGAATAGTGTGCCGACCACGCTGGTTGGGATCATGCCGCAGCGGTTCACGAAACTCGGCGCGGAGGTCTGGATGGCCAAGACGATGAATCGCAGCGATCCTCAAGACAGCCGAGACTATTGGAATTTTCAGGCGAAGCTGAAGCGTGGCGTCACCATTCAACAGGCGCAGGCGGACATCGAGGTGATCGCGCACCGCCTCGCCCAGGTTTATCCGAAGAATTATCCGAAAAACTTTAGCGTCCAGATCATAAGCTGGGTGGACAGCCTCGTGGGGCAGTTTCGCAAGTCGCTATACACCATAGCCGCTGCGGTGGCGCTGCTGCTGCTGATCGCATGCAGCAACGTGGCGAATATGCTGCTGGCTCGCGCGACGACGCGGGAGAAGGAGATGGCGATTCGGTCTTCGCTGGGAGCCAGCCGGCTCCGGCTGCTCGGCCAGTTGCTGATTGAGAGTTTTCTCCTCGCGCTCGCCGTAGCCATCGTCGGCTGTCTGTTCTCCTATGCGGGAATTAAGGGCCTCGTGGCGCTGATTCCGGATGGCCTCATCCCTCGTGAAGCCCAGATCCGGCTGAATCTCCCCGTCCTGCTGTTTAGTTTGGGGACAGCGGTATTCACCGCCGTGCTCGTCGGGCTGGTGCCCGCGCTCCAAGCGGCAAGAAAGAACCTCGTCGAACCGGTGCGAGATGCCGGCAAGGGCGTCAGCGGTGGCTTCCGGCGGGGACGGCTGCGGAGCACGCTGGTTGTGGTTGAAGTAGCTCTGTCGGTGGTGTTGTTGTCAGGAGCGGGGCTGCTGATGCGCAGTTTCGTCCGTTTGCAGCAGGTGGACCTGGGATTCAATCCTGACAATATCCTGTTTGCGCGGCTGCCGTTCCCGCGAGGCCAGTATAAGACTGTCGCCGAGAAACAGCGGTTTTTCCGGGCGTTGCTGCCACGGTTGCAAGCGCTGCCAGGCGTCATGGCAGCAACCGAGACGACGACAGTCCCACCGTTTGGAGGCATCCGAAGCGATATAGAGATTACCGGGAAAACACACGCGGAGAAATGGGAGGCGATTTTCAGCTTGTGCAGCGAAGGGTACGTCCCAACTCTGCAAGTGCGACTTCTGCGCGGCCGCACTCTCTCTGAAATGGAGGTGAACAGCGCCCGCAAAGTCGCGGTCGTAAACCAGACGCTGGTCAACAAGTTTTTCGGCCACGAGGATCCGATCGGGAGGCTGGTCAAGATCAATATGCTGGAAAACTTTCCGGATTCTCCAGTCAAGGATCCAGTGTTCGAGATCATCGGCGTGATTTCGGATGTCAGGAATCAGGGCCTCCGGGATCCGGCGATGCCGGAAGTTCTCGCGCCGTTTACCATCACCGGCACGTTCGACCGTGCCATTCTGGTCAGGACCTCAGTTCCGCCGATGACGATGCTCAACAACATCCAGCTGGAGATTTGGGCCGTGGACCGCAACATCGCTCTTAGCTTCGCCGGCAGCTTGCAGGGTTACATGATGCAATTCATGTACGCCGAGCCACGCTTCAGTGTGATCTTGCTGGGCGTATTTGCGGGCGTCGGACTGGTGATGGTAGCGATTGGCGTGTTCAGCGTGATCGCCTACACTGTCTCGCGGCAAACCCGCGAGATCGGCATCCGGATGGCTCTTGGCGCCGGACGTGCGGACGTGCTGCGGATGGTTCTTCGGGCTGGCCTGCAGTTGCTCGGTATGGGCGTGGGCGTGGGGCTTCTGGTGAGCTTTGGCGTGACGCGCGTGATCGCCAGCCAGCTATTGGGCGTGTCTCCGCGCGATCCGGTGACGCTGGGCTCAGTGGTGGCCGTTGTGGCTGTCGTCGGGCTTGCGGCGTGTTACTTTCCGGCGCGACGGGGAACCCGTGTCGATCCGATGGTCGCCTTGCGGTACGAATAATCCGCGCTGTCCGGCTTAGCTCAAGTCTGCTTCTGACGCCGATACTCACTGATTTCGGTAACTAACCTTTTTCCGCCGCGCATTTTCTTGGCCACTGCTTCGGGCTAATTCCTGCGTCCGGCAGCTTCGCGGCTTCTGCTTTCCCGGTTCCGCCCTTACACCACCATTGGGTTCCCTCCCATAAAGCAGCCGCTCGCTTTGGAAGCAGCAGCCCTCGCTTTTGGGTGCCCCAGAAAATGGGGCAGAAAAAGGAGACATTTTCATGTCCTACTTATATGTTAAGTGGAATAGCTTCAGGCTGAGGTTTGCTCGCCGACGTTTCCGACATTAGAGCATGGTTTGTCTTGCGCTGGCCACTCCCGTAGCGAAGACCTGCGACGCCGCAGGCGGCGCGTTTAGGCCGCATTGGAGGGAGTGGCCAGGGAGGGATTATTGGGCGAATCTCGTCCGAGCGGGTACCCTCGCGAATGCCGCCGTCTGCAACATTTGCATTACGTCACCGGCGCAATCTCGCGATTTCGAGTTATTCTCAGATGTTGTGGAGTAGCGCGTGAGTCAGGCGGCGTTTTCTTTGTGCTTTCCAGTTTGGGCGCTCGGAGTGGCGCTATTCTGTTGCCTTCGCGTGGCTCTATACGCATTCCAAGGGAAGTCTGCTGCTAACGATGCTGATGCACTCCGGAGCATAAGCTCCGGAGACCGGAAAAAGTTAAGTTGCCGCGACGGCAGACCAAGCGGGCCTTAGAAGGCCAGCCGCAAACCGAGCGACATGATGCGTGAGATGGGGGCGCCGAGCGAGCCGACGCTGGAGTTGTTATTCTGCTGAGCCAGGCAGAGAGACTTGCCGAAATGGCTGCTGCTCAGATCTGCCTGAATGCAGTCGAAGCTCGGGTGATTGGTCAGGTTCTGGGCCTGCGCACGGAACTCGAGCTTCATGGACTCAGTCAACTTGAAGGTCTTGCCCAATGACATGTCCAATTGCAGGAATTTCGGCCCGGTGAAGATGTCGCGACCCAACGTACCGAACCGGTTGTAGGGTGTTGTTCCGGTGGTGGGGTAAGCCGGATTGCCGAACAATGTGCTGGGCGTAAATCCGGTGCACGTACTTGAGCTGGCACTGAGGCTAGTGTTCCCAGGCATGCCGGCTTCGCCGCAGCCGATGCGGTTATTGTCGGTGAAAATGCCGTCCGCAGGGTTCGCACCGCTATAAACGGAACTCACGCTGCTGCCGAGGAAGTTGGGGTGGTCGTTGAGGACGCCGTCAAGATTATAGTCGCCGCCGATGTTGATGGGGGCGCCGTTTTGATCCTTCAAAAGTGGGGTGCAGCCATTTGGGTTCGCAATCGCATCGCAGATCGAGCCATTCGGTTCAACTCCGCCCGGAGGCACAAACGCCCGAGCACGGATGCGGCCGCGACCGTTGTGAACATCGATTGGATGACCGGAGTACAATTGGAAGAAGCTTCCGAGCTGCCAACCTCCGAGAGCGTGCCCGATGAAGCCCTTTTCAGCCTTCAGAAAAGGCAACTCATAAGTCACGCTGAACTTGTAGGCGTGGCGATGGTCAAAAGAAGCGCGGCCGTAGATCTGCTTCTGATTGGTGTTCGTAATGTAGTAGTAGGGATAGGTATTAGCGGTCGCAGCGACGTTCGAGCAGCCGGCGAAGAGCTCGGAGTTAACATCCAGCAGTTTAGAGTAAGTGTAACCGGTCTGAAATTGCAGGCCGTTGCTCATGCGCTTCTGCACTTCCATAACCAACGCATTGTAATTGGAACTGACGCTGTTAGAACGGTAGTTGAAGCCGGTGTAGAGCGGGTTGGGCCGCGTTGGGCTCTGGCTGCCGCGAATGGTGGCGGGGTTGTTCGCAAAATTGTAATAGCCGTCACCATCCACGCGATTGAGGTTCTCCAACATGGGCAAGTGCCGACCCATAGAGCCTTGGTAGTTGACGCGGAATAAGAAGTTGCCTAAGAATTGCCGCTCCACTCCTAGGAAGAAGTTTTGTCCGGAAGAGTCCTTCATATTTACGTCCATAGTGCGGATCGAGATGCGATGACCAGCGCAGACGCCTGGAACGGGGGCATTCGGGATTTGGCAGCCCGGGATACTGGGGTTATAACCGGGACCAATGGACGTAGGGTTGGAATAAAAAATGGCATCACCAGTGTCTGCCTGACGGTCGGCCAAAGCGTAGAAGGGTGGGTTCCAAGCGCCATTGGACCAGATGTTATCGAAGATGCGGTCATAGTAGATGCCATAGCCGCCGCGGATAGCCATTTTTCCGTTGCCAAAGGGATCCCAGGCAAAGCCGATGCGCGGAGCGAAGTCATGGTTTTGCGTGTTCCACATACGACCAACCGGACCGACCCTGGCGGCGGCGATGCAGCTAAAGGTGTTAATGTCGCAGCTATTAATGTTGGTGAACTGCGCCATAATGCCGTGGTCTTCGCTCGGCGCGCCGTAACGGTCCCAGCGGACGCCGAGGTTGAGAGTCAGGTGCTGGTTAACCCTCCAATCGTCCTGAGCGAATGCATAGTAATCGTGGTAGGTGTAATGGCGGTAGGCGTTGCCCTTCGCACCCGTCCTGGGGTCGATGGACGTCTCCGTAAAGTATGGGTAATCATTCGTAAAGTTGGTATTGGGCTCGTTCACGACGTTAGCTATGCTGCCGTCGGGTAGCAAGGTGGCGTCGCATACCGGAGTTAACTGACTGCCCGAGGCACATGCCCCGCCAGCCGGCGTGGCTTTGGAGTTGACGGAATACAGTTCACCAAACTCGTAATCACCGGGCTGCCCCAGGTCCCAGTTGCGGTAAAGGATGCCATGCTGCATCCCGCCACCGACCTTGAGAGAATGGCGTCCACGAGACCAAGTCAAATTATCTGAAGCGCCCCAGCGGTCCTGGACGAATCCCTCGATCTGTCCACCTTCAAAGGGTCCGCCCAAATTGAAACCCAAGCAGCCTCCGCTCTGGTTATCGATGATGATACTGGGGATGGTGTTGGTCCCGTCGCCTTCAATAAATTTGTTGAAGTGGCGGTTGTGGGAGACACGCGCTTCGTTTACGAGACGAGGATTGAATATGTGGCTCTCACTCAGGGTAATATTATGAAAATGATTTGTGGTTGTTCCGCTGATAGGGGCGCTGGTGTTGAGCGGACCACCACCGAACTTATCCACGAATGATTGCCGATAAAGGTTCACCGAGACGCTGATGCGATTGTTGGGACTGAAGTTGTGGTCCACCCGACCGTAGTAGGCGTCCTCCGTATCGGTTTGCGGGTCTGAGAAGGAGAGGCAGCCGACGGGATTGGGTAAACCCGTTACGCCGTTTGATGTCCAGTAATCCGTGCCTTTTCCGGTGAACGCAGTGTCGGGGCAAGGGCTGTCCGAAGTGACCGGAGGATACGCCTTGAGTACTTGCTGCGCGATGGAGGGACCGCCAGAGCCATTCCCGTTCGCATGCGCGAGCATATAGGCGAGGCCAGCGCTGGTGGGAACAAAATTATTGGCACTGGTCGTCGAAGCCAGCAACTTAATGCGGTCGTAGGCAAAGGAAAAGAAGGTCTTATCTTTGAAAATGGGGCCGTCCACCTCGCCACCAAACTGGTTGCGAATATATTTCGGTCTTTTTGATAGCAGGCCCTGTGTGTCGTCGTGCACAGCCCGATCATAGAACCAGCCGTTCGCGTTCAGCAACGCGTTGCGGTTGAACTCGTAGAGCGCGCCGTGAAACTTGTTGGTGCCGCTGGTCTGGTTTACGGTGACGATGGCGCCGCCGCCGCGGCCGTATTCGGCGCTCATGCTGTTGGTAATGATGGCGAAGTCCTGTACGGATTCGAGTGGCGGCCTGATATTAATCGCGCCTTCGCTAAAGTTGTCGTTGTCATCGCCGCCGTTGAGCAGATACGAGGTACCGGATTCACGCGCCCCACCAGAGGTAGGCGACATATCGATGCCTGGCGCCACTTGCGGTGCCAGGAAAGGAAGCGTCGCCAACACGTCACGATCCGCCAGGGGCGCGTTCAGGATGGTGGTGCGATCAATTTGGGTGGAGAGTTCGGAAGTGGCGGTCTGTACAAGGGCGGTATTCTCAGTGACCTCGATTACTTCGCTGGCCTTGGCCAATTCGAGCTTGACGTTAAATGTAACGGTTTGGCTGCCCTCCACGACGATTCCGCTGGCGCGCACTTCGGCAAAATTGGGGGCCTTTACGTCGACCGTGTATTTGCCGGGAGGGACCAGGGAGAAGCGATAAGAACCATCCGAGCCAGTGACGGTTGATTCCGAGGTGTTAGTGCCAACGTTGGTTATGGTGACAGGCACGTTGGGAACAACGGCTCCGGTTTGATCGGTGACGGTGCCGGTTATGACGCCTTGCACGGTTTGCGACCAGGCTACGTTGCTTGTCGCCAAAATGAGGATAGCCACACAGAAAACCACAAAAGTTCGCACTCGCACACTACACCCCCAATTTTTAAAAAAGCTTTTCGTGCACGGAACTACTCGCGCTTCGAGGTCGTCTCTCCACGAAGGATCGAGATACCACCACAAAATTGCCCACCCAAAGCACTGGCGGACAGGGCCATTGCGCGGTATTGAAGTACCACATAGGGTCTTTGTCAAGGATAAATTTAGATTTCCTGGGACTAAACTTTAGATTAAGCGGATTGAATTTGATGCAAGGCGTGCGGGCCGTTCTTAATGACCTCCACGATCATGTAAAATGGCTCGCAATAAGAGTCTCCATCCGAGTCTTGGAGTGGCATTGGTCAGGGGAATTAAAACAAAACCTACGCGGCGAGAGTTTTTGAGGGCAGGACTGGTGTCCGGAGGGCTCTGGGTAGCCGGGCTCGGTGAAGTCCCGTGGCTCTTCTCGGCACCAAATGACAAGCCGTTTGCAGGTGGCAAACAGGTGGGGACCGTGGAGTTCATCCACGAAGGGCGCGCGCAAATGGATGCGCCGCTAGGAGCAGAGCTGGATGGGCGCTTGTATACGGATTTGTCGGAATTGGCCGGCGCTAACCAAATTACTCCTACGGAACGATTTTACTTGCGTACACGAGCGTCCAAGCTTCTTCCCGAAGCGAAATCATGGAGGGTAAGAATCGACGGGTTGGTCGCGGCGACGTCAAGCATGCCGATCGAAAATCTAAGAAGAGACGCACGAACAGTCGGAGTCCATTTGATGGAGTGTGCGGGCAATATCGGTTTTGCGCGGTTTGGGATGATCAGTGCGGCGGAGTGGCGCGGCGTGCCACTGGCGGCTCTTCTGGAGAACATCAAGGCGAAGAAGGAAGCGACGCATGTACTCGTATCAGCATTTGATGAGTACGAGATAAAGTCGGCTACTTCGGTACCCGGAGCGAGTTGGGTATTTTCGCGGGAAGAATTGGGAGCAACGGGAGCATTCCTGGCGACGGAGATGAATGGCCGCGCGCTAACTCTAGACCACGGCGCGCCAGTTCGGTTGGTAGTTCCCGGATGGTATGGGTGCACGTGCATCAAGTGGGTGGATACGATCACTCTGGTGGACGGAAGCACCGAAGCGACCTCTCAAATGAAGGAGTACGCCGCGCGAACACAGCAAAGCGGCGTACCTGCCCTGGCCCGCGAGTATCAACCCGCGATGATCGAGCAGGCCGCCATGCCCATTCGCGTGGAGAAATGGTTGATTTCCGGGAAGATTAAATATCGTGTAGTGGGAATTGCGTGGGGAGGATCGCGGCCGGTGAAGGTGCTGGAGATACGCTTCAATCCTGAAGAGGATTATGTCCGCGTGGATCAGTTTGAACAACGCCGGAACGATCCCTGGACGTTGTGGAGCCATGCCTGGTCGCCGAGTGCGCCGGGGACTTATTCGATACGGCTTGCGGTGCGAGAACCGGCGGTACGAGCACGACGGCTGGATTCCGGATACTATGTGCGGACTGTCGATATAACTGAAGTATGAGGTAATGGATATTGTGAAAATCCGCTCCAAAGCTCTAGCGTTTTCCGTCTGCGCTCTCGGGTTGGTCCCATTGGCTTCCGCGCAGGCTGGACACGAGGGGCATGCGGGCGGTCCGGTGCCACGGGAGATTCTCGATCGACCGGTGCCCTTGCGGCAAGGAATCGGCAGCGTGCACGAAGCGGTGAGCACATCGTCACCCGAGGCGCAGGCTTTTTACGACCAAGGTTTGGCGTATGAGCATTCGTTTGTATGGATTGAAGCGGCGCGCTCGTTTCATCAAGCGCTACGGCTGGATCCAAATCTTGCGATGGCCTATCTAGGCCTGGCGGACACGTATATCGGCATGCATGACGTGACAACGGCACGCGCCGCCTTTCAAAGGGCGAAAGAGTTAGAGAGAAAAGCGAGTCAACGCGAGCGGATGTGGATCGCGATACGGGAAAGCGAGCTGAACTATTTAGAGAACAGCGACGATCCGAATGGCTACGCACTTTATCGGCAGACGCTGAAACAAGCCCTCAAAGCGGACCCAAACGATCCCTGGTTGTGGATCCAACGTGGGCTGGCCGATGAATCAAGCCCTTTTTCACACGGACAAGCGGGGAGCGTGGATACGCTGGCGTTTTACAAAACGGCGGTAACCCTGGCGTCGGGAAACTCTGTTGCGCACCACTATTACGCGCACTCGTACGAGAACGCAGGCAGAGCGAAAGAGGCTCTTAGCGAGACGGAAATTTATCTGCGAACGGCTCAGGCGATTCCGCACGCGCATCACATGCGAGGGCATGAGCTGATGCGGCTCGGCCGCACGGAAGAGGCGATTCGCGAGTTCCTGAAGACGAAGGAACTGGAGGACGAATATTACCGGACGGAGAATATTCCGGCGCGCTACGACTGGCACCACGCGCATAACCTGATATTGCTGGCGATGAGTTACGAATCGTTGGGGCAAATGAAAGCGGCGGAGATCGCGTTCCGGGAAGCGTACTCAGTGCCGGCCTATACCGATTTTCTGGAGTACAACCGGAAAGCATGGCCGGAATTTCTGCTGCTGCGGGGAAGATTTGAAGAAGCGCTGAACGCATCTCAAGAATTAGTGAAAAGCCAATGGGCGTTGGCGCGACTGGCCGGACATACGCTTGTGGGGCAAGCTTTACTAGGCATGGATCGTGTGAGCGAAGCAAAAGATGAACTCGATCAAGCAGAACGAGAGAGCGAGCAACTGCCTGCCGCCGCGCTGGCGGCTTTGCCGTACCCCGGAGCGTTATGGGCCAACATTCTGCTGCGCCAAAAGAAAACGGAAGAAGGGGAAGGTCTGACCAAGGAGATTGAGAAGATGGTGCGTGCCATGCCCGGCCCGGACGCGTGGAGCGCAGGTCGCTTTGAACTGGAAGGCATCGCGAAGACAGCTCGAGAAGCAGACGATTGGGATCTGGCGGAGTTCACAGCGCAACAAATGATTGAGCACGACCCAAGCTATGCGGGAGGGTACTTTGCGCTGGGACTGGCGGTGCAGCACACGGGCAATGGCGCCAAAGCGCGACAACAGTTTGCAATGGCGGAAAAGCTGTGGAGTAAGGCGGATAAGGATTTGCCGGAACTAGGGCGCATTCGTGAAAAGATTGCAGCGCTTCGCTAAAGACGAGCAGTTTTCAAGCGCAAGGATGATGGGCAGGTCTCGCTCTGCCCAAGATTTTTTGTCAACGCTTCTGGTAGACCACGACGTCGTCTCCGTAAGCCTCCGCTTCGCTGTAGGTGACCGAGCGCCTTCCCAGATAGACGAGTTGATCCTCATGCTGCGCCGGAAGCACCGAGTTGCAGAGGAAGATGGCGCCCGGATTCATCAGGCGCGCAATATTGGCCATGGCCAAACCCTGCTGAAACCGATCGTAATAAACGAGTACGTTCGTGGCTACTACGAGATCGAAGGTCTGACCCCCCGGGAAATCAGCGGTCTGCGCCACTATGTCCAAATCCAGCGGTGTAATATCGGTGGCATACTTAGGTGCAATGGAAACCGCGCGAAGAGCGACGCCGCCAAGCGCGGGCGGAACGGGTAGAGGTTTCGCGCGCGTTCCCAAGATTTCTCCGAAATGCTCCCAATAGGCAATCGCAGGCGGCGACCAGTTTGCGCCAGTGTCGCGAGGCAACTGCACAACATAGGCGCGCCGGGCATGGGCGCCCTTCGCAAGCATGGCGATGTGGGCGTTGACCATCGGGTTCAGGTCGAAAGTGATTACATGCAAATCCTCCCGATTGCCAGGCTGGAGGCGCAGGACGGCCTCGATCACAGCGAAGGGCTGAATGGTTTGCAGTGGATAGAAATCGTAACCGTCGCGCTTGTCCGCGAAATCCAGGCCCGGACCAATTACTGCGATGCGCTTAATCTTTCCGGGCCCCAACGCTCCTTTGCCCGCCATCACACGGAGCGTATCCTCAAGCGCATAATTTGGTAACAGCGAAGTATCGACCGAGAGGCCGCGGGAGGCATACAGCGTTCCCCGCGTGAGCAACACCTGCATTGAATCGCCTGCTTTGCCAGCTTCTTCCAACTTCTCTTGGTAGCCGCGCTGCTCGGTTGCGAACCGCTTGAGGTTTTGAGTGAAAAATGTTTTGAACTGCTTTTGAGCAATTCCCTTCTGCGCCAGAAACTGGCGCACAAGCTGGACTCTCTCGACGCGGGAGTGTGACTCAAGACCGGTCACGAGCGCGCGTAAGCGCGCCGACGCCTCGGGGGAAAGTTCTCCAGAGTCGGTGATCGACGTCTCAACGGCTTGGAGGCGCGGCAGGTTTGTGTAGGAAGTGCCGTACGCGATGAAGTTGCTGATTGAATCCTCTACACCGCGGTCAATGCGCTCCCTTACTTGCCGGTCTTGCTCTCGGATCCAGGTGTCCCACCCAGCGCTGTCGACGATTTCGGCGCCTCGCAGGCTGGAATCGGCAAACAGATGGATAGTGTCCTCGACTTCTGGGTAGGTCAGGTAGCGAACTTGGGAATCCCGAGAGTACGAGGTCGCATGGAAAACCGTCAGCAGGCTAGCAATGCAAACGAGGGAACGGAATGTAAGGAGCGGACGAGGTTGGGAAGCCATGCGCGCGCATGTTAGGCGCGCGAGGCCGGCACGTCAACCAGATCCGATTGAGAGGGCAGCAAAATCGCAAACCATCCTCCTGCCCCCGTGTCTTTTGACTTCGGAATCAATGCGTCGAGAAGCCGCCGATAGTTACCGAGCCCGGGCGAGTGGATCGGCGATTGCCAACTGCCGAACGTGTTCATCCGCGCGCTTGTGTTCGGTAACTTCGGCGGTGAGAGTGATCATTGCGGCCGATGATACCCATGAACGATTGCAATAGCAATAAAGACGTATTTTGAGACTCTCATGAAAATGGTCCGAACCCTTAAAGAGTACCCCGGGAGGTCAAAAGAAGTTGACCGGCGCTTCGGAAGAGCGCGGGCACAATTCTTACGGAGGCCCTTGAGGGCTCAGGCGAATCGTCCTGCGCAACGCTCACTAAACCACTGAAGCCTTGATTTGTATCGATAAACGCGCTGTGTCCACGAAGAGAGTAGTTCCCTGATGGTCGGCAATCTTTCCACAATCCATCCCCGCCGATTAACCCATCATACATGCGCAATTGTGGAATGGACCCGGCAGGATACCGAAGACAATCCACGACTGGCACGTTTGCGCCGTTGCCGACGTCCTTGTTGTATCAGAAGGTTCGCAGATACTTCTGCATCTTAGGAACAACGATCTTCATGAATCGGTCTGAGTAAGCTCGACCAGGTGAGTGCTCCGGGGTGCTCAGAAACGCTACCCCCAGAAATGCCCATCGCGTCAGCACGAAGAGTTCCAACAGCGCCTGTGCTTCCGTGGCAGGTCGCGCCTTTCACAGTAACCGTCAAGAAGCGCCGTACGTGACGCGACTGGTTCTTTCTGTTCCGCTTACCTGCTCACATGTCTCGGCCGATACCGCACCGATCTTCCCAGTTCAGCAGGCCGCCCTTTTTCTGCCACTCATTTTCTCGGGCACTGCTTCGGGCTAATTCCTGTGTTCTGTAGCTTCGCGTCTTCTGCTTTCCCGGTTCCGCCCTTACACCATTATGTTAAGTGGAATAGCTTCGGGCTCAGGTGTGCCCGCCGACGTTTCCGACATTAGAGCATGGTTTGTCTTGCGCTGGCCACTCCCGTAGCGAAGACCTGCGACGCCGGAGGCGGCGCGCCTAGGTCGTAGCGGAGGGAGAGGCCAGGGACGGATTATTGGGCGAATCTCCGTCAGCTACACTGATCCCGACGATTGTCCATGCAGACCGAGCCTGAAGAGTCTGTACCCTACGAACAAGACCCAGGCCGTGACCAGCAACGCGTTGATGATTATGGTTACAAAAAAGCCCCAGATTGAAACGATTCCGAAGATGCCCGCGCCCACGCCTAAATAAGCTGTGGTCTTATTGAAGATTCCTTTTCCTTGCAGCATAACGAAACCGATTATGAGAATCGCAATCGAAAGGTCGACTATAGAGTAGAAAACTTCCGTGTGGGATTCGAGCACTGCGGACGCATAGTTTGCAGCCGCGACGTAGGCTGCCCGCTGGACGTCGGTCGTGGCGGCAGTGTGTAAACGGCTGAGAGTGAGGAGCGAGGCGTAATTTGTCCAGAGAACTGCCAAGTCTAAGACAACGAACAGTCCCACGAATGCGCTTGCTATAAGCATTGCGTTTTTGTTGACCCGTTTCAACGCAAGGTATAGCGATAAAGCGACAGGCACGAAGAGAAAGTCCGTGAAGACGGAGAGACCAAGGATAGCCCACCAAACCGTCGTCTTTCCCTCGAGGTACTTGAGCCAAAGCTCGCCACCACTCGGCGGAGGGTTTCCCACGAGAGCGAATAGAGGAAGGATACTAAGGTACGCAATACCGATAGCAAGTGCGGAGATACCACCCACCCGATACAACCATTTCCCATCTGGGTCAACCACACTCACCGTCATCTTCTCCACGCTCATATACTCTTCTCCTTCAGTGCCGACTGTGAATGCTAGGTCATCATTCTAAACCGTTGGACAGAGTGCAGTGCGATAACGCCCTGATGACCAAACGGAAAGCCGGTTCGTAGGCTCACGCTTTCAAAGAGAGCTCCGACGCCGCGGCATAAAGCTGCGAAAACAACAATGCCGCGTGAACGGTAGATGCGACGCTCCGTGTCCGGAATCGGGCACTACCAATTAGCTGGTGATAGGCGGCCCTACAGGCCGGGATATTTGCCCAAGAAAAGTAGGGCGATGTCGATGGTGTCGCAAACTCCGTCGGCGATAATCGGAATCGCGAGGTTGCGGCGAGAGGCAAGATACATCAATCCCAAAATCAGCCCGTCAGAACCCTCCTCGATGACGCCGGTGAGGCCCTGCTGGTAATGAGAGAAACCGAAGAGCTAATCAGGAATAAACTCACGATCCATCCTGTGCGTGTGCCGCCGCCGAGATCTGCGACGCGATTCATTAGGTAGCCGCGATAGACGAGCTCTTCTCCAAAGGCCGCAAGGACCCAGAGGAGGGCGGTTATGAACAGAGCGAATCGAAGGTTTCCCTTGACGGCAGCAAAATTCGAGAGGTCGGGCGGTTTTCCCAGGAGGCGGGTGAGAAGCGGCTGCTTGCCGAATAGGTCGAACAGCTCCAGGCCGACGCCACAGGCAACCCCAAGCAGAAGAGTCGTCGCCCAGGTGCGATACCGCGTGAAGCCGATCTGTTTCCACTGGACCTTGCGAAGGCGAAGTGAAATCCATGCGAGGAGGAGGAGATACGGCGTTGCGCTAACTTTCAGAATGTGATGTTCGCGGGCCACGTAGATGGCGACGACGACGGCAAATTCGACGAGGACGAGCCATCTGTTGTCGCGCCAAGCCCGGCCACCACTATCGGTGGATTCGATTTCCATTTCGGACGCGCCTCTGAGGGGCAATACGCCCAGAGACGGGAAAAAGTCTCAGTTAAGACGAAAACCCTCGTCAAAGTCTACAAAGGTGTAAGCCCTGCCAGCGAGGGGCCAACTCCTGGTTGGTCGGCCACCGGAAGTAATCGTCGCAAACGGTGCTCCAAGCCATCATCGGCCACTTCCATGGGGCTGCGATCACGCTCTTCGAACCGCGCTGACCGTTCTCCGGGTACTCTCCTCTCCCCGGATTGCCCAGTCCCAACGATACGATACTTTCCCTCCCTCGCTTCTGTGCAGTTCTTCCAACGGGCAGCACCCGCGCGCGTACATTCGCGACCGTTTTTTTTCCTCTCGCATGTTGACGTGGTCCGCCCGTCGTACTGACTTTCGTCGAGTCGAGTAAGCCAGCCTTTTTCTGCCACTCTTTTTCTTGGGCCACGGCTTCGGGCTAATTCCTGCGTCCGGCAGCTTCGCGGCCTCTGCTTTCCCGGTTCCGCCCTTAACAGCATTTGGGTTCCCTCCCATAAAGCGGCCGCTCGCTTGGGAAGCAGAAGCCACTCGCTTTTGGGTGGCCCCAAGAAAATGGGGCAAGAAAAAGGAGAAAATTCAGTCATGGCTTACCTTAACTCTATAACTCTCGTCGGGTTTGTTGGTTCTGACCCCGAGCGACGTCAGGCGAAAGGCAACGGTTCGAAGTTCACCGTGCTCTCTGTCGCCACACAACGCTCATGGAAGAACGCCGAAGACGAATGGAGCTCGAAAACCGAGTGGCACCGGATCGTTGTGTTCCGGCCACTCTTGGCAGAGCGTGTCGCTACAACTATCAAGAAGGGCGCTCACGTACTCGTTGAAGGCTCTCTCGTCAGCTCGACCTACGAACAACCGAACGGCAAAGGCAAGAAGTCGAAGACCTCGAAGATTACGTCGTGGTCCGTCCGCGCCGATGTCGTACGCAGGCTCGATCGCGGCGAACCGGAGCCCAACGCTCCCGCGCAAGCGCCAGAGTCCAACGAAGCTTCGCTCTGATGCGAACGGCTCGAAGGCCCTCCGGCGTTGCTGGAGGGCCTTTTTCTTTGTTCTTTCGTTAGCGCATCAGTCCGCGGCTTCGATTTGGACCAGCGCTCCTCCTCGCAGCTGAAGAGGCGTCGGGCCACTCGGTGTCGGAATATTCCCGAGGCGGCTCAGCAACGACTCAAGCGCGGACAGACCATCGTCGAGTGCCGCCAGTTCCGACTCGTTCAGTGGGATTTCCTGGCGCATACGCATCAGATTGCTCTTGCCTTCGAGAAGAGCCGAAGCAGTCGAGCCTTTTGGCACATAGAAAGAGCATTTCGCACATGCCATCCGGTGAGGACATTGGTCGAAGAAGTCATAGGTGCAGTAACCGTGACCTAGATCGTAAAACTTCCACGGCTCATTGGCGCCAAGTCCGGATCGGACTTTGTCCTGATCGATGAGCACCTCGATCGCACGGAGGTTTCGACGGAAGTACCCAGCGTCGGAATAGGACTTCACCAGCTTCGTTGGTGTGATCTTTGCGTACCGCTGAGTTGAAGATGGTAAGCGATGCCCCAACCATTCCTGCAACTCGAACAGGCTCATTGGCTCCTTCGCATTGAACAACTGGGTGGCGATGGTCGATCGTGCCCGATGACTCGTAATTTTCCCGCGAAGATCGTGCTCGGGTACACCTGCTTTGCGACGCAACCTTGGAATGAGACGTTCGTTCACATAGCTGATCCCGGTTTGTCTCATTTGGTAGAGGAACAGGAAGTCGACCATCTCCCCTGTTTTGTAATCGCACAGCTTCGCCTGTGGCGGCCTGACCTTCTCCCATGCATTGATCGCTTGACCCACCGCCTGGTCAATGGGCTTCGTAAAAGCCGCGGAACATCCAGTAGGCACACTGTCATTGCCTCTTTTTGCTGCCATCGAATACACCCCACGCGCAGACGGCGGATTTCGTCACGCCGAAGCCCACAGAACAGCCAGACGAGAGCGATGGCGCGGGTCATTTCGATCGGATAAAAAGTACGACCTTCTCCTTTTGAGCCACGACTCCTCGCAACATCCTCTGGAGTGAGATTCAGCCCAGCCCAGAGCAGCTTTGCCCAGATATCATCTTCGATAACGCGGGGGATTGACCCAACCACTGCGGCCATTGGGGCTACCGAACCAACGCCTTCTGGAGCAAGCTTCACACCAAGAAACACGCCCGGACCGAATGTTTTCCAAAAAACGGAACGGTCTATCACCTGTTCTCGCGCCGTCTCTACCGCCAGATCGACCGCGAGAACATTCGCAACCGTCGGGAACACGAAATCGAATACATTCAACGGCGCATCGGAATGCTCGATTATGTTCTCTCCCACCCGCAATGGAAGTACCTCGAGACCGAACCGGAAAAAGTCAGCTATTTCTGCAATCAACTGAAAGTCCCCAATCACTTCCTTCCCTCGAAGATCTATCACGGCCAGAAAACTTCACGGCCGACCGTTCGCTACTTTGTCGATAAATTCCCCATGTTTTTCGGTACTGACGATTCTTCGACTGTGGTGACGTTTACCTACCTCCAAGGGCAAGAGGTGCACTTCACGGAATTTGTGCGCCATCTCGAAGTGTACCTCCCGCTTTTCCGGCAGCTTTCTGAATTCCGATTTCTCTATCTGGCGAGAGTCGATTCCCCCTTCGAAAAGGCCAAGGAACTATTTGATTCCCTCGTGGCGATTCCGCTTGGGTCGGACGTATCGGCAGAACTCCTCCGCTACTTCCAAATTCGCAAGGCCTGGGACCTCGGCCGCTACACATCTTTGTCGGAGGCGGACCTGATTTTCCGCAATCAGGCCAAAACCCGATTTGGCGGTCAACGCTTCGAGCATCTCTATCGCGGATGGAACTGAAGAGTGTAAGGACTACACACTTCAGCTTCGTCTTCTGCAAGTTCTTCAGCCTGTGGCGCGAGCAATTTCTTTGAAACGTAGGAGATAGAGAAGCGATGCAAACGAAAGTCACCGTGGAAAAAACACCAAAACGGGCGGGAGCGACCCCACTTTTTCGGCTTTCAGCCGCCCAAAAAGTTTGTGGGGTCGCTCCCGCCCTGCGGCACGGTAAACCGTGCCGACTGTTTTTTCCACGGTGACAGGCAGTTCGGAAAAACCACACATCAACAGAGGAGGAACAGAATGTCGATCGTTAAGAAAGCACCAGGGATCATGACTAGGGAGGTAAGACTCGAGGAGCCGGTCAACGAACTCCTCGAAGATTACGCTCGGTTCCGGCACAAACCTCCCCTCAGATTTTGTCCGTCGATATCGACGGGAACTTCTATAGATACCTTGTAACCAAGGACGCCGAGAGCTTTGCTGCCGGCCTGACCCAGAACGGCGCAATCGTCACAAATATCACTCCGCTAGGTCTGCGTGAAATCTTTTTACAGCTTGTTCGAAAGGAGCAGGTATGTACTTCTGGAAATGCTGGCGAGACACCCGTTCTCTCTTCTTCATCCTTCTGATTATCGCCGCGGTAATAATGCCCGTCGCTGCCGTGGTGTGTGTGGGCACGGGCCTACTAGAGGAATTCGGGCTAAGTGCCGTCTTGTCAACGTTCGGATTGTTAGGCATAGTCGCGGCCCTGGGACTAGGGGTCCTGAGAGCGAGCGAGGAATTTGCCGAAAAGACTGTCCAATTTTTATTCACGAAACCGCGCACCCGTGCCTATTTCGTCTGGGCGGGCTGGTCCGTCGGGTGTATCGAATTACTGCTAATTGCACTCGTGAATCTGTCGGTAGGCTGGGTCACTCTTTCCCGCTACACCAGGAATCCATTTCACTCCACACTTTTTGGTTCGACCACGCCACAGCACATTGTGGACAGCACGGTGGGCGGCCTGACTTTATTCCTCTTCGTTTACTCTCTTACTTACGCGCTGACAGCTTTGCTGCGTAATGGTCTGAAGGGGCTAGGTGCGAGCATGGGAATCATATTTGGCCTTCCATTTTTTGCGGTTGCGATTCGATGGCGGTGGAAAATCGATGTACCGATTCCAGCCAATCATATTGGAACTCTCCCGGTGATGATCAGCAATGTTATTTGGATACTTGTCGCCCTGCTTTTCGTTTTTGGTGCGCAGTTCGCCCTTGAACGAGCCGAAATATAACTTCGTTCCGCGACGGTCTGTGAAAATTAAAGCAGCCAGTCCCCGATTCACCTGCATTTTCTTTTTGCGTTTTTCCTTTCTGGAGGCCTCTTAGTATAGTGAGGGGAGTTCTCGCCACGTACTCCCGCGAGCAACGCGACACCGGGTTCCCCGGTCCGCCGCTCTGCATCGCGTACGGCCTGAGGTAAAGGCGAACGCGATCGCGGGACAACGCTGTTTATGGGGCTAAAGCTCCAACTGTGCCTCGACACTGATCGGGGCCACGTGGCGTGAACAGCAGGCTCCCGCATCGCCCGAAGCCCTACCACTTGGCCTGGAGACGCCAAGGGCCTCCCCTCGCTGCCATACATGGTTGATTTTTCCATTTGCGGTGGAGGCATACCCATGAACATATCTTGCTGTAAGCGTTTCCATTCATCGGCAGTTCGTTTTCGATTTTTGACGACCGGCTTGGTCGCTCTATTCCTCGCAGCTCCTGCTTTTGGCCAGACGGGAACTTCGCCGTGGGAAAACGCCGTAAGCGTACTGCAACAGGCTTTCACCAGCACCATCGCTCGCGGCCTCTCGCTCGTCGCCATTGTAGTGGCGGGTCTCACCTTTGCCTTCGCATGTCCCCCGTTTCAATCTTGGCTCGCGGGTCAGAGTGCCAGTGGCTGTGACGTATTCATGGGAATGAACCCCATTAAGGACGGCGCATACGCCCGGACGAAACAAAGTATAAAAGACATCCACCATGTCTACCTCGACCTCGACAGAAAGGGTGATGAGGCTCTCGAAGCGATTCGAAACTCGACCGAAGTGCCACCGCCAAACTTTGTTCTCGACACCTCTCCCGGCAAACACCAGGTCGTATGGAGAGTCAGCGGATTCAGTAAGGAGGAAGCGGAGTCTCTCCTGCGCAACCTCGCAAATAAGTTCGGTGGCGACCTAGCTGCAACGGACTCGACGCGCGTGCTGCGCTTACGCGGATTCGCCAACCGAAAACTCCCCGAAGAATTCATCGTTCAAGCGCGCCAGGAAAGCGATGCCGTCTACACCTTCCGCGACTTCACGATTGACGAAGACTCGCCCAAGACGCCGCGGCACTTTGGCGACTACCGGCATCGCGACTGGACGATGGCCACCGGCCGCAAAAGCCAATCCGAACACGACTGGGCCTACGCCAAGCGCGCTTTGGCCCGCGGCGACGATCCCGAAGTGGTTATCCAGCGCATCGCTGACTACCGCGCCGAAGACAAACACGACCCCCAATATTATGCCCGGCACACTTTCATGAAGGCTCAGGTTGATTTGCGGCGGGCTGGCTCCCCCGGAGAGCCCTCGCACGGGGGAGTAATTGAACAGAGCGAACCACCGCACGATTTTTGATTTGCAGTAGGACAAGGAATACAAGATTGACAGCATTGGTTCCGCAAACCGGCCAGCTAGTACGATCGGAAGGCGCGGCCTATAGACATGGCGAGCCTTCGGCTGTTAGTGTTCCTGCCGCAACGCGGATTCGACAACAGCGGAAAGCAGGCCGCTCAATGTCGAAACGTTCGGGTCAATCGGGCTCAGTTCGCTTGGTTGGCTGCAAGTGGTACGGCAGATACTGGCGCGATGTTCCCGGCAACGAAAAGCGAGAACATGCGCACGTAATTCTCGGTGAGAAGTCTTCAATGACGAAACCGGAAGCACGGCACAAGCTCATGGACATCATCGTAGCTGAAGGCGTCAACAAGCCCCAGCATCTTGAAAGAGCCTTGAAGCCCGCTGTGACTTTCAACAGCATTGCAGATGCTTGGGAAGCGAAGCGATTGCCTTTGCTGCATATCAGTTCGCAGTTCATCACTCCAAGCCGTTCACAATGTGTGGAAAGACTTCCGGGCAATCGTGAACTGGCACCGCAAACAGATGGATGAGCCAAAGGTCACTTGGTATCCAGACCTGCCCGTTCTTCCAGATGATGAGCAGCGTTGGTTCACGCAAGCAGAGATTCGGCAGATTGTTGACGCCGCAACCGGGCAGTACAAGGTGCTGTTTCACCTTGCCGGGTATACGGGGCTGCGCTCTGGCGAACTTGTTGGTTTGCGCGTTGAAGACCTGAAGTTGGAACACGGTGTGATTGAAGTTCGCCGCGCTGTGTGGAACGGCATCGAAGGCGAGACGAAGACAAAGAGTGGGAAGCGGAACGTGTTCATAGACTCCGCTACGATTCGGATGCTTCGTGACTTCCTTGCTGGCCGTCGGAGCGGCAGACTCTTTCAGTCAAGAGTGGGCACGCCACTGGAAAACCGAGATATTTGCAGACGGGTTCTCACACCGCTCTGCGAAAAACTCGGCATCCGACCCGGTGGAATGCACGCCTTCAGACACGGCAGAGTCAGCCACATGCAGGCGAGTATGATGCCCGGTGATTTTGTGAAAAATCAGATTGGTCATTCTGATTTGCGAATCACCAGCAACTACACACACTTTGAGCACAGACAGAAGCGAGAAATGGTGGAGAAATTGCTGTCTTGTACACAAAGCGCGGATTTGTACACAGTTGCGAACCACGCTAAGGCATCGTAAACTGAATAAGTTGTGAGCAGTTGTCACGCGGTTTTGTAAGGGCCTGTAGCTCAGGTGGCTAGAGCGCGCCCCTGATAAGGGCGAGGTCGGTGGTTCAAGTCCACCCAGGCCCACCATTTGTTTCCAGTAAGTTACCGGGTGTTGTCCCAAAAACCTCAACCCACAATCCAGCCCACATCTCACTGCACCATCTGCGTACCCACTCCTAGCGCCGTCAGATATTCTCCCTGCGCCGCCCGTGTTTCATCGCCGTCGTCCTGCGCGTACAGATCGAGCGTCGTCTGAATCTTCGCGTGACGCAGGATTCCTTGAACGGTCTTGGGTTCGACTTTCGCCTTATTCACCAACCAGTTGCTGAGGCTGTGACGCAAGTTGTGAAGTCCAAACCTCTGCCCGTCCTCGACGTGCGCTCCGGCTTTCTTTGCCGCCGGTCGCAGATGATCGGCGACGAAAATAGACGCGGAGAGGGGAACACGGCCCGCCGCCTTGAGGGATGGAAAAACAAAATCCTCATCGCAGGCGAAAGGCGTCTGTGCCCGCCATGCACGCAAGAAGCGCGCGAGCACGGTATGTAACGGCACGTAGCCATTGGAGCTTTCTGTTTTGGTCTTGCCATCCTCGCCGTTTGCCCAGCGCTTCGAAATCCGAATCCGTCCTTCCTCCCACAATAAGTCCGACCAGCGCAGCGCCAGCATCTCCGAAGCGCGGAGCGCCGTGGCGGCGCAGGTGAGCACCAGCGTGAAGTGAAGAGGCGAGGGGAGGGATTTCAGGATCGTAA
>WNFR01005516.1_pt1 | contig 22818 bp, 22 predicted proteins | sample 5400221 | NCBI WGS metagenome assembly WNFR01 (sample SAMN13153357, study PRJNA577476) | soil metagenome | isolation source: 40 cm soil under Madrone tree | place: USA:California | collected 2016-06-14 | reverse complement strand
TGAAATTTCGTGTGATTTCGTGGATCGTGCCCTCGACATCGCTTCCACAGAACCTGAAAGAAAGACGGTGCTAGGCCCCTTCGGCTTCTTCTTTTTTCTTGGTCCACATGCCGCAGATCTGCTGGGCTTCGGCGAAGGTCAGGTTGTCATAGATGTCCGCATCGTTCTTAATCACGCCGTTCTCCAGTTCACATACCTGCCAATCCGGCGCTTCCGGATCAGTGCCCGCGGCGCCGGGGGCCACGCGGATTTCATAAGATACATCAGTGTTTTCTTCAGTCATCAAGTGTCACCCTAATTTAATCTACGCTTCAATCGACGAAGCCTCCTGGTTTTAGAGCACGTGATTATGACTTACTGAGTAACGAGTCGCAACCGTTTGCGATATCATCGATGCGGCTCGATTTAACCAGGATGAAATCTCAAATTGAGAAACCCGCAAAGGCTGACATGTTGCCCCTCGTCGCCATCGTCGGCCGGCCCAACGTCGGCAAGTCGACGCTTTTCAATCGTCTGATTGGCGAGCGGCGCTCAATTGTCGGCGACGAGCCGGGCATTACCCGCGATCGTATTTACGGTGAAACCAACTGGCGCACGAAAAGATTTGCGCTGGTAGACACCGGCGGCATCGTGCCCGATGATGACGCGCTAATCCCGGCAAACATTCTGAAGCAGGCCGGTTTCGCCATTGACGCGGCGCAGGCGATCATCTGGGTGGTCGACGCGCGCAAAGGAATCACGCCACTAGATCAGGAACTGGCGCATCTGTTGCGCTCCACCGGAAAGCGCGTGTTGGTGGCGGCTAACAAAGCGGACGCGGTGAATTTGGAAAGTGACGCGGGTGAATTTCACAGCTTTGGTTTTGCCGATGTGTTTGCGATTTCAGCCGAGCACGGAAACGGCATTGGTGAATTGTTGGATTCGCTGGAGCCGGAACTCCAGGGCAGTAGCCCGAGTCTTCGCGAAGGGGGGATTGTGGACGAGACGTCCGCGCTCCCAGTTAAAGAGTTGCGCCTGGCGATTGTCGGTCGACCCAACGTCGGCAAGTCATCTTTACTTAATCGTCTGCTCGGCGAAGAGCGCGCGATCGTCTCGCCGGTAGCCGGGACGACGCGCGATACGGTTGATACTTTGCTTGAGACTGAAGGCCAAAGTTTTCGCATCATTGATACTGCCGGCATTCGCCGCAAGGGCAAGACCGAGGCAATGGCAGAAAAGCTTTCGGTGGTGATGGCGCGCAAGAGTCTGGAGCGCGCGGACGTGGCAATCATCGTGCTCGATGCCGAGCAGGGGATTGCTGCGCTGGATGCGAACATTGCCGGCTATGCGGTCGAAGCGGGTTGTTCAATCATTGTGGTGGTCAACAAGTGGGATACGGTCGAGAACAAAGACACGCACACCGGTTCCGAGTTTGAGCGCAAGGTGCGCGACCAGATGAAATTTCTCAACTGGGCGTCGGTAGTTACCATCTCGGCCTTAACCGGACAGCGTGTGCAAAAGCTCTTGCCGCTTGTCGTTGCGGCCAACCAGGCCCGTAACATTCGCATTTCGACTTCGCGCTTGAACGAATTCTTTGAAAGAGAGATCACCCACGGGTCGGGTATTATGCCGGCCCGTCCGCATGGCGGATCGCGTTTGCATGTGCAGTACATCACGCAGATCGGCATTCGTCCGCCGACCTTTGTCGTGTTCACCGCGGGAGGAAAAGCAGGCCTGCATTTTTCTTTTGTGCGTCACCTCGAGAATCGTATGCGCGAGGAGTTCGGTTTCCTCGCTACGCCAATCAGGTTTGTCGAACGGCATAAGTCGAAGCGGCGTCGGTAGAGGTTCTCAAGAGAAGGATCGAAGAATCAACCGCTGAGGGTCGCAGAGGTTTCCGCAGAGGGCTGGGAGGACAGAGCGCTGTTCCTCTGCGAGTCCCTCGGCATCCTCTGCGGTTTTGCTCGTATGGACACTCACCCGTTCAACTTCGAAGTAATTGCGCGTGAAGCCGAAGCGCGGGCCGGTCTTCTCACGACCCGTCGCGGCATAATTGAAACACCAGTGTTCATGCCAGTGGGTACTGCCGGCACGGTGAAGGGAATTCGTTTTGAAGAACTCGAGTCACCAGAACTCGACGCGCGCATTATTCTGGGAAACACCTATCATTTGTGGTTGCGGCCGGGAATAGAAACGGTCAGGGCGTGCGGCGGGTTGCACAAGTTTATCGGTTGGGAGCGGGCCATGCTGACGGATTCCGGCGGCTTCCAGGTTTGGAGTTTGGGCGCGCTGCGCAAAATCACCGAAGAGGGAACGGAGTTTCGTTCGCACATCGATGGGGCAAAGTGTTTTCTTTCACCGGAGATTTCGATGGAAGTGCAAGCCGCTCTGGGTGCTGAGATCGCAATGGCCTTTGATGAATGCGCGCCGGGAGAAGCGAGTCAGGAAGAAGCGCGACGAAGTATGGAACTGACTCTGCGGTGGGCGATACGATCGAGGGAGGCTTTTGAAGAATTGCAGGCTGGAAGCATGCGCTCCGCCGGCAGGATGCCGGCGCTCCGACAAGCCCTGTTTGGAATTGTGCAGGGTGCATCGCATCTCGATCTTCGCCGTGAAAGTTTGGAGCGCACGGTCGAGATCGGTTTCGATGGGTATGCCATCGGCGGACTAAGTGTCGGTGAAGAAAAGCCGGTGATGCTGGAAGTTATCGAAGCCATCGCGCCTCGCCTGCCGGCCGAAAAGCCGCGTTATCTGATGGGCGTAGGCACCCCGGAGGATCTGATTGAAGCCGTGGCCCTTGGTGTGGACATGTTTGACTGCGTTCTGCCGACGCGCAACGGCCGCAATGGACAGGCCTTCACATCTCTGGGCCGATTGAACATCAAGAACGCCCGCTATGCTGATGACCAGCGGCCCGTGGACGAGCAGTGTAACTGTTCGGTTTGCCGGCGCCACACGCGCGCCTTTATCAGGCATCTCTATCAATCCGGAGAGATGCTGGCGAGCATCCTTTTGACGCATCACAATCTGGCGTTCTTCCTTGACACCATGCGACGTGTCAGGCAAGCTATCCGTTCTGGCCAATTCGCGAAATTTCGGCGGGAGTACACTGAGCAACTAAGCTCCGGATTGGGATGAGCGCGCGTCTCGGATTGAGTCTGCTTCTCGCCCGCTGCCGCGGGCAAAACTAATCAATTATGTCCTTATTCCTTTTTCAAAGTGGCGTCGGCGGATTGGGCGGCGCCCTGGTGCCGATGTTGTTAATCTTCGGCGTGTTTTATCTCTTGCTCATTAGACCGCAACAGAAGAAACAGAGACAGTTGCAGGCAACCATTGCCGAGTTGAAAGCAGGCGACAAGGTGATTACTACAGGTGGCGTTATCGGCGTGATCACCGCCGTGCGTGACGCGAGTTTTTTCATTCGAAGCGCTGACAAGACAATCCTGGAGATTGCGCGTTCGGCCGTTGCGGGAGTCGACTCAGAAGAAGAAACGAAGTAGTGACACGGACTCTAGTCTGTGACGATACCAAAACTTGAAGGACCACAGGCCGCAAGCCTGTACCAGCGTTCATGAAGAAAAGGAATTTACTCCAGCGATCGATTATCATCGCGGTCATTACCCTGGTCGGTCTTTACATAGTCATTGGACCTCACGGGCGCCGGCCGCATGCTCGAGACTTTACCCCCTCGGGCATCAAAGAGAATCTGGCTCAGAACATCCATCTCGGGTTGGATCTAAAGGGCGGATCACACCTCGTCATGCGCGTGAAGGTCGAGGAGTACTTAAAGCGGCTTACGGAAGACAGCGCTATCGCCGCCCAAAATTTCGCCAGGGAAGCCGGCTTTGATGTTAAGGAAACACATGCGGAAACGACCGGCGGCTACCGAGTCGTTTTGCAGGTTGGAGACCCGTCCAAAACCAAAGAGATCCGCGATCTGGTGGAGCCGAAAGTCGATCTGAGGGAAACTTCGGGCTGGACGTTCTCAGCTTCGGGAAATACGCTGACTTGGACATTGAGCAGCTCAGCTCAGCGGACACTCGCTGACGCGGCCACCGAACAGGCTCTGAAGATTATCGAAACTCGCATCAACGCGGTTGGTGTGACTGAACCAACTTTGCAAAGGCATGGAGGTCAGAACTCTCACGAGATCCTTTTGCAGATGCCCGGCATTCAAGATCCCGAACACGTAAAGAAACTGCTGGTTGGTCAATCGCATTTGGAGCTGGTGCACGTGATCAGCACACCGGCGCCCGCATCAGTGCAGACTTATGCATCTGAAGCAGAGGCTATTGCATCGCTGAACAGCGGAGGCAAAATTCCGGCGAATCGCCGCGTGCTTCCATACACTGAGCGCCCGGAGCTGGCCGGCCAGAACGCCAACGCAAACCCGAACGCGCAGGCCACCAAAAAGTGGGTCGTGGTCGAGTCGCCCGCGATTATCGACGGGGCGCAGCTGCGAAGTGCAACTGCGAATCAATCCCGAGCCGGAGCTGATGAATACGAGATCGACTTTGCGTTGAAGGATGCCGGGTCCAAGAAGTTCGGCGAGTGGACGGGCGCCAATATTAACGAGTACATGGGCGTGATGCTCGACAACGAAGTGAAGTCCATTGCGTTCATTAAGGGCCAGATTTTCGATCAGGGACAAATCACTGGAAGATTTTCGAAACAATCGGCTGACGATCTGGCGCTGACTCTCCGCTCTGGCGCGTTGCCTGCTCCACTTGAGTACCAGGAAGAACGGACTGTCGGACCAAGCCTGGGTGCGGACTCTATTCGTTCCGGCGTACGCGCCTCATTGCTGGGACTGACGCTGGTTGTGCTTTTCATGCTGATCTACTATCGCGGATCGGGAATCAATGCAGTCATCGCTTTACTGCTGAATATGATCCTGATGCTGGCGGGATTGATTATCTTTGGCGCCACCCTGACCTTACCAGGTATAGCCGGTATCATCCTGACCATCGGTATGGCTGTGGATTCAAACGTGCTGATTTTCGAACGCATCCGGGAAGAGATACGTTCGGGCAAGACGATCCCATCGGCGGTCGAGCAGGGTTTCGGCCATGCCTTTGTCACGATCATCGACACCCACGTCACGACTATTGTTTCGTCGTTGTTTCTTTACGCGTTCGGCGCCGGCCCAATTCGCGGCTTTGCGGTGACGCTGGTGCTGGGTTTGTTGGTTAATTTGTTCTCGGCAGTTTATGTTTCGCGGACAATCTTCATTTGGCTGCTCAGTCGCAAAGGAAAGCGGATCGAGTCGCTTAGCATTTAAATCGCAGGAGAGGATGGTCCCCCCTCCGGGATTGGTAATTGCAATTCAACGTTAGAGAAGTTCATGCTGCAAATATTTCATCAGATAAATGTTGATTGGCTCGGTAAGCGGCGTTTCTTTATCGGGATCTCCATCGTACTAATGTTGGCGGGAATGGGCACAGCCTTTTACCGGCACAAGTTCCATCCCAGCGGTACGGAGGCTTTTAACCTCGGCGTTGATTTCAAGGGCGGGACCGTGATTACGGTGAGGTTCAAGCAACCGCCTCCCGCGGACACTCTGCGCGCCGCCATTAACCAGGCCGGTATTAAAGATGCTGTCATTCAACCCGTGCTGGACAAGAAGGGCATGTTCCTCGTTAAGGTTCCGCATCAGGGGTTCGAGGAATCAGAGAAAGGTGAAAGCCAGGCTGGCGTCGACGCTGCTCGCTCAAAGATCATACAATCACTTAATACCTTCGGGGCGGAAGTCGACCCCAATGCCAAGACACTGGAAGACGATCCCAAGGCAGCCTACAAGATTGAGGGCACCGAAGCGGTAGGCCAGGTCGCGAGCAAGCAATTGCGCAACCAGGCGATAGCTGTAACGATTGCCGCTCTCATCGGCATGCTGCTCTTCATCGCGTTTCGATTTGAATGGACTTATGGCGCCGCCGCTGTCATTGCGGTATTCCACACGGTGCTGGTAACGCTTGGACTTTTTTCGATATTTCAGATTGAAATCAATTTAACGGTGATTGCCGCGCTCCTGACGCTGGTCGGTTTCGACGTAAACGATTCGATCGTAATATTCGATCGGATTCGCGAGAATCGAAAGCTCTACCGGCGTATGAATCTCTATGATGTTACCAACCTCTCGATCAACCAGACTCTTTCACGGACGGTAATCACTTCGGGACTTGTGTTCCTGTCCGTGGTGGCGTTGGTGTTGCTGGGCGGCGAAACGCTGCGACCATTTTCCCTGGCCCTGTTGATGGGCATAATCTTTGGCACCTACGACACGATTGCCGTGGCCGGCCCGATTATGGTCTGGTGGGAAAAGAAGATCGCGGCGGCAAACAAGTTGTCCGCGACGGATGCGCGCGAAACCAATCTTAAACCGCCTCGCAGTACCGCGCGCGGCGAGCGGAGCCGCGATGGTGTCGGAAAACCGTCGCAGGCGGCTTAGTTGGGAACCGGAGCGGCGAGTTCGGAGTCTAATACGCCGTGTTTGTTTTCCGGCAGCGGGTGCGGTAATGAAGCCCCACGGATGGTGTTTCGCGTTCGGATTTGTTCTTGACTTTGCGAGCACATGGGGCATAGACTGCACACGTTGCTGGCCAATTAAATACGCTCGTTATCGTGCCTTGGCTTCAGAGGGTAGGATGCACGGTGGTTTGTACGTTGAGAGGCCAGTTTCTTTGTGTCTCGCATGGCTGGGCGCAATGTATGGCGCGGTAAAGGCGCCAAGCCTTTCCGCTGCATTCCCCTTCTAGTTGTCATCAAGCAGATTTTGAGCGATGGGTTGATGGTCGCAATTCTGGACGATTAATTTATAGTTGCCGACCCATTTTGGCACCGTTTTGGAGGACAGAAGGATGTTCGATAATCTGGTTGAGTCTGGTTCGCATGCTGAAGACAGGAAGCGAAAGGGTAAGTTTCTCGGCGCATTTCTGCTCGTCTATCTGCTCTTGATCGGTGTAGGCATTGTAGCCGCGATCCTCATGGCGCCGGCGTACATTGATCAGCAAACTCTCGAGCTGACCGCCTTGATCGCCCCAGTCCCGGTTCCCCAGCAGCAGCAACAGCAAAAAGAAGCACCGAAGCCTGAGAAGGTGGATATCAGCAAGAACGTGGACGTCCGCAAAGAACTGATTGCTGACGTAACGAACACGAAGCTGATTCCCAAAGAGATTTCGGCTAAGGCGAGCGACATTCCCCCCGTGCGCAAAGGCGTCGTGACGATGCTGGGCTCGGGTAATCAGAATGCGGCCGCTCCAATGGCCCCGGGAAATGGCACTGGCTCGATTGTTTCCAATGCTCCGGCGAAGGTGGAGATTAAGGATGAGCCGCCGCCCCCGCCGCCAAAGCCGACCCCGCACGCGCCAATCTCCGGCGGCGTGCTGAACGGCAAAGCTGTGCACTTGGTCCAACCGCCTTATCCGGCCATTGCGCGCAGCGCGCATGCTTCGGGTCAGGTAGTGGTGCAGGTATTGATCGACGAGAATGGCAACGTCGTTGCCGCACACGCAACTTCGGGTCACCCGTTGCTGCAAGCTGCGGCCGTGAATGCAGCTCGTTCATCGAAGTTTACGCCCACAAAGCTTTCCGGGCAGCCGGTGAAGGTTAACGGGGTCATTATCTACAACTTTGTAGCGCAGTAAAGAATCCGGCGCGCTGGTTCGCTCCAGAAAAACCGAGAGCTACCAGCGCTCGGTCTTATTGCCGGTGCGGAATCAATGTAATCAAAACCTTTTGGAGGAGTTACCGTGACTATTTTGACAAGCATCCTCGGAACGAAAGCAATGGGCTTTCTTCTCTTTCTCTGGCAGACTCCTAGTCCGGCGGCCCCGGCGCCCGCGAGCAACGAGTTCACGCTCAGCGAGATGGTCCGGAATATGGGCCCGGTGGCGATCACGGTCGTGATCATTCTGCTGATCATGTCCGTGTATTCGATCGCCATCATGGTCGAGCGCTATCTGACCTACACGGCCGCCAAGAAGCAGTCGCGCGAGTTTGCCCCGCGCGTCGCCCAGGCGCTGAAGAATAATCGCATTGAAGAGGCGATTAATATCAGCGACAAGCATCGCAAGTCGCACCTAGCGATGGTCGTCAACAGCGGATTGCAGGAGTTCCGCGCGCACGAGCAATCGAATGAGATTTCCGGTGACGAGATCGAGGCTTCGAAGCGCGCGCTGCAAAGAGCTATTGCCATCAAGACGGCCGAGTTTCGCCGTGGTCTTTCCGGCCTGGCCACCATCGGCTCGACGGCGCCATTCGTGGGCTTGTTCGGTACCGTATTCGGTATCATTAACGCGTTCCGCGGAATGAAGACCGCCGCGTCACAGGGCATCGGAGCGGTGGCTGGCGGTATTTCCGAAGCACTCTTTACGACTGCGCTTGGACTGGTAGTCGCCGTGCCTGCGGTGTGGTTGTTCAACTACTTTACCGGCAAAGTTGATGGCTTCATCGTGGAGATGGATAACTCGGCTTCGGAATTGGTCGACTATTTCATCAAGAACCGCACGAAACAGTTGAATCCGTAGCATGCGCTGACGGGTGAGATTCGGGTAGGAGTGCCATACGGCTCGGCGTCTACCCGATCCACGAAAGGAGTTTGACTTATGGGAATGCAGGGCGGCGGCGGCGGCGGATTGCAGTCGGAAATCAACGTCACACCAATGGTGGACGTCATGTTGGTGCTCTTAATCATCTTCATGGTCGTCACTCCATTTTTGCAAAAGGACGTGAGCGTGGCGATTCCGCGCGATATGAACTACGCGGACGAGGACCTGGTCATCAATCGAGAGGATTCGGTCATCATCTCGATTCCGAAAGACAATGATTATTACCTCGGTAAGAAGCAGGTCAATCTCGAAGACCTCAAGACCCAGGTTGAGAAAATATTGGCTAACAAGAAGGAAGAAGACAAAGTCGTTTACATCAAGAGTGGCATCGAGGTTAGCTACGGCGAGGTTGTGAAGGTGATTAACGCCGTTCGGGAAAAGGGCGTGGACAAGATCGGCCTGGTGGCCGACAAGAAGAAGAAGGGCGCGGAGGCAGGTCCGACTCCCGCCGGCTAATTTCGGCGACGAATTTTGAGAAAACGGCGAGCTTACCTTTAACGCTCGCCGGTCCGAAACGAGGGTTGAGTTATGGCAATGAGTGGTGGTGGAGGCGGTTCGCGAGCCGTCCCATATATTAACGTTACGCCGCTAATCGACGTGTTGCTCGTCGTGCTGATCATCTTTATGGTGGTCACGCCGTTAAAGCCCAGCAGTTTCAAGGCCGACGTTCCTACGCAACGAGATCCAAACGAGGACGTGAGCAAACTTAAGCCAAATCCGCTCACGCTCGTGGTTTCGATTACGCCGGATCTGCAAATAAAACTCAATCAGGATCCAATGGGCTCGGTCAACGATACCAGCGCGCTGGCTGCCAAGCTGCAGCAAACATTTCAGCAGCGGAAGGCTCAGCACGCCTATAAGGTAGGAATGGAAACTTCCACCGTGCCTGAAGATCAGAAGATTGAGAAGACCGTCTTTGTGAAGGCGCCGCGCGCCCTGCACTACGGCGATGTCGTAAAAGTGATCGATGCAATCAAGGGTGCCGGCGCGAGCCCGGTCGGCTTGCAGGTTGACGATTTGCCGTAGTTAAGAACTGTGACGAAATTCGCCGGTATTTCTTCCGCCAGGAAGTCTTTCCAGCTCATCGGAGAGCCGGGCGGCATCTTTCATTTAAAACGGAGCTAACAGAATGAGATTCTCCTGGTCCAGGATCGGCGCGACAGCGATCCTGGCTTTGTTTGTCGCCGCCGGTGCCGGCTGTACGCTCGCCAACAAGATCAGAGCCAAGAACGAACTGAACGAAACGGCGCGCGCCTACAGGGACGGACACTTCGAGGAAGCGCGCGCTGGCCCTCGAGCCGACTAATAAGACTGCGGCCATTTTTATCGCTCGGGTCATTCATCAGCAGTACAAGCCCGGCGTCGACACTCCGGACAACATCGCTAAAGCCAAAGAAGCGATTGAAGCCTACAAATACGTCCTGCAGCAGGATCCAAACAACGAAGAGGCCTACAAGGCAATATCGGTACTCTATGCCGCGATTAAGGACGATGAGAAATTGCGGGAATGGATCTCCAGACGCGCGAATGACACCTCGCTGCCCAACCCAAAGCGTGCCGAAGCATATGCGATTCTGGCTGGCAAGGATTGGGACTGCTCGTTTAAAGTCACCGAGCTTCCTGACGTCAAAGTAGCGAACGATCCGGGCAAGCCGGCCGGCATCACCTACAAGAAGCCGAAAGACCAAAAGGATTTCGAGAAGATTCAACGCTGCGTGACGCGCGGTCTGGAAGAGGCTGAGACGGCCATCAAGTTCGATCCGAACAGTGAATCAGCCTGGTCTTACAAGACAAACCTTTTTTTGGAGGCCGCTAAGTTAGCCGACATGGACGGCAAAGCCGACCAAAAGGCGCAGTATCAGACGAAAGCCGAGGCAGCGGGTAAGAGGGCTGCGGCCCTGGCGAACGAACGGCGCAAGAGAGAAGAGGCAGCCGACCAGGCCGCTTCCCCCACCCCCTGACGAAGAGAACGCCGGAAAGCGTTCAGCGCTAATCGACGGTAACATCGAATAGGTGACGCGGACTTCGAGTCCAGCGTCACCTATTTTGTTATAATTGCACTGGTCAGTTGTTAGTGATTAGTTGTCAGTGGTCATCGTTCTGCCAGTGACGACTGACAGCTAACCACTACCAACTGACTAGTCTTTTTTATGGTCCGAATCGAAGAAATCTGCGAAAAAGTCCGGCGTAATCATCCGCAGGCCGATCTCAATCTGCTGCGGCGTGCTTACCTGTTTTCCGCGCGCGAGCATAAGGGTCAAAAGCGCGCTTCGGGCGAATCCTACCTGGTACATCCTCTGGAAGTCGCAAACATCCTGGCCGACATGCGGCTGGACGTCGTCTCGGTTTCGACTGGATTGCTTCATGACGTGGTGGAAGACACGCTCGCCGATACGGCGACGATTCGCGATTACTTTGGTGAAGAAGTGGCGCATCTGGTTGAGGGACTCACCAAAATTGCGCACATCAGCAGCGTCTCGCGCGAAGAGCAACAGGCGGAAAACGTGCGCAAGATGTTGCTGGCGATGGTTGACGACGTGCGCGTCGTGCTGGTGAAGCTTGCCGATCGACTACACAACATGCGCACGCTGGAATATCTCAGCGCCGAAAAGCGCCACCGGATCGCCCAGGAGACGATGGATATCTACGCGCCCATCGCGCACCGGCTGGGAATGGGCAAACTGCGTGGCGAGCTGGAAGACTTGGCTTTCAAGAACCTTCATGAGGAGGATTACCGCGAACTGACCGCGCAAATGGAAAAACGCCGGGCGGCCAACGAGGCCTTCCTCAATGATGTGACCGCTACCATCCAGCAGAAGATGGAGGAAGCCGGCGTCCCGTTCGTGCGCATCGAAGGCCGCGTCAAGCGTCTGTACTCAATCTGGAAGAAATTGGGCCGGCAGGAAATTGAACTGGATCAGGTTTACGATCTCGTGGCTGCCAGGGTGATTACGGCCAATGAGATCCGCGACTGCTATGCGGCGCTCGGCGTGATTCATACCACCTGGAAGCCGGTGCCCGGCCGCTTCAAAGATTGGATTGCCACGCCGCGCGATAATCTTTACCAGTCATTGCATACGTCGGTCATCGGAGGGAAGGGCCAACCCTTTGAGGTGCAAATCCGCACTGAGCAGATGCATCTGACCGCCGAAGAAGGCGTGGCTGCGCATTGGAAATACAAAGAGGGGAAACGCGGAGCGCGCGACGATGACGAGGCGTTGAAGGTCTTGCGCTCGCTGGTCGAGTGGACCCAGGATGTAAAAGACTCGCGCGAGTTCATCGATGCGCTAAAACTCGATCTCTATCCAAAGGACGTTTACGCATTCACTCCCATGGGCAAAGTGATTCAGTTGCCGCGCGGCGCGACGACGGTGGATTTTGCCTACATGATTCACTCGGAAGTCGGCAACACTTGCACTGGTGCGCGAGTCAATGGCCGGATGGTGCCGCTGCGAACGCTGATTCAAAACGGCGACGTCGTCGAAATCATCCGCAGCACGAACGCGCACCCTTCGCGCGACTGGCTGAACTTCGTGGCTACCTCGCGCGCGCGCAATCGCGTGCGCCACTGGGTGGCGGACCAGCAACGCGCTGAATCGATCGAAATCGGACGCAAGCTGTTTGAGAAGGAAGCCGGCCGCTTTCAGCTTTCGGTCAAGAAGATGCTGGGAGACAGCAACGGCGATCTTAAGCGGATCGCGAGTGAATATGGCTATGGCCGGACTGACGATCTATTGGCGGCGATGGGCTACGGCAAGATCGTGCCGCGGAACATAATCGCCAAGTACCTGGGTCCGGAAAAGTTCGAAGCCCTGGACAATCAGAAAGTATCCCGCTTGCGGACTGGTGTGCGCGCGGTCAAGCGTCTGATTACCGGCGACGACGCGATTGTGGTTCGGGGCGTGGAAGACCTAATGGTGAATCGCGCCCGCTGTTGTAATCCTCTCCATGGTGAACAGATCATCGGCTACATCACGCGCGGCAAGGGAGTGGCCGTGCACACCGCGCGTTGCAAGAACGTGAAGCAGTTGATGATCAATCCCGAACGAATCGTGACGGTCGAATGGGCTGCCAAACCTGAGAAGACAGCTTACGCAGTGAAGCTGCTGGCGGTTACTGAAAACCGGACCGGAATGATCGCGGGCATTACCGGCGCGATCTCTGACATGAAGACCGGGATTCGCGACGCGCGCGCTTCAATCGGGCCCGATCAAAAGGGCCGCATCGAAGTTACCGTCGAAGTATTTGACGTAAAGCATCTGGACAAAGTGATGAGTTCAATCAAGAACGTCTCAGGGGTGCTGGATGTCGAGCGGCTTCAGGGTGCGGCTTGAATATAGGCCTATCAGTCCATCGGACCTATTTCTTCGGTTTCCCATCCGTATCGTAAAGCTCGATCGTGTCGGCATAGGGCTTCACTTGCTCACTAATTTCAGCCGCGTCGCCGACGATCACAATGGCGGCGCTATCAGGGGTGACATGGGCTTGCGCCACTCTTTGAATATCCTCGGCGGTAACGGCATTGACCCGCTCTCGATACGTCTCTAGATAGTCATCCGGCAGATCGTACATTCTGATGCTCACCAACTGATCGACCAATCCGTCCTGGGTCTCAATGCGGATCGGGAACACACCAGCCAGATAAGATTTTGCGTTCTTCAGCTCTTCCTCAGAAACGGCCTCATCGCGAATCCGGTCCAACTCGTAAAAGAACTCATGCAGGGACGCGCCGGTGACCGGGGTGCGGACTTCGGCGCTCGCGCGAAAGGTGCCGGCTAAACGCCGCGCGTCCAGATTTGAGTATGCCCCATAGGTGTAACCCTTTTCTTCGCGCAGATTCATGAACAGGCGAGACGAAGCATTCGCACCCAGGATGGTATGCATCAGCAGCATGGGAAAATAATCCGGGCTGGTGCGAGTGATTCCTTCATTTGCAATGACAATGTTTGACTGAGCTGAGCCGGGACGATCGACTACATATACCGAGCGCGCGTGCCGCTTGGGCAGTGCCGGTAGATTCAGATCAGGCAAAGCCCCGGGCTTCCAATCGCCGAACAATTGCTCAATACGCGCGAGCATTGCCTCGCGGTCGACGTCACCGACCACCATGAACACCGCATTGTTCGGAATGTAGGTGCGGCCGCGATAACTTACCAGATCGTCGCGCGTCATTGAGTCCAGCATCTCAGGTGTCGGTCCCAGGCGCGAATATGGATGGCTGCCGAACACGACCTGCGACAGACGTTCAGAGGCCAGAAACGTGGGCTGAGCTCGTTGCTGGATGAGCATCTGCTTGGTGTTCTCGCGGGCCAAATCAACTTCATTTTGTGGGAACGCCGGACTCAAAGTAACGTCGGCCATTAAATCCAGAATCTCGTCGGAGTAAACAGAGAGTGACGAGGCCGCCACCGTGGTGAAATCCGAGCTTGAGCCGACCGCCAGGGTGGCGCCAAAGCGTTCGACCTCCTCGGCAATTTGGCGGCTGTTACGTTTGGCGGTGCCTTCAGTCAAAAGACTCGACATCATGTCGCTCAAACCCGGGCGATCTGCGGGATCGTTCGCATCGCCGGACCGAAAGGCCAGCCGAAAGCTGATTAGAGGTAGACGCTTGTCCTCAACCACCACCAGACCTAATCCATTTGCCAGCGTCGTTTCCAGATGCTCTGGAAGTTTCAGTGGCCGGGGCGCGAGCGGCGGCGGCATTTGGCGGCGAAAGGCTTCGGTCTCTGGCATATCAGGGACTGTGCTCCTGTTTGGTGAACTAAAGAGTTAGGAATCGAGCCGCTCGACTGCAGGCTCGGTATGTTGCTGCGGCAGGCCCAGCGGGCCACTCCCCGGATCATCAGGGGCGGGAGGCACCTGGGGCAGCGGCGCAGTCGGTTGTTTGTGCTCGCCAGGCTCCTGCGGCGCGGCGGGCGCGGCTTCCTGCGGCGCGGGCACGATTTCCAGCAGCACGCGATTGTCGTTATCGAGAAAATTCGCCACCACGTCGCGAATCTGATCAGCTGTGATTTTCAAGTAGTTAGCCAGATCCGAATTGAATAGTTCGGGATCATTGTCATAGAGGGTGAATTCGGCGAGTTGCTGCGCGCGAAACAGAGAAGATTGGCGGCTGCGCACGGCGCTGTTGAAGAGGTTGTTGCGTAACTTCTCCATCTCTTCGTCGCTGGGTCCCTGCGTGGCGAGGTCCCTGATTTCGGTGAGAATAGCGTCGCGGATCTGCGCGCCCTCGCTATCGGGCTTCGGAATTACGACAATGAATAAACCTGAGGGCCCCCGCCGCTCGTCAATCCCGCCCTGAATTTGCACGACCGATTCCTCGCCTTTGACCAGCTTCTGATACAGTCGCGCGCTTTCGCCTTCGAACAATAAATGACTGGCCAGCGAGAGCGAATAAAAATCGGGACTGCGGCGCGATGGGATCTTCCAACCGAGAGCGAAGGCCGGCACCGGCGCCAGTTTGTCGAAAAAAGTGTCTTGATGTTCGGCGACTTCGGCAGGTTCGCTTACATCGACTGGAGGTGGCACCGGCTGGCTGGGTATGGTGGCGAAGTACCTTTCGATCAGAGTGCGCGTTTCCGCCATATCGAAATCGCCGGCAATCGACAGCACAGCATTGTTGGGGGCGTAGTAAATGCGAAAGAACTCGCGTAACTCCTCGACCGTTGCCGCGTCCAGGTCCTTCATCGATCCAATTGTCGAATGCGCATTAGCGGGATTGCGGAAGCACATTTCGAACAAACGCAGAAACCCGTTCACGTATGGCTGATTGTCATAGCGGAGACGTTTTTCTTCCTGCACCGCGGAGCGTTGATTGTCGAGATTTTCCTGCGTGATACTCAGCGAACGCATGCGATCACTTTCCAGCCAAAGCGCCAGTGGCAACTGGCTGGCAGGCAAAGTCTCGAAATAGTTGGTGCGCTCGCTGGAAGTGGTGCCGTTCATGGTGCCGCCGGCGTTCGAGATGTATTGAAAATGCGCGGCCTTGGGAACGTTTTCTGAGCCCTGAAACATCATGTGTTCGAACAAATGAGCAAAGCCGGTGCGTCCCTCACGCTCATTGCGCGAGCCAACATCATAATAGACGGCCACTGAGACGACTGGTACTGAGTGATCTTCATTCAAAACCACTCGCAAGCCATTGCCTAGACTAAATTGTTCGATGGGGGTGTGTGGAACTTGAAAAGTTTTCTGCACGTACCAGCTCGATCCAAACCGCGCGGCGCGGTTGATTTGCACATTATTTGTAGAGCTTAGGAAATAGAGTTTACCGCGTAATGCTCCTGATAACAAAGACACCTGTTTGAGTAGTGTCGTCGTATTTCGAGATTGCTTCTCCGCGAGTAAAGCGATCCACAAAAGTACACGCAGCGGAACTGATTGTGTTCGTGCGGTTGGTCTGATTTGGTGGATCGTTCTTGTTCGCGCCGAGACAAAACGAAAAGCCAAACGAAGACAATCTGAAAACAATAAGTGGCACAAACTTCAGTCGCGAAGATCGGTTTGCATAACCACAGCGTCTGAAGATTGTGCCACTCGTTTCTGATTCAGATGCAGTCTTAATCTTTCTTCTCGCCAACCATGCCGCGTAACTCAGCCCGGAGGCGCTCGATCTCGGCCAGCTTTTGCTCGACGCGCTCGAACAATGGTCCCTGAGTTTTGATCCCTTCATCGATCAGGAACGCGGCCGCTTCGGCGCGAGTGCCGAATACGCCTGCCTGGACCAGTTGGCCGAGTTTATGCTGCGCGTCCTGCGAGACCTTTACCGCGAGCATGTAATCGTCCTTCGCCGAGATGGCTCGTTCAATAGTACGACTGATATCGCGGCCTATTGCGGAGAGTTGTTCCGGGATGCGCGCGGCCATGTCCCGCATGGATGAGCTCACGTGGGAGCGGTCTTCCGAATGCTCTGGTTCGCCCTCATGCATAATCAACTCCTCTTTCTTGTCTGACCCGTCTGTTTGCGGCTGAAAAGATGTACTCATTAGATAGTGCTCCTTAAACTTTGGTAACTCTTGTACGCTGGTTTGGGGTTACAGGTTCATTCTAAGAAGCCCATAGGTAAGCGTCAAGCGGGGCCCATTCCGACGACGAGAGTTTGCGGCCGATCCGGGAATCATGCATCTGGTGCGAGGAAGCGTTTGTTACAGAACCGGGAGCGGTAGCGACCGGGTCCTACACTCAACTCCGGCCCAAAGATCTTTGCGTGGGGAAACAATAGATTGGCAGTTGAGTGCAAGGACCCGGTCGCTACCGCTCCCGGTTCTGTAACAAGTTGGCCCTTGCCCACGATGCGCTTTGATCAACACTACTTCACGAGTGACCAACGTTTCAGACTTCAGCCGTCTTTAAGTCGGCGCAGCAAGCCGAGCATCGAATTGCCAGGATCGGAATCGCGGTTAGGCAATAGGGGCAGTCTTTCTTTGCGGGATCCGTTTTTCTGATCTTGTTCACAATCTTGACCAGCAGGAAGATCACCAGCGCGACGATCACAAAGTTAACGACGTCGTTGATGAAGGCGCCATAAGCAATCACCGGGATGCCTTTGGCCTTCGCATCGGCAAGCGAAACGGGAACGCCTTTCGAATGATCAAGAACCAAAAACAAACTGGCGAAATCGATCTTGCCAAGCAGCATACCAATAGGGGGCATGATGATTCCCTCGACCAGCGACGTAACGATTTTGCCGAAGGCGACGCCGATAATCACGGCCACCGCGAGGTCAATTATGTTTGCGCGGGCAATGAACTCTTTGAATTCCTTTAGCATGGAGCCTCTCCTCCCTGTGGCACAGACTTCAGTCTGTGATTGGGGTGACATGGATCACAGACTAAAGTCTGTGCCACTCACTGACAATCCCTGGCCAGGTTGAAGCCGGCCTTTTCCGCTTCATCCTTATCTTTGAACTTGATGCGGTTCGCTTCGCTGACCTTATTTAAGGCCGAACAGCCGGACGGGTAGTAAAGCTTGGTCTGTTGGTTGCCAATGACAGAGTCGGCGGCAGCGGCAGCTTCTTCTCGCCTGGATGCGAAAGTCTTTTGCGCGTTGTCATCGCTGATGCGAACGCTCGGACTGCCGGCAATCATCGACGCCAGAACTGAGAACCCGTCGCATTTCAATTGGCGTCCGTCCCGCTTTGCCGGCGGCCATTCTGCCGGGAGGTTCAGAGACTTGCTGATTCCGGCGATGAAGACATCGAGATCTTGCCACTTGAAAGTGCTCTCGTAGCCAATCCACAAACTGGCCAGGGTGCCATCGAGAAAACTCAGGGAAATGGTGCGGACGTCCGCGAATCTGGTCCGATCGAAGCTCGGATCGAAATAAGGATTGATACTGGTTCTGGCCACGCCGAACTCATCAGGACGGACGAGCTGGATTTGCGGAACGGACGCTTTCGCTTGCTCGAAAGTCATTCCCAGTCGGAACCCGCGCAGCTCAATCGATTGGGGTAACTGGTCGAGCTTTAGCGTGCAAGGTGGTTTTTGAGCTGAAGCTGAGCCTGCGAGTAAAGGCGCCACGAGCAGCAGCCGGAATACCCTCTTAATTTTCCAGATCGGATGGTAGAGCATTGATGCCGGAAGATTCTTTCTCGCTGATCAGATGCTTGATCAGTTCGGCCAGCGCATTCGGATCGAACGGTGTCGAGACATATTCGTTACAACCAGCGTCGATGGCAAGCGAACGGTACTCGTCGGCGCCATAGGCGGAAACGGCAACGATCGGTGTCCGGCGCAGAGCCTGATACTCGCGTATTCGTTGCGTAGCGTCAAGGCCGTTCATGCCGGGCATCATGACGTCCATAATGATCAAGTCGGGCAATTCGCGCTGGGCGATGTTGATTGCTTCTGCTCCGGTTTCGGCTTCAATGACACGGTAGCCGTTTTTCACCAGCCACATCTTCATCATAAGGCGGGTGTCGTCAAAGTCTTCCACCAGCAGAATCTTAGGTGGAGTCGGAGCAGCATAGCCCTGGGCAGTTTGATAGTTCATTGGCTTCAACTGGAGGATTGGGCAAGAAGGGCACCCTGAAAACCAAAGGGTGTAATAAACGATATGCCAAACGAAGCAACCCGGTCAAATTGGCAAGCACATCAGATTAACAACGAGCGCGGACATTCTGTCCGCCTGAGCGTGCCGCCCGAACAACCTCCTCTTTAGAGCTGGCCTGGGAAATGAGCGTGCTGCGCACGCTGGCGGACAGGATGTCCGCGCTCCGTAGACGTTGTGAAATTTTTCCGTTTTGGATAGCATCGCATGCCTATGACAACTACTTCCGAAACGATGACGGGCGATGAGATCGTCGAACTCTGCCGGCGGCACACGCTGTTCGAATGGTCTGCGCAGGCCGCGGTCGATCCAATTCCGGTGGCGCGCGCAAAAGGCATCTACTTCTGGACCCCGGAAGGAAAGCGCTTCATCGATTTCAACAGCCAACTGATGTGCGTGAACATCGGACACGGCGATGAGCGGGTGGTCCGCGCGATCCAGCAACAAGCTGCCACGCTGCCCTATGCCAATCCGTTCATGGCCACCGAGGTACGCGCGCGCCTGAGCGCAAAGCTCGCCGAGATTACGCCCGGCGACATCGATGCGTTCTTCTTTACGAACGGCGGCGCCGAGGCGAACGAAAACGCGCTCCGCATTGCACGTATGTTCACGGGCCGGCACAAGATTGCGGCGCGATACCGTTCGTACCATGGAGGAACCGCGGGCGCGCTGACGCTGACGGGCGATCCTCGTCGCTGGGCGGCCGAACCTGGCATCCCCGGCGTCATTCGCATTCCTGACTTCTATCATGGGATTCAAAAAGGATCGGACACGACTGAAGAGGTGTTGGGGAGGACTGAAGAGGTCCTCCAGCTCGAAGGTCCGCAAACGGTCGCTGCGATTATCATCGAGCCCGTTGTCGGAACCAACGGGATCCTAATTCCTCCCGAGGGTTATATGCAGGGCCTTCGGGCGCTGTGCGACAAGTACGGCATCCTTCTGATCGCCGATGAGGTGATGGCCGGCTTCGGCCGCACCGGCGAATGGTTCTCGGTCAATCATTGGAACGTTGAGCCCGATCTGATTTCGATGGCTAAGGGCCTGACCAGCGCCTACGTTCAGTTAGGAGCGGTGGGCATGCGCCGGCACATCGCCGATCATTTCGAAAAAAATGTCTTCTACGGCGGTCTTACTTATAACAGTCACCCGCTCGCCTGCGCCGCGGCGTTAGCGACGATTGCGGTGTATGAAGAGGACGACCTAATCGAGAACGCGCGCAGCATGGGAAGAACCATGCGGAGTTTGCTCGACGAACTTGAGAGTCGCCATCCGTCGGTGGGCGCCACGCGCAACATCGGGCTCTTTGGAATCGTCGAGCTGGTCCGAAATAGCGAAACGCGCGAGCCGATGGCCCCCTTCAACGGCACTTCTTCTGAGATGCAGGCGCTCGGCAAGTTCTTTCGGCAGGAAGGGCTCTACACTTTGGTGCGCTGGAATACGTTCTTCACGAATCCGCCGCTATGTATCACTGAAGCGGAGCTGCTTGAGGCGTTCGCGATCATTGATAAGGGACTGGAAATTACGGATCGCGCTGTTTCGTAGCAGAAGTCCGAGAACAGAAGGCAGCAGGTCAAACACAAACGGGTTTTCTGACCCCGACTTCTAAACTCTGGTTCTTTGTTCTTTTTGGTACCCGCGGCAGGGGTCGAACCTGCGACCTTTCGCTCCGGAGGCGAACGCTCTAATCCACTGAGCTACGCGGGCACGTGTTGGGAAGGAAACGATAGCATAGCGAGCGGAACTGGGGCCAGCGGGTAAGTACAATCACCTTCAGCTACCTGCGATTAGGTTCTCAACTCCGCTTCCTCGCCTCGTAGAGGCGAAATGTTTATAGCCTACTCGCCTGATTACTCCGCTCCGTGGGAGCGGAATGTTTCTGGTCGCGCTCTTATGGAGCGCCGAAACTTGATTATCGACGGGGCGATAAACATTTGGCTTCTCCGGAGCCAGGGAAAACGCAGTCCACGAACCGAGGCTTGTCGTTCTTAGGAGTGCTTGATGATCACGCCTTCGATGATATTCGCGACATTCTCGCAACGATCGATCGCCGACTCCAGCTTCTCATAAATATCTTTCCACTTGATCACCGTGATTGGGTCGCGAGTCTCGTGAAACAGTCCGCCCACCGCGCGTTGATAAATATCGTCGCCCTCGTGTTCCAGGCGATGGAGTTCAACCAGGCGCTCGGTCACGCCCTTGGGTTTTTGCAGCATCGACACGACTTCATTCAGTTGCAGAGCCATGCGTTGGATTACGCCGGCCAGTTGCTTTGCCGGTTCGGTAGTCTCGTGAATGTCGTACATCATTACCGCCCGCGCGATGCCGTCGATCAAATCCACCACGTCATCGAGCGCCTTGGACATCATGTAAATGTCTTCGCGATCGAAAGGCGTGATGAAAGATTGGTTCAGACGAGTCGCGACGTTATGGGTCAGGTCGTCGCAGGCATGCTCGATGCCCTTGATGCGTTGCACGTATTCGGTGTAGTCGCCGTCGGAATGAGACAGCATTTCAACCAGAGTGGTCGCGGCATCGTTGATGTACGAAGTCATCTGCGCAAACAGCGAAAAATACTGTTCTTCACGCGGTAGCAGCTTGGCAAACATTTGCGGACTCCTGCGAAATTCTACCAGGATTCTCGAAATCGGACTTTGATCGAAGAGCGGCAATATTAACGGATGACCGCGGGTATGTCTATGGTTACCGCTGGTAATTCATCCTCTCCCAGCGGGAGGGGGTGATACGCTACTTGCAAATTGCTTCGCGACTCGTATATCAAAGGTGGCGGCATGGCCGAAAAATCAGATTACTCCCAAGTGGTGGACTTGCTGCGCGCGGAATCCGAGGCGATTGCCAAAGCCGCTTCACGTTTGCGCGCGGAAGAGGTTGATCGTGTCATTGCGCTGCTGACAGGGTGCCAGGGAAAGATAATTCTGCTGGGCGTCGGCAAGTCGGGAATAATCGCGCAGAAAATCGCCGCGACGATGATTAGCAGCGGTACCGCTGCCGTTCATCTTCATCCATCAGACGCTTTGCACGGAGGTCTGGGCATTGTCACCTCGGACGACGTTGTGCTGATGTTGAGTAACAGCGGCGAGACTGACGAGCTGTTGCAACTGCTGCCGTACTTCAACCGCCGCAAAGTATCTTTGGTCGCGATTGTCGGCAATTTGAAATCAACCCTCGCGCAGCGCGCGGACGCTGTTATCGATGCGTCAGTGGATCAGGAGGCTTGCCCACTCAACCTGGCTCCCACCACCAGCACTACCGTTGCCCTGGCCATTGGCGATGCGCTGGCAATGGCTCTGATGAGAGCGAAGGGACTAACGGAGGATGACTTTGCTCATAATCATCCGGCGGGCAGGTTGGGAAAGCGGCTAACGTTGCGCGTAACGGACTTGATGCACGGCGGTACGCAGAATCCGACGATTGCCTCTGACACTGCCTGGATGGAAATTATTTCAACGATCACACATTATGGTTTGGGCGCCGTTAATGTGATCGACAACGAAGGCCGTCTGGTCGGCATCATCACTGACGGCGATTTGCGACGGTCGCTGCAGCGCATAAGCGGTACCGATCTCGCCTTTGAGAATATCAGGAGCGACGATCTGATGACCCGTAATCCGATTGTCACGAATCCTGAAATGCTGGCCTTTGACGCTTTGCGGTTGATGGAAGATCGGGCTTCACAGATAAACGTGCTACCCGTGGTCGATGGCAAAGGATTATGTGTGGGCCTGGTTCGTTTGCATGACATTGTGCGCAGCGGGTTGTGAGGAAGTAGGAATTTCAAACGCAACAGACTAGGGAATCGCAAGCTGAAGAGTCTTTCACCCTTTCCCCCCTGGAGAGGGTCGGGGAGATGGCCGATCTGCGTCATGCTTCGCACCTCCCCCTAACCCCTCCCAACAGAAGGGGAACCAGCCATCATTCAAGTGAGGGAGTTTAGTGAAAATGGGAACCGTTCGCAGATTATTTGTCGTTATCGTTATTCTTGTTTTCTCCACCAATGTTCCTGCGCAGGAGTCGACCGCCACGCGCGGTCGCCGAATTAGCAATGCGCCCGCAGCCGAAGCCACGGTGACAGTCAACGAACAATTCCTGAATTCCTTTCTCACCGCCATTTTCGATAACTTGCAGGAGCCTGCGATGCCTCTGACAATCGGCGGGTCGTCGACTCAAG
>WNFR01001725.1_pt1 | contig 22818 bp, 17 predicted proteins | sample 5400221 | NCBI WGS metagenome assembly WNFR01 (sample SAMN13153357, study PRJNA577476) | soil metagenome | isolation source: 40 cm soil under Madrone tree | place: USA:California | collected 2016-06-14 | reverse complement strand
TGGCAAAGATGTTGCGCACCGCCGGGGCGTCGCCCTCTTTGATTCCGAAAACCTCGCCGAGCTTGTACTTCGCCCACAGCGCATCCTGCATCGCGATCGGAATCGCCGAATGGCGGAGCACGATGACCGCCGAGTTATCGGCGTCCTTCGTGGCGTAATTCTCGTTGTTGCCGTTGAGCCAGACGCGCGGCCAGACCACAGGCATCCCGCTGTTCGGCTCAGGTGCGTCGAAAATCATCTTGTGCTTTCCGTTGATGCGGTTGAGCCAGGTCTCGAACGACGGATCTGCGCCTCCCACGATCGGCTCGTGGCGCGTCGGCTGCGCCTCGAGGCGAAGCGGGGTCAGCCCTGCGACTCCAGCGGCCGCCGTGGCGGCGAGACTACCAAGAAACCCACGCCTGTACATGCGAAGCCTCCTCAGTGGTGTGACCGTGTTGGATATGCGACATCGGGTGGTGGATCACCGTTCGGCCAATCGTTTTCCTTCCCGCGATAATCGGGTCGCGGCCGCGCGTTGATGTACGCCGCGACGTTGAACGCCTGACTGTCGCTGAGCGTGCCTGGCGCATCGAACGGCATGTTGCGACTGATGAACTCGGCGGCGGTACGAACGCGCGTCATACCGGCTCCGACGTTGTAGGACTCGGGCCCCCACACCGGAGGCGCGCCCGCCGTTCCCTCTCCCATTGGGCCGTGGCACTTGGCGCAGGTTGCCGCGAATACACGCGCGCCGGCTGCGGTGTCGGCGGTGAAGGTCGCCCACTTCTGGAGCCGCGCGCTTGCGGCGGCCGGCGGCGATACCGTCACGCCGCGCGACAGAAACGCGAGATAGGCGACGATGTCGCGCATGTCCGGTCCGGCCGGATCGATCGCCGTCCCATTCATGCTCCGGCGGAAGCAATCATTGACGCGGTACTCGATCGTCTCGACGACGCCGCTGCGCGTCCGATACTGCGGATAGCGCGCGAACACCCCGACCCACGTGCCGGTCTCGCGGCGCCCTTCGTCGAGGTGACAGGTCGTGCACCGCAGCTTGTTGCCCACGTGCTGTGGCAAGCTGTCGCGCGTTGCGGTGAGCAGCGCGCGACCTCGCCGGACCGCGTCGCCGTAGGGACCTGACGGGATGATCGAGTCTGGGGCGGCCGCGGCCCGCGGGGGAGCGGGCTTCGAGCAACCGGCGAAAGACACGACGCAAATAAGAACGACCGACCTGCTGGGGCGCACTGGGCGAGATAATACCGGCATTTCCCAAGGCGGCAACCTTTCGGGCGGTGCGCCTATCCAAACGGGCGTATCCTCCACCCAGGATTGCTATGATTGCGCCGCTCCTTGTTTCCCTGTTGCTCGTTGTCCAAAACCGCCCCGCCCTCGATTCCGCTACCGTGACGCGCGTCCTCAATCAGCTCAAAGCCAGCGATTCTTCGGTATGCGCGCTCGCCGGCGAGGCGCTCACCAACTACGGCGGTTTCTGGGGACATCGATTTGCCGATCCGGGCATGCCGATGCCCCAGCCGATGCCCACGCCAATGCCGATGCCGGGCGGCGGCGGGGGTGGCTTTCACGTCGACACGCACGAGAACACGCGCGACATGGACCCGGCGGTGCTGCGCGCTTTTCGCGCGGTGATTCGCGACGACAATCGGTGCGTGCGCAATATCGCGGCGCGGGTGCTGGGAAACCGTGGCGGCTCGGAGAGCTACAACCTCTTCATCGGCATGCTCAAGGACGCTCGCGCCGACTTCCGCGAAACGGGTGCGCTAGGCCTCGGCGAGCGCGAGGACACGCGCGCGATCGGGCCACTCAGCGATGCACTCAGCGGCGACGCGAGTCCGGTCGTCCGAATGACCGCGGCATGGGCGCTCGGTGAAATCGAGGAGAAAACGGCGGTCGGCGTGCTCACCCGCGCGCTCGACGATCGTGCGCCCGAAGTGCGGCGCACGGCCGCGTGGGCCCTGGGTGAAATCGAAGACAAGAGCGCCGTCCGGGCGCTCAGTGCGGCACTCGACGATCCCGCGCTGGAGGTGCGCCTCACGGCGGTGTGGGCACTCGGAGAGATCGATGACGCGTCGGCAGTCCCGCTGCTCGCCACCGCGAGCAAGGACCGCGACGCCCGCGTGCGACAGCAGGCCGCGTGGGCGCTGGGCGAGATCGAGAGCGCGCAGGGAATCACCCCGCTCGAGACGCTGATGCGTGATCCCGTGGCCGAGGTGCGGAAGACAGCGATCTGGGCCCTGGGAGAAATCGAGGACGGCGGCGCGGTCGCCGCGCTCTCGGCGGCACTGAAAGACAGCGACCCGGAAGTGCGCGTCCTGACCGCCTGGGCGCTCGGCGAAATCGAGGATGCGCAGGCGGTGGAGCCGCTCGTTGGAGCCCTGAAGGACAGCGATGAGGACGTCCGCGCGACCGCCGCCTGGGCGTTGGGAGAAATCGAGAGCCCGCGGGCCGTCGACGGACTGACGGCGGCGCAGCGCGACGAAGTGGGCTCGGTCCGTCGTGCGGCGACGTGGGCCCTGCGACAGATCGACGACAACGACCATCACGATGTGCGCGTGCGAGTGCGGCCGCGCGTGAAGGTCAAGCCTTGATACGGCCCCGCTCGACAATCTGAAAGTAGTCCCGCAGCTCCTCGGCTTCTCGGACGTCGTCCCAGCCGAGGAGCCGTTTCATTTGCGCCGCAACTCTGGCAACAACTGATCGAGCCTGATCGAGCACCTCATAGTACAGATGCAGGCGGCGGACCAGCACGTCCTGCACGCGGACCGCCAGCTCCCGCTCGACGGCGTACGTGATCTCGGCCCAAATCTCGGGACGGCCCGCGCTGATCGGCTCGCCGAGCCGTCGATCGCGGTCCACGAGATTGAGCACCGCTGCCGCCTCGCTGCCGTAATACGCGACCAGGTGGCGCGCGGTCGGCTCGGACGCCCCGCGCGCCCGCGCCGCTTCGACGAGCACCTCGAGCTCAGCCGCCTCACCTCCCGGCAGTGGCTGCCGATCAGTGGGCGCGCGTGGCGCGAGCGGACGGCCGTCGAGCTCGTGCAGACGCGCGGCGACGCGATCCACGACATCCCGTGCCATCACGCGGTACGTCGTCAGCTTCCCACCGGCGATCGAGATCAGGCCATGCGGGCTTTCGAGCACTCGATGCTCGCGCGACACCTGTGACGGATTTGCGTGGTCTTCGCGGAGCAAGGGACGCAGCCCTGCCCACGCGGAGACGACGTCGTTCGAGGCGAGGTGAGCGTCCGGAAACGCGGCGTTCGCCGAGCGCAGCAGGTACGTGACGTCCACCGCCGTCACCCGCAGAGCATCGGGAGTTGCGTCCGCATCGGTATCGGTAGTCCCGATGTACGAGAGCTCGCCCCACGGCAGCACGAACATGACCCGGCCATCGATCTGCGAGAGCAGCGTCACCGCGTGCTCGTTGCCCAGTCGCCGGCGCGGTACGGTCACGTGCGCACCTTTCGTGAGGCGGAGCATGGGCGGCGCCTGCGGATCGTCGAGCTGCCGGAGGCGATCGGACCAGGGACCGGTCGCGTTCACCACGACGTTGGCGCGAATGGTCGCGGTTTCGCCCGTCAATACGTCGCGCACCACGGCGCCGCGCACGCGTCCGTCGGGCTTGAGCAGCGCGGTCGTCTCGACGTAGTTGGCCGCGAGCGCGCCGGCACGGATGGCGCTGCGCACGGTCGCAATGACCAGGCGCGCGTCGTCGGTCTGTGCGTCCCAGTACAACGCCGCGCCGATGAGACCGCGGTCGCGCAGCGCGGGCTCGACGCGTCGTACCTTCTTGGCGCGGAGCCAGCGATGCCAGTGCACGTTGCGGAAGATGGCCAGCAGATCGTAAAGCCACATGCCGGCGCGCAGCTTCCACGCCGGAATCCGGCCGCCGCGATAGACGGGAAAAAGGAATGCGAGGGGCCGCACCAGATGCGGCGCGATCTTGAGCAGGACTCGACGTTCACGGCTTGCTTCGAAGACCAGGTGGAACGCGCGCTGCTCGAGATACCGGATGCCGCCGTGGATCAGGCGCGACGAATGCGAGGATGTGCCCGCGCCGAAGTCGGACTTGTCGACGAGCGCCGTGCGGAACCCGCGCAGTGCCGCTTCGCGCGCAATCCCCGCCCCCGTTATGCCGCCGCCGATGATGAGCACATCCACGGACGTCTCGACCATGGACGCCCAGGCTGCGGCTCGCGTTTGCTCCAACTCCCCTCCACTTGGGGCTGGTGGTAGGTTTCGACTCCCAGGAAGAGGGAAAGAATCTAATGCCCGCTCTCAACGGTCGTCGCGTGGCGGTCATCGCCGGCGTCCGTACGCCGTTTGCCAAAGCCGGCACCGTGCTGAAGGACGCACGTGCCGTGGATCTCGCGCGCTACGCCGCGCGCGAGCTGCTCGAGCGCACCAATCTCGATGGCACCGAGGTGGACGACGTGGTTTTCGGGCAGGTCGTTGCCTCACCGCTCGTTCCGAATGTTGCGCGCGAGGTCAGCCTCCTCCCCCAGTTCCCCAAAGAGATCCCCGCTTATTCACTGAACCGCGCCTGCGCCTCCGGCGGCCAAGCCGTGGCAGACGGGGCCGATGCAATCGCCCTCGGCAACGCGGACGTCGTGTTGGCGGGCGGCGTGGAATCGCTCTCCGACATTCCGATCCTCGCCTCCCGCCGCCTCGCGGACATTCTCGTGGAGGCGAGTAAGGCCCGGTCGCTGGGGGCACGGCTGCGCTCGTTCGCCAAGATCCGCCCGCGCGACCTGATCCCGGTCTCGCCCGCGATCGCGGAGCCGTCCACCGGAGAGACGATGGGCCAGTCGGCCGAGAAAATGGCCAAAGAGAATCACATCTCGCGCGAGGAGCAGGACCGCTGGGCGCTGCGCAGCCACAAGCTGGCCGCCCAAGGGACGGCCGACGGCCGCCTGACGGCGGAGATCGTGCCCTGGCTTCCCACCCGGACGGGTGGGGAGATCGTGCGGCAGGACAACGGCATCAGAACCGACACGTCGCTCGAGCAGATGGCGAAGCTCAAGCCCGTCTTCGATCGCCGCTACGGCAGTGTGACCGCCGCGAACTCCTCGCCTCTCACCGACGGCGCCTCAGCCGTACTGCTGATGAGTGACGACGCGGCGCGTGCTCTTGGGTATTCGCCGCTCGCCTACGTGCGGTCGCACGCCGTCGCGGCGGTGGATCCCGGTTGGCAGCTGCTGCAGGCGCCGATCTGGGCCGTGCCCAGGGCATTGGAGCGCGCCGGTATCCAGTGGAAGGAGCTCGGCCTGATCGAGATGCACGAGGCATTCGCGTCGCAGGTACTGTCGAATCTCCAGGGATTCGCGGCAAAAGGGTGGGAGATCAACGAGGACATCATCAACGTCATGGGAGGGTCGATTGCGATCGGCCATCCCTTCGGCGCCACGGGCGGACGGATCGTCACCACTCTCGCCAACGAGATGAAGCGCCGCGATGTGCAGTTTGGGCTGATATCGATCTGCGCACAGGGTGGGGAGGCCATCGCTCTCGTGCTGGAACGCCGCTAGTGGCGACCATCGCTCCTCCGTCGACGCGCACCGCGCCCGCCGTCACCTGGGATGTCGCGGACGGCATCGCGACCGTCGTGCTCGACCTCAAGGGTCAGCCGGTCAACGTCCTTTCGCGCGCGGTCAAAGACGAATTCCTGGCCTGCTTCGCGGCGTTGGCCGATGATGCGCACGTGCGTGCCGTCGCTTTTTTTTCCGGCAAGCCCGAGAACTTCATCGCCGGCGCCGATATCGAAGAGTTCGTCAAGCTCACCTCCGCCGCCGAAGCCGAACGCTTGTCGGCAGACGGTCAGGAAATGCTCGAGCAGCTGGCGCGCTTTCCAAAGCCGATCGCCGTCGGCATCCACGGCGCCTGTGTGGGCGGTGGACTCGAGTTCGCCCTCGCCTGCCACTATCGCGTCGCGACGGACCACCCGAGGACACAGATCGGCTTGCCCGAGGTGCAGCTCGGCATCCTTCCCGCCGCGGGTGGCTGTCAACGCTTGCCGCGGCTGATCGGCCTGCGTGCCGCGCTCGACATCATCCTCGCCGGCAAGACCGAACGCGCCGCTAAAGCGTTCCGGCTCGGCATCGTGGATGAGCTGGTCCCACCGTCGATCCTTACCGACGTCACACTTGCCGCAGCGCGGCGTTTGGCGGAGGGCTGGCGCCCCAAGCGAAGGCGCCCGGGCGGATTCGTGGGGTTTCTGCTCGACGGCAATCCCCTGGGCCGGCGGATCGTGTTCCGGATGGCGCGCAAGCAGGTGCTGGAGCGCACGGGCGGCAACTATCCGGCTCCGCTCGCCGCGCTCGAAGCCGTCGAGTACGGCCTGCGGCACGGGGTGGCAGAGGGACTCAAACGAGAAGCGCAGCTGTTCGGCCAACTGGCGGTCACGGACGTCTCCCGCAAGCTGGTACAGATTTTCTTCGCGACGAATCAACTCAAGAAGGATCCCGGTGTGCCGAACGCGCCGCCGCCCATCGGTGTGCAGCGACTCGGCATCATCGGCTCAGGTTTCATGGGCGCAGGGATAGCCGGGACCGCCGTCGCCCAGGCGGAGGTCGATGTGCGGATGAAGGACGCCGACCTCGCCCGCGTCGCGCAAGGCGTGCTCGCGGCGCGCGCCATCCTCGATGACCGGCTCAAGCGGCGGCGCGTCACGAAGTTCGAATACGCGCGGCTCGTCGCGCTCCTGTCCGGCGGCGACACCTACGCTGGTTTCGGCCGTGCGGAGCTGACGATCGAAGCGGTCTTTGAGGAGCTCGGCGTCAAACAGCAAGTGCTGCGCGAGGTCGAAGCGATGCTCCCGCCCACGGGAGTGTTCGCGTCCAATACCTCGACGATTCCGATCACGCGCATCGCCGAAGCCGCGCGCGCGCCCGAGCGCGTCATCGGGATGCACTTCTTCTCCCCCGTCGCGAAGATGCCGCTCCTCGAAGTGATCCCGGGCGCCCGCACGGAGCCGCAAACCGTGAGTACCGCCGTCGCGTTCGGGCGGCGCATGGGCAAGACGGTGATCGTGGTGAAGGACAGCCCTGGGTTCTGGGTCAATCGCATTCTCGCGCCCTACCCCAACGAAGTCGGCCATCTCCTCGCGGAGGGGGCGTCGATCGAGGATATCGACAGCATGGCCGTGCGTTTCGGCTTCCCGGTGGGACCCGTGACGCTGCTCGACGAGGTGGGACTCGACGTCGCGCTCAAGGTCGCCGGCGTCATGCAGGAGGCGTACGGGGACCACATCCAGCCGGCCCCTGGTCCGGGAATCGCCGTGCTGGTGAAGGAAGGCCGTTTGGGCCGCAAGTCAGGCCGCGGTTTCTACATCTACCAGGACGGCAAGAAGCGCGGGGTGGACGAGAGCGTGTACGGTCTGCTCGGTGTCCATCCGAACGGTGGCCCGCGTCCCGCGGAGATTCTCCAACGGCTCGTGCTCCCGATCGTGAATGAAGCCGCCCGGGCCCTCGGTGAGGCCATTGTCCGGAGTCCTCGCGATGGGGACATCGGCGCGATCTTCGGATTCGGCTTTCCGCCGTTCCGCGGCGGGCCGCTGCGCTACGCGGACGATCTGGGAGCCGAGCGCGTCGTCACCGATCTGGAACGGCTCGCCGAGCGCTACGGCGCCCGGTTCGCGCCGTGTGAAGTCCTGCAGGAGCATGCTCGCGCCGGGACCAAGTTCTACGCCTGATGCTGCGCGCCGTATTTCTCTGGCTGAGCGAGCAACCGCGCATCTTCAGGTTCGTTCGGAAGAATCGCCTCGCACGCAAGCTCGCTTCGCGGTTCGTCGCCGGCGAGACAATCGACGAAGCGATGTCGACGGTGCGCGACCTGAACGCGAGTAACCTGTCCGCCTCTCTCGATCTGCTCGGCGAGTCGGTGCTGCACGCCGAGGAAGCACAGCGCGCCTGCCGCACCTATCTCGATCTGCTCGCGCGCATTCACAGCGCCAAGGCCAACGCCAATGTCTCCGTCAAGCTCACTCAGATGGGGCTCGACATTGACGAGCAGCTGTGCGTGAGCAACATGCGGGCGATCATCGGCCAGGCGAAGCGGTACGATTCATTCGTGCGCATCGACATGGAGCAGTCGAGCTATACCGCCAGGACGCTGCAGCTGTTCACGGACGTGCTCCATCCGGAGTTCGGGAACGCGGCCGGGGTCGTGCTCCAATCCTACTTGCGGCGCACCACGGCCGACGTGGATGCCATGATCGCCCTGCGCGCGCGCGTGCGACTGTGCAAGGGAGCGTACCAGGAGCCCGAGGACGTTGCATTTTCCAAGAAGAGCGACGTCGACGCCAACTACATCGCCTGCATGGAGCGGTTGCTCGAACGAGGAGACTACCCGGGCGTCGCGACGCACGATGTGAAGATCATCGATCATGCGAAAGCATTTGCGAAACAACGAGGAATCTCGGCCGAGCGATTCGAGTTCCAGATGCTGTACGGGGTCCGGCGCGATCTGCAGTATAGACTGCGGCGTGAAGGCTACAACATGCGCGTGTACGTTCCGTTCGGGACGCACTGGTATCCGTATTTGATGCGCCGTCTTGCCGAGCGCCCTGCCAACATCGCATTCATCACGGCGAACATTCTCAAAGAATGGACGACACGACGTTAGGGGGTTATCAGCAAGTGCACGGGCGTCCGCCGGCGTTCGGTGCGGCGGACGGGCAGGCCTACTCCGTGGCCACCTTTGCCGACGACGCGGCCGTGGCGGGCCGCTACGGCGCGGCGCTGCTGTTCGTCCGGTGGGGCGAAGGGGAAAAACCGGTGGGCCACCTGGAAACCGACTACCTCGCGTTCGGTTCGACGCCTGACGAAGCGCTCGCGCCGGTCCTCGCATTGACGTTGGAGCAAGTAAAGGCCCATCTCGACCGGTGCGTCGCGCGGAGCAACCCGTGACCGCCACCAGCGGTGTCGTGCTGGCGCGCGCGGCCGGGGGCTACCGCGTTCATACCGACGCGGGCGAGATCATCGCCTCACTCCGCGGCAAGCTGAAGTACCGGGACTCGGATCGCGTCGTCCCCGGTGACGTGGTCGTCCTCGAGGGATCCACGATCGCCGAGATCCGCCCGCGGCGGTCGGTGCTGGCCCGTCGTGCGGCGCAGGGCAGCAGCGGCGCGGGTCCGCGGCGCTCCCAGCCCGTCGCGGCCAATGTGGATCAGGTAATCGTCGTGACCTCCGCCCGTGATCCAGAGCCGAGCCCTCGGATGATCGACCGCTTCCTGGTGATCGCGGAAGCGAATGGCCTGCCGGCGGCGGTGGTCCTCAACAAGATCGAGCTCGACCGCGCGATCGAGGAACCGCTGACGCGGCGCTTCAAGACTGCGGGCTATCAACTGCTGGGAACGTCAGTGAAGGCGGACGAAGGACTCCCGGCGCTGCGCGACTTGCTGCGCGGCCGGCACTCGGTCTTTACCGGCGCATCGGGCGCGGGGAAGTCGAGCCTGCTCAACGTTCTCGAGCCGGGCCTCAAGCTGCGCGTTGGCGCGATTAGCGAAAAATGGCGGACCGGGAAACACACGACCACCGCCGCCGAGCTCGTGCCGGTCGCGGGCCTCGGCTACGTCGTCGATACGCCCGGCCTCCGCGAGATCGGCGCCTGGGGCATCGATCCCAACGAGCTGGGCGCATGTTTTCCGGAATTCCGCCCGTATCTCGATCAGTGTCGCTTCGATAATTGCCGCCACCTCGCAGAGCCCGGCTGTGCCGTGCGCGGCGCGCCGGCCGGGGCCATCGATCCCGATCGGTTGGTGTCCTACGAGCGGATCTATGAAGAGGTCAGCGAGCCTTCCTGGTCCAGCGGCCGGCGTCGCGGGAGGTGACTTTGGCCATCATCTGCGCGAAGGCGTCGTCGAGATCGATGTGCTGGGAGTTGGCAATGCAAATCACGACGAAGAGGATGTCCGCCAGCTCCATTGGAATCGAGCCGGGCGGTTCGACCGGCTTCTTCGGCTTCGGGCCGAATTGATGATTGACTTCGCGTGCCAGCTCGCCGACTTCTTCGGCCAAGCGCGCCACGTTCGCGAGCGGCGTGAAATACCCTTCCTCGAACTGGCCGACCCATTGCTCCACCGCTTGTTGCGCCTCTCGCAAGCTCATGTCTGACCTCGTCGCGCCCTTTGAGGGTGAGCGGTACGCTGCCGTCGACCGCCTCAGCTCGCTGATCGCGCCGCCGTACGACGTCATCGATCAGGCCGAGCGCGCGCGGTACGCGGCGCTCGCCGCAGAGAATATCGTGCACGTCATGTTGCCGGAAGCGCCGCCCGGGGAGCCCGACGAAGCGCGCTACCGCGTGGCGGCCGAACGACTGGCCAACTGGCGCCGCAAAGGCGTGCTGCGGCGCGATCAGCAACCGGTACTGTATGTGCTCGCGCAGGACTTCACGCTGCCGACCGGAGAAACACTCACTCGGCGCGGCCTCTTCGGCGCCGTCGCCGCGGAAGGCTACGAACCGCGCCGCGTGCGGCCGCACGAGCGGACGCACGCCGGGCCGAAGGCCGATCGTTTGGCACTCATGCGCGCGACGGCGACCAACATCGAGTCGATCTTTTTGCTCGCGCCCGATCGCGACCGTGCGTTGGCGGATGCCGTGGCCAAGGTCTCGCAGGGAACGCCGGACGCGACCGCCGAGCTCAACGGCGTGGGCATCCGTCTCTGGATCGCTCATGACCCTTCCCCCTTTCCCCTTCCTTCCCCGCTTTACATCGCCGACGGCCATCACCGCTACGAAACGGCGAGCGCGTATGCGCTCGAGAATCCCGCCGCCGACCGCGTCCTCGCGTTGATCGTGTCGGCGCAGGATCCGGGACTCGCGGTGCTGCCGACGCATCGGGTGATCTTCGGAGCGGGGCGGGAGCTGGAGCGCATGCTGCCGCGGTGGCGCGAATGGTTCGACGTGCAGCCGTTCGCGGCGGACCGCGATCCGGTGACGGCGCTCGCCTCACTCGGCAAGGGCCGCACCGCGTGTCTCGTGGCCGACCGCTCGCGCATCCTCTCGCTGTTGCTCAAGCCTGGCGCCCTGCCCGACCGGCTGCCGAGCCTCGCGAAGAGCACTGCAGTGCGCGATCTCGATGTCGCTCGGATCGAGTCGTTGGTGGTGAAGGAAATCCTCGGCGCGGGCATGTCCACGCCCATCGTGCGCTACGTGGCGGATGCGAAGGAAGCGCTCGGGATGGTCCAGCATGGCGGCGCCGCGGTCGCCGTGCTGCTCAATCCCACGCGGGTCGAGCAGGTGTTCGCCGTGGCGGATGCCGGCGACGTGATGCCGCCAAAATCCACGTACTTCGTACCGAAGGTGCCGAGTGGTTTAGTCCTGAGGCCCTTGTCGTAGTGCGGCGATGAGCGCCTTGCAGAACTGCGGCAGGTCGGCGGGTGTGCGCGACGAGATGAGGTTGCCGTCGACGACCACCGCGCTGTCCTCCCACACCACCCCGGCGTTCTCCATATCGTCCTTGATGGCACGGACACTCGTCGCGCGCTTGCCTTTGAGAATCTTCGCCGAGATGGGGACCCATCCGGCGTGACAGATGAAGGCGACCGGCTTCCCCGCCTGATAGATCTCGCGAGTCAGCCGCAGAACCTTGTCGGAACGTCGCAGCTGATCGGGGGCGAATCCACCCGGAATCACGAGGGCGTCGAAGTCGGCCGATTCAACTTGATCCACGTTGGTGTCGACGGTGACCGGATAACCGCGCTTTCCTGGATAGGTTTTCTCGCCCATCCCCGCGACGGTGGTGCTGGCCCCTTCCTCTTCGAGACGGATCTTCGGGTACCAGAGCTCCAGGTCTTCATACAGGGGAGCCGCGAAAAACAAGATGCGCTTGCCTTTGAGCGTCATGCGCGGAACCTATATCTTTGGCGACAATGAGTCCACGTCCGCGCCAGCAGATACTCGACAATCTCGAGAGCGTCTATCGTGAGGCCTACGAACGGGCCAAAGCGGCGAAGGACGACCGCCGGATGGTGGACCTGGACGCGGCGTATCAGCGCGAGCAATTGTTGCTCGAGGTCCTACTAGACATCCGTGACGGTTTGAGCGCTCCCACGAAACCCAAGCCGCCGTCCGAGGCCGCAACGAGTCCGATCGCCGCCCTCGACACCATTCGTCGCATCACCAAACTGCGCTAGGAGGTAGCCGTGCGTCGTCTGCTGCTCGCCAGTCTGGTCACCCTCGTGTCGCTCGCCGCATGCGGACAGAAGGCGGACATCGTCATCGAGGGTGGTCCGGTTTGGACGGGCCTCTCGACCGGCCGTGGCCAGCCTGGCGCGGTGGCGATCGCGGACGGCAAGATCCTCGCGGTCGGCGATTCCGCACAAATCGCGCGCTACGTGGGCGCCAATACCGCCGTGCTCCACGCCGCCGGCGGTCTCGTGATGCCCGGTTTCGCCGACGGCCACACGCACTTCATCGACGGCGGCTTTCAGCTGGCGTCGGTGAACCTGCGGGACGCTACCACTCCGCAGGAGTTCGTGCGCCGGCTCAAGGAGTACGCCGCGCATCTGAAGCCGGGTGAGTGGATCACAGGCGGCGATTGGGATCACACGCTGTGGCGCGGCGCGCCCCTTCCGCGGCACGAATGGATCGACTCCGTGACGCCGAACAACCCGGTCTTCGTGAACCGTTTGGACGGCCACGAGGCGCTGGCCAACGCCGCCGCGATGCGCGCCGCCGGTGTCACGGTCGCGACGCCGTCGCCTTTTGGCGGCGAGATCACAAGCGGGGGAGTCTTCAAGGACCGTGCGATGGATCTCGTGTGGCACGCCGCGCCCGATCCGTCGCCGGAGCAGCGCGATTCGGCCCTCGCGCGCGCCCTCGCGCATGCCGCGTCCCTGGGCGTGACGGCCACCGGGCACATGTCCGCTTCCTTCGCGGATCTCGCGAGCTACCGGCGGCTGGAGCGCGCCAACCGCCAAACCGTGCGCGTGTCGCTCTACTTGCCGCTGAGCAACTGGAAAGTCGTCGCGGAGAGTGCCGCGACGAACCGCGGCGATGACTGGGTTCGGATCGGTGGCGTGAAAGGGTACATGGACGGATCCGCCGGCTCGCGCACGGCATTCTTCTTCGAGCCATTCAGCGACTCGGCAGGCTATCGTGGTCTGATGCAGCAGCCGGAATCCGACATGCGCGCCTGGGTTGGTGCTGCGGATTCTGCTGGGTTGCAGATTGCCGTCCATGCGATCGGCGACCGAGCCAACGCCATCATTCTGGCGATCTACGATAGTGTCGCGCGCGCGCACGGCGCGCGTGACCGCCGGTTCCGCGTCGAGCACGCGCAGCATCTGCGTCCAGACGACATTCCGCGCTTCGGCGCGCTTCGGATTGTGGCGTCGATGCAGCCCTATCACGCAATCGACGACGGCCGGTGGGTCGAGCAGCGCATCGGTCCGGTACGCATCAAGACCACCTACGCGTTCCGGACGCTGCTCGACACTGACGCACCGTTGGCGTTCGGCTCAGACTGGACCGTCGCGCCGCTCGATCCGATGCTCGGCGTGTACGCGGCCGTGACTAGACGCACGCTCGACGACAAGAACCCCAACGGCTGGGTGCCCGAGCAGAAGATTACGGTTGGAGAAGCGCTCCGTGCGTACACCTACGGCAACGCGTGGGCCACGTTCAACGAGCAGAGATGGGGAACGCTGGCGCCAGGCAGATTTGCCGATGTCGTCGTGTTGGATCGCGATCCGTTTGCGGTGCCTGCGGAATCGCTCGGGACGATCAAGCCGCGCTATACGATCGTAGGGGGGAGAGTCGTTTACCGAAAACAGTCCTAGCCTGAGTATTTGAACCCCGCTTCGGCGAGCGTCAGCGGTTCTCCTTCATGTTCGACGCCGGCACCAATCACCTCGCCGAGGACGAGCGTGTGATCGCCTGCCGGGAGCGTCGCGACGACACGGCACTCGACCCACCCTAGCCCGTCGACGAGAACCGGCACGCCCGACGCGGGAGCTGGCTTCGTCTTGATGCCTTTGAGCTTCTGCGGTGCCTGATCGGAGCTGCGACCGAGTTTGCCGGCGAGATCGCGCTGACCTTTCAGCAAGAGATTGATCGCAAAGTGGTGCGAATCGCGGATCAGACCAATCGTCTTGGAGGTATTCTCGATCGCCACCACGACCATCGGCGGCTCGAACGCCGCTTGCGTGAGCCAATTGGCGGTCATCCCATGGTCCTCGCTGTCGTGCGTCACGGTGACGACGTACAGACCATAGGGGAAGTGGCGGAGAATCGATTTCTTGGCGGCTTCGTCCATGACTGAAGTGAGAATCTAGGCTATTTTCCAACCCTATGGCATCACGTTCCCGCGCGACCCCCCCCCCGGCCGCCACGGCCACCCGACCTGCCAAAGCACCATCGGCGCTTTCCAAAGCCGATTTGCTCGATATGTACCGGCTGATCCTCACGTCCCGGCGCATCGACGACAAGGAGATCCAGCTCAAGCGGCAAAACAAGATCTTCTTTCAGATTTCAGGCGCGGGCCACGAAGGTGTCCTCGTGGCAGCGGGCAAAGCGTTGCGGCCATCGTACGACTGGTTCTACCCCTACTACCGCGACCGCGCGCTCGCCCTGACGCTCGGCATGACGCCCACGGAAATGTTGCTTGCCGCGGTGGGTGCCGCCGACGACCCGAGCTCCGGTGGCCGGCAAATGCCCTCCCACTGGGGCCACAAGCAGCTGAACATCGTCAGCCAATCGAGCCCGACGGGAACGCAGTTCCTCCAGGCCGTGGGCTGCGCCGAAGCCTGGCTCCGCTACACCCGAATCGACAATCTGAAGGACAAGCCGATCCACGGGGACGAGGTCGTCTACGTCTCCGCCGGCGATGGCACCACGAGTGAAGGCGAATGGTGGGAGGCCATGAACAGCGCCAGCAACCTCAAGCTGCCGGTGCTCTTCCTGATCGAGGACAACAAGTACGCCATTTCGGTGCCAATCGAGGTGCAGACCGCCGGCGGGTCTGTGTCGAAGCTCGTCGCGAACTTCCCCAATCTGTTCATCGAGGAGGTCGATGGTTGCGACCCGATCGCGTCCTATGCCGCGCTGACTCGCGCGGCGGATTGGTGCCGCCAGCGCAAAGGCCCCGCGCTCGTGCACGCCCACGTGATTCGCCCCTACTCGCACTCACTGTCCGACGACGAGATCCTCTACAAGCCGCCGCGCGAGCGCGAGGCGGAGGCCAAGCGCGACGCCGTGACCGCGTTCCCGAAACGCCTGATCGAAGAGGGCGTCGCGACCGAAGCGGAAATCGAGGCGATCAAGGCGCAGGTCGACGAAGAGATCCAGGTGGCTGCCGACATGGCGCTGGCGTCGCCACAGCCCAAGCCCGAGACCGCGCTCCAGTGGGTATACTCCCCCGACGTCGATCCGACGTCGGAGCAATTCGACACCGAGGACGATCCGCACTTCACGGGCGAGCCGACCACGATGGTGGATCTGCTCAACGCGTGCATGAAAGACGAGATGACGCGCGATCCGCGCATCCTCGTGTTCGGCCAAGACGTCGCGGACGTCAGCCGGGAGCAGTATCTGAAGGAAGTGAAGGGAAAGGGCGGTGTCTTCAAGGTCACGTGGGGGCTGCAGCGCCAGTTCGGCAGCGACCGCGTCTACAACTCCCCGCTCGCCGAGGCCAACATCGTCGGACGTGCGATCGGTCTGGCCACGCGCGGGCTCAAGCCGGTCGTCGAGATCCAGTTCTTCGACTACATCTGGCCGGCCTATCATCAGATCCGCAACGAGCTCGCGACCCTGCGGTGGCGCTCGAGCAACGCGTTCAGCGCCCCGGCCGTGGTCCGCGTGACGTACGGCGGCTATCTCAAGGGCGGCTCCGTTTATCACTCACAGACGGGGGCAGTGATTTTCACGTCGGTGCCGGGGCTGCGGGTCATTTGCCCGTCCACAGCCCTCGATGCCAACGGGCTGTTGCGCACCGCCATTCGCTCCGACGATCCCGTCATCTTCCTCGAACACAAACACCTCTACCGCCAGACCTACAACAAAGCTCCGAATCCCGGCCCGAACTTCATGATCCCCTTCGGAAAAGCGAAGGTCGTGCGGGACGGGACGGCGCTGACGGTTGTGACCTACGGCGCCGTGGTGCAGCGCTCGCTCGTCGCCGCCAAGGAGCTCGAGGAGAAGGAAGGGGTGAGTGTCGAGGTGATCGATCTACGCTCCTTGTCGCCGGTGGACTGGGAGACGATCGAGGCGTCGGTTCGGAAGACGAACAAGGTGATCGTCGCATACGAGGACGCGTTCTCGTGGGGCTACGGCGCCGAGATCGCGGCTCGGATCGCCGACCGCTGCTTCCCGTGGCTCGACGCGCCGGTGAAGCGCGTGGCGTCGACCGACACGTTCGTCGGGTACGCGCCCGACCTCGAGGACTACATCCTGCCACAGGTGGAGGACCTCGCGCAAGCGATGCGCGAGCTGCATGCGTTCTAAGCCGGCGCTCACATACGGCGTTCTGTTCTTTCTGTCGGGCGCGACCGGTCTGATTTACGAGCTGCTGTGGGTTCGCGTCCTCTATCAGTCATTCGGCTCCACCATCCAGTCCGTCACGACCGTCGTCGCCGCCTACATGGGCGGCCTCGGTCTGGGCGCGTGGCTGTTCGGACGGCGTGCCGATCGCACGCCGCGGCCGGCGGTGCTGTACGGCTGGCTCGAGATCGCGATCGGCGTCTTCGGCATCCTCTCGCCGCTGGTCCTCGGTCTCGCACACTGGATATACATCGGCACCGCGGGCGCGCTCGCGCTCGGCGGCACAGCCAGCGTCGCGTTGCGCTTTGGACTGGCGGCGCTGGTCTTGCTGATTCCGACCACGCTCATGGGCGGGACACTGCCCGTCCTGACGCGCGCACTTACGGGCGAAGATCGTGGACTCCTCAAGCCATCCCTGGGCCGCCTGTACGGCTTGAACACACTCGGCGCGATGACCGGAACGGCGCTCGCCGGGTTTTTTCTGATTGAGTTCGTCGGGGTCCGCGCCTCGCTGTTGGCGACAGCTACGGTCAACCTCGCGATTGGCGTCGCCGCAATTTCGCTCGGCAGGCGGGAAGGTTTGGCTGACCCCGGGCGCCAGTGCGGGGAAGACCAGGTCCAGCCGGCCCCCGCCACTCGTGATCACCTGAAGACTGTCGCCCTGGTGCTGTTGGGCCTAACCGCCTTTGCGGCACTGCTCGACGAGATCGCCTGGACCCGCGTGCTGATCATGATCGTTGGCGGCTCGACGTACGCGTTTACGCTGATTCTGCTGGTGTTTCTGCTGGGTATCGGCCTCGGCAGCATCATCGTCGCCCGTCGCAGCGCGCCGCGCGTCGACACCGCCGCCAGCGCGGCGCTCGCGCAGGGGATCACCGGCATCGGCGCGGCGCTGTTGTTCGTGTTCTTCGGATTTCTACCATCGTACATCATCGCCGTGTTCCAGATTGCGGATCTCAGCGCCGCATCCCGTCTTCTGCTGATGGGGGTCGCGGTTGGAGCGGTCGTTGTCATCCCGGCGATCGGAATGGGGATGACGTTCCCGCTGCTCACCGATCTCACGGCCCGCAGCGCGAAAGCGCGCGGCGAGGACGTCGGCGCCGCGTACGCGCTCAACACCATCGGCAGCATCCTTGGCGCGGTGCTCACGGGCTTCGTGCTCGTCGTGGCGCTGGGCACGCAGGTGACCTTGCGTATCGGGTTGATCGTCAACGGTATCGCCGCGCTGGCGCTTGCCGGGCTCGCCGCGCGCGGCATCGCCGAGGCCTCGATCGAAGACCGCCGGATACGCGTGCGCGTGTTGACGGCGGGAGCTTTCGGGACCTTGACCCTGCTCGCCGCCGCGGCCGCATCTGGCTGGAGCACGCGCCTCATCGACCTCGGCCCCACGATCTACGCGCGGCAACCCATGGATCAGGCGGCGCGCGAGCGATTCCTCGAGCACCGCGGCGTGCGACAGCTCTCGTTCCGGGAAGGTCCGAATGCGACGGTGAGCGTCTGGGAGGGCGAGTCCGGTCGATCGCTGCGCGTGAACGGCAAAGTCGACGGATCCGATCGCGGCGATATGGATACCCAGGTCATGCTCGGCCTCGCGCCGGCGGTCGCTCGGGTCGGCGCGGCCTCGGCGCTCGTGATCGGGTACGGCACCGGCGTAACGGCCCATGTCCTAGCCACCGTACCGAGCATGCGACGCCTGAAAATTGTCGAGATCGAGCCGTCCGTCGTGCAGATGGACAGCTTTTTCGTCGGTGTGAATGGGTCAGTGCTATCCCGGCCCGACGTCCGCGTCGTCATCGATGACGCGCGCAGCGCCTTCCAGCTCGACCGCGAGCGCTACGACGTGATCGTCTCGGAGCCCTCGAATCCCTGGGTCGCGGGTGTTGCGACGCTGTATACACCCGAGTTCTTCCGCATCGCCCGGGCAAGACTCTCTGACGACGGCGTCTTCTGCCAGTGGATTCAGCTCTACCAGCTTCCGCTACCGATTGTCGCCGGAATCGTACGGAGTTTGCACGAAGTATTTCCCCACGTGCACGTCTGGTTCGGAGGAAGCGCTGACATCATGGTCCTGGCCTCGCCGCGGCCACTCACCTACGACCCCACGTGGCTTACTCAGCTGTTCGGTTCGGGCGGGCTGAAGGCGATAAGCCGCGAGTGGCTCAGCATCGAAAACACGGACCAATATTTCGGTCGGCTGCTCCTCGGGGATTCGGGTGTCGCGCGCCTGATCGGCCGCGCTCACCTCGAGCACAGCGACGATCAGCCGCGCCTCGAGTTCGTTGCGGCACGACGCTTCCTGGATCCTGGAGCGGCCGCATACGCCGTCTTTGATTCGCTCATCCAGCTCGGCAAGGGCGATGCCGGCACATCGCCCTTCGCGCTGTTACGGATACTTGCCGTGCGCCGGAGCGATGCCGGCGTGCTCCCCTATCTCGACGCGGCGCGGCGCGCCCAGCCGGAGGTACTCGAGTGGAGCGTCCGAACTGCCGGTATTCGAGTGGCCCTGGGTGACACGGCTCAAGCCGATTCGTTGCTCGGCGCGGTGATTGCCAGGGGCGGTCGCGCCTCCCCCAACGCGCTCCAGATGCGCGGCTTGCTCGCGGCGGCCCGTAACCGCCCGCTGGCCGGGATGGCGCTCCGCGAAGCGCTCGCTGCGGGCGCCGACACGGGGCAAGTGCGTGCGGCGCTCGCGCTGCTGGCAGCCCGGGGATCCCGCTGGAGTGAGGCGGCGTCGCAGGCGCGGGGGGCGCTCGACGCGGCTCGGGGCACGCTTCGCCACCCGTTCCCAGGCGAGTTCCTGAGTCAGGCGCTTGGTCAGATCGCGCTGGATGCCCCGCCGGGCTTGGCAGACAGCCTGCTCAGCTACGCCGCTGTTCGGCGTCCGGGCTCGGCGCGCTACCGTGAATTGGCGGCGGTCGCCGCGCTGCGGGCGGGTCGCTGTGACGACGCGGCCGCCAGCTTTGTGGAGTTGTTGGATTTCGCCGTGCAGCGGGACAACGGCCCCGCACTCGTGCGCGAGTGCCGGACCACGCAGGACTCTACGGTGAGGACCGGGGCCGTCCGCGGGGCGGCGGGGAGGCAGGTCCCGGAGAAGCACTGAGCACGTCGCGAATCTCGCCCGCGGCCGCGATTGCATGATCGACATCCCGGGAGAGCGCCCGCGCCTGCTGTGTAGCATTCGTTAGATCGCTGAGCACCGCGGCCACGCCCGCCGACCGGAGCCGGAGCAGATCGAACCGCACATTCTGCATCGCCAGCACGCACGACTCGATCTGGTCCTCGACGCGGCGGCGTCGCGTCAGGAGGTCGCTCAATGCCTGGCGCTGGCGCTCGAGCAAGCTGATTTGCCGTTCGCGTTCCGTTCCTTCTTCATGATGCTTCACAGCTTCAATCCGCAATTCGATCCGCGCCAGCGCGCCGTCATCGACATCGGCGCTCATGCTGTGCAGCATGCGCGCGAGCTCTTCGGCCCGCTTGAGGAGCGCATCGACGGTGACCACGACGTCCGGGAGCAACTTTCGCTCGGACGTAGGAACGCGCTCCATGATCTTGAGGATTGCCTCCCGGTCGTTGCGCGCCAGTCGCACCGCATCGACCTGGCGGCCGAACTCGTCCGCTTTGGGCGACGGCAGAACGCGGCGCGGACCCCGCAACGCTTCTTGCGCGTCCGGCGCCGCCGGTCGGTGGAGCACGTCGCGCCACGAATACCCGTTTTGCCACAGCTTCATAAATTGGGGCAGCAAGCCGAAGCCCCCCCACACGGCCGTCGGGAACAGCGACCAGCTCAGACCGTTGCCCATGATCATATCGATAAACATCAGGCCGCCGCAGACCGACGCCCACGAGACGAAACTGTCGCGGAACTTCGCGACCATGCGGGGTTCGCCGCTGGGCGTGAGATCGCTCTTGGGGTCCCGCTTGAGGCTTGGTCGTGACGTACGCCGCCGCTCCGGCCGGCCTCCGCCCGACGTCCTCGCGGGAGGCTCCAAGCGAGTTTCCGGACGCGCCAGCGGGCTGACACTCTGACGTCGCGAGGGCCGGTACGGCGGGGCACTCCGCGACTCGAGCGCGCGCCGCAACGCGTCGGCCGTTGGCCAGCGCGCTTCCGGCTCCTTCTCGAGCGAGCGCATGACACAGGAGGCGAGATCGTCCGGGCAGGTCGGCGAGCGGTCCTGGAGATTTGGCGCTTGCTCGGTGATTTGTTTGAGCAGGATGCCGGGCACCGTGGGGGCCGAGAACGGCAATTCTCCGGCGAGCATCTGATACCCGACGACGCCCAGACTGTAGATGTCGGAGCGCCCATCGATTTCACGATCCCCGGCGGCCTGCTCCGGACTCATGTAGTGCGGCGTCCCGATCGCGACCCCGGTTGCCGTCAGCGTTCCTGGCCCTGTGGTCGAGGTCAGTGCCTTGGCAATGCCGAAGTCCGTGAGGACCGTCCGGCCGCGGCTTCCCTCTAAAAGGATGTTGTCGGGTTTGACGTCGCGATGGATGATGCCGAGGGCGTGTCCGGCGCCGAGTGCGTCCGCCGTTTCCATCAAGATGCGCCGGGCTTCTTCGGGTGGCAGTCGCTCGCGGCGCTTGAGACGCGCCGCGAGCGATTCACCGTCCACATAGGCCATCACGAAGTACACGAGTCCCTCGGGACCTTCGCCGACGGAATGAATCGGAACGATGTGCGGGTGGGACAGACGCGCGGCCGTTTCCGCTTCCCGGAGGAAACGCATGCGGATTTCCTCACGGAACGCGAGCTCGGGCGGGAGCACCTTGACTGCCACCGCCCGCTTGAGCCGCTCATCGCGGGCATGATAGACGACGCCCATGCCGCCGCGGCCGATCTCCCCGTCGAGCGTGAAGGAAGAGCCAAGGGCCTGACTCAGCCGCTGCGCCAACAGATCGCTCATGCCGTTTTGCAATCCATTCGTGGACTAAGATTTAGCCGCATCCATGCGGCCTTGCAACACAGTCGGGACGCGTCGTGTTGGCAGTCACGCGCCGCTTTGGCGGCGCTAGGAGGAACGGACCTGCCGCAGACGGCGTTTTTTCGTGGCATGGACGGTGCGTTGTCCGTCGCAGACTGTAGTTCACGAAACCTACCATTGGAGATTCCATGTCAGACCGGATGAGTTTGCCCGTCCTGCCGTTGCGCGACGCCGTGCTGTTTCCCGGCGTCGCGTCGCCGATTGGCGCGGGCCGTCCTGCGACATTGCGTGCCATAGAAGCCGCCCTCAAGAACCCCGACCGTAAGGTCTTTGCGGTCGCGCAGAAAGAGAATATCGATCAGGTCACCCCCGGCGTGCTGTACACCACCGGAACGATCGCGCGAATCAGTCAGGTGCAGCGCAATCTGGGTGGCGTCCAGCTGGTGCTCCACGGGGAAACCCGCGGGACCGCCGTCCATTACAGCGAGACCAACGGTTATCTCGAGGCGACCGTACGCGAGGCGGAAGATCATCCCCCTCTCAATGAGAAGGATCCCGCGTTCGTAGCGTTGCATCGCGAGGTCCGCGAGCGGGCCGCGGAGCTGGGCCAGAAGTCGGGACTCCCCACAGAAGTCATCCAACAGGTGCTGCAGGGGGTCAGCGACCCCGGCGCCCTTGCCGATCTCGTCGCCGGCCATCTCGACATCCAATCACTGGAGCGCCAGCAGCTGCTGGAGACGCTCGCGGTGGAGGACCGGTTGCGTCGCGTGCTGGTGCACGTGCAGCGCCAGATCGCCGTCGTCGACGCGCAGGAAGACATCAAGTCGCAGGTCCAGGAAGAGCTCGGTGAACGGCAGCGCGAGATGCTGTTGCGCGAGCAGATGAAGGCGATTCGCAAGGAGCTGGGTGAAGAGGGAGAGGCGGCGGAGGCCGATGACCTCAAGAAGCGGCTCGATGCACTGGAGTTGCCGGAGGCGGCTCGCAAAGAGGTCGATCGCGAGCTGGCGCGGCTGGAGCGCGCCGGGCGGGAATCGATGGAGGCGCAAGTCATTCGCACCTACCTCGAGACCATCGCCGAGCTGCCGTGGAACAAGCGCACCGAAGAGTCGCTCGATCTGAAACAGGCGGCAAAGATCCTCGAGGAGGATCACTACGGCCTGCAGGACGTGAAGGACCAGGTGCTCGAGTTCCTCGCGGTCCGGCAGCTGCGGAAGCAGCAGGAGCCGAAAGAAGAAGTCCCCGGAAACGAGGACGATCGCGCCGCGCGCGCGCCGACCTTGCTGTTCGTCGGACCGCCGGGCGTCGGGAAGACCTCGATCGCCAAGTCCATCGCGCGGGCGATGGGCCGGCCGTATGTCCGCATTTCACTGGGCGGTGCCCGGGACGAGGCCGACATTCGCGGCCACCGGCGCACCTACGT
>WNFR01002669.1_pt1 | contig 22821 bp, 27 predicted proteins | sample 5400221 | NCBI WGS metagenome assembly WNFR01 (sample SAMN13153357, study PRJNA577476) | soil metagenome | isolation source: 40 cm soil under Madrone tree | place: USA:California | collected 2016-06-14 | reverse complement strand
TCGCGTCGTGCCAAGCGCCGCAGCTCGGCCGCCCCCGGTTCGCTGCGAAAAAAGTATGCCGGCATCACCCATCCCCCAAACATGGTACGCTTGCCTAATCACTCTACCACATATGGAGATCACCGGAAGCCGGTATAACTAGGCGAAGGGCCGTATCCTGAAGAAAAAGCTCGCCCGCATCAAGATCATCAAGAACAGGTCCGTTCTATACGAAATGGAGAACGGAAAGCCCCAAAAGGGCACCTATGAAGCCTTCAAGTACGCCCCGCTGGAGGAGATCGACAAACATCTGCGCCCGCTCTTGGCGAAAGAGGATATGGATCTCTCCTATTCCGACGAACCGCGGCAGGACGGCGGCATCCTGATCTGCGGCCGTCTGAAGCACCTGCCGGACGGCCATTATGAAGATTCCTTTATGCCAGCCCCGCTTGACACCACTGGTGGCAAGTCGAACGTGCAGGCAGTAGGGAGCACCAATTCTTTCCTCCGCCGCTACGTCGCCTGCAACATCTTCAACATCGTGGTTGTCGGGGATGATGCCGACGACCCGGAGGAACAATAGACGAGGCGCAGACCAAGATAATTCTTGCTCTGATAAAAAAGGCAAAATCGGGCCAAGGTTTCTTAAATACATGAAGGCCCAGAGCATCGAGAAAGCCGGTTTTCTCGAGGCTGCTGTAGCGACGATTCCAGCCCGGGACTATCGCAAGGCCATTAGCACTCTAGAGGAACACATAGGTAGGGCAGAGGCCGGTCATGGGTCGTGTCCGTTGGGGTGGTGTAGGAGCTGTGGATAAGTGGCCCGCCGCCCCCAGATCGGGACCAGATCGGGGTCGCCGTCACGGCCTGATGCGTAGATTGCCGGTAGAGCGGGCGAGGAATTCCGCACGGGCAAGCTGGCGCTGGAGCACGAGCCGCTGGGGCACGGTGAGCGGCTGCCACGGACCGCCGAGCACCACTTGGCCTTGGCCGTCGATTTTCAGGCGGCGACCATCGAACACCAAGAGGCTGTCCAGCCCGCGCGCGTCGAGGGTCCAGTTCCGCAGCGGCCCTGTATCGATATGGATAAAGCCGGAATGCGGGTACCAGCCGACGCCGCCGCGCTGCATCGCCCGAGCCGTCGTCATTGCCTCGGTAAGCTTCGACCCGAGATGCAGATCGAGCGCACGGCCGACGATATGTTGGCTGTGCTCGGCTACGCCGAAGGTCGTGCGCGCAAGCATCGCGTTGGTCTCGGCCGTTCGATAGGCCGAAAGAATGGTTGCTCTGGTCTCGCCGACCGCATCGAGGACATCGGCAAGAAAATCGATTACTCCTACATCGATCTGCGTCTTTTCGCCGGAATGATGGTCGCGCAAAAAAACGCAGAGTTCGTCGATCACGCGATCGATCGGCCCCCTGTCGTTACGGTAGGTGCCTTCGAAGGTCTCGCCTGTATGGGCATTGACCAAGCGCAGCCGACGCGGCGCTCCGGGTGGGCGTGGAACCGCCCGCGCCACTGTCGGCCATGCAGCGGTCCCGGCGATCAAGGATAGAAATAGACGTCGATCCATTGCCCTTTCGAGATCTAGTGTAATCACCTGAAAGTGCTATTGCCGACGCCCGTCCGGCAATTCCGTAATCGGTGGTCTGCGAGATGCCCGGCTGAAGGCCGCGCGTAGCGATGAGCAAGCTCAGCCGATTGAAAGCAGAGATTTGCCGTTGGTCAAGCTCAAAATCTCTTCAGCAGCCGGTCGATGTAGTCGAGCTCGATTTCAGGACGGAAGCGCTCGCCGGCGCGACGGCGCAGTTCATCCAAGATCTCACGTGCCTTCTGCAAGGTATTCTGGTCGGGGATTTTAACGTCACCCTGATCATAGGTGCCGTTGTTCGACATCGGCCGACCGAGCGGATCGCGCTCGACCCGATCGCGCGGCAATCTGTCGGTGGCGCCGACCTCGTCATCCCCCGGGTCGCCCCATTGGCCTTGCATACGCCGCTGCATTTGCTGAGCAAAATCGCGCGCCGCCTGTTGCAGTTGGTCCAGCGCCTCGGTCTGCGGGCCGATCGCCTCGCCCGGCTGCCGCCGCTGCAATGCCTCGGTGGCGTCGCGCATCGCCCGTTCGGCGCGGCCCAACGGGTCGGGAATATCGCCGAGCCCGTCGCCGAGCCGGCGCATCATCTCGCCGAGCGTACGGCGAAGCCCCTCCTGCCGACCGGCAGCGTCGCCCATTTGCGCGTTGGGGTCCTGCTGGTCGCCCCCCGGCTGCTGCCCGCGCTGGCCCATCCGGCCCGGCTGGCCCTGTTGACCCTGCTGCTGCTGTTGCGCTCGAAAGCTGCGGTCGAGCAGCTGCTGCTGGCGCTGCATCAGCTCGCGCATGCCGCGCATCATCTGCTGCGCCTCGCTCGATCCCTGTTGCGGCATTTGCCCGGGCTGGGCCATGCGCAGGTTTTCGAGCATGTTCTGCAGCCGCGACAACAGCTCGCGCGCCTGGTCGCGAGCGCCATTGCGCGCGAGATCGCGCGCCCGGTCGAGCATGCGTTGCAGATCGCGGCTGCTGATGACCTTCGACGGATCGATCGGCTGCTGCGCCTGGTCCGGGTTGCGTGCCAAGTTTTCCGCGAGAGCCTGCAGATAGCGGTCGAGCGCCTGCTGCAGCTCCTTCATCAAGCGCTCGACCTCCTCGTCGGGCGCGTTTTTTGCCAGCGCGTCCTGCAATTCCTGCTGCAGCCGCCGCATCTCGCGTTCGGCCAGGGACATGCGTCCGTCCTCGATGCGCAGCGCAGTGTCCCACAGCAGCTGCTGGACCTCGGCGATCGAGTTCGTGTCATCATTGATCCGCAACCGCTGCTCTGCGAGGCGCAACGCGAGGAAAGCGACGGTGTCGTCGCGGTAGAGGCGTGGCCGTTCGCGCAGATCACCGAGGATATCGGCCACCGCCAACCGTGCTCCGGGGTCGGTCACCAACTCCTTGCGTTGGTCGATGATCGCGTGGGCCACCGGGTGCTCGAAGACGCGTTCCGGCAGCTTCATCTGGACCGGCTCGCTTTCGCCGGTTTGACCCAGCGCGTCGGTGGCGACGAACCGGATCTCGACCGGCAGGCCGGCCCAAGGGTGCGGCGACAGATCGTGATAGCTGGTGGCTTGCGCCTCTTTGAGGTGCAGCCCCGGCAACGGTGCTTCGAGCTCTACCGTCTCGTTGGCCTTACCGCCCTCGCGCCGGATCACCGCCTTGACCGCTTCGATCCCGTAATCGTCGCTCGCCTGGTAATCGATCCGCAATGCCGCGCGCGTCGTGCCTTCCGGCGGCTTTGCAAAGGCGATTTTGGGCGGATTGTCGGCGATGATGGCGATCGGCCAAATGCCGAGCGTAGTGCCCGCCTGGTTCACCTTCAGCTGCTCGCCGCTGGAAAGGGTGGCCGAGGCCCGGAAGTTCTGCTTGTCGACAGCTTCGAAATCACGGCTGTCGCTGTCGATCGCAAGGCGCGGGACGGATTGCCCGCCATGCACCTGAGCGAGGAGCGCGCTGCCGGTCGGAATGCGGATCGTCTCTGCGGTCCCCGGCCGTAGAAACTGTGGCGCGAGCCCAGTGTATTCGGGCGGTGTCACCCAGATGTCGAGGCTGGCGGCGATCGCGGCGGGTCCCCCGGCAACACTTGGCGCTACGGCGCGAGCGAGCCGATCGCGCCATTCGGCTCCAGCATCGACTGCGCCGATCAGCAGCAGCATCGCCAATATGGCGCGCAGCCCCCATGGATCGCGCGCGGCGAGGCCGGCGCTCGGTAGCCCGATCCGCAGCCGGCGCGTCGCCGCCTCCGTGCGCCGGAGATGCGCCTGCCACAATTTCGCAGCCTGTGAGTCGAGCGGTCCGCTCGGGCGATCGGCGAGCGTCTGCAACGGCCGATGCTGCAGCCCGCTCGCCCGCTCGATGCGGCGGCGCGCGGCGAACCGATCCGGAACGACGATCCTGCGGAATGTCGCAGCCAGAGTGATGACGAAGGCCGCGCCGAGGCCGAGCAGAATTCCGGCGTGGAGGAGACCCGGCAAATTCGCCAGAAAATCGAAGAGTCCGAGCACGAGAAACCCCCCGAGCACGCCGAGCGCCGGCCAGCAAGCGGGCCACACCCGTTCCCACATCAGCGCGGCACGGGCGAGGCGCAGCCGCGTCGCGAACGGGCCACCGGAGGTTGACGAGTGGTCGGTCATGCGGCACCTCGCTTCCGTGCCGGCTCTTCGGACACATCGGAGAGCCAGTCGGGAATGGTATCCAAGGACAACAGCGCGTCATAGCTCGGCCGCGCCCGGACGACGGCAAAACGGTCGCCGGAGACCAGCACTTCCGGCACCAACAGACGAGAGTTGTAGGTCGTGCTCATCACCGCCCCATAGGCTCCAGCCGCGGTGAACGCAACAAGGTCGCCTTCAGCGAGCGGCGGCAAATCGCGATCGACGGCAAACGTATCCCCGGTCTCGCACACGGGTCCGACGACGTCGGCGGGGTTGAGCGAGGCGCCGGGCCCTGGGAGGCGAACCGGGACGATGTCGTGCCACGCATCGTAAAGCGCCGGCCGTATCAAATCGTTCATCGCTGCATCGACGATCACAAAGCGCTTGGTGCTGCTCTCCTTGACATAGACCACCTGAGAGACGAGCAGCCCCGCCGATGCCGATAGCGCACGCCCCGGCTCGAAAGCAAGCGCGAGTCCGAGCGAACCGAAAATCTCATGCACGAGACGGGCGTAGCTCGTCGGCTCCAGCGGGCGCTCGGCGTGGTAGCGGATGCCGATGCCGCCGCCGAGGTCCATCCGAGCGGCCGGAAACCCGATCGCGCGCAATTCGAGGACGAGCTCGGCGGCCCGCTCGAAGGCCCGTCGGTACGGCTCGAGATCGACGAGTTGAGACCCTATATGCACCGCAAGGCCGACAGGTTCGATGCCGCGGAGTTCCCCCGCCAGTCGGTATGCGGCAACCGCCTCGTCCAGGTCTATGCCGAATTTGTTCTCTTTCCGGCCCGTCGAGATCTTGACGTGGGTGTGGGCATCGACATCCGGGTTGACCCGGATTCCGACCCGAGCGATCCGGCCTTGTCCGCTGGCGATGTCGCTCAGACGGCGCAGCTCCGGCAGCGATTCGACATTGATCTGATGGATGTCGGCAGCAAGCGCCGCCTCCATCTCGGCCGCCGTTTTGCCGACCCCCGAAAAGATGATCCGCTCTGGAGGCATGCCGGCAGCGAGCGCCCGACGCAGCTCTCCCTCGGACACGACATCGGCGCCGGCCCCGAGACCAGCAAAGTGGCGCAGGACGGCGAGGTTCGAATTCGCCTTGACCGCATAGCAGATGAGCGGCGTCTCGGGGGCGAAGGCCTCGGCAAAGCGCTGATGAAGGGCCGTGAAGCCGGCCGTGGAGTACAGATAGAACGGGGTGCCGACGGCCGCTGCGATCCGCGAGACCGGGACCTCTTCGGCGTGCAGCGCGCCGACGCGATAGGGGAAGATATCACTCACTCGGATAGGGCCGTGGATAGGTGTCGGGTTCGCCCGGTGGCGGGGTCGGCGCGTTCCTCTTGCCACACCCTGCCAGTGTTAGCGAGAGAACGAGAGCACAGAGGGCGATGCCCGTGGAGAGGCGGACCGCGGGCGTCCCACCCGCATCGCGGGCAAGATGCCCGCGGTCCCAGGTGACGTAAGGGTTAAGCACTGGCCACCTCATTCCAGAAACCTCTTGCGCGCTTCGGCCACAGCGGCGCGGACGCGCTCCGGGGCGGCACCGCCAAAGCTGGTCCGGCCCGCCACCGAACGCCCGGCGTCCAATATGTCGTACACGGCGGAAGTGACTGCGGGCTCGGCCGCTTGCAATTCGGCGAGCGGCAGCTCCGCGAGACTGCAGCCCAAGGCTTCCGCCCGTTTGACGATCATGCCTGTTGCGTGATGGGCTTGCCGGAACGGCAGACCGGCGACCTGCACGAGCCAATCGGCTAGATCGGTAGCCGTCGCGAAGCCGTGCTCAGCAGCAAGGCGCAGGCGCTGCCGGTCGGGCCGCATATCGCGGACCATACCGGTCATCGCAGCAAGGCAGAGCTCGAGAGCGCCGAGGGCTTCGAAGACGGGGACCTTGTCCTCCTGCATATCCTTTCCATAGGCCAACGGCAGGCCCTTCATCACCGTCAGCAGCGCGACCAGCGATCCATTCAATCGGCCCGTCTTGGCGCGGACGAGCTCGGCCGCATCCGGGTTGCGTTTCTGCGGCATGATCGAGCTGCCGGTGGTGAACGCATCGCTCAACGTGATAAAGCCGAATTCGTTACTGGACCAGATCACGATCTCTTCGGCGAAACGCGAGAGATGCATGCCGGCAATCGCCGCTGCGCCGAGGAACTCGATCGCAAAGTCCCGGTCCGACACGGCGTCGAGGGAGTTCGCTGCGGGTCGGTCGAAGCCGAGCGCGGCCGCCGTCGAATAACGGTCGATCGGGAACGAGGTGCCAGCGAGCGCCGCCGCACCGAGCGGCGACTCGTTGAGCCGGCGCCGGCAATCGGCAAGCCGGCCGCGATCCCGCCCGACCATCTCAACATAGGCCATCAGATGATGGCCGAGGGTAACCGGTTGGGCGATCTGCAGATGGGTATAGCCGGGCATCACGGTGGCGGCTTCCAGCTCGGCGCGATCGATCAGCGCCTCCTGCAAATCGCGCATTGCAGGGTCGAGGCGATCGATCGCGCCGCGCAGCCACAACCGTAAATCGGTCGCGACCTGGTCATTGCGCGACCGGGCGGTATGCAGGCGCCCCGCAGCCGGCCCGATCAGCTGGGCCAACCGCACCTCGATGTTCATATGGATGTCTTCGTGCTCGGCGCTGAAGACAAAGCTGCCGCCTTCGATCTCCGACCTGATTTGGTCTAGACCAGCACTGATCGCCGCGCCATCTTCCGTCGACAGGATCTCTTGCGCGACGAGCATCGCGCAATGCGCCTTCGAGCCGGCGATGTCTTCGGCGTAGAGGCGCTTGTCGAAATCGATCGAGGCATTGATGCGGCGCATGATCTCGGCCGGGCCGGCGGCAAAGCGACCGCCCCACAGCGAATTCGCAGTCGCACTGGCCGAGGCGTCGACCGGCTTCTTCCCGATCTTCATTGGCTGCCGTTCCGAGCGTCACGAAGGGACCAGATCATGAAATCGGCCTGCGCTGCGGCTTTGACACTCCTCCTCGTCGCACTAGGTGTCGGCGCCGCGGCCGAAGGCGATGCTGGCGCGCCCGATCGCAACAAACTCGGCGAGTTCGTTCCGGCTTCCCAACCATTTCCCGCACCGGCGATCTCTCTTGCCGACTCCTCCGGGAGCACCGTTGACCTCTCCGATTTCCGGGGAAAACTCGTGCTCGTCAATCTCTGGGCCACCTGGTGCGAGCCTTGCCTGCGTGAGATGCCATCACTAGAGCGCCTGCAGTCGCGCCTCGGCGACCGGATTGCGGTTATTGCCGTACCCGAGGATCGCGGCGGCAGCAAGGTCGTCGAGCCCTTTGTCGCCAACCTCGGGCTCAAATCGGTCAAAACTTATGTCGATCCGAAGAGCGCCGTCGGGAACGTCTTCGAGGTAAGGGGCCTGCCGACGAGTTTTCTGATCGACCGCGAAGGGAGGGTGCTCGGCCGGGTCGAAGGCGGCACGGAATGGGATTCTTCGAAGATGCTCGGCGTAATCGAGCCTCTCCTCGCCGGCAATGGTGTCGTCAAGGCGTCGTCCGATCGAGTGCGTCCCTGAGAAAAAGCCCGCCGCGCCGCAGTCCCTCCTCATCGATCGCGTGGCCGATGCCTGCAGACGTCACCGTCTCGACCGGGACGCGGGCGCCCTCGAGCGCGGTTTCCGCTTCGGCGAGCGCGGTGTACGGGACGAGCGGGTCGTCGGTGCCGTGAACAAGAAGGGTGGGCGGACGCGAACGCAGTTCATTCGCCAGCAGTTCGGGAGCCAGCAGCCTGCCCGAGAAGCCGACGATGCCGGCGACCGGCTGCTTGCGCCGAAACCCGACATAGAGCGACATCAGCGTGCCCTGGGAGAACCCGACGAGCGCCAGATCGCTGTCGCGGAGGCCTCGCTTCGCGAGCGCCTCGTCGATAAAGGCGTCGAGGATCGGCGCCGCCGCCCGCACCCCGGCCAACGCCGCCTCGGGGGTACGTTCCTGCGAGCTGTACCACTGGTAGCCATAGGGCGCCATGTCGCACGCGAACGGCGCGTTCGGCGACAGGAACTCGGCATTCGGCAGCAGCCGCGCCCAATGAGGCGCCAGCCCGATCAGGTCGTTGCCGTCCGCTCCCAGCCCGTGCAGCAGGATGACGAGGCGGCTCGGCTTGCTGCCCGAGGCAGGTGGGCGGGACGGTCCGGACAGTTGAGGCATCATCGGCGCGGTCTCTCGAATGGCAAGCCCAACCCCGAAAGCTAGCCCAGGCGGGGTGCCGCTGTCACCCACGGCGCAGCTCACAACGGCTTCCGGCCCGACGGTGACGCGTTTCGCGCCGAGCCCGACAGGCTATTTGCATCTCGGTCACGTCCGTTCGGCGCTCGAAGGATGGCGGGCGGCGCAGCACGATGGGGGGCGCTTTCTGCTCCGCCTCGAAGACATCGACCGGACCCGCTGCCGCAACGAGTATGCCGCGGCGATCCTCGAGGATCTCGCCTGGCTGGGCCTCAGCTGGGACGGCCCGGTACGCAAACAATCCGAGCATTTCGAAGACTACCGAGCCGCTCTCGACCAGCTCGATGCAATGGGGGTGCTCTACCCGTGCTTTTGCACACGGCGCGAAATCCAAACCGAGATCGCGCGTGCAGGCGGTGCCCCGCACGGCGACGCGGGACCACCTTACCCAGGCACCTGCCGCAGCTTAAAACCGGGAGAGGTCGCCGCAAAACAGCGCTCGGGGCGCGATTATGCGTTGCGGCTCGATCTCGCCCGAGGCCTCGCGCTGACCGGCCGGCTCGACTGGGTCGAGGAAGGCCGCCGGCAGCAAGCGGATCCCGCCTTGCTCGGCGATGTGGTTCTGGCTCGCAAAGAAGTGCCCGCGAGTTACCATCTCGCCGTCACCGTCGACGATGCCATCCAGGGAGTGAGCTTGGTGACGCGCGGCGAGGATTTGGCGACCGCGACCCATATCCATCGTGTGTTGCAGGCGCTGCTCGGTCTGCCGACTCCACGCTACCGGCATCACTGGTTGTTGAACGACGCAGCCGGACGGCGGCTCTCCAAGCGCACCGGGGCGCCGACGATAAGGTCGATGCGGGAGAAGGGGATGAGCCCGGAAGAAATTATGCGGTTGGCCGCGGCGCCGCCTGACCCCTCATAAGATGCGAACTCAGTCGAGTGGGCGGTGAAGGCCGGTCACGACATCCAGATATTCCGGGTCGTCGGGCCGCAGGAGGCCGTGCCGCAGGGCGAAATCGAGGATCACCAAATTCACGTTGAACTTGAATTCGTCGGTCGTGCGGACGCGCTCGAGGACAACCGATGCCGGCATCAGCTCGAAATGCACGATCTCGCCGTCCTGGTTCTTCGGCGCGAAATCAGCGGGCATCTCGAGATCGTATACGAACAGCACGTCGTCGCGGATGCCGAGCTCGGTCTCCATGCGATACGAGACGGCGCCGACCGGGATGGAGCGTTTAGTCAGGCTCCTCGGGATCGATGCCTCTTCCTCACCTTCCTTCAATAAAGTGTCGTCCAGACCGTGTCCGTTGCCGACCCCGCCGGCCACGAGGTTGTCGAGCTTGTCGGGCGCTACTTTCTTGTCGGGCGCGCGCCGTCCGACCCACAGGGACAGCGTATTCCCCTCCCGACGATAACCGTTGAGATGGACACCGTAGGCGCGGGTCCCGAAGAACGGGACCGCACCGCGATCCAGGCGAAAGACTGGCGACGCACACCAGCGCGGGGCGACATCAAAGGTCTCGTTGCGCCATTTCGGAACCCGGTTCTCGGCGACGAGCGCATCGACCACGGCGTCGACGGCCCAGCTCGCTCTCTCGACATCACCGCGGACCAGCAATCTCACCTTGTCGTCCTCGACCGCGAAGACATCGGGAAACCGCCGGAGCGCTTCGGCATTGTCACGCCGCAATAGACCGATCCGATCATTCCCAGCGAGCAGCGGCACGGCGCGTGCCGGGTCGTAGTTGTTACATGAGCGGATATGGTCGCTGAACGACATGGAGGCGAAGCCCCGATCAACCGGCGGTGCTGCTCTTCTCCGAAGTAAGCACCACCTCGACAAAGGCGATTTGACGTAAGCAGGCTGCGATGTAATTCGTAACATCGCGCCCGAGCCCGCGCATCTGAATATCGATCGTCAGCTGCGCCTCGTCGGTTCCGGAAGTCGAGCTTTGCCAGGCAGAGGGTACAAGGCCGCGCTTCGCAAAGAGCTCAAGAACGCGCGGCATTACGCCCGGTTCGGCGTGCGCATGAACGGAAAAGCAGGCTGTGACAGGGAGATAATCGTCATCGGCGGCGGTCGCGGCACAGGGCGACATGAGCATGGTCCTCGGCAGGAATGGGGCGAATCAACAGAGCCCGAACCCTCATGGGGTCCGGGATCGTAATTCGCCGGCCGGGCCGGACATGCCTCGTCAACGCAGCCACAATCAGAGATGTAGGCCGGTCCGCCTGCGCGGTCAACTTGCTTTCGGAACTCTGCGCTCTCGCGGATCGAAAATGACCGCCCCCTCGTTTTTATGGCGGGTGTAGCAGTGTCTGGGAGGAGCAAGGATGGCAGAGCGCCCGGTGGTGACCGGTACCGAGGCTCGTGCGAGCACGAAGGAAGGGGTCGTCCGTTATGTTTTGCTGGCGTCGCTGGTGCTCGTCGTGGTTCTATTCATAGTAGCGTATGAGCTATTTTCTTGATCGGAGAGATTGATGATCTCGGTTCGGCTCGCCTTCGTCGCGTTGGCGCTCACCGCCACGGTTGGTTGCAACATGATCGGCGCGCCGGAGCGAGCCAGTGATACCCAAAACCTCTTCGGGATATCAGACGACATCTCGGCGGTTCGAATGACTCAATCCGACTCTCTCAAAGTCTCCGACCCGAATTTGCGGACCACGCTTCCGCGCAGCTTCCAATTGCCCGAGGACTGACCAGGCCTTAGCTCCCGAGTTGATCGTGACGACCCAGCCGAAAGCCTTGTTCGCGACAACCGAGCGTGCCCTCGGTGCGGCTGAGAATTTCCTATCGGTAGCGCGAGCGCGGCTGATCGCGAGTGTGGCCCCGAGTGGCGTCGTCGAGCCCCAGCGCTTCGCGGACGAACAGTTAGCCAGCCATGCGTTCGCCTGGATGGCGAGCTGTGTCGAGGCGCTGCGCCAGGTTCGGAATTGGGCGGTGCGGCTCGACGAGGGCGGCATGTTCGGCGAAATCGAGGGGCTGATCCTCGAGATTGCCTATGGTGAGTATCTCGCCCAACTCGCCGGCGGGATCCCGATGGCCCAGGGCGAGTTCGCGCGGCCGCAGGACCTCGGCCTTGCCGACAGCGAGATCGCGCCGTTGCGCGCCGGCGAGGCTGGGGCGCTGTCGGCGGGGCTCGGAGCGGCGCGACTACAGCTCGGTACCCGGCTAGCCGAGAGCGGCGAGGACGCGCTCGGGCATATCGGTATCGACGATCCGACCCTCGAGATGATCCGCGATCAGGTGCGCCGTTTTGCCGAGCGGGAGGTCGCACCATATGCTCAGGACTGGCACCGCCGCGATCAGTTGATCCCTTTACCGGTCATTGAAGATCTCGCCGAGATCGGCGTTTTCGGGATGACGATCCCCGAGGAATATGCCGGGCTCGGCCTCGGCAAGACGGCGATGAGCCTGGTGTCCGAAGAACTGTCGCGCGCCTATCTCGGGGTCGGCTCCCTCGGCACGCGCTCCGAGATCGCCGGCGAGCTGATCCGGCTCAACGGCACCGCGGAGCAGAAGGCTCGCTGGTTGCCGGAGATCGCTTCGGGCAAGGTGCTGCCGGCGGCGGTCTTTACCGAGCCGAATACCGGCTCCGATCTCGCCAGCCTCCAGACCCGCGCGGTGCGCGACGGCGGCGTTTTTAGAATTTTCGGCGCGAAAACCTGGATCACCCACGGCGCGCGCTCCGATCTGATGACCCTGCTGGCGCGGACCGATACGACAAGGCCCGGCTACCCGGGGCTGAGCATGTTCCTCGCCGAGAAGCCGCGCGGCGGCGACACAGACCCCTTTCCCGCGCCGGGGATGAGCGGGACCGAGATCCCGGTGCTCGGCTATCGCGGCATGAAGGAATACGAGATCGCCTTCGACGGTTTTGTGGTGCCCGCCGAGGGCTTGCTCGGCGGGGTCGAAGGGCAAGGGTTCAAGCAGCTGATGGCGACTTTCGAGAGTGCCCGCGTGCAGACCGCGGCGCGCGCCGTCGGTGTCGCCCAGAACGCGCTCGAGCTCGGCCTCGCCTATGCACTCGAGCGCTCGCAATTCGGCAGGAAGCTGATCGCCTTCCCGCGCGTTGCCGGGAAGCTCGCGCTGATGGCGACGGAGACGATGGTCGCGCGTCAGCTCACCTATTTCGCCGCACGCGAAAAGGACCGCGACCGGCGCTGCGACATCGAGGCCGGCATGGCCAAGCTGCTCGCCGCGCGCGTCGCGTGGTCGAACGCCGACAACGCCTTGCAGATCCACGGCGGCAACGGCTATGCCCTCGAATATCCGATCAGCCGGGTGCTGTGCGACGCCCGCATCCTCAACATCTTCGAGGGCGCCGCCGAAATCCAGGCGCAAGTCATCGCCCGAGGCCTGATCGCCGGGCGAAATTAGCTAAACCACAAAATACGCGGAGGATATGGAGGGCTGACCCGACGCTCCGTGCACTCCGTATCCTGGTGGTGGGCGCCCCGTCCGCGGCGAATAAGGAGCTCCTGGCTCGGGCCGGCTAGAGGGGCCATATTCTCCGGATGACGGTTTTTCTTACGATGTTGCTCGTGCTCGCGATGCTCGGCACACTGACCGTGCTCGGGTTCGGGGTGGCGTCGCTGCTGCGTGGCGGCAACCCGCGCCGCTCGAACAAGCTGATGCAGTCGCGCGTCATCATGCAGGCTCTGGCGCTCGTGCTGCTCGCGATGCTGATGCTGCTGGCCCATCACTAGCCCCGGGGATCGATGATGGTGCGGCTGACCCGGATCTACACCCGTGGCGGAGACACCGGCGAGACTTCCCTAGGCGACGGCGCTCGTGTGCCGAAGCATGCGCTGCGAGTCGCCGCTTATGGCACCGTCGACGAAGCGAACGCGGCGATCGGGATCGCCCGGCTCCATGCCGATCAGCCGGCCGACGAAATGCTCGGCCGCATCCAGAACGACCTCTTCGACCTGGGAGCCGATCTGTGCACACCAGTGAACGGCAGGCGCGCTGCCGGCGTATTGCGCATCGTCGCGGCTCAGGTGGAGCGTCTCGAGCGCGAGATCGACGCGATGAACGAGACATTGCGACCACTCGACTCGTTCATCCTGCCCGGCGGCACACCTGCGGCCGCTTATCTCCACCTCGGGCGCACGGTGACCCGCCGGGCCGAGCGCCTTGTGAGCGAGCTCTCGTGCATCGAGGCGGTGAACCCCGAGGCGCTCAAATACTTGAACCGCCTCTCCGACCACCTTTTCGTGCTCGGCCGCCGGGTTAACGACGGTGGCGCCCGCGACGTGCTCTGGCGACCGGGCGCTACCCGCTGACGCGGAGCGTCCGTGGCCTCGTCCCGGATGAGGGTCTTGCCTTCGCTGGTTGCGCGTGCACAAAATTCGCCACCCCGGCGGCGAGGGCGCGGCCCGGTGCGCGCGACGCCGCCCTACACGCGAGGACGAGATGAAAGCGCTGGTCGCGGTCAAGCGGGTCATCGACTACAACGTCAAGATCCGCGTCAAGGCGGACAAGACCGGAGTCGAGACCGCCAATGTCAAGATGTCGATGAACCCCTTCGACGAGATCGCCGTCGAAGAGGCGCTCAGGCTGCGCGAAGCCGGGATCGTCAGCGAGATCATCGTGATGTCGCTCGGTGTGGCGCAGTGCCAGGAGACGATCCGCACGGCGTTAGCGATGGGTGCAGACCGCGGCATCCTGGTGCAGACCGACACCGAACTGCAGCCGCTGGCGGTTGCCAAGCTCCTGAAGGCGGTGATCCAGCAGGAAAACCCTGAGATCGTGATCATCGGCAAGCAGGCGATCGACGATGATTGCAATCAGACCGGCCAGATGTTGTCAGCGCTGCTCGGCTGGCCGCAGGCGACCTTCGCCTCCAAGGTCAAGATCAGCGACGGCCACGCCGAGGTGACGCGCGAGGTCGACGGCGGGCTCGAGACCGTTTCGATCAAATTGCCGGCGGTGATCACCACCGATCTGCGGCTCAACGAGCCGCGCTACGCCTCGTTGCCCAACATCATGAAAGCAAAGAAGAAGCCGATTGCGACGACGACGCCCGAGGCGCTCGGTGTCGATGTGACGCCGCACCTCCTCATGCTGAAGGTCGAGGAACCGGCGAAACGCCAGGGCGGCCACAAAGTCGGGTCGGTCGCCGAGCTCGTCGATAAGCTCAAGACAGAGGCGCGGGTGATCTGATGGTTGCCATGGTCGTGGCCGAACACGATAATGCGGTGCTAAAGCCCGCGACTCTCAACGCCGTCGCCGCCGCCAAGGAAATCGCCGGGCAGGACGTCGACATCCTGGTGGCTGGGAAGGATTGCCATGCGGTGGCGGCAGCCGCGGCCAAGGTCGCCGGGATCAGGAAAGTGCTGCTCGCGGACGATGCGGCCTACGATCACGGTCTCGCCGAGAATGTTGCGCCGCTGGTCGTCAACCTCGCCGAGAATTACTCGCATTTGCTGGCGCCGGCGACGACCTCCGGCAAGAATCTGATGCCACGGGTCGCCGCTCTCCTCGACGTGATGCAGATCTCCGACATCAGCGGGGTCGTCTCCCCCGATACGTTCGTGCGCCCGATCTATGCCGGAAACGCACTCGCCACGGTTCAATCCACCGACCCGATCAAGGTCATCACGGTGCGTGGGACAGCGTTCCCGCCGGATGAAGCGACAGGCGGCTCCGCGGCGATCGAGGCCATTCCATCCACCGGCGCGGCGGGGCTCTCCGAGTTTCTGGGGGCAGAGCTGTCCAAATCGGAGCGTCCCGAGTTGACCAGCGCGCGGATCATCATCTCGGGCGGCCGCGGCATGCAGTCCGGCGACAATTTCCACCTTCTGGAGAAGGTCGCCGACCAGCTCGGCGCCGCGGTCGGCGCCTCTCGGGCAGCTGTCGATGCCGGTTTTGTCCCGAACGACTACCAGGTCGGCCAGACCGGCAAGATCGTCGCGCCGGAGCTTTACATCGCGGTCGGCATTTCCGGCGCAATCCAGCATCTCGCCGGGATGAAGGATTCGAAAGTAATCGTGGCGATCAACAAAGACGAAGAGGCGCCGATCTTCCAGATCGCCGATTACGGTCTTGTCGGCGACCTCTTCAAGATCCTTCCCGAGCTCGCTGACGAGCTCGAGCGCCGCCAGTGAGCGCGGGCCGGGTGTCGCTCGACCGGCTGCGCCGCATCGGCGTCATAGGCTCCGGACAGATGGGCGGCGGCATCGCCCATGTCTGCGCCCTCGCCGGTTATGACGTCGTCGTGACGGATGTCAGCGACGACGCGCTGCAACGCGGCCGCGAAGCGATCGATCGCAACCTGTCGCGCCAGGTATCCCGCGGCAAGATTCGCGAGGAAGAAAAGGACGCGGCGCTTGGCCGCATCCATATGGGCCTCGATTACGCGCTGTTCGGCGATTGCGACATGGTGATTGAGGCCGCGACCGAGAAAGAGGAGATCAAGCGCGAGATCTTCAAGAAATTGACCCCGGCGCTGAAGCCCGAGGCGCTGATCGCCACCAATACCTCGTCGATCTCGATCACCCGGCTCGCCTCGTCGACCGACCGGCCCGGCAAGTTTATCGGCATGCACTTCATGAACCCGGTGCCGGTGATGACCCTGGTCGAGCTGATTCGCGGCATCGCCACCGACGAAGATACTTTTGCGCTGACCCGCGAGCTCGCCCTCAAGCTCGGCAAGACACCGGTCGCCGCCGAGGATTTCCCCGCCTTCATAGTCAACCGCATCCTGCTGCCGATGATCAACGAGGCGGTCTACACCCTCTATGAAGGGGTGGCCTCCGTGGAGGCGATCGACACCGCGATGAAGCTCGGCGCCAACCATCCGATGGGCCCCCTCGAGCTCGCCGACTTCATCGGGCTCGACACTTGTCTCTCGGTGATGCAGGTGCTCTACGAGGGGCTCGCCGACAGCAAGTACCGGCCTTGCCCGCTGCTCGTCAAATACGTCGAGGCCGGCTGGCTCGGCCGCAAGGCGAGCCGCGGCTTTTACGATTACCACGGAGCAACGCCGGTCCCGACACGGTGACCTGAATACTTGGCTCCAAATCTTGCCCCGAAATCTTGCCCCCGGGCGGTCGATCCGTTATCAAGCCGTCACAATCGCGTGCTATTCCGGCCCGCGAGCGAGTGCTAGCGGGACGGGTGCTTCGTGACGGCAAGTCTGGACAATTGCCCGGCTTTGGTGCTGAACGCGGATTTTCGGCCGCTGAGCTATTTTCCGCTGTCGCTTTGGTCGTGGCAGGACGCGATCAAGGCGGTGTTTCTCGATCGCGTCAACATCATCGACCACTACGACATCCGCGTTCGCAGCCCTTCATTGGAAATGCAGCTGCCGAGCGTCGTCTCATTGAAGGAATACGTGCCCGCAGCACGGCATCCCGCGTTCACCCGGTTCAACGTCTTTCTGCGCGACCGCTTCACCTGCCAGTATTGCGGTGAGCCATATCCTTCGCACGAGCTGACCTTCGACCACCTCGTTCCGCGGTCGCGCGGCGGGCGCACCACCTGGGCCAATGTCGTCACCGCGTGCGGCACCTGCAATCTGTGGAAGGGCAACCGCTTGCCGCGCGAGAGCAGGATGTACCCGCGCCACCGCCCGGTCCAGCCAACCACGTATATGCTGCAGGAGAACGGCCGCGCCTTTCCCCCCAACTATCTCCACGAAAGTTGGCGCGACTATCTCTACTGGGATACCGAGCTCGATCCGTTTTGATTCGTTGTTGCACCACGGAGGCACGGAGAACATGGAGGACATTCTCCACCCCTTCGTCATCCCGGCCCCCGGGTCCGGCCTTTTGGCCGGCCCGAGGACAGGCTCCAGCCGGGATCTATTTCTGCAATGGACACCGGCCTTCGCCGGTGCGACGAGGTGGGCCGTGATCCCGGCGGCGCTGTGATGTGGCCATCTCGCCGGCAACACGCACCCGAACACGCAGTGCGTTGCCCGGCAAGTACGCGAGCGGTATGTCTTCGACATCGACCGTATGGAGGCTCATGCGATCGGCGCCAGCTCCGACTGCGCGTTCTCGCGCTTGCGCTCCTGCTGCCGCGATCGCCTCCTCGCGGGTGAGGTCGCGATAAACTTGGTCGATTTCGCCGCTCACCTGAGCGATCGCAGCGCCTACGGCATTCGCGCAATCGCCGTGCGGCACGCGGATCACCTGTGAGATCCCGGCGAGGCGATCGGGTACGAGGAATGCCCCGCCACCGACAGCGATCAGCGGCAGATCCCGAGCGTCCGTCTTCATTCTGTCGACGGCATCCTCGATCTTTGCGTGCACTGCATCGAGCGCCGCGCGCACGAGATCGGACGGCAAATTTGCGACGGCCTCGGTATTGCCGATTTGCATGATGCCGGCTGCGGCCGCGACATCGGTCGCGGTCAATGTATCGCCGCCGAAGACCAGAGAATCCTTGGTCAGCCGATGGCCGACGCTCTTCGGCCCGACCGAAAGCGGATCGCGTTCGACGATGCTCCCGCCACCGAGGCCGATCGACAACAGATCCGGCATGCGGAAGAGGGTGCGGACGCCGCCCACTTCGACGACCGAGTTGGCCTCGCGCGGAAACCCGCGGCTGAGCTGGCCGACATCTGTCGTCGTGCCGCCGACATCGATCACCATCGCCTCCGCGATGCCCGAGAGGAAGGCGGCACCGCGCATCGAGTTGGTGGCTCCCGAGGCGAAACTCATCACCGGCAACGCGGTCGCGACGCCGGCCTGCATCACCGTCCCGTCGTTCTGCGTCAGATAGAGCGGTGCCGTGATACCGCTCGCCGCCATTGCCGCGGTAAAGCCCGCGACCGTCGTCCGGGCAAGATCGCGCCCAACGGGTCCAGATCGCCGAGATCGAAGCCTCGCAGTAACGCCAATTGCTGCAACAGCACCGGCCCCTGGCCCCACGGACCGCCCTTCATCACCGTATAGCCGTGATAGTCGAAGGTCAGAGGCGCCTCGACCAGGGCCTCCCAGCGCGCCATATCGTCGGCCGTCAGCAACCCGCCATGACGCCGCCCGGAGGCGTCGAGCACCTTTTCACAAGGACGCGGCGGTAGGTTGCGGCGAGCGCCGGGTTGCGGAACAGCCGCCCCGGCTGTGGCGGCGCCCCATGCGGTAGGTAGACCGCCGCTGAGCTCGGCCATTCCCGTCGGAACATCTCCGCCACCACGGCAATCGTCTCGCTGATGCGGCCAGCCATCGGGTAGCCGTTCTCGGCGTAGCCGATCGCCGGCGCGAGGATCTCGCCGAGCGGCATCGTCCCGTAGTCGCGCAGCAGCCGCATCCAGGCGTCGAAGGCAGCCGGCACCGCGGCAGCCAATAGCCCCGTGCCGGGGATCAGAGTGAGGCCGAGATCGCGGAACCTCATGACTGTCGCGGCGGCGGGCGCGACCCCCTGGCCGCAGATCATTTCGCAACGGCGGTTCCTCTCGTTCCACACCAGCATCGGCGCCTCGCCGAGCGGCCCGTTGGTGCTCGGCTCTACGACCTGCAAGGTAAAACCCGCCGCGGCTGCGGCATCGAATGCGTTGCCGCCCTTCGAGCACGCTCATGCCGACAGCGGAAGCGATCCAATGCGTCGAGGCGACGACCCCGAAGGTGCCGCGGATCTCGGGACGGGTCGTAAAGGTGGGCATCGCTGCTGTCCTACTCGTCGTCGGATGATTGTCGACGGTAGGTTAGTTAGAGCACATTCCCCGGCTTGGAAACGGGCGCCGCCTCGGCTCAGCCGCGGCGGGGATCGAGCGCGTCGCGCAGACCGTCGCCGAGCAGATTGAACGACAACACCAGGGTGAAGATCGCCAGACCCGGCCACACCGCCATCCACGGCGCCTGCGACAGGAAGTTTTGGCGGTGTTCAGCATGCTGCCCCAACTCGGCGCGGGGGGCTGCTGGCCGAGCCCGAGAAAGGAGAGGCTCGCCTCGGCGATGATCGCCGCCGCGATCGCCAATGTGGCCTGGACGAGGATCGGAGCGGAAATGTTGGGGAGGATGTGCCGCAGCAGGATGCGCCGATCCGGATTGCCCAGAGCGCGCGCCGCCTCGACATAGTCTTCGTGTTTGGCGGCGAGCACCTGCGCCCGGGTCAGCCGGGCGAAGACCGGCATCTGCGACACGCCGATCGCGATCATCGCATTTGTCAGCTTCGGCCCGAGAAAGGCGGCGAGCGCAATCGCCAGGATCAGAAAGGGAATCGCCAGCATCGCATGGATCAGGCGCATTGCGACGCCGTCGACGATGCCGCCCTGATAACCCGAGACGAGCCCCAGCGGCATTCCGAGGGCCAGGGCGATCGATACCGAGACCAGCCCCGCCAGGAGCGAGGCTCGTGCCCCCCAGATGACGCGTGACAAAACATCACGACCGATCTCGTCCGTGCCAAACAGATGCCGCAGCGAAGGCGCCTTGCGCACCGCCAGCCAGTCGGTGGCGATCGGGTCATGGGGCGACACCAGCGGCGCGGCGAGGGCGATCCCGACGAACAAAAGGATCACGGCAAGCCCGACAAGCGCTGCCCGGCGCTGCCCCAGCCGGCGCCACGCCTGCTGATGTCGAAGAGCTTGTCGCACAGCGCGGCAAAAACGACGCGGCCGGTGAAGGTCCGGGCCATACTCGGGTCGAGCATGTCGGGATCGTCGGCAAGTCCGATGCGCAAGGTTTGCGCTGCGCCGGCTTGGCCGACAGCCGACAGGAGTAGGCACAAACCGGCAAGGAGGGGTTTCCAGCTCGGCATCAATCGGTCCTTTGAACACCTGCCCGATCCGGTCCAGTCCCGATCAACGCGGCCGGTAACGATCCTTCGACATCAATTGCCATGCCACCCGCCTGCGGCGAAGCGTCCGGTCTTGCGTTCCGAAGCCTCCGGCCAACCCATCGCAATACGCCCGGCTCGCGCCTATCTATCTCGCGTATCGGACGCCTTTGGCGTGCCGAGCTGGCGCGTTGCGCGAATGGGTACGAGCATGCCCCTTGATGTCCCGGCCGACACGACGACGAGCGGCGAAGAGTTCTTCCGCACCGAGGGTGCCTATACCGGCTTGGGTGCCCCGATACCGGGCGGTCAAGTCGGGCGCTGGATCCTCCGCGAAGCGCCGCACATCGAGAGCTATGTCGAGATGTTCGACGAGTTGTGCTGGCGCCTCGTCGGCGATGGTTTGCCTCTATGGCGTGCCACCCTCCACATGGGCACATTGCATCCGCAGATTCGCAGCGTCGGCGCACGCTGGCTGCGCGAGCTCAAGGTCATCGAGGAATACCGCATCCTGCGCGGCAGCGAAGCAACCGACGAGTACTTACGCAGCCCGATCCGCGCCACGACAGAGCGCGGGACGCCGTTTCGCCGCCGCCTTGTCGAAGACACCCCCGAATATCCGTTGCTGTCGAAGATTAGGAGAGCCGGAGCCACCGATTATTTCGCGCTCGCCCTCAACCGCACCTTTCAGCGCTTTCCGGTGGTGACTTGGGCGACCGACCGGGCGAGCGGGTTCAGCGATGCCGACATAGCCGCGCTCGAAGAGATCAACCCGGCGCTCGCAGCAATCGTCGAGCCGCGGGCGGTTCGGCGGGTCACCGAGAACCTGCTCGACACCTATCTTGGGCCGCAGGCGGGGCGGCGCGTCCTCGCCGGGCAGATCCAGCGTGCCGAGGGCGAGCGGCTGCGCGCTGTCATCATGATGGCCGATATGCGCGGTTTCACCGCCTTGTCGGACCGGCTGCCGGGCGAGGAGGTGATCGAGCTTCTCGACGATTATTTCGACGCCATCGTCACGCCGGTCGAGGCGCGCAAGGGTGAGACCCTGAAATTCATGGGCGACGGCGTCCTCGCGATCTTTCCAGCCGCGGACGACGACGATTTCTCGTCGGCCAGCGTGCAGGCGCTCGAAGCCGCTCTCGAGGGGCTCGAGCGCCTAAGCATCATCAACAAAGGGCGGCGCGAAACCGATCGGACCGAGGTTAGGATCGGCATTGGCCTCCATCTCGGCGAAGTCATTTTCGGCAATGTCGGCGCTGCCGACCGGCTCGACTTTACGGTGATCGGGCCGGCGGTCAACCTCGCCTCGAGGATCGAGGGCCTGACCAAGCGCTTGCTGCGGCCGATCCTGGTCTCAAGCGCCTTCGCCCAGATCTGCCCCCGGCCGCTCGTCTCACTCGGCTTTCACCCGGTGCGCGGTCTCTACGAACCCGAAGAGGTGTTCGGGCTGCCGGAATAGCCCCCGCGGTCGCCTTCCGCCGAGCCTTCGACCAGGCCTCGCCTCGCCGCATATGGTAGTCTGCCGCATGCCGCCTACCGATCGTTCCCCGCTTTGGCCGGGCGTCCCGCTGGCCCTCGCATCGGCCGTCTTGTTTGGTGCGGCGGCGCCCTTTGCCAAGCTGCTGCTCGCCGCGATCGATCCGCAATTTCTTGCCGGGTTGCTCTACCTAGGCGCTGGGATCGGGCTTGCCGCCGTTCAGGTCGGTCGTGCCGCCCTTGGCGTGCCCGCATCGGAAGCTCCGCTGCGCGCGCCGGATATTCCGTGGCTGGCGGCGGTTGTCTTGTGTGGCGGCGTGGTCGGGCCGCTTCTTCTGATGCTCGGCTTGGCGCGCACGGCAGCGGCCTCCGGCTCGCTGCTGCTCAATCTGGAAGGCTTGGCCACGATGGGCATAGCCTGGCTGGCGTTCCGAGAGAATGTCGATCGCCGGTTGCTGCTCGGAGCCATGGCCATCCTCGCGGGCGCAGCGGTGCTCTCCTGGCGCGGGAGCGGAATCGAACTCGATGGGGGTGCGGCGCTTATCGCCGGAGCCTGCTTGGCTTGGGGCATAGACAACAATCTCACGCGTAGGCTGTCCTTCGCCGACCCGGTGCTCATCGCCATGATCAAAGGGCTCGCGGCCGGCTCGGTGAATGCCGCGCTCGCCGTGCTGAGCGGCGCGGCCATACCGGCGGCAGACATCGCCGCGGCTGCGGCAGCCGTTGGTTTTCTTGGCGTCGGGGTCAGCCTCGTGCTGTTCGTGCTCGCACTGCGTCACATCGGGACTGCCCGCACGGGGGCTTACTTTGCGCTGGCGCCGTTCATCGGGGCGGCTCTCGCCATTGGTCTGCTGCACGAGACCCTGACGTTGAACCTGGTGCTCGCCGGTCTGCTAATGGGCTTTGGATTATGGATGCACCTCGCCGAACGCCATCAGCACGAGCATGAGCACGAGGCGATCGAGCACGAGCACAGCCATCAGCACGACCCGCACCATCAGCACCCGCATAAAGGACCGGTGATGGAGCCGCATTCGCATTGGCACCGGCATCAGCCGCTTCGCCACGCCCATCCGCATTACCCCGACCTGCATCATCGGCACCGCCACGGCGATCGGTCAGGATGAGACGCGTGCGCCGGAATCGATCCGTGGGTGAAAGCGCCGGAAAAAATATCCGGTCGATGCGCCGAGAATGAGCCAGAACAGGAAACTCACGATCG
>WNFR01003877.1_pt1 | contig 22823 bp, 22 predicted proteins | sample 5400221 | NCBI WGS metagenome assembly WNFR01 (sample SAMN13153357, study PRJNA577476) | soil metagenome | isolation source: 40 cm soil under Madrone tree | place: USA:California | collected 2016-06-14 | reverse complement strand
AACATTTACGCGCTGCGTTCGCGCAACGTGCGCTGGATCGTTTCTGTGACTGCAGTCGGGAGTTTGCGGGAAAAATATGCGCCACGCGATATTTTGCTCCCTTCGCAGTTTTACGATCGTACCAGTCTGCGCCGCGAGCACACGTTTTTCGGCGAAGGAATCGCCGCGCATATTTCCTTTGCAGAGCCGATCAGCAGCAAGCTTCGAAACCTCATTGCCGACTCGGCGCGTTCTCTCGGCGTTACGATTCACAACGGCGGCACTTATGTGAACATGGACGGGCCGGCCTTCTCGACTCGCGCCGAATCGGAGCTCAACCGTCGGAACGGCTTTGACGTTATCGGCATGACCAATCTGCCGGAAGCGAAACTGGCCCGCGAAGCGGAGATCGCGCTGGCCACCATGGCGATGATTACGGATTACGATTGCTGGAAGGTGGAAGAGGAACCGGTCTCCGCGCAGACCGTGATCGGTCATCTGATGGCGAATGCCGAGACGGCGAAGAAGGTAATTGTCGATCTTATCCCGCATCTGCCAATGGAGGCGAACTGGCCGGAACATTCCGCTCTCGATTCGGCCTTGGTGACGGAGCGCAGGCTTTGGCCTGCCGCAACGGTGAAGAAACTGGAACCGATCCTGCGACGATTTCCCTCAGGCACTGAGCCGCGCGATCGCGTCGCATAACGCACGGATTTGGTCCTCGTTGTGCGCGGCCGTTACTGTAATGCGCAATCGCGCCGATCCTTTCGCCACGGTCGGATAACGGATTGCCGGCACGAAAAATCCTTCTTTTTGCAGCGCGCGCGCTAAATCGATCGCCGCTTGCTCCGCACCCACGACCCAAGGGAAAATTGCGCTGCTGACGCGATCAACAGTTTTATCTGGTCGATTCGGCGTTGCCGGACGAACCGGAAGAAGTTCCTGCATCAGCTCGATTCGTTGCCGAAGTAATAACCTGCGCTCTTCTCCGTCGGGCGACGTGAGAAAATCGACGGCGGCCAAGGCCGCCGCCGCCAGCGCGGGCGGGGGAGCTGTGGAATAGATGAACGAACGCGCGCGATTAATCAGCCATTCGATCAAGCTGCGCGAGCCACAAATATAACCGCCGCTTACCCCGAGCGCTTTGCTCAGTGTCCCCATCTGGACATCGACATCTTTATCCAAGTTCTCCGCCGCCGCGAGTCCGCGACCGTTTGGTCCAACTACGCCGATGGCGTGGGCTTCATCGAGCATTAAAAGCGCGCGGAAGCGTTTTTTCAGTTCAAGCAGCTCGCGCAATGGCGCGGCATCTCCGTCCATCGAAAAAACAGACTCGGTCACGATGAGAATGCGCTTGCCGGCATGTTCTCGTTGCGCCCATTCGAGATGACTCTCGAGTTTACCCAAATGATTATGTGGAAAAACCCGGATGACCGCGCCACTCAATCTGACACCGTCGATGAGCGACGCATGGCAAAGCTTGTCCAGCAACACAACATCGCCCTTCGCGACCAGCGCCGGCAATGTCCCGACCGCGGCGGCGTATCCGCTGCTAAAACTGAGCGCGGCCTGCGTTCCCTTCCATTTTGCAAGCGCAGTTTCCAAACGCAGATGCGGGGACTGCGTTCCGCTGATCAATCGCGACGCGCCCGCGCCGACGCCAAATTCGCCGATCGCGGCAATCGCGGCTTCGCGCAATCGGGGATCGTTCGCCAGACCGAGATAATCGTTTGAGGAAAAATTAATCAGCCGTTTGCCGACAAGATCGACAACCGGGCCTTGGGCGCTGCCGATCTCGCGAAGATGTCGATCCAATGCGCGCGCGCGCAGCGCTTCTAATTGCTGCGCAAAAATGTCTGCCATGAGCCGTACGGCGTTGTCGCGCTACATCCAAAGACCCCAGGAGAGGAGTGCCGACGCATCGCGCCACACGCCGGCTTTGCTGTCGCCAAGCACGACTACGATAACGTCGCGGCCTGGTCGCGAGCCGCTCGCGATCAAGCAGTGTCCCGCGGCTTCGGTGTAACCGGTCTTCATTCCGTTGCAGTAGGGAAGCCGTTTCAAAACCTTGTTCGTGTTTTCAAGCTCGCGCGTGCGTCCATTGGCATAGCGAAAAACAAGCTGCGGCAGGCAAACGATCGAGCGGATGGTGGGATTGGCATAGGCAGTGCGGGCGATGATCGACAGATCGCGCGCGGTGGAATACTGGCCGGGAACGGGCAAGCCGTTCGGGTTAACGAAATGCGAGCTCGTCGCACCGAGCTCGCGCGCGCGTTGATTCATTCGGTCGGCGAAGGCCGCGATGCTGCCGGCATTATCGCGCGCCAGACAGCGCGCCACGTCATTCGGACTTTTTACAAGCAGCGCGCGCAGCAGATCGATTCGTTGGTAGGTCTCGCCGGGCTTAATATTTAACTTCACCGGCTCGGCCATGGTGTCGATCGTTTCGACGGTAACTGCACGATCGAGATAGCCGCTCTCCGCAATGATCAAAGCGGTAAGCAATTTCTCCGTGCTAGCAGGCGGTCGCATCTGGTCTGGATTTTTTTCATACAAAACTTCTCCGCTGTGCGCATTGATCACGATAACCGAGCTGGCGCCGGTTGCCGGGACCACCCCCGGAGCGGCCGGGATTTCGGTTGGTTCCGCGCTTTCGCGAGGCTTCAATGTTGCTCGATGGGTGCGCTTGGATTTTGACCGGTGCGGCGCAGGGGTTGATCTGACGGCATCGGCATCTTCATCGTTGGATGGTGTCGCCGCCACGCAACAAAGCGCCAACGCGGCTGCACAAACAGGGATGAAACGATGAGAGCTGCGCTTCATGAGCGAGAAATTAGCGGCAAAGATTTATAAGGTGCAAGCAGATGGCTGGCCAGAACGCTTATGAACTTCGCCCGCGCTGGATTAATTCGATCTCGTAGCCTTCCGGCGCATCGATAAAGGCAATCGCATCTCCGCGCTCAGTCCGATGCGGGCCATCGGATAGCGGATAACCTTTGGCCGCCGCTTCCCGCGCGAATTTTTCCATGTTGTCCACTTCGAAGGCCAGATGCGTCAGGTCGGGCCCGACCACCACCGGTCCGCTTTGGTCGAACTTACAGAGCTCAATTTCTTCTTCGCTGCCCGGCGCTTTCAGAAAAACAAGCTGTGAGCCGCGGCCTGAGGTGTGCCGGCGAATCTCCTCCAGGCCGAGGACGTCTTTATAGAACGCGACCGTCTTTTCCAGATCGGTCACGCGGTATCGAGTATGTAAGAGTTTTTTTACCATCGCGTATCTTATTGCCCTGTTCTCCGATTAAATTCAAACTCACAACGATGAAATTCGTAATCGCTGCGACCGGCGCGAGTGGAACGATCTATCTTCAGCGCCTGCTCGAGCAGATCGATTGTGCCGCGCACGAGGTTCATTTCGTCATGAGCGCCCATGCGGAGCAAGTCGCGGCGCAAGAGCTGGATAATTTCAAAATTCCATCGCGCGTCTCGCGACATCCTGAAAGCGATTTGAACGTCCCCTTCGTGAGCGGCTCGGCCCGCTTCGATGCGATGGTGATCGTTCCATGCTCGATGGCAACTCTCGGACGAATCGCTTCTGGCTCGAGCGACAGCGCCTTGTTGCGTGCGGCCGATGTTTTTTTGAAGGAGCGCCGCAAGTTAATTCTCGTTCCGCGCGAAACGCCGTGGAATTTAATTCATGCCCGCAACGTCGTGACGCTGCTTGAAGCGGGCGCGATAGTTCTGCCGGCGATTCCTTCTTTTTACAGCCGCCCAAAATCACTTGTCGATCTTGTCGACACGGTGGTGTGGCGGATTCTCGATCAAATCGGTCTGCCCAACCCGCGCGCTTATCGCTGGCAGGATGAGGCGCCGAAAACTTCGCGTAAGAAAAATTGAAGATCGAAGGTTGGCGCGCGCGTTGGCTGATCGCGTTTGGATTTCATCTGCTGCAACTTTGGGCGCGCACACTGCGATTTGAAGTGAACGACGGCGCCGGCATCGTCGGGAAACCGGTGAAGGAAAATTACATCGGTGCTCTCTGGCACAATCGCCTCTTGATCTTTCCCTTTGTGCTCCGCCGTTTTTTTTCCAATCGCCGCGGTGCGGCTTTGATCAGCGCCAGCCGTGATGGCGACCTGCTGACCGACGCAATCAAACGCTTCGGATTCGATGTCGTGCGCGGCTCGAGTTCACGCCTGGGTGCAAGCGCAATTTTGCAGCTCACGAACATTCTTGCTTCGGGCGGCGATGCAGTGATCACGCCGGATGGGCCGCGCGGTCCGGCCTATGAGCTCGGACCCGGCATAATCTTTCTCGCGCAAAAATCGGGCGCGGCCGTGTTGCCGGTGAACATGGAATACTCGAGCTGCTGGCGGCTGAAGAGCTGGGACCAATTTATCGTGCCGCGGCCATTTGCCAAAGTGCGCGTGCTCATCGGCCAGCCGCATCGTGTAAGATCGACAATGACAGGCGAGGAGTTCGAAACCGAGCGATTGCGTTTGCAAAACGCCATGATGTCGCTGGTTGAACGACGTTGAGTCATTTAAGTTTGGCGCATGGCAAACCTGATCGACGGTCGCGCGATTGCCGAAAAAGTTTATGTCGATCTTCGCCGTCGGATCGCGGAACTAAAATCGAAAGGAGTTACACCAGGGCTTGCCGTGGTTCTCGTGGGCGATAATCCGGCGTCGCGCGCCTACATTCGCTCGAAAGATAAAATGAGCCGCGAACTCGGGCTCCATTCGGTCAAGCTCGAGCTGCCGACTTCAACTACGCAATCGGAATTGCTTGCGCGCGTTGAAGAATTAAATCGCGATCCTGCAATTCATGGAATTCTGGTGCAATCGCCGCCGCCGAAACAAATCGATGAGGCGGCAATCGTGCGCTCGCTCGATCCGCGCAAAGATGTCGATGGATTTCACCCGCAAAACATCGCGAGACTCGCGCTCGGCGATTCCACTGGATTCGTTCCATGCACACCGCTCGGCGTGCAACGCCTGCTGATCGAAAGCAAGATCGACATCGCCGGAGCGCACATCGTCATCCTAGGCCGGAGCATGATCGTCGGTAAACCGCTCGCTCTTTTGCTCATGCAAAAAAATAAAGATGCGGATGCGACAGTCACGGTCGTGCATTCGCGCAGCCGTAGTCTTGAGAAAATCACGCGCTCGGCCGACATTTTGATCGCGGCGATAGGCCGCGCCAACTTCGTGAAGTCCGAACATGTGCGGGACGGCGCGGTGATTGTCGATGTTGGAATTAATCGTGTGGAAGATGCTGCGAACGAACGCGGTTATCGGCTGGTTGGTGATGTCGCATTCGACGAAGTCGCAAAGAAAGCGGCCGCCATCACGCCGGTGCCGGGCGGCGTCGGCCCGATGACGATTGCAATGTTAATGTCCAACACGGTGAAAGCGTGCCGCCAATTGTTGTAGCTGCTGCTGTCTTCAGCGGCAGACCACCAGAGACAGCAGCAGCTACGACGGCTTCGTTATCTTTGCCGTCAATAGTCGTAAAATCGATGGCTGGAAGTGTGCGACACGCAAAAACGCTGAAGAAATCTTCGGCGACAAAACTGCCGCGCGGGCGAGGCGATTGATCCATAATCGGCCCCGATACATTTGCGCATGCGCTCGGGCGAATTCGCGCAAGGCTAATTGTCGATCTTCTCCCCGAATGATTTTCACAATCGCGTTCGCGGCCAGCTCCCCGGAGCGCAGCGCGTAATAAATTCCCTCCCCGGTAAATGGCTCAACGACGCGAGCCGCGTCTCCGATGAGAAGGAGATTTTTGTGGGCTGGCGGAAGAGCCGCGCGTGTAAGCGGTGTGATTGTCCGCCACGATTGATTTTGCGAAAGACCAAACTGTTCCTCGGCCCAACGACGTAGTGCCGGCATTTGTGATGGTTTGCTCACAAGGCAAAGATTCAACTCATTGGGGTTTACCGGCGCCTGCCCCGAATAACCATGGCGAAGGAATTGCAGCACAACGCGATTGCCAAATTTTTTCGGTAATGGAATATGCGCTTGCAGCGCGATGCGTTCGCGCTCCGGTCGGGGAAGCAAATTGCAAAGTCGCGCGACAGTGGAGTTGCGACCATCAGCGGCGACGAGGAGATGGGCGCTGAAACTTTCTCCCTTCTCCGTCCCTAACTTCCAATGTTCATTCGACCGCCGATCATATACGTGATTCAGGTATGGCATCGTCGGACCGGCGAGAGCAGTGATGGTCGACTCCTGATGAATAAATGCACCGAGCTCGCGTGCGCGGGTCATCAATAGATGGTCGAACAAGCTGCGTTTGATTGCGATCTCGCGTTCGCCGCCGGAGGGAAGATCGACAATCACCTTTCGACCGCCAACGGCGATAAACTCGACGGCATCGAGGGTTCCATGGGGCAATTGTCCGATGCTCTCGGCGATCCCGAGCCGCCGCAGGACCGGCTCGCACGATGGATTCAAGCAATCGCCGCAAACTTTTTCGCGCGGGAATTTCTCGCGCTCGAGAAGGAGGGTGCGCAATCCCGCGGCGGCGCAAAACGCGGCACAGGTCGATCCGGCGGGCCCGCCCCCGACGGTCGCGACATCAAATATTTCCATCGCGCTTCACTGTCGAAGAAACGCGGCGCGCATAAAAGCGATTTCAAGGTTACCGCGAGCAGAGCGGCGACCTGAAACGCTGGCGCGCGATCTAAAAGCAGGCGAGACTGTTTTTATGGGCTGGTCTCTTCCCATTCTCCGCATCGCCGGCATTCAGTTGCGGATCCATGTTACCTTCTTGCTACTCATCGGCTGGCTCGCCTTCGGCTACTACGCGGAGGGAGGCTCGGCCGCCGCTGCCGGGCGCGTGTTTTTTATTCTGTTGCTTTTTCTGTGCGTCGTCCTGCACGAATTTGGGCACGCGTTTGCGGCGAAAGCTTTCGGCATCAATACGCCGGACATCACCTTGTTGCCAATCGGTGGTGTCGCGCGACTGGAACGGATGCCGGAAAAACCCGGGCAAGAGCTGGTCATTGCGCTGGCGGGACCGCTTGTCAATGTGGTGATCGCGCTTGGCTTGTCGGTCGCGATCGGCTGGCGCGGCGCGGCGGGGGTTGAGGTCTTTGAAAGTCCGAATCTCCTCACGCAGTTGCTCGCGATCAATGTTTTGCTGGTGCTCTTCAATCTGCTACCCGCCTTTCCCATGGACGGGGGCCGGGTCTTGCGCGCCTTGCTCGCGACGCGATTCAGCTATGCGCGAGCTACGCAAATCGCAGCCAGTATCGGGCAGGGCTTCGCGTTTGTGTTCGGTTTCATCGGCCTCATTTGGAATCCGTTCTTAATTTTCATCGCCTTGTTTGTTTACATCGGCGCCTCACAGGAGGCGGCGCTGGCGCAAATGAAAGATGTCTCACGCCGGTTCCCTGTCTCCAGTGCAATGGTGCGCGAATTCCGCACCCTCCCGGAAAGCGCGACACTGGAAGAAGCGGTTGATGCGCTGCTCGCGACTTCACAGCACGACTTTCCTGTGCTTGGCGAAAATGGGAATGTTAGTGGCATTCTTACGCGGCACGATCTTATCGCGGCGCTACGGCGCGGCGACCCTGCAATCCGCGTAGGCGACGTGATGCGGCGCGATATTCCCACGGTCACCACCGGCACACGTTTTGAAGAAGCGTTCCGCATCATGCAAGAGTGCCATTGTCCGGCTGTGCCCGTGCTCGACAGCATGAAACGCCTGGTCGGTTTGCTTACCCCCGAGAACGTAACCGAGTTAATGATGGTGCAGTCGGCGATGCCGCGCGGCCGCAACGTGTAAGTGGCGCTGTCGAAGGTCGCCGCGACGACGACCGTTCGATCCACCCGTCGATTGTCGATCTTATGCGAGGCGCGTACATTGCCGCCCGATCAATGGCGTTATCGACGAAAGAAAAACCAGATCTGCGCAAAAAAGTGCACGAAGTGCCGCATAAGCCCGGCGTGTACCTGATGCGCGACCGGTTCAATCGCGTGATTTACGTGGGCAAAGCGCGCGACTTGCGCAAGCGGGTCAGTTCCTATTTTTTGCCGTCAAAACTTGCGGTCGCGGACATTAAGACGCGCGCCATGCTCGATGCGGTTTGGGATTTCGAGACGCACACGGTACGCAGCGAAGCGGAGTCGATCTTGCTCGAAGGCAAACTGATCAAGGAGTACCGGCCGCGTTACAACCTTTCCTTCCGTGATGACAAACGATTTCTCCTGGTCAAGATCGACCTGTCGGAGGAATGGCCACGCTTCCGGCTGGCGCGATTCAAGAAAGATGATGCTGCGCGTTACTTTGGGCCCTACGCGCATTCGGGTGCGCTGCGGCAAACGCTCAATTTCATGCGCAAAAAATTCGGCGTCCTCACATTTGGCCGGGGCTCACCTACGGCACGCGAGTTAAAGTCTGCCACTTATCAGGTACCAACGCGCTTGAGCCAGATCACGGCAGAACAATATCGCGAGCGTGTTGCGCAGGCGTGCGAATTTCTTGAGGGACATTCGCGGGAGATGATCGCAACCCTGGAAGAAGAAATGCGAAAGGCCGCGGCCAAAATGGATTTTGAGAAAGCGGCCGAACTTCGCAACATGACCGAAGATTTACGCAGCACGACCAAACCAATGCGTCGATTCACGCGCGGCAGTTTACCGTGCGCAATCGATCCGCTGGCGGACGTGCAAGCGCTGGCGGACGCGCCTCAATTGCCGCGTCCGCCGGCCGTGATGGAATGCTTCGACATCTCCAACATTTCGACTACGCATGTAGTGGCCTCGATGGTTTGTTTCCGCGACGGCGTGCCGGACAAGGACTGCTACCGCCGATACCGAGTACGGACGGTTGAAGGACAAGACGATTTTGCCAGCATGGCCGAAGTCGTGCGACGAAGATATTCGCGCGTACTTTTATCGATTGCGGATTGCGGATTGCGGATCGCGGAAAGAGAAGATATCGATCTTTCGCCACAATTTTCCCAGGAGAGCGCCTTCGAAACGGCCCGTCGATTGGAAAGCGAAACCAATCCGCCATCCGCCATCCGCAGTCCGCAATCGTTCGTCCGCTTGCCCGACTTGATCATTGTCGATGGCGGCAAAGGACAACTCTCGTCCGCGTGCCGCGAATTGCAGCGGCTTGGCCTGCACAATCTCCCGATCATTGGTCTGGCCAAGGAACATGAAGAGATCTATCGACCGGGTCGCGCGCTGCCGTTGCAATTGCCGGTCGATTCCGGCGCCTTGCGATTACTCCAGCGCATTCGCGACGAGGCCCATCGCTTTGCCAATGCCTATCATCAATTGCTCATGAAAAAACGCATTGGCGAGAGCATTCTCGATGATTGTCCGGGCGTGAGTCAGAATCGGAAGAATTTATTGCTGCGGCGTTTTGGTTCCGTCAATCGACTCCGCAAAGCGAGCGTGGAAGAGATCGGCGCCACCGAGGGAATCGGGCCAAAGCTTGCGCAAGAAGTCCATCGCTTCTTGCAGCGGCATTAGTTATCCGCAGATTCGCCGAATGCATCGCAGCCTTGCCTGTTTATTGTCGATCTTGCTTGCACGGGCTGAACTTTTCGCGCAATCGCCACAGTCTTCAGCGACGCAGACCGCGAGCGCGACGACAGAGGAAGAGACGATCATTCCCACCTTTGAGACACAGAAGCTCGCGCGCACTTACATTCTCGATGTTCCCGCGCCGCGCGGGCAAATCACCGACCGTCATGGCGCGCCGCTCGCGCAGAACAAGCTCAGCTACAATCTGGCGATTAATTTTCCCACTCCGCTCGATTTTTCCGACGCGCAGGCGCTCGGTTTTGTTCGCGAACAGATCGACAAGGCGGAAAAATTAATCGGAAGACCGATCAAAATCTCGGACGAGACCATTCTGCGCCATTACCGCAACCGGGGAATTTTGCCATTTGAGATTGCGCAGAACCTCACGCAATCGGAGTACGACAAGGTGAACGAGCGTTTGCCGGCGACAATGGTCGTGCGGCCGATTTATGCTCGTGTTTATCCAAACGGCAAACTGGCTGGACAGATCGTCGGTTACACCGGAAAGACCGGGCGCAATCTGGACGGCATCATTGACAATCACGAAACGCTCTGGCCGGAGACCGAAGGGCGCGAAGGCCTCGAGCAGACCTTCAATGAAATGCTCGCGGGAAAGCACGGTCAATATAAGCTCACTTTTGACAAGGATGGCCGCAAAACTTCCGAGAAACTGATTGCGCCACCCGTGCCGGGTTACAATGTCGTTACCACTCTGGACCTTCGCCTTCAGGAACTGGCGGAAAAAGCGCTCGAAGCCAAAGCCAAACGCGGCGCGATCGTGATTGTCGATCCAAACACGGGAGACATTTTGGCGATGGCCTCGTGGCCGACCTACAACCCGAATTCTTTCGTGCCGTCTATCTCGGCGGAAAAATTCAAGGCATTGCAGGACGATCCCGATATTCCGCTGCTTCCGCGCGCATTCCGTTCAGCTTATCCACCGGGATCGACTTTCAAAATCGCAGTCGGCATCGCCGCGCTCGAAACCGGTGCAGTCGGGCCGGAAGACCGGTATGAATGCCTGCCCGCAATCGAAATTGGTAATCTCACTTTTCACAATTGGAAAAAAGGCGATCGCGGCGCGTTGAATTTTGTTCAGGCGCTGACGGAATCCTGCGACACGTGGTTTTATCAGGTCGGAATCAAAACTGGCGCGGAACCGATCCTCGATTGGGCGATCAAGTTGGGCTTTGGAGCAAAATCCGGGATTCCGTTGCGCGGCGAGGCGGAAGGACGCGTGCCGAATGATGAATACATGAAGGCGACGCACGGCCGACGGTTGCTGAACGGTGACATTGCAAACTTGTCGATCGGGCAAGGGGACACGCAGGTCACGCCGCTACAAATGGCGCAGGCCATGGCCATCGTGGCGAACGGCGGCACATTTTATCAGTCGCGCCTCGTGCAACAGGTGCAAACGCTCGACGACCAAATCGTCACGGCTTACCAGGTGCGGGCCAAGAAGACACTCGAGCTTTCGCCTCGGACCTTGGATGAATTGCGCACTGGAATGATCGACGCCGTCAACGGCACTGGCGGCACTGGCCACGCGGCCAGCCTCGATAATGTCGAAGTCGCGGGCAAAACCGGCACGGCGCAATGGGGGCCAAAAAACAAAGAGCGCACGGCGGCATGGTTCGGCGGATTCCTGCCTGCGAATCAACCGCAGTACGCGTTCGCCGCGCTTTACGAAGGGGACGTCGGCAGCAAAGTCCACGGAGGTTCCGCGTCCGCGCCAATGATCGCACAGATTTTTAAGGACGTTTACAGCGGGCAGCGAACCACTGGCCGCCGCCGCGCGACCGAGCAACTGCCGCAAACCAATATCCCGCGCGCGTTGCCGGTGGAAGAGGATGAGTCGGATTAAATTCTGTAGCGGCGGTCTATGACCGCCGATAGGTAAAGTTCCGGCGCTCGCAGAGCGCCGCTACAATTACGCAGCAGTCGCTTCCGCTGGCAGCTCCATCGTGCCTTTGAATTTTGGCTCTTCTGGATCGAGACCGAAGTTGTCGATGTAAAGATTGTCGATCTTAGCGAGATCGTCGGCAGTTAGCGGAGGACATTCCGGCGCCTTCGTGAACTCTAAAAGCTGCTCTTCATTGTAAATGTTTGGCAGCGTCGACGCGGCGCGGTCGTCCGCGAGCAACCATTGCAATGCTGCTTGGCCGAGTGTGCGTTCCGAATTTTCGAGAAAACGCAATTGGTCGATTTTTTTTATTCCGTTGAGCAGCCAACTGCGTGGACGATGACTTCGGTGATCGGTTGGTGGAAACGTCGTTTCGGCCGTGTATTTGCCCTCGAGCATTCCGGACGAATGCGGAACGCGGACTAGAAACATCGTGTCCTTGCCCGCCTCGGTCGCGGCGTCGTGCATGGCCCGACCGGGATGTTGCTCGAGCATGTTGTAAATGTGCTGCACGCTCGTGATTTCGCGCTCGCGAATGCAATTTACGCCTTCATAAAGCCAGCCGATTGCCGGACCAAGCGCGATGCCGTAATAACGAATCTTTCCGGCGGATTTTAATTTGTCGAGCGTTGTCCAGAGCGCGTCATCGTAAACCTGCTCCATCCGGATGTTGTGCAATTGGAGAAGATCGATTCGGTCCGTCTTCAAACGTTTGAGCGCGGCATCCGTCGCGCCCGCGATCGCGTCCGGCGAAAAATCCTGCGGAATTTCGCGTTGACCACGACCGCGCGCTTCGCCGTGATGAACGAAATCGTAGCCAATCTTCGTCGCGATGGTTATTTCATCTCGCTGTTTCGGAAAAGCTTTGGCGATCAGCTCCTCGCTCAATCCGTTTCCGTAAGTGTCGGCAGCGTCGAACAGCGTGACGCCGAGATCGAACGCCTTATGCATGAGGGCGATCGCTTCGCCCTCGGTGAAATTTCCCCACCAGCCGGTTGAAATCGTCCAGAGCCCGAAGCCGACTTCGCTCACCGCAAGGTCGGTGTTTTTGTAAGTGCGAAAGCGCATCGCTCAAAACGTAAACTCCCAACGCATAACCCTCAACATCCAAACATCCAAGCATTGATTGGACGTCGGATGTTGAGTGTTGGACATTCGAGTCGACGATGATTTCAAAGTCCGACAGCGCGCTTCTCATCGTTGGGCACGGCTCGACCGTGAATCCCGATTCGAGCGCGCCGACGCTGGCGCACGCGGCGGAAATCCGAAGCCGAAAAGTTTTTGTCGATGTTGAATGCGCCTTTTGGAAAGAGGAGCCGAGCCTGCGCGACGCGCTCTTTTTGTTTGATCCTCAGGAAATTCGCGAGGTTTACGTTGTGCCAAATTTCATCAGCGAAGGTTATTTCACGGAGACGGTGATTCCGCGCGAATTGGATTTGAGCGGGCGAATGACAAAGCGCGCGAATGGACAAATCTGGAAATACTGCGAGCCCGTTGGAAATCATTCGATGATGACCGAATTACTACTCAAACGCGCGGGCGAAATCGCGCCAGATGTTGATCCCGCGGACGCCAGCCTGCTAATCGTGGCGCATGGCACAGATTTGAACGAAAACAGCGCGGCGGCGGCGAAACGGGAGGCGGAAAAAATCCGCGCGCTCGGAAAATACGCCTCGGTTCTTAACGCTTACATGGAAGAACCGCCGCTGGTGGCCGGCTGGAGGGAACTGACGAAGTCGCCAAACATCGTGGTCGTACCGTTTTTCATTTCCGACGGTCTGCACAGTTACGAGGACATCCCGGTGTTACTCGGGATCGCGGAGGAAAGGTCGACCTCTAATTGCAATTCGACGGCGGGCGAAATCTTTCAGCGCAATCCGTACAAGATTGACAATCGCTCCTTATTCTACGCGCCCTCGATCGGGACGGATCCGCGTTTTGCCGACATCATCTTGGCGCAGACGGAAAATTTTGGTTCGAAAAGTTGAAATCGTGCTCGCGCTTGTTTTGTTTTGAACCAGATTACTCTCCCACATGATGAAGACGGCCACGTGCAGAGACTTGCAGGCGATCGGGGCATTCGTTTTGGCAGGCGGTTGCACGAAGAGCCGAATCAAGCAGGTGGCGGAAATGATCCGCGCGGCCCGCAACTACCGGTGGGTCGGCATTTACAAAATCGTGAAAAAGGAATTTGCCATCGTGTCCGAAACCGGGGACGAGCCGCCGGCATATCCGCGATTCCCGATCACACAAGGACTCTGCGGCGCCGTTTTGGAAACGGGCAAACCGATCATCGTGGGCGATGTGCGCAAAGACCCGCGGTATTTGCCGACGTTTCACACCACGCGCTCGGAGATTATCGTGCCGATGACGAACAATCATAAGCACATCGTCGGCATGCTGGATGCCGAGAGCGACAAGGTGAACGCCTTCGGAGAGGAAGATCGACAATTCCTCGAACGCGCTGCCGGTTTGATTGCCCATTGCCTGGTGTAACCAATCGAAACGGCGCAATGCCCGATCTCATCGAGCGAAGTCTCGAAACTGCACTGACTAACTGCTGTCGAGTTGGTGAAATGTCGATTCGAAGAATAAACGGCAGCCGTTTTGTTCTTTCGCATTGCGATGATCGCGGCCGCGATGACTTGCAACACTTCCAAAATCCGGAAGAGGCAGCTGAAATTGCACGCTACGACGATGCGGGAAATTATCGGCCACTGAAGACGGCGCCGAATTTGCGGCACGGCTGGCGACTGGAGCTTGCCGATCTTGCAGGATTGCGCCGTGCGCTTGATTATTTCTATCCGGGCAGGTTGGCCATGTTCGCCGCGTGGAAAGACAATCGCCTCACGACGACGCCGTTGCGGACAACGTTGACTCGACAATCAGGAATGTACCGCGTCGCCGCGAAAATTTCGGATGAACAGATCAACGACCTCGTCGGAAATTTTTGTCGATCCAATGGTGGATGTTTGCGGACGATTTTGTGGAAACGCGATGCAACGGGCGCACCAGCATCGACCCAGCTTCCACCGGAGAAATTTGATACGTCGCATGATCAGACCGGACGCGACGCGCCCGTAATTCCGCTGCTTTGCCAAGAAGCGTGCAATTTGGTGGTGAATGAATGCCGCAGGACGGTGAAAGGCGGAACGTGAGCTGTAGCGGCGCTCTGTGAGCGTCGGACTATTTTGGGCCGAGATTTGCGACGGTCATAGACCGCCGCTACAGCAGAAAGATGATCGTTCGTGCGCGCGTCGTCGTGACAATGGATGGACCCCCGATCGAGAACGGCGCGGTCGCGATTTTCGACGATCGCATCGTCGATGTTGGCCGATTCAAGGAAGTCAAAGCGCGATACAGAAAATCGATTGATGACTCGCCTCCCGGCTCGTCACCCTCTCGGGCTTCCCGTCTACGTCGCGCGGCTCCCGCCGGCTCCGTTGTCGATCTTGGCGAGCAAGCGCTGCTTCCCGGGCTGATCAACACGCATTGCCACCTCGATTACACTTGTTTGCGCGGCAAGATTGGCCCGCAAAAATCTTTCACAGACTGGATTCGCGCGATCAACGCAGCGAAGGCGAGGCTGTCAGAGGAGGATTATGTCGCGTCGATTAACGAAGGTTTTGCCGAAGCAAAAAGATTTGGAACGACGACGATTGCGAATCTGACGGCGTATCCGGAACTGATCGCGAAAATCGATGAGCCGATCCGCACGTGGTGGTTTGCGGAGTTGATCGATATTCGTTCGCCGGATCGCGCAAATGAAATTGTCGATCTTGCGATTGAGTCACTGAAATCCAAAAAAATTTGGGGATTGGCGCCGCATGCACTCTTCACAGCTTCGCCAAACTTGTTTCATCGCTGCGAAGAGATCGCGCGGCGCGAGAACATCTCACTGACGACGCATTTGGCCGAGTCGCGCGAAGAGATGTCGATGTTTCGCGATGGCTCGGGACCGCTTTATGAATTCATAAAAGAAATTGGGAGACCGATGGGTGACTGCGGTCATGAAGCGCGCACGCTCACTTCGGGTCCGCTCGATGCACGCTCCGATCGCGCCCCCCTGCCACAAAAATGGATCATCGCGCATTTGAACGAGCTTAGTGAAAGCGATTTCGATCTGGTCGGAAGATCGAAATGGAAATTTCACATCGTCCATTGTCCGCGCAGTCACGGTTATTTCGCGCATTCACCTTTTCCGTTCGAAAGATTGCGCGTCCTTGGTTTCAATATTTGCCTCGGCACTGACAGCCTCGCGAGCAACGAGAACTTGAGTTTGTTCGCGGAGATGCGCGCCTTTCAGCAGAACGAGCCGAACGTTTCGCCACGTGAACTTCTCGAGATGGTGACGGTGAATGCCGCGCGGGCGCTAAATCAATCCCGCAATGGCGGGACGCTCGGCCGGATTCGACCGGGCTTTCATGCCGATTTTACGAGCATTCCATGCCGCGGGCTGAGGGATGTATTCGAAGAAATCGTGGCATTCGATCAAGCCAGTACAATCTGGTTAGATGGCAAGCGGGCCTAGGCGCGACGGGGTGCGGGCGACATTCTCATTTCCGCTTTTCTTTTCTCAAAAGTAAAATATTCTCAGCGCTGAGATTCCATGGCGAAGATCATAATTATCGATGACGAGCCAGCGATGGTAGAGGTCATCGTAACGCTTTGTCGCGAAAAAGGGCATCAAGTTTTCCCGTTTAATTCAGCGTCGAAAGCGGTCGAGCAACTGGATACTATTCAGCCGCAGGTGGTGATCGCGGACATCAAGATGGAGACAATGACAGGCTTCGACGTCTTGCGGCACGTGCGGGAGCATCATCGACAGACTGCGGTTATTTTGATTACGGCCTACGCGTCGGTGGAGACGGCGGTCGAAGCGATGAAGATGGGGGCGTATGATTACGTGACCAAGCCGTTCAAGATCGACGAGCTGCAACTGACGGTCCAACGGGCGCTGGATTACCAAGCGGCGCTGCGGGAGAACGTTTATCTCCGCAAGGAGCTGAAGAATCGTTATCGTTTCGAGAACATCGTCGGCACCAGCCAGAAAATGCAGCAGGTTTATAATCTCGTTAATAAGGTAGCCGACACTGACAGCACCGTGCTAATCGTGGGCGAAAGCGGCACGGGCAAGGAGCTGATCGCGCGCGGCCTGCATTTCAACAGCAATCGACAGCACCATCCGTTCGTGGCTATCAACTGCAGCGCGCTGCCGGAGAACTTGCTGGAGTCGGAGTTGTTTGGTCACAAAAAGGGTTCATTCACCGGTGCGGTGGCGGATAAGCGTGGATTATTCGAAGAGGCGAATCTGGGCACGATTTTTCTTGATGAGGTAAACTCGATGGCGCCGCCGTTGCAGACGAAGCTGCTTCGCGTTCTGCAAGAGCGCGAAGTGCGACGCGTGGGCGATAACAAGAGCGCGCCGGTGAATGTGCGTGTCGTGGGCGCGACGAATGAGCGATTGCAACCAAAACTCAGGGACGGGACGTTTCGCGAAGATCTGTACTATCGGCTCGCGGTTATCCCGGTGGAGATCCCGCCCTTACGCGAACGCCTCGAAGACGTGCCGCTGCTGGTGAATCATTTCCTTCAAAAACAAGCGAGCGCGGCCGGGGGCGAACCGAAGAAAATCGATCCGGCGGCGGTGGATATTTTGTGTCATTACGATTATCCGGGCAATGTGCGGGAACTGGAAAATGCAATTGAGCGCGCCTGCGCCTTGTGTGAGGACAATCTGATTTTGCCGAGCGATTTGCCGCCGCACATCGTGAGCGAGGCGCAAGGCGAAAAAGCCGATCAGGCGCTGGCCGCGATGCCGGTTGGACAAAGTCTCGATGAATTTATTCAGCAACAGGAGCGCGGCTACATCGAAGCGACATTGTCGCATTGCAAAGGCTCTCGCGAGAAAGCCGCCAGCATGTTGGACATCAGTATGGCCACGCTCTATCGCAAAGTAGAACCCAAGAGCAGGAAGTAGATTTCTTAGAACGGCGGTCTCCAAACCGCTCGGCCAATTTGGAAATTCGAGTTCCCTTGATTCCCGTAAGATCGACATGAATAAAGCGGAGCAAACCGGCCCGAGCACGCGCGAAATGGAGCGCATCAACTGGATGGAATTTCGCGAATGGGTCCCGGCAAAGATCGACATGGTGCTGCTTCCGCTCGGAACGATCGAAGCACATGGTGTCACCGCCAATGGCACCGACATCATTGCACCGGTCGCGATGGCGAGGGAAATTGCCCCGCGCGTGAACGCGATGATTGCACCGGCGATTCCGTACGGATTCACTGGAATTCTCGACGCCTATCCCGGCGGCTTTACTGTTCCCGAAGACGTATATCGCGCGTACGTGCGCGCCGTGCTCTTCGGCTTGGCGAAAAACAAATTCAAAAACATCATCCTGCTCAACGGTCACGGCGGCGGCCAGACCGCGATCTTGAGCGCTCTCGCGCAGGAAGTCGGCCGCGAAACAACGACGCGGACTTTGGTGGTGAACTGGTGGTCGTTTTGCAGCGACGTCACACTCGAGGTTTATGGAGAAGATGGCGGACACGCTGGCGAAAATGAAACTGCCTACATGATGGCGGTTGATCCGTCGCTCGTTTGGAAAGAGCGCTACAAGTCAGATATGGCGACGGCGATCCCGACGCCGAATACATGGAGCGCCTACCCCTTTCCCTCGAGTATTTTGCTTTACAAAGAGGGACAGGGTTATCCGAAGTTTGATTTGGCAAAGGCGAAAACTTATTTCGCTAAAGTGAACGATAAAGTCGCGTGCTTAATCGAGGAAACGATCAGGAAATGGGATATGGCGGGATTGTGAGCCGCCCAGTCAGCCGCGCTTGCTGAAGATTTTGACTTCGTCCGCGGCCTTCTGAAGGTCGTCCAGTTGCTGCAAGGTGGCCTCCTGTTTCTTCAGCATTTCCTCGTTAGCCGTTTTCATTTCCTGGAGCATTTTGATCGCGAGTGGCAGGGAATCGGAGTCGGTCATGGGTGCAGGGGCTGCTGTCGATGAAATGGCCGCCGGTGAAGCTGCCTGAACAACGATCGGGGTGGGCGACTGTGCCTTCGCGACAAAGATCGACATCGCCGCAAAAATCGAGATGAAGAAAAGTTGTCGTCTCATGATGTGGATTAACGGCTCCTGCTGGAAAAGATTCGCGCAACGCGCAGGGTTTCGGCCAGGTCCGCCAGTTTCGCGTCGATTTTGGTTTGGTTCGCGACGATTTGCGATTGCTGCGCCTGCACTTCTTTGACGAGAATCAGGAGTTTTTCCTGGTCGCCTTTTGAATCCGGTGTTTGCGCAACGCTCGAGAGCATGGCGAACAACGTCAGGAAAAGAATGGTGAGAGAGCCGCATTTCATAACCAAAAGTCGACTGACCGTATCGAGGAGCAAGTCGTGTTCCGCAGCGCATTGTTGGCTCGGCAAAAGAGGTTTAGATCGACATCTACGGTGCGCAAATTGTTTGCCTCTCGTCGGCGAAGTCGGTAAGCTCCGCATATGGCCGGCCAAGGCATGCACCAATCGCAGAATCTTTCTCTGCAGCAGGTCCTTGCGCCGCAACTCCAGCAGAGTCTCCTGATTCTACAAGCGCCGCTGCTCGAGCTGCGCAATCTGGTGCAACAGGAGATGGAAACTAATCCGGTGCTGGAAGAGCTTCCGGATGAGCCGACTTCCGACGAGCGCAACGATGCCGAGACCGCCTCGGACGAAAAATTCAAAGAAGAATTCGATAAGCTGGCGAAACTTGATGAGGAGTGGCGCGATTACATGGCGCAGTCGGGCAGCTACACGGGCCGTTCTCAGGAGGCGGACGATAAACGGCAATTCTTTTTCGATTCCATTGCCACACAGGAGACGCTTCAGCAGCATCTCATGGGGCAGTTGAACCAGACCGCGCTTAGCACCAACGACCGCAAGACAGCCGAGCTGACCATTGGCAACATCGACGACAACGGATTCCTCCAAACGACTCCGGAGGAGATGGCGCTCAACACCGGCATTCCTCAAGAAGACTTTGAGAACATGCTCACTCTCATCCAAAGCTTTTACCCGCCGGGCGTGGGCGCGCGCGATCTGCGCGAATGCTTGCTCATCCAGTTAAAGCGCGAGGGAAAACAAAACAGCCTCGAATACAAAATCATTGCCGAGCACATGCCGGATCTCGGCAAACGGCGCTTCCCCGAGATTGCACGGCGAATGGGGATCAGCGTCGAGCAAGTCCAAAAATGCGCCAATAATATCGCGCAGCTCGACCCGCGGCCGGGCCAGATTTTCGCCGCCGCGCCGCAAAATTATGTTTTACCAGACGTTACGGTCGAAAAGGTGAACGGAGATTACCAGGTTATATTAAACGGCGAGCAAATCCCGCACTTGCGCATCAGTAACACTTACAAAGACATCATGGCGCAGGATGGCAACGGCAACGAAGTCAAAGATTACATTCGCGATAAAATCCGGAGCGGAAAATTCTTGATCAAGTCGATCCACCAGCGCCAGCAAACGATTTCCAATATCGCGCACCAGATCGTGAAGCGGCAGCGCGATTTTTTCGAGCACGGATCGGCCCATTTGAAGCCGATGACCATGGTGCAAATCGCCGATGCAGTGGGCGTGCACGAGACTACGGTTAGCCGCGCGATCTCGGGGAAATACATCTCCACGCCGCAGGGCCTCTTCGAGATGAAATACTTTTTCACGCCGGGTTATCAGACCGCCGCCGGCGAATCCATGAGCAACACGAGCGTGAAAGAAGCGATCCTGGACTTAGTGAAAAGCGAAGAGGGCAATTCGCCGTTGAGCGACAAGGAGATTGTCGAGATTTTGAGTCAGCGCGGAATCCCGATCGCACGCCGGACAGTCGCGAAATATCGTACTGAATTGAATATTCTTCCCAGCAACATGCGGCGGAAGTACTAGGATCATTCTTTGGAGCGACGGTTTATGACCGCCGTTTTGACGCAAATTACCCACAATGGTGCGACGCTCAGAGAGCGCCGCTAGAGTTAAAATGAACGCCGCACTTCGAGCCTCCACAATTGCCGAATGGCGCGGCCTTCCGGAAAACAAATCTCGTCCGGACCGCTGGCAAGCGACTGCCGAGTTGCTTCCAAAGCTGATGCAACGGCTCGGCCTGAAGGAACGTCTGCACGAAACGGAAGTCATCGATGCCTGGAGCAAGATTGTTGGTGATTTTATCGCGGCCCATTCGTCGCCGGTCGTCTTGCGTGAAGGCATTCTTTATGTCCGTGTCCTGCAGCCGACTTTGCATTACGAACTCGAGCAGGTCTCGAAGATCGACATCTTGCGAAAGTTGAAACGGCGTTTCGGCGCAAAAGTAATTCGCGACGTTCGCTTTCGTGTCGGCTGATCTGACGTTGGAGGCTCCGGGCCGCGCCATCGGCGTCTGGCCGAATCGATAATTTTTAAAAGTTTTTCGAAAACTTCGCCGCGCAGATCCCGTAGACGCCGGTGAAGTGGGTTATTGTCTAAAACCGTTTCGCGAATCGGCGGGTAATCATTACTGCCGTCTTTTCGCGCCGTCGCGACTTCCGGCCGATCAGGATCGCTATCGCGAGGCGCTTATGGCACTCGGCAGCGCAATGATCGATGACGGATCACGCGTTTCCGACGAGCGTCCAGAGATCCTGGTGGATTGCGGTTACACATATTTTGGTCAGTTCGTCGCGCACGATTTAACCAAAGACGTTAGTTCCGTCGATGAGGCGTGGCGAAAAGAGCCGGAGGAGTTGGAGAATTTACAAACACCGAAGCTCGATCTCGGCGTGTTGTACGGCAACGGCCCCGAAGGTTCGGGCGAGCTCTACGAAGATGACCGCGTGCGGCTTAAGGTTGGATTGTCGCGGCCAGATGGAAGGTCCTTCGATATTTGCGTTGGCGCAGATGGAGGGAGAGTTTTAGCCGACGATCGAGGCGCGGAAAACTCGATCCTGCGGCAGATGACAGCAGTCTTTGCCCGGCTCCACAATTTTGCGGTGGAGCAATTCCGGGGTGAGATCGCTGAGGAAAAGGCGCTTTTCCAGCGCGCCCGGTTGCAAACACAATGGCAGTTTCAGTGGCTGGTGTGCAGAGATTATCTCCAGACTCTTCTCGACCAGAAAGTTTACAAAAAAGTGTTTGGAGAGAGTAGATCGACAATACGCTGGGACACTTTTTCTATTCCGATCGAGTTCTCGGCGGCAGCGATGCGTTTCGGACACGCCATGGTGCGCCCCAATTATCTTTTTTCCTTTGGGCAGGAGATGCATTTGCCGAAAATTTTCGGACGGACGCCGGATCGCGGAGCGCTCGACGACAAACTGGAGATCAACTGGGGATTTTTTTTTCAGGGCGCGAGTCCGGAGGGCGCTCTGACCAGCCGGCCGATTGACACGCGACTTTCGGAACCGTTTCATGAATTGCCGGCGGATTTGATCGGCACTCCCGAGGTTGTATGTCCCCATTTTCGCATCGCGAAAAATCCGGCTCAGCTGGCCGTGCGTACCTTGCTTCGAGGAGCGGGCTTGCGATTGGCCTCAGGTCAAACCGTAGCACGCGCGTTCGGCGAACGTGTCATGAGCGCGAGAGAGCTGAGTCAAAACTGTGACGGCGAAGAAACCGAAAAGGGGCGTATCCTTCGTGAAGCGGGTTTTCTTCAAGAAACTCCGCTCTGGTACTACATTCTGAAAGAATCAGAGTTGATAGAAAACGGGAACCGGGTCGGAGCTGTTGGCAGTCACATCGTGGCCGAAACAATTCACGCTGCTCTACGCTCAGACCCCCGTTCCTATTTCAACCAGACGGATGCAGAGGACTCCCCACCCATCTGGAATCTTCCAGATGGGCGCACTCGAATCTACGGACTTTCCGAACTCTTTCGCCTAGCTCCGCTACTTTAAGCTTGGCTCTCGGCCATTTCAGGCTGTGGTTGCCCGTGCGACAAGGACGACGTTATGGGATCGGGCGGATAGGGGACCCAAGTGCCAATCCAATACTTGAATGCATCAAGGTGTTCCGTCGATGTGCCTTCAGGCGGTAGGACGAAGACTATCAGCCTGTCTCTTTCTTGCGTGCTTGGTCCGACACAAATCACTTCGACGTCGTCGGGAATGTTTATGTCCCCGCCTTTTCAAACTGCCTGTGTGCCGCTTTCCGATCTTTGAGCACGGCGGAGCGTACATCCGGGTCAGTTATTGTTTCTTGGAGAAACGCGACCGCAGCGTCTCTTCTATCTTTCTTGGATTTCCATGTTCTGTCCATTTTCTTTCTCCTCAGTTTAATTGTGAGTCGCCGCTGTAAGTACGGCCGGCGATTGCCGTCCGAGTCTCGCCACATGCGCGGCCAACTCGGAAAGAATAGTTTGAAATTCCGGGATCGCGGAGACGGGATC
>WNFR01003971.1_pt1 | contig 22834 bp, 17 predicted proteins | sample 5400221 | NCBI WGS metagenome assembly WNFR01 (sample SAMN13153357, study PRJNA577476) | soil metagenome | isolation source: 40 cm soil under Madrone tree | place: USA:California | collected 2016-06-14 | reverse complement strand
CCGCGGAATTTCAGCATGCCTCGACGATTGATCCTTCGAGCCCGGTTGCTTTGCAGGAGTTTCGGCGCACGGTGGATCAAATCAATGAGCTTGCGCACCAGCAGGACGAGCAAGCCAGAGGCGTCGAAGACGGCGGCGGCGCCGAATTGGCTTCGGCACCGCCGGAGCTCAAGCCTCTTCCAAATACCTCGATCAGCCTGAAAATGACCAACGACGTTAAGATCATTTTTGACACCATCGGTAAACTGGCTGGCATTACGATTACTTACGACCCAGATCTTCCGGCGCGGCGTATTCCTGTGGATTTGAACAACCTTACGCTGCAGCAGGCGCTGGACATCGTCTGCCTGCAAAGCAAAACGTTTTGGAAGCCGGTCACCGAAAATATTATCTTTGTCGCGCAAGATACGACCCAGAAACACAAGGACTACGACGAACAACTGGTGGAAACGTTCTACCTGGCAAATACCGTGCAATCGCAGGACTTAACGGAAATCACCAATGGATTGCGGCAGGTGTTGAACCTGACCAAAGTGCAGCAACTGAATTCGCAGAACGCGATTATCGTGCGAGACACGGCTGACAAGCTGGCTATTGCGCGCAAGCTGCTGAAGGATATCGACAAGGCCAAACCGGAAGTAGTGGTCCAAGTGGAAGTGCTCTCTGCGAGCGTCGATCGCCTGAGGGACCTGGGAATATTGCCGGGGCAGTCGGCGTCGATAAACTTTCAAACGCCTGGCACGACACCAACGACGTCAACCCCGGGCAGCACCACCACCACCCCAACTACCAACTCAATTCCGCTCAAAGGTTTTCATTTTGGGGCTGCCGACTATAACGTGACGTTGCCAGGCGCTACGGCAAACTTCCTTCTGACGGATACGGCTACCAAGATCATTCAAAATCCGGAAATCCGATCCATCGATGGGCAGCCTGCGAAGTTGAACGTCGGTAGCCGCGTGCCGATCGCAACCGGGAGCTTCCAGGCCGGCGTGGGCGTAGGAACGACTTCGGTGAACCCGTTGGTGAATACGCAATTTACGTATCTGGACGTCGGCGTAAACGTGAATATCACACCGCGTGTGCATCCGAACCACGAAGTCAGCCTGAAGGTGTCGATTGAAGTTTCGCAGGTGAATAATTTCCAGACGATTGGCGGCATTCAGCAGCCAGTGATCGGGCAACGCAAGATTGAACACGAAATCCGCCTGCGTGAGGGCGAAGTGAATATTCTCGGCGGCTTGTTTGAACACATCGACAGCAGAGCTCTGAATGGCTGGCCCGGATTGGCGCAAATCCCATTCATCAAATATTTGACCGCTGACAACAACAACCACCAGACGGAAAACGATGTGTTGATTGTATTGATCCCGCGAATCGTGCGCATGCCGGACTGGACGCGGGCGAATCTGCGGCCCATTTCGACCGGCGTCGAGCAAAATATTACTACGCGGCGGGAGAGCGACATTCGCACTCCCAGTTCGGCTCCAGTGCAGCAGACTCCGGTTCAACAGCCTCCCGCAGCACAGGCGCCGGCCCAGCAGCCTCCCGCGGCGGTACCAAGCCCGGCGGCAACCAGTGAAACTGGCGGGATGAACGTTCAGGGCGCGCGGCTTCGATTCGACCCGCAAACAGTGAATCTGGCGCCAGGGCAAACCGCCACGCTAGGCGTTTCCATTGACAATGTGACCGACCTCTATTCGATTCCGATGATTCTGCAATTCGACCCAACCGTGATCAGCGTGCAGGACATTCAGCACGGCGGATTCTTATCGAGCGGCAATCAGGAGATTGCGATCGTCAAGGGTGGCGATGAGGCCAAGGGACAGCTGATGATCGCGGCAACCCGCCAGCCAAACACACCTGGAGTTAGCGGCAGTGGTACGCTTTTGGGAGTGGTGGTGAAAGCGCTGAAGCCCGGCTCGACGCAGCTTTCAATTGTGCAGGTGAATGCCAAGGACTCCCAGCAAAAGCCGTTGCCACTCCTGACGGGCGAAGCTACGATTCAAGTGAAGTAGGCTGGCCTGGCATCGCCGGGTTCCGGAAACTCGGAAGATACAACGATGAACCAAACAAAACGTAAGCGGGCGCGGCAAAACCCGGAAGCCGGAATGACCCTTCTGGAGCTGATCATTGCGTGCTCCATCTTGATTATTTTGGCTTCCGCAGCTTTGCCAGTGGCCCGCTATTCGATCATTCGGGGCAAAGAAGTGGAATTGCGGCGCGACCTGCGGGAGATGAAAGACGCGATCGATCGCTACAAAGATGCCGCGGACAAAAATCAGATTCGCGTGGAAGTTAGCAGCGAAGGCTACCCCCCCGACCTGGAAACGCTGGTCAAAGGCGTGCAATTGGGCGCAAACGCTGACCACAAAATCCGTTTTTTGCGGAAGATTCCCGTGGATCCAATGACCGGACAAGCGGATTGGGGCTTGCGGGCCGTGCAGGACGATCCCGATTCGACCAGCTGGGGCGGGAAAAATGTTTTCGATGTTTATTCGAAGTCGCAGGCAACGGCACTGGACGGAACCAAGTATTCGGATTGGTGAGCGATGAACGGAAAAGATAATCGCAGTTCCCTTCTTGAATTGGTGCGGCGCAAGTCGCACAACGCTGAACGCGGCTTTACGCTCATCGAACTGATGATCGTGATGGCGATCATTTTGATCCTGATTGGCATTGCGGCTGGAAATTACCAACGGTCGGTGCTGCGCAGCAGAGAAGCCGTGCTGAAACAAGACTTACAGGAAATGCGCAAGGCCATCGACAACTTTACCATGGACAAGCAGGCCGCTCCGCAGTCACTGGACGATCTGGCGCCGCAATACCTGCACGTAATTCCAACTGACCCGATCACCAATGCCAAGGACTGGGTTCCGGTAGTGGATTCGGTGGTCTTGACTCCCGATCAGCAAAGTTCGGGGATCACTGACGTACATTCGGCGTCCGACAAGGTATCGCCGTTCGAAAATACGGCTTACAACACCTGGTAGTTTGCCCGCACTCCTAGTGGTCGATGAGCGTTCCGTTGCGCTTTTCGAGAATAACCGAGTTGGACCCCGCTTTTATTTGCACTTTTAGATTCCACATGAGTGCCTGTCCTTCGTATTTTCCAATGCCAAAAAGATAGTAGACCCCGGGCGGCACGGGCGGCATCGTCGCTTTTCCGTCGGCGTCGGTTTTCACCGCTGTAGCGCTGTCGGCGATGATGGACGAAACTGCGATTTTGCACTCCTGCGTCTTTTTCTCACACTCTGAATTCATCGCGTTCAGGATTGCCATACCGTGCGGCGCGCGAAAACCGCCTTTGGCGAATGCAATTTCGGCATCGTCTTTTAACAGATAAAATCCATGATTCCCGGCGGGATTGGGGACTCCGGGTTGCGTAGTAAAGCCCGGAACAATCGTGAGCACCGCGGTGTTTCCCGGTGGTGCGTCTGAGGCCGCAATGGCTGCGGCGGCTTGCGGCGAAGCCTTCGCAACCAACTTCATTTCAGCGCACCTGCTCCAACCAGTGAATCCGGATCCGGAAGAGTCAATCTCACAATACGCGCCATTGGTTTTCAGGATTCGGCCGGTAATAACGATTGAGCCGTTCGCATTGTGCAGTCGTGGTATGGCAAAGTGCATCCTGAGACCGCAGACGCGATGACCATTCTCGGACAGTCGCTCACGTATCAAACACGCTTTGACGAAGCCGCTGACCTGTTGCAGCAGTCGCTGGCGATTCTTGAGCACGTGTATGGACCGGTTCACCCACGCGTGGCATTCGCACTCAACGAATTGGGTAACGTGGCCATTCGGCAGAAAAAACTCGATGAAGCTGAAGCGGATTTCAGCCGCGTGGTGGACATCTATCGTTCCGTATATGGCGAGAGACACTATCAGATCGGAATTGCCCAATCGAATCTGGCCGGCGTCTACGTGGAACGAAAAGAATACGCCCGTGCGGAGCTTTTATTTCGTGGCACGCTGCAGATTTATTCGGAAACACTACCCAGCGATCATCAAAACGTTGGTATTTGCCGCATTCGGCTCGGTGACGCGTTAGCCGCGGAGCGTCGCTTCAAAGAAGCAGAGACGGAGAGCCTGGGCGGCTATCAGATTCTATCCAGTAAGAGTAGCGGGCCGCAAAAATGGATTCAGATGGCGCGTCAGGATCTGGCAAGCGAGTACGACGCGCTACATCAGCCCGAGCAGGCGGCAAAGTTCCGCGCCGCGGCCGTAAAACCGTAATATGCGCTTGCGCCAGTTTTAGTTCAAATCAATCAGCCAGCTTTGCGCCCCAGTTTTCGGGGTTCACGTCCCGTGCGTGCCTCGCGAAAAGCCAATGATGTCCGTCGAGATCTTCGACTCCATACTGCAGTTCGCCATAGGCGGTTTCGTTCAGTTCTTCGATGATTTTGGCGCCGGCCACTTTGGCCTGGTTGTAGTGCGCTTCGACGTCTTCGACAAATACAGTGAGACTTTGCGTCCAGCAGCCGAGCTGTGAGGGAGTCGATTCCCCAGGCCGCGCTTTGCGGAGCATAATCCAAGCATTACCCAAATGCATTTGCGCGCCGGATGATTCGCCGTAGCGATAATGCTCAACAAATCCGAATGCCGCGCTCAACCACCGAATCGCTGCGGCAACGTCCTGGTAAACGACGTGCGAAAGGAAAGTGTCAGTTGGCACCGAGCGGTTCTTCAACATCCGCCAATCGTATCACCAGGATTTGGTTGGAAAAATTGAAATGTCGCACGCCAGCCAAAACGGAAGGTCGAGCGCCTTGTGAGTCACAGTGGCTTCCGGTTTCGCAGATCGAAGTGGCTGCCAGACGGAATTGCATATTGCTGCTGACCGGCCTCCGTTATCGTGACTCTGCCACTTCCAATCACCTCGAACTGATCCCCCTGTACCACGTCGGCCAATCGCCATTGCCGTCCGCCATCAATAAACACAAACGTAGCCTGCTTCAATGGTGCGACGAACTCAGCTGAGTCCGCTTTTGCGCGGTCCCGTGTGTCAAGCACCGACACGTCCTGAACGCCGAAGACCTGTTTTAGCCCATTGACAACCGGCGCAATGTCATCGCCCGGGTTATTCGCGGTTGGAATGAGGACCACGTGGGCATTTTTTCCACCGCCCAGGCTTTTCCGCTTCGCATAGATTTCTGGAGTTCCGTTGCCGCCACCCATCGCGATCGCGGCGCCTTTTCCTTGGCCATCCGCCGAAGCACGGCTCACAAAACTGGCGAGCAACAGAACCAACGCGAGCTGCCACGTGATCGTCGCGTTCCTATACTTCATGAAGTCTCCCCTAAAGGTCAAACGAGCGAACCGCTCGGTTTGTTCCGAGAGCAAAAGGGGGACTGGCGATGAAAGTTTATTCCCCGGCTCTAAACACACCGCTTTCGGAGTTTGGAGTTCTTTCGCAAGCTTTTCATTGGTCCGCGCTTTAGTTCGATGGGGCAGGCACGGTTATATCGACTGCAGTCGATGCCGGATAGTTTCCAGCATGCTTCGCGCCGCAAAGCACGGCCAAAAAGATTGGATTCCGCTGGCGAAGTTGTTCGACCGTCTCCCCCGGCCGCGCGCCGTAAAGAACGACCGCCGTTTTATCACAGCCTGGTTCGCCACAAATAAACGTAAGTCGGACCCTCATTGTCGCTTTCCCTTCACGTTTTTTCCTGCCGATGCTGACGCGCCCTGATTTTCGCCCAATGCTAGCACGATTACCCCGGATGACCTTGTACCCGGCCAGCTTGTGCACAATTGACTTGGTCCAAATCGGCGGGTAAGTTCTATCGAATGGCATAAACGGAGAACATCATGACCGAGCGTATTTCACAATTTCCAAATGTGAATCACGGCGCGTTCAACGAACAGTCGGATCAAACGGTCGCCGCGCAATACATCGAGCAAATCGAAGGCGAAGTCCAGATGGACGCTTATGTCAAGGCTCAAACGTCCGCGCCTCAGGTTGTCAAGCGAATCACCGAACTTGAAAATTGTATCTGGAGCCTTTGCGATGAACTGGCGCGCTTCGACGAACACAACCACGTGTTGCTGGCGGCCGCACTGGTTCTGAAGAATCGTTTAGAAGTGGACCCCGAAGCACATCGCTTTCATTCTCAGCTTGGAAGATGATGAAACACAGTGTACGGTGTGCTGACCTCTTTTCGGCTTGTCGCATGGTGTATCCGTTCGTACCCAAGTGTTCTGTCATCGACCTAAGCAATGCACATCCAGAAGTCATTGCGGCGTTATCCAGTGCCACTCAATTCATACTGCGGCGACCTTCTCCGGCTTGCTAGCGAAACCAGAGCTGCAATCAGATTGCTTTCGAATCGAGCATCTCGACCATCTCGCTTTGCTTTTCGGCCGGGGCAACGAACGCTACGGCAATGGACTCTCTGAGCATCCCACAGCGGAGAATTACACGCACACGTTCCAGCATCATGAGCAAGAGGCAGCGGAGAAACTGGGTCAACTCTTCGGCACCGTATGGCCTGAGATTGATAAGGAAAAATTGATTTCTTTCCCAAATCTTTCCCTTGCTGAATAGTGGCGTTTCACAAGATTCCCGCGCAGGAACTGCCTGATGTTTTTTCCCGGCGTCGGTGTATGATGTTGCCCAAGTTCAGGTCTCCTTCCGCAGCAGGGTCAAATATGGCATTTCGTGCACTTAAGTCCCGCATTATGACTCTGATCGGCGCGGGGTGTCTCTTGCTGCCTGCCTTAGGTTTGGCGCAAGCTCCGCCAGCGAAGCCGTCCGGGAGGCCGCCAGTCCCATCGGAAATCACCCACTCGCGCCTACTTGTGTATGTTCGGGAATTGAACGGAGAGATCATCAACAGTCTGGCGCTTGTTACAGTAACTCGGATGGCAAACCAGTACTGGCAACAGACAACGGCTCTGGGCGGCCAGGCATCCTTCGTTAATATTTCGGCAGGACGATACACCGTCCAAGTGGTTGCAGGCGGCTATGAGAAGGCGGTCGAGGAGGTGGAGATTCTAGGCGGTGGTGGAGAATCAGTTACTATAAGCCTGCGACCAGAATCATCGGACAGCGGAGCAACCCCGGTTTCGCCTGGCCCCCCCTTACTTGCTCCAAAAGCCCACAAGGAGCTCGGGAAAGCGCTCGAAGCGCTCCGTGCGGGAAAGCTCGCGGAGGCGCGTAAGCACCTCGACGCGGTGTATCGCCTCGCACCGTCTCATCCCGATGTGAATTTTCTCTTTGGCGTGTATTCATCGCAGGTGAATGACTGGCGGCAGGCGAAATCCTATTGGGAGAAGGCCATCGCCTTCTACCCGCAGCATTTGTTCGCCCAGATTTCCCTTGGTGATGCGTTGTTGCGGGAAAACAAGCCTGCGGATGCAATTCCCCATCTCGAGAAAGCCTTGGAGATTGACCCGAACTCGTGGCGCGCCCACGCGTTCCTCGCTGATGCCGATTTGCGCCTGGGGTCGTCAGAAGAGGCGGTCCGCCAGGCGGAACGCGCCATAGCGCTTGGACAAGGGCGGGCTGCCGGAGTCCGCCCCACGCTTGCGGGGGCGCTCGCGGCGCAAGGGGAGACCGACCGCGCCATCCAAATTCTGGAGTCTTATCTTCGTGAAAACCCCGCGGATACCAACGCGCAAAAACAATTGGACTCCCTTCGTCCACCCCCAACCGTCGCAGCCATTTCTCCTTCTGCTGCACCCGCAACTCCGGCGGTTTCGGTGACGCCCGCGGCGGCTTCTCCGTCGACAGTAGCCGCCCTCTCCCTGCCCTACAATTGGCTCCCGCCAGAGGTGGACGAGAAAGTACCACCCGTCGAGTCCGGAGTTCCCTGTGCGCTGGACGAAGTCGTTCAGAACGCCGGAAAGCGCGTGCAGGAGTTCATCAATAACGTGGATCACTTCACGGCGACGGAGTCTCTCTTCCACGAATCGGTGAACGCTTGGGGATTTCCTGGCCCACCTGAAACACGCAAGTTCGACTACGTGGTCTCCATTCAGGAGATTCGCCCAGGCATCTTGATCACGTACGAATACCGCGACGGGGACCTTTCCTACCAGAGATTCCCGAGTGGAGTGGCCACCTTGGGACTGCCCGCACTTGTACTGATCTTTCACCCCTATAGCGCCGTGAATTACCACATGGAGTGCGAAGGGTTGGCTCATTGGAACCGCGGGCTGGCCTGGCAAGTTCATTTCCGCCAGCGGCGCGATAAGCCCAGTCGGGATCGCCTCTATCGGTTCGGGGAGTCCGGCCCATCCTACCCTGTCGCCCTTAAAGGGCGTGCCTGGATCGCGGCGGACACGTTCCAGATCGTGCGCCTCGAAACCGATCTTGTCGCGCCGCTGCCGGAGATTCGATTGGTCGCAGACCACACAGCCATCGAATACGGCGCCGTGCATTTCCACAAGCAGAATGTGGATATGTGGCTGCCGCACACGGCAGAAGTCTTCTACGACTTGAAAGGACGTCGCATTCATCGGCGGCACAGCTTCAGCAGCTATATGCTCTTCTCCGTGGACGACCAGCAGCGGATCAGCGCGCCCAAAACCGAGCAGGAACCCTCCGCGGAATCTCCGTCCGAACCCACAAAGCCGAATTCGTCTTAATTCTTGCCCTCATCATTCGGCGCAAGAATGAAACGGCTGTGGGAGCAAGTCATGAGCCGAGGCGACGAAAGTAGTTCTCTGCCCTTCTCCGTCCTCACCACCATTGAAGTGTATGAAGCAGCACTCAGAATTGCCGAGAAGCACGGATACAATATCTATGACGCGTTAGTCGTTTCCGCTGCGCTGCAAGCTGGATGCACGACCCACTATTCCGAACATCTTCACGACAGCCAGATAATCGATGGACAACTAACGATTCGTAATCTCTTCGCTGGATCGTCCGGCTAGCAATCGATAAAGCCCCGACTTTTATCAGCTTAACAGCAGCTCAAGAAAAAGCTGCTTAGGATAATTGGTTGCGGGGGGCAGACCTCATCCGCTCGTTCGGTCTTCGTAAACACACCGTAAAAAGTAGATCGACGAATAGCTCCGCGACTCAGAAGGGAATCTATACCGGACAGAAGGCCATACACCTTACGTACTTGGCCTGCCAAGGAACCTGGTTCTCCTTTCCATTGATAACATGATTTGATCCTCCTTGAATCAGTTCCTCTCCCATTATGTCATTGAACAATTGAATCATCATGATCATCAATTCTCAAAATTTGGTGGTACATTCAACCTAACTCGGTGTTTCCCACAAGGTCCGCCGAGCCCGTGACGCCGCAGACCGTTCCCCGGGTGGTCGGCTGCATCGCAAGACGATTTTCAGTTCCAAGGGCCCGCCAGCGATGGACCACGACCGCGCAAACGACGAATCCGGTGAATTGTTCCGCGTCGTTGCAGAGACTGCGTCCGACGCCATCATCAGTATCGACCACGACAGCATCATCCTATTCGCGAACTCGGCCGCCGAAAGCATCTTTGGCTATTCGCTTTCCGAAATTCTAGAGCAGCAGGTGACCCTCTTGATGCCGGAATATCTCCGTCATCTGCACAAATCTGCCGTGCAGGCCTACATGACGACGGGCCAAAAACATATGTCGTGGACCGGGCTGCAACTGACCGGCTTACACAAGAGCGGCGCGGAAATTCCTCTGGAGATTTCCTTTGGTGAGCACGTCCGCGACGGCAAACACATCTTTACCGGAATTTTGCGAGATGTATCGGAACGCCATCGAATCGAACAAGAGTTGCGCCACTCCCAAGAAAAGTACTCGAAAATGATTCACTCCAGCCCCGATGCCATCACCTTGCGCAGCCTGCCGGACCGCCGGTACGTCGAGGTCAGTGAGGGTTTCACGCGCTTGACGGGCTACACCGCCGAGGAAGTGATCGGCAAAATACCTTCCGAGCTCGGTATTTGGTCGGACGATACGCCGCATACAGAAATTCTGCAAAATTTGCGGCGGGATGGCGAGGTCCGTGACGTCGAGTTCGGTTTCCGCACTAAGGCCGGTGAACACCGTTACGCCACTGTTTCCGCCGTGCAACTCACACTAGGCACTGACTCTTACATGCTTTCCGTCAGCCGCGACATTACCGAGCGCAGAAGGGCCGAAGAGAGGCTGTCGCAACTGGCTGCCATCGTCGAGTCTTCCATTGACGCCATTATCGGCAAAACTCTGGACGGAACCATTGTCAGCTGGAATGCCGGCGCCGAGGCTGTCTATGGCTATTCCGCCGCGGAAGCCGTTGGACAGTCCATCGGCTATTCTCTCCGCACCCGAACAGCGGTACGAACCAAACCAGCTACTCGATCGGCTCACGCGCGGCGAGAAAATCGAACACCATGAAACCACTCGCGTTCGCAAAGATGGTCAGAAAATTATTGTGTCTTTTACGCTTTCACCGATTCGTGACGCAAGCGGAAAAATCGTGGGTGCTTCCGCCATCTCGCGAGACATCACGGAGCGCCGGCGCGTCGAGCAGGATCTCCTGCGTTCCGAAGCCCGTTTCGCTTCCCTGGTGCAGGACGCTCCCTATGGAATCTATCGTGTGACTCTGGACGGCCAATTCCTTCAGGTTAATCCCGCCCTGGTTCGCATGCTCGGATATCAGTCGGAAGCTGAGCTGCTGGCGTGCAACATCGAAACGGATGTCTATGCCAAAGCTGAATTTCGAAAGGCGGTGGCCGATCAGCACTGGCGGGACCAGGACTTCAGGGACGTGGAAGCCCACTGGAAACGGAAGAACGGTGAGAAAATCATCGTTCGTCTCTCTGGCCGCCCGGTTCAGCACCCCGGCGAGGAACCCGCCTATTTCGAAGTCTTCTCCGAGGACATCACCGAACGGCGATCTCTCGAACGACAGCTCCTGCAATCCCAGAAAATGGACGCTATCGGCAGGTTGGCCGGTGGCGTCGCGCATGACTTCAACAACTTGCTCGGCGTGATCTTGGGACAAACGGAATTGCTTCAGGCCGAACTCGGCAGTAATCCGTCCGTTCACCGGCGCACCGAAGCCATCGAGCAATCGGCAGGGCGCGCTGCGGAACTCACCAAGCAGCTGTTGGCGTTTAGCCGCCAGCAGTTCATCGAGCCGCGCGTGGTCGACACCAACGTTATCGTCCGAGACGTAGAGAAGCTCCTGAAGAGATTGATCGGCGAAGATGTAGAATTCACGCTTCACCTCCAACCGGACGCCGGCAACATCAAAGTCGATCCATCTCAACTCGAACAAATCCTCATGAACTTGGCGGTCAACGCCCGCGATGCCATGCCCAACGGTGAAAGACTCATTCTGGAAACGGCATACGTGGAGCTGGACGAGGCCTACGCACGGCAACATTTCGGCGCTCAGGCTGGCGATTTTGTAATGCTCGTGGTCAGCGACACCGGTTCCGGCATGGATTCGCAGACCATGGCGCGTATTTTTGAGCCCTTCTTCACCACCAAAACGGACGGCCGAGGAACTGGGCTAGGGTTGTCCACGGTGTATGGCATCGTGAAGCAAAACAATGGCTACATCATGCCCTATAGCGAAATGGGACACGGAACAACCTTTCGTATCTACTTCCCGCGTGTGCGGGAGGCTGCGGAATTTCGCAATCAGAAGTCGAGTCAGGCAGAGTTCGCTAAAGGCTCCGAAACAATTCTCATCGTCGAAGACGAATCCGCCCTACGCGAATTGGCTCGAGAACTTCTAGAGGCCAACGGCTATAAAGTCATCGAAGCGGACCGCGGCGAAAAAGCCATCCAGTTGGTCGAACACTCTCACACTCCCATCGATCTTCTCCTCACCGATGTCGTGATGCCCGGCATCGGAGGGAAACAACTGGCGAAACGGCTCGTGGAGCTCCGGCCAGGACTGCACGTTCTCTACATGTCCGGTTATTCAGACGACATCATCAGCAATCGCGGTGCGTTGCCGGAGAATACCATGTTGTTGCCAAAACCGTTTACGCGAGCGATTTTGCTGCGCAGGGTCCGCGACGCGCTCAACACGAAAACCTCCTTGAGTTCTCTTTAATCTGACCTATCGACGAAGATCGTATAAGCGAACGCGCCGACGGAAAAAGTACTTCCTCCAATACTGGATCGAAGTTCCGGGATAGCAGTGGCCTGTAACTAATTGAGCGATATAGCGGTGTCGCTTTACGGACGAACAATCTGACTTAGTTAGTAACGCGGCACAGAGCCCCGTCTCGGGAGGCGGGTGCTCGGACAAGTAGCGAGCGCGGAACGAAGAAGCCCGCTTCTACTTACCAGGCAGGTGCGTTACCCATTCAGGTTCAGCTAGACACCGCGTGTGGAATTTGCAGGCCGGCCAGAGCCATCGCCAAACTTGCTTAGTCTATAGTAGCCACCGAGACCCTGGAGGATGAACGAGTGCCTGCTCCATTCGCTTTAGACCAATTCCTGCGAAGCTCTTCGGCGCGACCAATGACGCGGTCGACGACTTCATGCGACGCAAGGCCTGCCGGGTATGCCTCTGCGGAATTGCCCACCGGCGGAATCTCCAACATCCGCAGCTTTTCGATGACGAGCTTCATGGCGCGAGCGGGATCGCGGAGGAATTCCGAGCTGCGGATGCGCGCGAAGATCCAACCCATGCGTTCAAGCACGGACTGTCGGTCCATATCTTCGGCAAGCTTCTCGAAAGGCTGGTAGCGGTCGCCGTCACATTCGATGGCCAGGCGCTTGCCGTCTCCTTCGACGACCAAATCGATGCGAAACGTTCCAATCCTCCAGTGCGGCGTCACGCGATACCCCGCGCTCGCCAGGCGTTTCATGACTTCACGTTCGAAACCCGACTGCGTGCGCTTTTCCTTTTCCTCCAAGGCGCGCATGAGCCGTGCAGGATCCTCCGCGTGCTCGATTAATTGCCGGCGAAGGTCGTCCACTTTCAAGTCGTTGTGTGGACTGAGCGAATGAACGATCCACATCTGGTCGCGGGCGCGGCTGGCGGCGACATTAAATCGCTGTTTGAAGAGTTCCTGATCCCGCAGCGAGAGCGAGCCATGTTCAGCAGTGTCGACCAGGGAGATAAACACCACGTCGCGCTCGTCTCCTTGGAATTGCGCGGCGTTTCCGCTGAGCACGCGATGGCGTTCGTAGCGGTCCGGTGAGACGTGCGCACGGACCAGGTTGTCGATTTCAATGGCTTGCTCGTCGCCCACCAGGGAAACCACTCCGAAACTCAGTGGCTGGCCCGCATCGTTCTTCTTGTATTCCGGCTGTTCCATCGCGGCTGCCAGGAGCGAGGCGATGGTCAAGGCTTCCTGGCGATTGATCTTGCCGTCGCGGCTCGATCCCGAGACGCGGTGCGCGATGGTGTGCGGTCGCAGATGCACGCGGCTTGCGTCGCGCAACGGCTTGATGCGGCCGTCATAAGAAACCATGTTGCTGAATTGAATGATCTCCGGGACGCACCGGAAATGTTCGACGAGGCAAGTCGTGCCGCCGAACGACTGTCGTGCCAGGTCGTAGATAGAGATTTGCCCATCATAAAGATCGGAGTTCGGTATTCCCCGAAGGTACTGGAATATGAGGTTCTGGATCACGCCTAAATCCTGCCCGACGGCCGATGGGCTCACTTGCTCGTGATCGCCGACAACGAGCACAGTCTTGCCCAGGTAAAGTGCGACCAGCGCCATCACGTCGCTCTGGCTGGCTTCATCGATGATGACAACGTCGAAACGGGTGGTCCGCGGATCGAAGTTTTCAACCACGCGCGAAAGCGGCATAACCCACACAGGAACCGCCCCACGGCACTCGCTCATTTTTCTCGCAGCTTCGGCGCGCAAAAGGGAGACACGGATTCCGTGACCTTTGCCGATACGGCGGATCGTATCGAGCCAACCGACGAGCGCCTGGCGCTGCCGGGAAGATGTGCGGCGCGCTTGCGAGCCCCAGGAGCGTTTGTCGATGAGTTCGACGGTCGCGCGGCGCAACTGCTCACGTAATTTCTCGCTCTTGCCTTGCAGGGCTTCGAGGGAAACGCTGGCGCGGCGATCGAGCTCATCGTTGAGCTGGCGCCAGGTCCATGCGGAGGTGGCATCGAGGGGCGGCTCACCTCGGCCATGCACGTCAGCGCGATTGCGAATCGCGCCGGCCCAGGCGGGCGCGGCAGTCTCGAGTTTTGCGAGTAAGGACCGGCGCAAGTCGAGGTCCGCCTGCTTGCTCTTCAACTGCAGCAGCCGTTCGTACGCTTCACGGTAGCCATCGGTACTTTCCTCGGTTACGGCCGCCAAGAGCTGCCCGATCACTTTGGACGCCTTTGCCGCGCGGACGGCAAGCTTGAGCCGGCTCTTGAGATCGCGGAATTCTTCTTCGCGTTGAAGCAGCTTCAGGGCCTTGAAGCGGGAATCCAGGATGGGCAGCAGAGCGTCTGTCACCGCGATGTGAATGCGTGCCAACTCTCCCTCTGAACCAACGATCGCGGGCTGTTCGGCAAGGAACTTATCCCATCGGAATCCGATGTCTGTGAGCCGCTGCTGCAGTGGACGCCAGGTACGTTCCTGCCAGCTCAGGCAGTCCTCGATCGAATCGCAATACTGCATGAGAGTCTTTTCGACCTCTTCGCCCATTTCGTTCGAATGGGGAGTGCCGAGAGTCGCGACTTGGCGATCCCACCGCGCGCGAAGGTCTTCGCGAAGGCCTTTAAGCCTCAAGAATTGGCGCAGGGCGTGAAAGTGCTCCCGAAGGCGCGGCCGCGCGTCGTTCACTTTCGTGTGTTCCAGAAACTGGCTCCAGGACTTGTGCGTGAACAGGGTCAAGGAACCCAGTTTGCCGCCATCCTCCAGGTGCGCGAGGATTTGGCCGGCAATGCGTTCCTGCTCTTTGACCGCAGACGTGAGGGTAGCCCCCGGTCCGTACTTGAGGAAGGATTCCTGTGCATTCGCGGCTTCGCGATGAACCAGCCGCACGAAGTTGACGAGTTGGTCCCACAACTGCCGGTGAACCCCGCCGTACTTGCCGGCATAGACCGCGGCAAGTTTCCATTTGTCCTTGCCGGAAAGAGGTTCAACCGCCTGGGCTAGACCGGCAGCCAGCCCTGCGATTTCTTCGGGCGAGCCCTGCGCTGCGCCGGGCTCCCACAAATCGGAGCGCAAATCGAGGTCCGCCATGCCGAGACGATTGCGCTCGCTCCGACGGGACCGGGAATCCAGCCGTGGACATCCTGGTCCTGCACAACTTGCCGAGCGGCGTCGGCAGGCACCCAGGACTTTCCAGCGATCGCAATATCTCGATACTCGTCGGTACGCGCGTCCGTCAGCTGATTTCGAACTCCCTCAAGTTTTTTCAGCAGGTCGCGACGCTCGGACTCGAGTTTTTTCGCCTCCATCTCGAGCGAGTCTGCGTCGGCCCGCGACAACCTTTCCGCGATTGACCCCACGGCACTCTCGAGCTGTTTGCGGCTGTCTAAATCGCTTTCGAGCACGCTGACGCACAAGGGACGCAACTCGGGAACGATGTGATGGCGCACCATGCGCAACGCCTTTGTCGTGTGGCTGGTGACCAGAACGCTCTTGCCCTGGGCCAGCAAATGGCCGACCAGGTTACCGATGGTGTGTGTTTTTCCCGTGCCTGGAGGGCCTTGCACCAAAACCCCTCCGTGCTCCTCAAGTTGCTCCGCAATGCGAATCTGCTCGGGATTCGCGGGCTTGCTTAGCAGCACTTCACTATCTGTGTGACCGGGACTGGGCGCGGATGGATTCGCATCTGGTGCGTCGGGAATCGACGACTCTTCTCCCACGATATTCAGGAGTGACCAAGGCAGATCGTCGCGCGTGCGAAGGTCTGCAAGAATTCCCTCGATCGCTGCGGCGAATCCCAAGGTCCGCGCGCGAAGGAAAAGCACCGGGTCTCGTCCAATAATCGGGTCGGTCGTATCCTTGTCCGGAGCGCAATCCTCAAGGAACTCTCCGCGTGCGGACAACTGCACGACCAGTCGCTTCAGAAAAGCGGAAGTCGAGCCATTCATTAGGGGATGGAAGCCTCCCTCGTCCAATTCCTCACGGCATCGCCCAATCGCACGGCCATCCACATCATTCATCGACTGGAACAATGCAGAGTAGAGTTCAACCGGATGGTCCGCTTCAGAAAGCGTGAACTCGGGCACAGATGCGTCGAACTGCAATTGCAGCCGTTGCAGGAGAATTGGATGATAGATGCCTCCTTCCGCGCGTCGCCAGCTTAAGATGCCGTCTCCGAGAATGAGTTCCACGCGTTCTGCTTCACGATCGATGCGGCCGTAAAGCGCGTAAAAGGTTTCGAAGATTTTCATCGCCGCGCGAGCCGGCTTTTCGGTTTTCACCCATTCATCCCGCAAAAGCTTCCAGTGCTCTAGGCTCGTGATTCTAGCCGGATCGTCAGCAAACTTCATAATCTTCGGCTCGGCGCAATTCTCGGATTCCTCCAGAGTTTCCTCGACCGAGATGCCATTCGACGGATCGTTCCACCCGTCTCCCAGCCATGCGGCAACTTCCTCGGGTGGTTCGGGCGGGCGAGTCAACCGTGGACGCTGCACCTTCAACACGTAGTTCGCGCCGCCGTCTTCCGCACCCTGGCTTTTCCCGTTCCTGGTCTTCGAAGAACTGGCCGTGCCAGCGCCACGCTGAATCGAAGGATGCTCAGGAAGGTCGCGCAGGCGGAGATTCCAGGGCTGCTCGCGAATCTGACGTTTCGCCGGGTTGCGATGCTGGTTCAATGCTTCCAGATAGCGGAACACCCGTGTGAGCTTGTCGCGGGCGACGCGGAGGTTTTCGGCATCCATGATTCGCTGCCTTTGTAGAGACACTTCCAGGTGCCTGAAGCTGGGTAGTGGAGACTTCAGAATATCAATATCTCGCGAAGTACCTCAATGGTACGCAGCTAGTACTGCCCGCGTAACCGCCGTCTCCACGTGCATGTGTGTATGTCTTCGCGCTGCGCCTATCTGACGCTTGCTTCTTTGCGATCCCGCATTTTAAGCCTACAACGTCCTGGCACCGCCAACACAACTGTTGGGAAGCAGGCGCTCTGCGTCGTACCTGCTAGTCGTTTCTGTCGAGGCCGGGCGGCTTTTGACCACGAGGCGTATCTTCGCTGACCGAGCGCTTCTACTATGCAGCTGACAAGGTCAAAGCTGTGCGTCAACCTCCGCTGACAGCAGGGACGATCGAAATCTCAGCTCCAGGAGAGACAGGGCTCATGAGTCCGCCGGTATATCGGACGTCTTCATCTCCGATGAAGACATTGATATGTTCGCGAATCTGTCCTTGCTCGGTACCGATGCGATCTCGAACGCCCGGGTAGAGTGCGTACAGGACAGACAATGCCTCTGCCAATGTCGCAGGCGAGTCTTCGATCTCGACTTTCCCGCGCCCGCGGGTGAATTCCCGCAGCGGACCCGGAATGTGGAAGGTCACCGGCACGATCACCTTTTTATTCGGCCCGACTTGCTCGTAATCTTGGACCGTGATCGAGACGAAGCGGAGCGCAAATCTTCGCGCGGCGTGGGTAGCGCACCGGATGCTTCCTCGACAACTGCCGTCCGTATGCAAACTACCGCCGGCAACCCTTCAAGTATCTTCTGCCAATTCTTTCCCTCATCCATGGAACCAAAGATCTGCCCGCTTCGTGTGCCGAAGTAAATTCCGGCGGGATCGAATGAGTCCACCGTCAGCGCGTCACGCAAAACAGTCTCGTACGCGCCCTTTTGCGGCAAGCCACGCGAAAGCGATTCCCATGAAGCGCCCGCGTTGCGCGTTCGATAGACGCGCAATCGTCCGTCGCACGCGCACCGGAATTCGTCAGACTCAACGGGAACGATATAGACGCAATCCGGGTTCCTGGGGTGCATGACCATGGCAAAGCCAAAATCCGAAGGCACTCCGTTTGCAATGTCGGTCCAGCTCTCACCGCGGTCGAGCGAGCGATACAGGCCCCAATGATTTTGCAGGAACATACGCTCCGGGCGCGAAGGATGCATCGCGATCTTGTGCACACATTGTCCGAACTCGGGATACTTGACCGGCATGAACATCGCACGGATGCCCTGGTTTTGCGCCGTCCAGGTTCCGCCGCCATCATCAGTGCGGTAAACACCTCCGGCTGAAATGGCCACATACATTCGCCGGCGATCTTCAGGGTCTAGCAGAATCGTATGCAATGCCAGCCCGCCATTGCCCGGCACCCACCGCGGACGATGAGGATGATCAAACAAGCCACGCACAAGCGACCAGGTCTCTCCTGAATCGCGGCTCTCAAAAAGCGCCGCAGGTTCCACGCCGCAATAAAGTACGCCGGGCTCCTCAGGACGCCCCAGCGATATCTGCCATATGTTCTTTAAGGAAAGTCCAGTGTCGGCGGGAAATCGGACCGGCGCCTCCTGCGGATTGGTCCAGCTTTTCCCAAAATCGTCGCTGTAGCGCGGAAAGGTTCCCCAGTAACTCTGCGTTGACAGCCATATTCGGTGCTGTCCCGCACGGCCGTCATAAGCCATCGCGAAGACGGCTTGCCCGTGAAAATAAGGGCCGCCAACTTCCCACCGCTTGCGCTGGGCATTCGACCGTAACAGGAACGCGCCTTTAAGCGTCCCAAGCAACAAAAGAAAATCGCCCTTTCTTATTTGCAGGTGCCGTACGCCGTGGAAGATTGTGGTTCGAACAGGTCCACCACGGTCAGCGCCGGAGTCAGACGAGAAAATCACGTTAGACTGAACGGCTTCCAACGCTGCCTGAACTTCGCTGGCGCGTTGATATCTCTGCATCGGCTCCTTCGCTAGGCAGCGCAGCATGATAGCCCAAAGCCCGGGCGGTATGGGCGGGCCGAGGGGTTGCGGCAATTCGCTCAAGATAGCCGAACTGACCTCAAAGGCTGTTTGTCCTTTGAACGGCAGGCGCCCGGAGGCCGCTTCATAAAGCACGATACCCAGTGCCCACAAATCACTGCGATAATCGGCAGCTTCTCCGCGCAAGACTTCCGGCGCCATGTAAGGCAACGTGCCGCTGATTGTGGATTTTTCATGCAACGATTCCAGAGAGAGCGTTGACCCCTCAAGACCTTCATTTCCAATACGCTTCGCCAAACCAAAGTCCAGTACTTTAACCAGCCCCTCAGCAGAGACCACCACATTCGCACTCTTCAGGTCTCGGTGAACAATTCCCCTGTCATGAGCACGGGCAAGTGCACTGGCTATTTGCACGCCGTATCGCAGAACGGATTCCGCGGGCAACCCCGCATCGCCAATCATCGCGCGCAGAGACTTTCCCTCGACCAGCTCCATCACGATATAGAGCTCGCCATCAGTCTCGCCAACTTCGTGGATAGTACAGATGTTTGGATGAGCAAGAGCGGATGAAGCCCGAGCCTCGCGCAGCAAATCTTGGCTTGCCGATGAATCAAGACGAGTACTCTTGCCGACAACCTTCAGCGCTACGTCGCGGTGCAGCACTTCGTCGTGAGCGCGATAGACGACCCCCATCCCGCCTTCCCCGATCTTCGCTATCACGCGACAATGCCCGAGCACCTGACCGATCACGAGCGCTCCTTTCGCAAACGAATTCTAGGTTGCGCGCTGAGCGTTCGTCAACGAGTCGTAAGTCGACTCCAAACCGGGAACAACCAATGACCTCAGTAGAATTGTTATGTGCGTCAACTGCTGCGGAAGGCGGGAAAGCGTCTTCAATAGTTTCAATAGTATTGATTGCGAGTTCCGCAATGGCGGAGGTCCTGTCCTCCAAAGCCGCACTTCGCGCCTGTCTTAACTGTTGCCGTTCTTTCGTTCTGCCATTGTCTCAACCGACCTCACATGCACGACCTTAAACAGATGCGCTTCCATGCGGCGAGCATGCTCTCGTTGGGCCGCAGCGGTTACGCCCAAGATCATCGTTTCCGATCCGTGTCGCCGCACCAAATGCAGTCCAACGATCTCCACATTCAAGCGGTGAAAGAGAATGACCACGCGTGCCAACACATCGATGCGCTTGTCCGCCAAGATCGCAAACCTAATTCGCTCTGCGCGCGTCGCGGCCCGCTGTTGGGTGTCAGGGGAAACTTGAGTCAATATTCCAACCTATCTCGCCAGGATTCGACACAAGGCCTTCAACCTTCGATCACGGTCGTCGCCGCCGAATCCGCGCTGCCAATCAACTGCGCGCTTACCCACCTTCCAAGGCAACCAGAACGATCGGCGACGCATGGATTTGACCGGCGTTTGACAGACAAATCGTAGATCCTGCCCGCATCGTCCGAGATCTGTTTGGTCAAGGGCCTCGAAACTGTACCGGCTCATTTCGATTATTTTGTTGGCGAAATTTCTCTCCACAAAACGCTTCCCTGCTTTGGATCTGGCACTCCATGCCCGGAGTCCGTCTGTATCGCTTCGCTCCGATGAACGCAAAAGACGTGGCCTTGACAGCGCGAGCAGCTAGGCGCCGGGAATCGCTAAGAAAGGCATTTGCTTTTTTATGCCCTGCTCCGCGTTGCCTAGAAGGCAAAAATCCACACCTTCAGAAGGAGTTCTCATGCAACAAAATCCAACAACAACCTTTGGAGTAGGTTTTGGGTGTTCGGATCATCGCCTACAGGAAGGAGCACCCTCCATGCTGAATACAAAGTATGTCGGGATGGATATTCTTGTAGTACCCAGTGAAGATTCGAGAAAGTTGCGTCTAAAGATTCTGCCTAGATCTCACGATGGGCATGGCATGTTGATAGTTCCGGTTTGCTCGGGATTGATTCACTTCAAAGCATGATTAACGATTCTTTTTGCGTGGTCGCGCCTCACGCGGACACCTTTGATCAGCAGGCGGTTAAAAAATCGGTCCGATAATCAAGTCCATCGCTGCGTCGCCCGCCCCTGGACGGCCGCACAGCGGCACCCTCATGAATGACGAACACTGCCGGAGCGCCTTCGTGTGTCATTCCTTTGTCTCGGCTTTGGTGGGTAAGGTGAAACAAAAGCTTGCGCCACGCGGGGAGTTGTTGGCAGCCCACAAGCGGCCACCATGCGATTCGATGATGGAGCGGCTGATGCGAAGTCCCATGCCGGTGCCATGCGTTTTTGTCGTAAAGAAGGCACTGAAGACCTGGTCCGCCTGCTGGGAGGGAAGCCCCACGCCGGTATCGCTGACGGACACCAGAACCTGGTCGTTTTCCGTTCGCTGCGACTTGATAGCTAGTTCACGCGTGCCGTCCGCGTCCTTCATTGCATCGATGCTGTTCATGATTAAGTTCATCATGACCTGCTGCAATTGCACGCGATCTCCCATGACTTGCGGGAGATCTGCCGCTAACTCCGTTCGGACTGATATGGAGTATCGTGTTGTCTCGCCGCGCAGGAGGACGATCATCTCTCCGATGACTTCGTTTAAATCAACCAAGTCGTGTTGCGGAGTACCTTTCTCGAAGAGCAAACGGGTCCGGCTGATGATTTCCCCAGCACGCGTTCCGTCCTTCACGATTCTGGTGGCCGCCGCGCGCGCCTCTTCCACGTCGGGGTGATCGCGCGTAAGCCAGCGCAAACAGGTATTAGCGTTGGTGACGGCGGCGGCAATCGGTTGATTCACTTCATGCGCCAGGGAGGCGGTCAGCTCTCCCATGGTGGTTACCCGGCTTACGTATGCGAGATCCGCCTGTGCCTGGCGCAGAGCCTCTTCAGCCTGCTTGCGGTTGGTGAGATCGACCATGAGACCACGCACGCGCGTTACGCGATCTCCTTCGACAACCACAGTTACCAGGTCGCGCAGCCACACCACACTTCCGTCGGCGGCGATCATACGGTGTTCAAATTGGTGGTTGCGTTTCTCGGCGGTTGCGGTTTGGCAGTATTGCAGAGCCCACTCTCGGTCTTCTGGATGAACGTGGTCCTTCCAGAATGTCGGTTCGGACAGCCAGCGTTCCACCGGGTAGCCCAGGACGCGCTCGGCCTGCTTACTGATGACCGAAAACTGGAAACTCGGCACATGCGCTTCCCAAACAATGCCCTCGACCGAATTGACCAGGTCGCGGAACCGCTGCTGCGCAGCCAAGGCTTCGGCGAAGGCCGCTCGTTCACTTGCCAGCAATCTCTCACGCTCTTCGTCCACGCGCTTGCGTTCGGTCACGTCTATCGATGTACCGACGTATTCAACGACAGCGCCGGATATGTTGCGAACGGGATGACCTGTCGAGCGAACGTACTTAATTGCTCCATCTGGAAGAACGATTCGGAATTCCACGTCAAAGTGAGAGCCTTCGTCCGGCCTTTCAAGAAAAACTCCTCTGCGCACCCTATCTCGGTCCTCTGGATGAAGACGCTGGTAAAACGCTTCGTCTAACGGTATTCCCCCTTCCGGAGCGAAGCCAAACAAGCGGTAATTTTCCTGTGACCAGTAGACACTCTGTCTAGTAGCCGCGTTCCATGCCCAACTGCCTGTACGGGTCAACCTCTGTGCTTCCGCTAAGTAGCCCTCGCTCCGCCGCAGGGCCTCTTCGGCCTGCTTGCGCTCGGTCACGTCCATGATCGTGCCAATGTACTCGACAAGTTCACCGGAATCGTCAAAGACAGGCCCGCCCCTTGCGTGGACGAATCTTATCGATCCGTTTGGCAGAACAATTCGATATTCGAACTCCCAATCCCTCTTTTCGGTGACAGCCTTGTGCGCGATTTCGCTGAGGACGAGCCGATCCTCCGGATGAACGTGCGACGAGAATGCTTCGCGGTCGCCCACCTCGATCATCATTCCCCCCGTTCGACTCTTTTCCTCAGGATCCACGGCAATGATTCGGAACAACTCTGGCGAGGCAAATACAGTTCCTGAGGAACGATCCCACATCCAACTGCCTATCTGGCCTAGTCTCTGAGCCTCATGTAAATTGGCCTCGCTCCGCCG
>WNFR01003896.1_pt1 | contig 22834 bp, 22 predicted proteins | sample 5400221 | NCBI WGS metagenome assembly WNFR01 (sample SAMN13153357, study PRJNA577476) | soil metagenome | isolation source: 40 cm soil under Madrone tree | place: USA:California | collected 2016-06-14 | reverse complement strand
TGGCGCGGAAATAGCCATTGTCGGGCGTCCGGTCGGTTCCGACGATGGATAGCGCGACATGGTGCCGGACGCCCGCTGCGGCCTCCGCCGCGAGAAGGTTGCGGCCGGAGGTCTCGAAGAATTCCAGCACCGCCTTGTCTTCGAATGAGGGCGAATTGGCGAGGTCGATCACCACTTGCGCGCCGGTCATGGCCTCTTTGAGCCCCTCGCCGGTGATGGTGTTGACGCCCGTGTTTGGCGCGGCGGCAATTGCCTCATGCCCCTTTTGCTTTAGCTTCTCTACGACCTTCGACCCGATTAAGCCGGTCCCGCCGATCACCACGATCTTCATGACTTCACCTCTCATGATGATTTCGAGACAACGGCGACACCCAAGCCGCTCGCCACCGGATCGCTTTCAAGGTCGATTCGTAGACTCCCCCGGATGGAGCAGTCCGACCTTGCGGCTTCTCGCCGGCTGCTGCGCGTGCGCCGCAAGCGGGCAAGCCGCCGCGGTGCCGCCGACCAGCGTGATGAACTCGCGTGCCGCATACCGGTTCCCAAGCTCAGACGACAGTATTGCATCCGCTGAAACAGGTACTTTGATAGGGACTGAAACAATTGGCGCAGTGCACAGCCAATGTCTCAAATGAGTCATTCGCGACGTTTCACGCTAGGTGCGGCGCGGCTGCTCAATCTCGACAACCGGACATTTTAGCGGCCCGATCTGGGGCGCCGCAAATGTTTGATTATGGACCGCCGTCGGTCTTTCATCACATCTTGGCCGCGACGAGGTCGCAGTCCCGGCTCGCGCCCTCGATCTCGCCGATCCAGGCGGCGACGGATCGGCCGATTGTCTCGGGATGATCCTCCTGCAGATAGTGCGCGCCTGCGCCGAGCTGGACGAGCTTGCAATTGTGCAGGGCTGCGGCGAAACACTCGGCAAACGCCGGCGATACAAGCGCGCCAGGGTCTCCGGCGAAGAGCAGCTTGGGATAGCGCGAGGACGCGAGTGCCGCATGCGCGGCTTCAAGCGTGGCGTACACATCGGCGGGTTCGCCCGCAATCGGCAGCTCGTTCGGCAGCCGCCACGTCGGGCGGCGCGACTGCGGTGTCGGGAACGGGGCACGGTACACCGCAAATTCTTCCTCGCTCAGTTTGCGCTTGATCGCGGCCGGCAGCACGCGTTCCACGAAGGCGTTGCCGTCGAGAATCATGCGCTCGCCTTCGCCGGGCGTACGAAATTTGCGGAAGGTCTCGCGCGCGGCCGGCCCATCCGGCCCTTGATGAAAGTCCTCCCAGGTCGGCATCGGCCGGATGAATTCCATGAAGGCTATTCCGCGCACAAATTCGGGGCGGCGCGCGGCCAGATGGAAGGCGAGGGCGGTACCCCAATCCTGCGCCACGAGATAGGCCTGTTCGATATTCGCCGCGGCGATGAACGCATCGAGATAGCGCACGTGATCCTCGAAGCGGTACGCGATCTCGGGCTTGCCGGACTGACCGAAACCGATGAGGTCCGGCGCAATGCAGTGCGCCACCGGCGCCACATGAGGGATGATGTTGCGCCAGATATAGGACGAGGTCGGGTTGCCGTGCAGGAAGAGGGCAACGGGCGCGTCGGAGCGGCCCATCTGCCGATAAGCCATCTTCGAACCGAGCACGGAAAGCTGTGGCAGGGATATGTCAGGATTCATCGTCATGGCTCCTTGAAAACGGTGTCGAATGCGATCGTCTTGAAGCGCTCGAGAGGGGCCGCGCTGCGCTCGACCTTCATGCGCAGGATTGCGCCCTCCCAGGAGGCGAGGAGGAATTCCGCGAGATCGTCCGCCGTGAAGGTTGCCGCGATTTCGCCGGCGGCTTGCGCCTCGGCGATGCAAGCCGCAAGGGGGGCCCGCCATTGCGCGAAGATTTCAACCAGGCGGGAGCGCAGCATCTCGCTATGGGGGATGGCCTCGAGGCTGAAATCGCCGATCAGACAGCCACGTGTGAAGCCGTCGGCGGCAAGCCGCGCGGTTATGATGTCGAGATAGCGTCGCAGTCGCTCGCGGGCCGACAGGCTCTTGTCATCAAGCGCTTGGGCAACGAGGCCCTTCGTGTGCTCGAAGTAGCGGTCAAGAACCTCGCGCGCGAAGATTTCTTTCGACCGAAAATGGTTGGTGAAGGAGCCCTGGGGGGCCTGCGCCTCAGCCACGATGTCGCGCACGCCAGACCCGATATATCCTTGACGAAACATCACCTTAAGGCCGGCGTCGAGGATTTGGTTGCGCAGGGATGGCTTTGTCATGCGGGTATAATACGTACGAACGTATTAAAGTCAAGTCATTTTGTTAACGGAGCGTGGCGGGGATTTAGTCAAAACGAACTAATTTTGGAATTCCCAATGAAATCAATGCCGTCCGGTTTCCGTGCCAGGCCGTGCCAGATGCGACTGCCCGGCATGTGAGGGAGAGTGAGGGGCGGTCATCGACCGTCACGTCCAGTCAATCACGCTGCAGGGGGCGATTTGCCGGCCTACATCTGGATTGCGGTTCCGGCGCGAAGCAGAATGCGCCGAAATGGCGCGCCCATCGCGGCCGGTTCTCGCAAGTGTGACTTGCTGGCGATGGTCTTGCCGGTGATGGTACGGGCGCCTATCCGGGAGCCACAATCAAGCGATTCGAGGGAGCACCCCATGCACATCATGCGCCGCCGGGGCTGGGAACTGCCGGAGCATTTGGCCACCCCGGAGCATCTGTTCTTTGATCGACGCGCCTTCCTGCTGGCGGCCGGCGCAACCGCGGCGACGCTTTCGCCGGCTGCCGCCATGGCCCAGCGGGTAACTGATTTGCCGGACCCCACGAAGGATCTCTATCCGGCGAAGCGCAACGAGAAGTTCACGCTCGATCGCGCGGTCACGGACGAGGCGATCAACACCACTTACAATAATTTCTACGAGTTCGGTTCCTCGAAATCGATCGCCCGCGCCGCCCAGGCGCTGCGGTTGCGGCCGTGGACCGTCAAGATCGACGGCATGGTGGAAAAACCGCAGGAAGTCGGGCTCGACGATCTTGTCCGCAAGATGCCGCTGGAAGAACGGCTCTACCGCCACCGCTGCGTCGAGGCCTGGGGCATGGCGATCCCGTGGACCGGCTTCCCGCTTTCAAAGCTCGTCGAACTCGCCAAGCCCACCTCGTCCGCCAAATACGTGCGGATGGAAACCTTCCTCGATAAGGATATGGCGCCCGGGCAGCGCGCCAGTTGGTATCCGTGGCCTTATATCGAAGGCGTCACCATGGCTGAGGCCATGAACGACCTCGCCTTCGTGGTCACGGGCGCCTATGGCAAGCCGGTGTCGAAGTCCCAGGGCGCGCCGCTGCGGCTCGCGCTACCGTGGAAATACGGCTTCAAGTCGATCAAGTCGATCACGCGGGTGACGTTTACCGACCAGCGGCCGAAGACTTTCTGGGAAGCCTTGCAGGCGTCCGAGTACGGCTTCTGGGCGAACGTCAATCCGCAGGTCTCCCATCCGCGCTGGAGCCAGGCCACCGAGCAGGTGATCGGGACCAGCGAGCGGCGCCCGACGCTGCTGTTCAACGGCTACGGCGAATATGTTGCCGACCTCTATAAGGACTTGAAGGGCGAACGCCTGTGGGCGTGAGCTGACGAAGCCTTGTAGCCCGGATGGAGCGATAGCGTAATCCGGGAGCGACATCGCATCTTGATGGGCAATTCCCGGATTACGCTGCGCTCCATCCGGGCTACATGCTCTAAATGACCGCCGCCGCGCCGCCGTCCACGTTCCAGGCGCAGCCCGTCACGAAGCTCGCCCGTGCCGAGGCCAGAAACGCCACCACGGCCGCGACCTCGCGGCCTTCCCCCATACGGCCGAGTGGAATGCGGGAGACGCGCTGCGCCCGCATCTCGGCTTCGGACTTGCCGGTGCGCGTCGCCTCGGCACGGATCGTCTCGTCGAGGCGCTCCGAGTGGACCACGCTTGGGATGACCGCGTTGATGAGCACGTTGTCCCGGGCGAGATCGCCCGCAAGCGCCTTGATCAGGTTGAGAATGGCCGCGTTGTTGAGCCCGACCGACACCGCCGCCGGCTGCGGTTGGCGCGCTGCGCCCCCCAAGACGTTGATGATGCGCCCCCATCGGCGCTGACGCATCAGCGGCGCCGCAAGGCGGATGCAGCGGGCCGTTCCGTTGAGCTTGTCGTCGAACAGCTTCGCCCACTTCGCCTCGTCGAACGAAAAGAAATCGCCGCGGCCGACCACGGCAGCGCAATTGACCAGAATGTCGAGGCGGCCGAACTCCGTCATGGTGCGGTCAAACACGGCCCGCACCGCGGCAGGATCGTTGAGATCAGCCGGCGTCCCGATGACGCGACCCTTGGCTTGCGCCATGAGGGTAATGCAGGCGGCCGTGTTGAGCAGCGCATCCCGGCTGACCACGACCACGTGCGCGCCCTCCGCGGCAAGCTCCGCGGCGCAGGCATAGCCGATGCCGCGGCTGGCGCCGGTGACGATCGCGACGCGACCTGAAAGCCCGAGATCCATGGGATTGTGCCTAGTGGATCGATCTCATGGAGCCAATCGCATCAATGATCGAAATCAGAACCTCGGACCTCATCCTGAGGAGGCCGCGCTCTTCGCGCGGCCGTCTCGAAGGATGGCCACGGGCACGATCTCGCCTGTGGCCGTCCTTCGAGACGCGCGCAAGAGCGCGCTCCTCAGGACGAGGTCCGAGGGATGATATCGACGTGATTCGTACCATGGAAAACGCTGTACCCGTGCGTGCCTTCACCCGGTGTATTCCAGAATGTGCATGCCGGCCCCGGCGCGATCGATCAGGTAGATCCTCCCGTGCTCGTCGGCGCCGATGTCGTTCGACTGGATGGCGTCCTGGCCGTCGGGAAGTTCCGGCACATAGCAGCCGATCTCTTTCGGCCGCAGCACGTCGCTGACATCGACGGCGCGCAGGCCGGCGTTGAAATAGGTGAGGAACACGATGTTGGCCCACGGACCGTCCGTGGTGATGTTTTCCAGGATGTTGTGCGCCCCGAAGCGACCGGGCCGGTGAAAATACTTCTCCCGGTCCGGGAAGAACGTCGACACCGGAACCGGGTTGGTCTCGTGGCGCGCATCGACGATCCACATGAACTGGCTGTCCCAGTATTTCTGCCTCGCGCGCGCCTCGTCGGTCACCACGAGATAGGGCTTATCGCCGATCGGCCAGCAGGTGTGGGTGGAGCCCGCAAATGGCGGCGACCATTGCGTATGCCCGACGAGCTGCATGTCGCGCAGGTCGGTGCAGTCGATGATCGAGATGCCGCCGCCCCACCAGGCGCAGTACATGCGGTTTCCGCGGATCATCGGCGGGCCGTGCAGCGTGATGGCGCTTTCGGCCGGCATCGGGTCGTTGCCGTCGCCGTTATCCTCGCTCTTCTGCCATGGCAGCCCCCAGATGCTGACGACTTCAGGCTTGAGCGGATCGCGGATATCGAGGGTCCAGATCACGCGCTTGTTCCAACCCGGCGCGTCGTTCGGCAGGAACGCGAGGCCGCGCTTGTTGTCGACGCCGAAGCGGTGCGGGCCGCTGCCGGGTGTGTCGTAGAAACCGACCTCGCGCGGCTCATCGGGCTTGCTGATATCGAAGATGAAGAGCCCGGCGCGGGCGTTCTTGCCCTTGTCGCCGACCAGCCGCTCGGAGTTAACGTAGAGATGATGATCGCCGACGACGCGCACCTTGTGGCAATGGACGCCGGGCGGGGCCCGGAACTCGTACACCTTCTTTGGGTTGCGCGGGTCGCGCACGTCATGCGCCGTAAAGCCCTCCGGCCCGTTGTAGCTCGCGCCGCCGACGGCGCCCACATAGGCGTAGCCCTTGTGCACCTCGACGATGCTGCCGCCGCCCCAGGCGGCGCTACGGTCATGGCCGAGCAGTTTGAAACCTTGGGCTTCCTCGGGTTGGCGTGATGGCATTGGCGGTTCTCCTGAGGGTGATTTCGGCATGGAATGGATCGCTGGTCATTCCGGGACGGCCCGAAGGGCCGGGCCCGGAATCCATACTCCCCGTCCGTGGTTATGGATTCCGGGCTCGCCGCTGCGCGGCGCCCCGGAATGACTGGCATTTTTCGCGCCCCCTTCCAATCAGTTCGGCTCATAGCGCCCGCCGATCGCGGGCTTGCTTTGGCCGAGGCCTGGCAGCTCCCACACACCGGCGCCGCCCGGGTTGCGGTCAGCGCTGATGTGTGCGTCGATCAGGTAGGGGCGGCCGGTGGCGATCCCGGCCCGCACCGCGTCGCCGAGATCGGCGGCACGGTCGACGCGCACGCCGTCGATGCCGGCTGAGCGCGCCATGGCGGCGAAGTCCGGATTGTAGGGCGCCCCGGTGTCCGGATGCTTGAAGTCGGTCGCCAGTTCGCGGCCGTCGAGATAGCCGCGCTGCAGGCCGCGAATCGACGCATAGGCGTAGTTGTTCCACACCACCCAGACCACGGGAATTTTGTATTCGACGGCGGTGCCGAGCACGCTCGCATGCATGAAGAAAGCGCCGTCGCCGCACACCGACACGCAGGGCCGGTCGGGCGCCGCGAGCTTCGCCCCGAGCGCGCCGGCGACGCCGAAGCCCATGGGACCGAATCCCATCGAGCCGATGAGCGAATCCGGCCGCTTCGGCTTGCAGAACGCAATGAGCCAGTTGTGGTGCACCCCGATGTCGCTCACCAAAATACCGTCGTCGGGCAACGCAGCATCAATCTCGCAGGCGGCGCGCTGCGGGTTGATGGGCGAGCCGTCGTCCACGAAACCCGGAGCGATGAAGGCCTCCCACTCCTTGCGATAGCCCGCGATGGTATCGAGCCATTTGGCGCGAGCCGCCGCCTTGGCGCCGGCGCCCTTGCGCGCATCGAGTTCGCCGAGAATCTGGCGCAGGAACGTGCGCACATCGGCCATCAGGCCGAGCGCCACAGGATAGTTGCGGCCGATCTCGTCCGGGTCGATGTCCACGTGGATGAGCCGCGTGGGCGGGATCGTGAACGAATAACCGGGAAGCCATGAGCTGGAGGTGCGGTCGTCGAAGCGCACGCCCAACGCGAGCAGAACGTCGGCCTGCCGGGCTGCGTGGTTGGCCTGATAGGGCCCGTTGCGGGCGACGAGGCCGAGCGCGAGCGGATGCGATGAATCGATGCCGCCGGTGCCGCTCGCCGACCACGCAACCGGAATGTCGAGCTTCTCGGCCAGCGCCTTGAGGTCCGCGGCGGCGCCGCCGTATTTGACGCCCTGGCCGATCAGGATCACCGGGCGCTCGGCGGAAAGCAGCATGTCGACGGCTTTCGTCACGCCCTCCGGATCGGCGCCGCAGCGGCACGAGATGTTGGCGCTCCATTCCTCCGGCTTCGGGGTCTCTTCGGCGGCGGCTTCCCGGAACACGTCGAACGGTACATCGAGCACGACCGGGCCCGGCCGACCCGTCACCATGGTCTTCCAGGCCAGGCGCACCGCGAGCGGCACCATCTCGCCGCGGGTCGGCTGGAACACGCGTTTGCAGTAGGCCCGGACAGTGGACGGAAAATCCGCCTGGTAGTGGCGGTAAAGCTCCTGGAACGCGCCGCGGTTGAACTGGCTGGTCGGGATGTTGCCGGTCACGGCAAGAAACGGCACCGAGTCGAGAAACGCGTTGCCGAGCGCGATCGGCAGGTTCGCGGAGCCGGGGCCGCAGGACGTGAAGGTCGCGGTCGGCTGCCCCGATACGCGGTAATACACATCCGCCATGAAGCCCGCGACCGTCTCGTGGTGGACCGAAATGGTCTTGATGTCTGAAGAGCGCTCATAAAGCGCATCGATGAACTGGATATTGCCGTGGCCGCACAGCCCGAACGCATAGGGCACCTTCTGGCGGACCAGGTAATCGACGATCACCTGGGCGCCATCGAGCATGTTCTTGGCCATGGACACTCCTAAACTCAGTAGAAAAACCATTTTGGTAGACACGAAGAAGATGCCACGAATGCCTCGAGTCTGTGAATCCTCTCAATCACGTATGCAGTCGCTCGCTTCCGACCTTCAATGATGACCAATGATCGATCACTTGCCTCCGCGGCAATTAGGTCCGGAAGCCGCTTTCCGCTTCTGAGCGCCGCTGCAATGAAGGTGATAGGCTGTATGGCCTCGGTGAACGCATCGTGCGCTGTCGTTGGGACGGCTAGCCGCTTGCAAAAATTGCGCGCGCCATCGGCGATAAGTCTCGTTCCCTCTGAGAGATTCATCCAGTGCCTGTCCGCTAAGTCATCATTTATATATCGCATAGCTTGCAGATCACTTGTTTCGAGTGTCACTCGACGCCAACTAGCGTCCAAAGGAAAGCCCTGAAATAGAGCAGTACGGCTCGCATAGCCCCTCGTGCAGTCCAGGATATTCTTCCGAATGGCATTATCATCTGCGTTGGCTAGGTTTGGTGAATCGATCAACCCGCGGTCGCGACCGTGGCGGTTGAGGCACTGCACAATCCACGCTCCCACCTGTTGAGTAGAATCGATTTCGGCACGCAGAAACTCGGCGATCACTTCATCTTCGGTAGCTAAACCTCGTTCGATCATTCACACATTTCCCGATGTTGTTGTCTTCCTGCACCTAGCTTTTATGAGCGTAGCGTTGCCGCGCCACGCTCGTCACCGCCGTGGCACGGAGCGATACCGGCGCGCACGGATGCGATCTGCCGCCGCGGCGCGGACGCGTTTCATGAAGGCCGGACTGAGCAATCCGACCGGACGGGAATCCGCGATGTGCGGGGATTTCGCGAGATCATCAAGATTCCATTCATCGACGATGATCCATGACGGAATCTTCAGTCCGATACGGTGTGCGTCCGTTTCCGGAATTGCGAGCGCCGTTCGTTCCGCCTGCGGTGGCTGACTGGTGATTGGGAACAAAGCGACCACCGTTCCACTCTCGTTATTCGCGATGATGATTTGCACGCAGGCTGGACGGGGCTTGCGACCGGATTCCTCGCGGCGATCGTGCTCGCGTGCCCAAAGATAATTGTAGGAGATGACAAGACCGTTGGCGGGCTTAAACATCTCAATCTTCATGATCCTTGGTGAGAGCCGCCAACATCATGGCGGCAACCCCTTCCGGCGCATCATCGGCGTGATAGGCTCGCCTCGTATCGGCGGCGCTCACCAGCCGATCGTAGTCCTCGGCCGTCAACAACATGAACTTGCGCTTGCCGCGCTGGGTGATTTCGACCGGTCCTCGGAAAGTAGCCTCAACGACCTCACCGGATCGGTTGCTCAGGTCGGTCAGAGAAAAATGCGCCAAGGTATCTCCTTAAACGGGACATTCTCCGTTATCATGATTTTAGCTATTTTAGCTATCTCTGGGCATTAATCAAGCGCGATTTTTGGCAAAACGAAATACCCCTGAAAACTACCGTCCAATCAATGGCTTGCACGCATTGCAAAAAAACACCTCGGCCAGCGGTCCGGGCATAGCCCCGCGGCCTCCCGTTGCTTGTGCCCAGGGGCCGCTTATGATTAGTCTCCGCGCCGCGGCGGCTCTACCGCCGGATGCCTGGGATTCCCGGGAAATCGATGGTGCGCGTGGCAAGCCGGGACTGCGGCGGGCGGGCCGGCGCGATTGCGTTGATTCGGCTGATCGAAATTCAAGGACGGTACGTGCGCTACATCTCGACCCGAGGCGAGGCTCCGGCACTCGGCTTCATCGACGTCACCCTGACGGGTCTGGCGCACGATGGCGGGCTCTATGTGCCCGAGACGTGGCCGGCGATCGATGCCGCCACGGTGGCCGGATTTGCTGGCCGCCCCTATGCGGATGTGGCCTGCGATGTGGTCTCGCGGTTCATGGCCGACGGGATCGCCGACCTCGCTCGCATGACCCGCGACGCCTATGACATGTTCCGCCATCCGGCGGTAACGCCGCTGGTGCAGCTTGCCCCGAATACGTTCGTGTTGGAGCTGTTTCACGGGCCCACGCTCGCCTTCAAGGATCTGGCGATGCAGTTCCTGGCCCGCCTGATGGATCATGCATTGGCCATGCGCAAAGAGCGCACCACGATCGTGGTGGCGACCTCGGGCGACACCGGGGGGGCTGCCGTCGATGCGTTCGGCGACCGTGCGCAGGTGGACCTCGTGGTATTGTTCCCCAACGGCCGGGTGTCCGACGTGCAGCGTCGCATGATGACCGCCTCCGGTCGCGACAACATTCACGCCATCGCCATCGAAGGCACCTTCGACGATTGCCAGGCGCTCGTGAAAGCGATGTTCAATCATCGGGAATTCCGCGATCGGGTCCGTCTCTCCGGCGTGAATTCCATCAACTTTGCCCGCATCGCCGCCCAGGTGGTCTACTACTTTGTCGCCGCTGTCGCGCTCGGGGCCCCTCATCGCAAAGTTGCCTTCACGGTGCCGACCGGAAACTTCGGCGACGCCTTCGCCGGCTATGTGGCGGCCCGCATGGGCCTGCCGGTCGAGAGGCTTACCATCGCGACCAACGTGAACGATATCCTGGCGCGCGCGCTGGCGACCGGCACCTATGAGCCGCGCGACGTGACGCCGACCGCGTCGCCCGCGATGGACATTCAGATTTCGTCGAACTTCGAACGGCTGATGTTCGACGCTTTTGGGCGCGATCCGCAGCCGGTCCGTGGCGCGATGGCGGCGCTGGCGCAATCGCGCCGCTTCCGGATCGCCGAGCGCGCCTTGACGCAGATGCGGGCTTTCTTCAGCGCCGATCGCGCGCTCGAGGACGAGACCGCCGCCGCAATCCGTACCACGCGGCGCGAGACCGGCTATCTGATCGATCCCCACACGGCGGTCGCGGTTGCGGTCGCGGAAAAAGAAAGCCGTGACCCCGCAGTCCCCACGGTGGTGTTGGCGACGGCCCATCCGGCGAAATTTCCCGATGCGGTCGAGAAGGCCTGCGGGATTCGCCCGAGCCTGCCCGATTGGCTTGCCGACCTTGCGTCCAGACGCGAGCGCGCCACGGTGCTGCCGCCCGACCAGTCCGCCGTCGAAAATCACATTCTTTTCCACAGCCGCGTTGCGCGCGAAGGAGTGCCTGCATGAGCGTCGAAGTTACCCGTCTCCCCTCCGGACTGGTCGTGGTCACCGACGCCATGCCGCATCTGCACACCGCCTCGCTCGGCTGCTGGGTCGCCTGCGGCAGCCGCAACGAGCATTCCGACGAGCACGGCATCTCGCACTTTCTCGAACATATGGCGTTCAAAGGGACGGCGCGCCGCACCGCGCGCCAGATCGCCGAGGAGATCGAGGCGGTCGGCGGCGATCTCAACGCCGGCACCGGCGTCGAGACAACGGCTTACTATGCGCGCGTCCTCAAGGCCGATATCGGCCTCGGACTCGACGTTCTTTCCGACATCCTGACGCATCCGAGCTTCGATCCCGACGAGATCTCGCGCGAAAAGAACGTCATCGTTCAGGAAATCGGCGCCGTCGACGACACGCCGGATGACCTCGTGTTCGAGCACCTGCAGGCGACGGCATTTGCGGGCCAGGCTGTCGGCCGTTCCATCCTGGGCACCAAGGCGACGGTGCGTTCGTTCGATGCGAGGCGGTTGCGCGCCTATTTGGCCCGCAACTACCGGGCGCCCGGCATGGTGGTCGCCGCCGCCGGCGCGGTTCATCATGACGAGGTGGTCGCGGAGGCGGAGCGCCGGTTCTGCGGTTTCGTCGGGCCAGCCCCGCATCAACCCGAACCAGCGCGGTTCTGCGGCGGGGCGTTCACCGAGCAGCGCGACCTCGAACAGGTGCACATCGCGCTTGCCCTCGAGGGAGTCTCGCAACGCGATCCCGCAATCTATAGCCTGCAGGTATTCACGAACGTTCTGGGGGGCGGGATGTCGTCGCGCCTGTTCCAGGAGGTCCGCGAATTGCGTGGGTTGTGCTATTCGATTTACGCCTTCCATGCGCCCTATGCGGATACCGGAATGTTCGGGCTCTATGCCGGGACCGACGCGATCGACGCGCCGGAGCTCATGCGCGTCGTCGTCGACGAGATCGCGACCGCGGCCGACACCATCACGGAGGCCGAAGTTGCCCGCGCCAAAGCCCAGATGAAGGCGGGGCTGCTGATGGCTCTCGAGAGCTCGGGCGCCCGTGCCGAGCAACTGGCGCGCCAGATTATCATTTACGGCAGGCCGATTCCGATGGACGAGATCGTCGCCAGAGTGGACGCCGTCACGGTCGAAAGTGCGCGTGCGGCCGGCAGCGCCCTGATCGCCCGCTCACGGCCCGCGGTGGCGGCGCTCGGACCATCCGGGCTCGACAGCGCGGCAGCGATTGCCGAGCGCCTTACGCAGAAGGCTGCCTAAGCCTTAAGGTCGCCGTGTCATGGCGTTCTTTCGCACCGGCGCATTTGCCGAGACGCTTCCCGCGATCGAGGGCGAAGCGGTCATGTTGCGCCCGCCGCAAATCTCGGATCATCCCGAATGGGCGGCGCTGCGCGCGAAGAGCCGCGCTTTTCTGGAGCCGTGGGAGCCGATCTGGCCGGCGGACGATCTCACCCGCGGCGCGTTCCGCCGCCGCCTCAAGCGCTACGCGGAGGACCAGCGCTCCGACCAAGCCTACTCGTTCTTCATTTTCCGCAATGCCGACGACGCGCTGGTCGGCGGCATAACGCTGTCGAATGTGCGCCGCGGCGTCGCGCAGGCCGGCAGCATCGGCTACTGGATGGGCGAGCCTTATGCGCGCCAAGGCCTGATGTCGATGGCGCTGCGCGTCTTGATGCCTTTCAGCTTTACGACCTTGCGCCTGCACCGGCTCGAGGCGGCGTGCATCACCACCAACGTAGCATCGATTCGACTCCTGGAAAAATCCGGTTTCCAGCGCGAAGGCTACGCACGGCAATACCTCTGCATTAACGGCATGTGGCAGGATCATTTACTTTATGCGCGACTCAAGGACGATCCGCCGCATCTCATCGGATGATATGTGGGCCTACCCTCGCGGCGACTGCCAAGCTGAGTCGCTGGCCTATCTGCCCGTTTGCGCGGGAAGATAGCGCGCGCGGGGGCGGCTCGGAACACGGGTTTCGCATGATCAATGTAAACGGCCGCAACCTGCCCACCGCCCCTGCGGGCGCCTTGCACAAGGAGGTGCTGCGCTGGTGTTGGCGGCTCCCCGCCGCTGCGGCTACGGTCGCTGTGACACTGGCGGCGTGTTCCTCATTTGGGGGCCTGACCGGCGACAGCGCGCCGCCTGCTCCGGCGTCGACGGTAACGCCGGCGCCGGCATCGTCAAATGCTTCGTTCGCCAGCAGAGTGAAGGCCTTTTTCTCAGGGGATTCAGGAAACCTCAATTCGCCGGCGCCGCAATTGGCGGCGGGCACCGCGGAGATCGAGTGTCCGGGCGTCGAGTATCGCCAGGGCGCAGCGACCCTGGCGGTCAACAATCCCGGAGCAGAGAATACGGCGCTCAGCCTGCGCTATCAGGCGAGCTTCACGCAGACCGCCCGTGAATGCAACCTGGGCGGCAACAGTCTCACTATAAAGGTCGGCGTCCAGGGGCGGGTTGTCGTCGGTCCGGCCGGTGGACCCGGGTCGATCAATATCCCGCTTCGCTATGCGCTGGTTCGCGAAGGCGCAGAGCCGAAGACCTTGTGGACCAAGCTGTTCATGGTGCCGGTCGCGATCCCGCAAAATCAGCTCAATCTGCCGTGGCTCCACATCGAGGAGGAGATGACGGTACCGCGCCCGAGCGGCGACGAAATCGAAACCTACGTGATCTATATCGGATTCGATCCCGAGGGCGTGGGGGCAGCGAAGCCGAAGCCCGCAGCCAAGCCGAGGGTTGCGCGCCCGCGGTGAGGTGGTGATCAGTTCAGCTTGGCCTTAAGATCGCCGATGCCCTTCGTGACGAGCGCTTCGGCCGCCGCGCCGTGGGTCGTCTTGACCAGTATCGCCTCGGCCGCCGCGATGGCGACGTCGGCGGCCGAGGCGCGGACGTCGGCAAGCGCCTGCGCCTCTGCTTGAGCGATCTTGGCTTCCGCCATCTTGGTGCGGCGGGCGATGAACTCCTCGACCTTCGTCTGCGCCTCCGCAGCCATGCGGTCGGCTTCGACACGGGCATTGAGAATAATCGATTCGGCGACCTTTTCGGCCTCGCCCTGCCGGCGCCGATATTCGGCTAATACGCCTTCAGCTTCCTTGCGAAGCTTGAGGGCTTCATCGAGTTCGGCCTTGATGCGGGCGCTGCGATCGTCAAGCGCCTTGAACAGCAGGTCCGGTACGCCGAGCTTGAACAGGAGGCCGACGAAAATCAAAAAAGCGATCGCGACCCAGGTTTCCGGCTCGTAGATGAGATCGATCATTGCGGGCCCTTCAGCGCTCAAGCGCTGCCTTGACGGCAGCCGTGGCGGCGGCGTCGGACGGCGCCTTCCCGGTCAGCCGCGCCACGATGGCGACGGCTGCTTCCCGCGCGATGCCCTGCACATTCGCCATGGCAGCCGTCCGGGTTGCCGCGATCGTCTGCTCGGCGGCGGTCAATTTCGCATGGAGACCGGCCTCCACGGCCTTGCGGCGCGCGTCCGCCTCGGCGTTGATCTTGTCGCGGGTCTCGGCGGCGATTCCCTGGGCACGGGCGCGGGCGTCGGCCAGGGCCTTTTCGTAGCTCGCAATGGCGGCGTCCGCCGCGTCCTTCAGGCGGGCCGCTTCGTCAAGATCGCCCGAAATACGCTTGCGGCGGTCCGCAATGATTGATCCGACCCGTGGCAGTGCCAGCTTGGAGGCGATGAGATAGAGCGCAACAAAGAAAATCGCGAGCCACAGCAGCTGGGATGCGAAGGTGTCCTTCTGGAACGGCGGAAATCCGCCGCCGTGCTCCGACGGCGGCGTTGCCTCAGTCCCGGTCGAGAGGGTCCCGGTCGAATGATTTTCCGCCATGGCGGGGCTCCGCTCCGCGCGTCGTCCCTAGAGGGCGAACAGCAGCAAGAGCGCGATCAGCAGCGAGAAGATGCCGAGCGCCTCGGTGACGGCAAAGCCGAAGATCAGGTTGGCGAACTGGCCCTGAGCGGCGGACGGATTGCGCAGCGCGGCGGCGAGATAGTTGCCGAAGATGGTGCCGACGCCGACGCCGGCGCCGCCCATGCCGATACACGCAATGCCGGCGCCGATATACTTGGCGGCCATTGGATCCATGATGAAGCTCCTTTTTGGTGTGGTTGGTGAGAAGAGGCCGTCAGTGGCCGCCTGGGTGAACGGCATCATTGAGATAGATGCAGGTGAGGATGGTGAACACGTAAGCCTGCAGGAACGCGACCAGTCAGGGCCAGGGGCAGGGTCGCGCCGACCCAACCGGCGACTCCAAGCCCGCCCAGCATGGTGATGAACGCGGCGAACACCTTGAGGGTGATATGACCGGCCAACATATTCGCGAACAAGCGTACGCTATGTGACACCGGTTGAACGAAGAACGAAAACACCTCAAGCATGACAACAAATGGCAAAATGTAGACTGGAACGCCACTCGGCACGAACTTTTTGAAAAAATGCAGGCCGTTCTTCCAGAATCCGTAGATGGGATCAGCCCGACCATGTTCGAAACAAGGATGAACATGAACAGGGAAAACACCAGCGGGAAGAATTGCATCCCGCCCTCGCCCACGGTGTTGCGTAAGGTGTCGGCGATGAACTCGTAGGCGAGCTCGGCCACCGATTGCAGTCGTCCGGGCACGAGCTGGCGTTGGGCGGTGGCGCCGAGCATCAAGGCGGCGATAATCCCGACGGCGATGCCCATGTAGAGGGCTGAATTCGTGAAGGCAAGGTTGACCGAGCCGATTTTGCCGAGCGGAAAGTAGTTGACGATCTGGAATTGATGGATCGGATCGGCCATGACCGCAACGGTTCCTTACGCTTCTTCATCGCGACGCCGCCGGCCAATATGCCGTCAGGTCTTGTCTTCATTTACTCTCGGGCGGAACGCCCGCCTCCCTACCCTCCCCCGCATGCGGGGGAGGGTAGGGAGGCGCGACGCCTGCCGTCCGCATCACAGTCATCACGCCGGCCACGAAGCCGAGCAACAGAAATACAATCAAGCCCCACGGCGAGATCCCGAGCACGCGGTCGAACGCCCAGCCGATGCCAGCACCGAGCAGCACCCCGCCCACGAGCTCGCTGGAAAGCCGAAACCCGCGCGCATATCCCGATGCGTCAGCGACCGGTGGACCACGACCTGTTTCGGACGGTTCGTCCGGCCGTTGGTGGCCTAGTCGATCGCCGAGACGCCGGAGCCTCGCGGAAAGAGCAGCCTCGTCGGTGCGGCGCTTTTCCAAATCGTTGCTGTCGCGCGCGTTATCGGCCATCTTGACGCCACCTGCGCGCCGTTGACGATCCGGTTTCCCGCCCCCTCAAGGCCGCGCGGACCATACTTATTGGGTGCGGCCTAGTCAAGAATCTGTCCGGACCGCAATGAGCACCTGAGACGAGGGTTAATCATGCCGTTTTCGTGCTGCCGCCAATCCTTCGGGCGAGCGTTTGCACTGCCGCCGCGCACCGCCGGCAGCGCCGCCGCGCGCTCGCTTGCGCGGCCCGCAATGGAGGACATCATGGGCCCATTCCTTTACGTGATTGCGATCCTGGTCATGATGTCGAGGCCACTGTTGGCGCAAGAAAATTCCGCCGAAATACCCACCCCGGCGCCTCGACCGCAACCTCAAGTGCCCCCTCCCTACCCTCCCCCGCTTGCGGGGGAGGGTAGGGAGGGGGCGGATTTCAGCAACCCCCGGTTTGTGTTTCACCGCAGCGGTGGCGCCTTCCTGCGGCTCGATCTCGTCACCGGTGCGGTCGCCTCGTGCAGCCAGAATGCGGCCGATTGGACTTGCGTCCCCGGCCGCGACGAGCGCGCCGCTCTCGACCGCGAGATTGCGCAGCTGCAACGGGACAACGCCGCATTGAAGAACGCGTTGCTGGAACACGGCGTTCCATTGCCCAATGACATGAAAGCGGATGCCCCCACCTTGCCCTCCGCCACAGGCGGGGGAGGGAGTGGAGGCGCGCCGGTCCCGGCAGAGACCATACCGCGCCCACCGCAAACTGTGCCGCCCGCCGCCTCGGCGCCACCCCCGTCGGCCAAATCGGGTGAACCGGATCGCGCATCGCGCGACGACGCTGAGATCGAGCGCATCATGACCATGATGGAAAAGGTCTGGCGGCGTCTCGTCGAGATGATGATGAACATCCAGCGCGACTTGCAGAAGAAAGGATGAGCCCCAATTCAGGGATCAGTTATCAGAGATCAGGTATCAGGTATGGTGATTACCAATTTCCGAACTCCCTGCCTTGATAGCATTCACGTTTCCAGGTCCCGCTAGCCAGCATGCAGCGATCATTCCTGATCCCTGATTACTGACTACTGATCCCTGGAAGAGGCGCCGCAACAGGAACAACGCCATGAGTAGGCTCTCCGCGATCGCGGCCATTGCTCCCGAATTGATGATCGCCGCGACGCTCGTCGTCGAGACGCGCGGCGAGGGGTTTTTCGAGATTACCAAGGACGTTGCGGATTTCGTCGCCCGTTGCGGCGCCGGCGACGGCATCGTGTTTGTGTTCATCCGCCACACCTCGGCGTCGCTGCTGATACAGGAGAATGCCGATCCGGACGTCCGCACCGATCTCGGCACGGCGCTTGACCGCCTTGCGCCAGCCGACGCCGGCTGGGTTCACGACACTGAAGGAGCCGACGACATGCCGGCTCACGTGAAGACCATGGTGACCGGCGTTTCGCTTCACATTCCGGTTCGAGATGGTGCGCTTGAGCTTGGGAGTTGGCAGGGCGTTTACCTCGCCGAACACCGCGCGCGGCCGCACCGTCGCGAAGTGGTCTTGAACTACATTGGCGGAAAGCGCCGGGGGTGAAGTATCGCGGCCAGCGGCGAAAGGCGCGATTCCCTTGCATTGGCAATCGCGAGATTACAAAATAGTCATAGTCCTGGGACAGCCGACCCCGGGGAGGAGTTTCTGGCGTGGGCGCATCAACGCACTACCGGCTGGTGATCGCCGACGATCATCCATTGTTTCGTGGCGCGTTACGCGAGGCCGTGACGGGGCTGTTCGAACCGGATGTCATCGCCGAAGCAGAATCTTTCGGCGACATTTCCAAGCTTCTCAACCGCCACAACGATGTCGACCTCGTTCTGCTCGACCTCGCGATGCCCGGGGTTCGCGGCTTTTCCGGCCTCATGTACATGCGGGCGCAGTACCCGAGCGTCCCCGTGGTGATCGTGTCGGGTAATGACGATCCCGCCGTGATCCGCCGCTGCATGGATTTCGGCGCATCGGGGTTCATCCCCAAGACCCTTGGCGTCAAGGCGATTCGGCGAGCGATCGAGCAGGTGCTCGACGGTGGTGTCTGGACGCCGCCCGATCTCGATCTCTCCGTCAAATCCGACGATCATAGCGCCGCAATGTTGGCGCGGCTCGCCTCGCTGACGCCCCAGCAGGTGCGCGTGCTCATGATGTTGTCGGAAGGGCTGCTCAACAAGCAGATCGCCTACGAGCTCAGCGTATCGGAGGCGACCGTCAAGGCCCACGTTTCCGCCATCCTCCAGAAGCTTGGCGTCGAAAGCCGCACCCAGGCCGTCATCGCGGCCTCCAAGATCGAAGGCGGCCAATGGCCGCAGGTTACGCCGATCCCCCATTGACCCGCGGCGTTAGCGGCCTCGCCGGCTACTCGGCTGCCGCAAAACGATGCACCGTCCATTGCGACATGAGCGCGCGCAGCGACGCCGGCTTCAACGGCTTGTTGAGCACCTGGATGGCGCAGGCCCGGGCGGTCTCGCGCACCCCGGCTGAGCGATCGGCGGTGATGAGCACCGCCGGAATCTCCGCTCCGAACAGCCGTCGCAACTCCGCGACCGTTTCGATGCCGTTGCCGTGGTCGAGATGGTAGTCGACCAGGAGGCCGCCCGGAGACTTGCCGGCCGCGCGCAGGCCGGCAATCGCTTCCGGCAGATCGGTGGCGAGAATCGTCTCGCATTGCCAATCCCGCAGCAGCGCCGCCATGCCGTCGAGAATCTGGCGATCGTTGTCGACGCAAAGAACGAGCGTATCGGCGATCCGGCCATAGTCGATGCGCGCCTCGGGCGGCCGCATCTCGCCGGGTTCTGTCGGCGCAACCGGAACCTCGATCGAGAAATGGGTGCCGCGATCGACCTGCGAAGCGAACGTGATGGGATGCTCCAGCACGCGGGCGATGCGCTCGACAATCGAGAGGCCGAGCCCGATGCCGCGCGCCACCTTGGCCCCCTGGTCGAGACGATGAAACTCAACGAATACGTCGCGGCGCTTGTCAGGCGGAATGCCGATGCCGGTATCGTAGACATCGATTCGTAGCCGCCCGCCGCGACGCCTGCATCCAACCAGCACGCGGCCCGTCAAGGTATATTTGACCGCGTTGGAAACGAGATTCTGCAGCAGCCGGCGCAGCAGGCGCCGATCGGACCGTATGCTGAGCGAACACGGCACGAAAATAAGATCAAGGCCCTGGCTGCGGGCGAGCGGAGCGAAGTCGGATTGGAGCCGGAGGAGCAGCTCGTTGACCCGGAAGCTGGCGATTTCGGGTTTCATCGCGCCGGCGTCGAGCCGCGAGATTTCGAGCAGGGCCGAAAGAATATCCTCGACGGCCTCAAGCGATGCGTCAACCTTGGCGACGAGCTGCGCTTCGCCGCCACCCTTGCCTGCCACGCTCGCCCCCACCCTACCCTCCCCCGCATGCGGGGGAGGGTAGGGTGGGGGGGTAGGGGCGAAGCGCTCGACGAGGCTCGTGACATAGAGCCTGGCGGCATTCAAAGGCTGAACGATGTCATGGCTCGCGGCGGCGAGGAATCTCGTCTTCGACAGGTTGGCGGCCTCGGCGGCCGACTTTGCTTTGGCGAGTTCAGCATTGAGGTGCTCGAGCTCGATGGTGCGCTCCAGCACCCGCCGCTCGAGGTTCTCGTTGGCGCGGGAAAGCGCCTCGGCGGCCGCTACGCTCGGCGTGATATCGGTGAGCGTGGTCACGACGCCGCTGTCCGGCATGCGGTTGACGCGCACTTCGATGACGAGGCCGCGATCGGGAAAGCGCTCCAGGAACGGCTGCGAATCGGCCGCGTAGCGCGGCAGCCTCTCGCGCACCAGCATTTCGGGATGGCCCGGCCCAAAGGCGCCGCGGTCGGCGTTGAAGCGGAGAATTTCGGCAAGATCGATACCGATGCGCACCATTTCGTTGGGCAGCTGGAGCAACTCGCCGAATTGCCGGTTCCAGCAGATCAGGTGCGTATCCTTGTCGAACACCGCAATGCCCTGGCGCACATGATCGAGCGCGGTCTGCAGGATCTCGCGGTTGTAGTGGATCGCCGCGTTGGCATCGTCGAGCAGCTTCAATGCCGCCTTGGTGGAAACCGTGCGCTGACGCAGGAGCAGCGATAATACGAGGCGGGAAGAGGCCGCACCGATAGCCGAGGCGAGCAGCCGCTCGGCGTAACGCAAGAGCTCGAAATCCGCATGTGCGCCAGGTTCCAGGCGCATGTGCCGCTCGGCCGCGAAGCCGTCGAACGACATACGCGTGCGCTCCTCGCCGAGATACCGGGCGACCGCGACGGTGAGTTCCTGCACCGTCACGGCGGATCGCCAGAGCCTGAAGCTCGGGGCCGGCGTCAACCTGTGCGGCACGAAAATATCCGCCTGGATGCGCTCGATGGCGGCAGGCCGTCGGATCAACGAAATGGCCACATAGGCGAGAAGGTTGAGCGCAAGGCTCCATATCATGCCGTGAACCAGCGGCGGCAGATCGAGCCCGAACAGCGCCTGCGGCCGCAGGGCGTCGATCCCGAATGGCCCCGCGGCCAGAAACGTCGTCCCCCATGCGGAAATGGTGAGGCTCGGCAGGAGCAGAGTATAAGCCCACACCAGGATGCCGATCGTCATGCCGGCAAGGGCGCCGGCGGCGGTGGCGCGCCGCCACATCAAGCCACCGAAAAACGCCGGAGCAAGTTGTGCGATGGCGGCGAATGCCATCAGCCCGATGGCGGCAAGCTGGGCTTCCCCGGCGGAGCGGTAGTAGAGATACGCGAACAACACCACCGCAAAGATCGCGATACGGCGCACCGTCAGGAGATGGGGGCCGACGTGGGTGCCGTGACGCCGAATCAGAGCAAGCGGCACGACAATGTCGTTTGACACCATGATGGCGAGCGCAATGGTTTCGACGATCACCATGGCGGCCGCCGCCGACAGACCGCCGATGAAGGCCACGAGCGCCAGGAATTCTGAGCCGGCCGAGATCGGCAGTGCGAGCACGTACATATCGCTGTCGATCGTGCCGGGCGAGAACGTCAGCATGCCGGCGATCGCGACCGGCACCACGAACAGATTGATGAGAACCAGATAGGCGGGAAACAGCCAGGCGGCGCGGCGGATCTCGGACTCGTTCTTGTTCTCGACCACGGTGACGTGGAATTGGCGGGGCAACAGGATAATCGCGGACAACGACAGCAGCGTTATTGCCGCCATGCTACCGGGGCTCGTCCCGGCCGTCAGCACGGCGGTCGTCTCGGGGCGCTCCAACGCCTTTGCGAACAGCACGACCGGCCCGTCGAACATCACGAATGTCACGAATATGCCGACTGCCAGGAACGCAACGAGCTTGACGATCGATTCGACGGCGATCGCCAACATGAGGCCGTGTTGATGTTCGGTGGCGTCGATATGCCGCGTACCGAACAGAACCGCGAAGGCAGCGAGCGAGACTGCGACTAGCAGCGGGGGGTCGCCCAGCATGGGTTGCACCGGGCCCGCCCAAGTGGCGAGAGGGGCGACGATCGTATCGAGCGAGGACGACACGGCTTTGAGCTGCAGCGCGATGTAGGGGACCATGCCGATGATGGCGATCATCGCCACGGTCGCCGCTACCCCCTGATGCTTACCATAACGCGCCCCGATGAAATCCGCGATCGAGACGATGTTCTGCGTTTTTGACAGGCGGGTGATGTGCGCGATCAGCGGCGAGGCGAGACCGATCATCGCGACCGGACCGATATAGATCGCCAGAAAATCAAATCCCGACCGCGTGGCCAAACCGACCGAACCGAAGAATGTCCAGGACGTGCAATAGATGGCGAGCGACAGCGGGTAGATCAGCGGCCGCGGGCGATCGGTGCCGCCGCGCCTGCTCAACCGGTCGCCATAGCTCGCGATAACGAACAAAAGTCCGATATAGACGAGCGCGACCCCAATGACGAACCAGCCCTGCAGCATGCGGTTCTTGGTTAGCTCCGGCCAATTGTTGTGCTCCGGATGGCCGCCATGGCGGCGCGGAGCCGGTATCCGCCCGAAACGTCAACACAACTTGGCTTTGGTGTCCATGATGACTGCCCGCGAGCGCAGACGGCGCAACCCCGAAGGGTGTCATTCCGGGGCGCCGCGGCGAAGCGGCGGCGAACCCGGAATCCATACTCCCGGACCTTTGGTTATGGATTCCGGGCTCTCGGCCTACGGCCGAGCCCCGGAACGACTGGTAAGGTTTTGCCGCAACACTCCCGCGTCGGTCTGAGGCGGCGCCTCGTTAATCGGCTGACGGGCCGGAGTACGGGAATGCCACTGCCTGACGGATGTCGGCCGGCGTGGCGCCGGCAGCCCGCAGCTCGCGCAGGCCGGTGGCGCGAGTCGCTTTGGACAGCTTGCGCCCCTCGGCGTCGCAGATCAGGCGATGGTGGTGATAGACCGGCTGCGGCAGCCGAAGCAGCTCCTGCAGCAGACGGTGCAGGCTGGTGGCGTGGAACAAGTCATGCCCGCGCACCACGTGGGTGACGCCTTGATGGGCATCGTCGACCACCACCGACAGATGATAGCTGGTCGGCACATCCCG
>WNFR01001724.1_pt1 | contig 22835 bp, 26 predicted proteins | sample 5400221 | NCBI WGS metagenome assembly WNFR01 (sample SAMN13153357, study PRJNA577476) | soil metagenome | isolation source: 40 cm soil under Madrone tree | place: USA:California | collected 2016-06-14 | reverse complement strand
GGCGTTTTCTCCGACAAGAAACGCCTCTGCTTCTCCGTCTGTCGCTTCCTCGAGAAGACGGTCACGGACATCTACCTGAAACGGTTCGACCAAACGTCCGCACCAGCCCTGATCTTCCGTGGGATCGACCACTTGCTCAGTCTGCGCTTGATGGGCGAAAGGATTTTCGCGATGACGGACCGGGAAGCGCCGAATCGCCGAATCGTTGAAATCCAGCTTCGTGAGAACGGAGGCCACGAGTGGATTGACATCGTTCCCGAGAGCGACACCCCTATCAACAATTGGCGCGTTATCGACGACCGCATATTTGTCTCTTACACGAAAGAGATGACCCATCGTGTCTTCATCTTTGACTTGTACGGACAACAGCTAGGCGAGATGCCGATTCGAAGCGACGAAACCCTTCGCATCATCGGCGGTTCGTCAGAGAGCGACGAGTTGCTATTCGAAACGGAATCGTTCGCCGAGCCCATCGGTATCTTCCGCTACTCCGCAAAAAGCAACCGGCGCGAGCTCTGGGCCAAGATAAACATTCCATTTGACCCCGCAGACTACAGCCATTCGCAAATCTGGTACATGTCCAAGGACGGCACAAGAATCCCGATGTTCCTCGTGGGCCGCCGAGATGTCCTGAAGAGAAGCGGCAATCCGACCATCATGACCTCTTACGGCGGTTACGGCGTCTCCATGACGCCGCAGTTCAGCATCTTCGTCGCATTCCTCATGGAACGTGGCTGTCTTTTCGCGTTACCGAATATTCGAGGAGGTTCGGAATTCGGTGTCGAGTGGCACAACGCCGCCAAGCGGCGTAACCGTCAGACGGCTTACGACGACTTCCTTTGCGCGGCAGAATGGCTCATCAAAACAGGGCGCACCTCTCCGGGGAAGCTCGCCATCTTCGGCGGCTCCAATTCGGGCCTGCTAGTAGGTGCGGCTCTTACGCAGCGGCCAGATTTGTTCCGCGCGGTCGTGTGCATGGTTCCAATACTAGATATGCTCCGCTACCATCTCTTCGACAACGCCCACGTCTGGAAAGATGAGTTTGGCACCGCTGACGACCCGGACGATTTCCCTGTTCTAGCAAAGTACTCCCCGTATCATCAGGTCCGGCAGGGCGTGGCCTATCCCGCAACGATGATCGTCTCCGGCGATGCCGACGGCAACTGCAATCCGTTGCACGCCCGCAAGATGACCGCCCGGCTGCAGGCCGCGAATGCCTCCGAACACCCGATCTTTCTTGACTACAGCAGGTTTCGCGGGCATTCGCCCGTGCTTCCGCTCGGCGAGCGGATCGAAGCCTTGACGGATCGTATGGCGTTTCTCTGTGACCAGTTACAGTTGCCCGTGTGAAATTGGAGGTTTTTTCTTATGTCGTTTCTCGTCCTCAAGGCATACCTGAAGCTGATTCATTTCGACCTCTACCTGGCCCGGGGCAACTTCGCGGCCCTCTATGAAAAGGTGCGCAATTATCCGATCAGAACGCCGACAACCGCTCCCGATGCAGTCGAACAAATCTGCCAAGCCGTGGACATGGCCTGCATCTGGTATTGGAAAGAGGCGCTGTGCCTGCAGCGGTCCGCGGCAACTGCATGCATTCTGAAGATGTACGGCGTGCCCGCACAGATGGTCATCGGGGCGCAACACATGCCGTTCAAAGCCCATGCCTGGGTGGAAGTGGACGGCCGCGTCGTCAACGACAAACCGTACACCCCGGAGATGTATGCCGTTCTCGATCGGTGCTGAACGTGTTCGCTAAGAGAGGGGATCAACTGTGAGCGTCCAGTTTGGAAGATGGAATTTCGATGGCAAGCCGGTAGACCGCAGCTATCTCGAAAAAGCGAACGCGATCATAAGTCCGTACGGACCAGATGGTGGCGGTAGTTCCTACTCCAAGGGCAACATCAGCATCCTCTATCACGCTTTCCACACGACGAAGGAGTCGCGCCGCGAAGCGCAACCTCATGTCCTGGCGTCGCGCGCCGTCATTACCTGGGACGGCCGCTTGGACAACCGCGCGGAACTTATCCGCAGGCTGACGAATGTCCTGACCGTTCACTCCACGGACGTGGCGATCGTCGCAGCGGCTTACGAGCAGTGGGGGACGGATTGCTTTGCCATGCTCGTAGGCGACTGGGCTCTCTCGATCTGGAATCCAACTCACCGCTCGCTGATCCTGGCTAAGGACCCGATCGGCACCCGCCATCTTTACTACTCGCTCGACAAAGACCAGGTCACCTGGAGCACCATTCTCGATCCACTCGTCCTGTTTGCCGGAAAGACTTTCGCGCTCTGCGAAGAGTACATCGCGGGCTGGTTCACATTCTTCCCAGCCGCTCATCTGACACCCTACGTTGGAATTCATTCCGTTCCGCCATCCTCGTCAGTGCTGTTCCGGCCTGGAAAGCATACTGTTCGCAAGTACTGGAATTTCAATCCAGACAAGCAAATCCGTTACCGCACCGACGTCGAATACGAAGAGCATTTCCGCGCTGTCTTCGCGGAAGCCGTCCGGTGCAGGCTCCGCTCGGACAGCCCCATCCTCGCCGAGCTCAGCGGCGGCATGGACTCCTCGTCCATCGTGTGCATGGCGGATACCATCCTCGCCCGCGGCGCCGCCGAAACCCCACGGCTCGATACCGTTTCCTACTACGACGACTCCGAACCCAACTGGAACTAGCGCCCCTATTTCACCAAGGTCGAAGAAAAGCGCGGCCGCACCGGCTGCCACATTGATGTCGGTTCGAAGAGTCGAGCCAAGATCGAGTCGGACAATGGCCGCTTCGCGGTCACGCCAGGTTCAGGCGGGCCTTCCAATCAGCAGTTCGTTACTTGCTTGGTTTCACGAGGAAATCGCGTCGTGCTATCCGGCATCGGCGGTGACGAGGTCACCGGCGGTGTCCCAACGCCCGCATCGGAACTTGAAGATCTTCTAGCAAGAGGCCAGTTCAGGAGGCTCGCGCACCAACTGAAAGTTTGGGCGCTGAACAAGAGAAAGCCCTGGTTTCATCTGTTCTTTGAATCTGCCCGGGGATTTTTCCCACACGTTCTCATTGGTGTTCCGAAGCACAAGCGGCCAGCCCCTTGGCTCAATCCAGGCTTCGTCAACCGCAATCGCGCCGCCTTGCAGGGCTATGAAAGAAGGTTGAAGCTGTTCGGCCCGCTGCCCACGTTTCAAGAGAACGTTTCTACATTGGAAGTCCTGCAAAGGCAACTGTCGTGTGATGCCTTGTCATCAGACCTGCCGCGCGAAAAGCGCTATCCCTATCTTGACCGCGGCCTCCTCGAATTCATGTATGCCGTACCACGCGAACAACTCGTCCGCCCCGGTCAGCGTCGCTCCCTGATGCGGCGTGCCCTCGTTGGTATCGTCCCAGACGAACTCCTGAATCGGAAACGCAAGGCATTTGTTGCGCGAGCCCCGCTGGCAGCCATCTCAGCGGAATGGAGCTATTTCACGGACATGACCCAGCGCATGATCTGTAGTTTACTCGGCATTGTTGAGGCGAAAACGTTCTTGGAAGCCTTGCAGAAGGCGCGACACGGCCAGGAGGTCCCAATGGTGCCGTTGTTGCGCACGGTAGGACTCGAACTCTGGTTGCGGAATCTCGAACATCACAAGTTGTCGAGCAATCCAGCGGCCGTAAGGGGCACATTTTTCTTAAGGAATAAAGAGGAAGCAGTTCACTAGTACAAGTGGAAAGCCAGCTAAGCGAAAACAGCTGAAAAGACGACTGCGAAGGGAGCTAGACAGCGTCGCAATGAGCAACTTGAGGGCATGGAGGTGAATAGTGGTACCCAAGTCGAAGAGGAGAATGTGCATTATGAATTACATCAAACCAAAACTCGTAATCTTGGCCAACCCGATCAAGACAATTCAAGGCTTCTACAAGGAGCGACCGTATTGGTATTTCGATGTTGCCATACCGGACTACGTGATCTTCACCCCCGCTGCGTATGAAGCCGACGAGTAGTTACACCGATTTCCATGTCGAAGCTTCCTGAGCAGCAGCGGAGGTAATAAAAGGAATTCAGTCCCACGGGGCTGAATGTTCGTCAATTCGGAAACCAAAAGGAGAATAATCATGACGTACAACAAACCAGAAATCGTAACTTTGTCCAGCCCGATCAAGGCAGTACAGAATCACCAGAAGATCGACCCAAGCACGGTGTTCGATACGTCGGCACAAGACTACGTTCAGTTGAACTCCGCATACAACGCAGACGAGTAGTTAAACGAAGGGGCGCTCGAATGTACCGAGCGTCCCTTCACACTATCCCCGTTCCAAAGATAGGTCAACGTCGCTAGTACGGGGGATCTACAACTCCCAGGAAGGAATCAAGGATTCTGGCTCTGAGTCACGTATGGCTTCCGCAGTTGCCTTCACCTCTCGTACTGTTTGGCCCTGGCAAAGTCGGGGAGCCCATGTTCCAGGTCACGGAAGAGCGGCTGTCAAAAATCAGTGATCATTTGCAATCTGTCTCGGGGACGGCAAACCACGGAGCATTGCAAGAAGGAATTCAGTCCGGCTGAATGTTCGTCGATTCGGAAACCAAGAGGGGAATAAATCATGACGTACAACAAACCAGAAATCGTAACTTTGTCCAGCCCGATCAAGGCAGTACAGGGTCACGATAAGGTCGTCCCAACCACGGTCCTCGAAACGCCGCTGGGTGACTACTTCCGTTATACCCCCGCTGCGTATGAAGCCGACGAGTAGTTACACCGATTTCCATGTCGAAGCTTCCTGAGCAGCAGCGGAGGTAATAAAAGGAATTCAGTCCCACGGGGCTGAATGTTCGTCAATTCGGAAACCAAAAGGAGAATCATGACGTACAACAAACCAGAAATCGTAACTTTGTCCAGCCCGATCAAGGCAGTACAGAATCACCAGAAGATCGACCCAAGCACGGTGTTCGATACGATGGCACAAGACTACGTTCAGTTGAACTCCGCATACAACGCAGACGAGTAGTTAAACGAAGGGGCGCTCGAATGTACCGAGCGTCCCTTCACACTATCCTCGTTCCAAAGATAGGTCAACGTCGATATTACTGTGGCGTGGAAAGCCCACGGTAGAAATCATGGATTCCGGTTCTGAGTTAAGTATTGCTTCCGCAGTTCCCTCCACCGATCATACTGCTTTGCCTTGGTGGAGTCGGGGTCTTCTTCACCCGTCAGCCAGAATCGAAACCAATCCACATTGCCCTGTTGAGCTGCTAGTCTTTCAAGAGGCCTCTGAAGGACATGCTGACCCTCAGGAAAGTAAATAAGGGTTACTGCCTTATTCTGTTGCAATAAAGATGCGTAGATTTCCCACTCGCTAAGGATAGCGGCCGCTTTGCTCGCCGCAATTAAGCGAATCGGTGTCCGAATTCGGTTGAGGTTGAAGCCGGGTGCACGGTCTGACCATTTTTTCAAACCGTCTCCGAAGGGAGCAGTGCCGTAAATTTGTGGCCCCTCATTGGGGAATCGTCCAACGTCAAACAACATGTACTGCATATAACTCTCATCGACACCGTCGGCTATAACCGCTGCAGCAAAGCGTGTCGGATCTCTGATGAGTGCGCTTTCAACGTAATAGCAGGTACGGCTGAAGCCAATGATTCCGACTTTGCTTGGATCAACTAATCCGTCAGCCGCTAACCGCTCGATCGCGGATTCGTATCCGAGAATATTGTCCGGGGCCTCATCAGGGGTAACCAGATGGTCCAGCCTATCCTCCATTTGAAGCACCACGATGCCAACGGCGGCCAATGGTCTGGCCGCGAACCCAGTAACGGCCAGACCGTCCGCGATGAAATCGAACTCATAGAACCCGTGCGTCTGGATGACCATTGGGTAGCGCTTGCCGGGGACATAGTTAGGAGGTTTGACCAAGCCACCTGTCCATTCGTGCCCGGTCGCGTCCTTCCAATGAAACACCGACTCTTCGCCGAGACTGAGCTCTGCCAATCTTGGATTAGGATCCCAGATTTGCTGGCTCTTTCCAGTTTGGAGGTCTGTAGCCCACAGCGCAGGTGGAGTGTTCAAATCCTCTTTGACTTGAAGTGACAAAGTATCGCGAGAGATCCCGGCAGAAGCCCCGGCTCTCGACGAGACCTGCTCTCCGGGTTTCGTCGGCAAACCGCTGGGTTGCCAACTTCCGCTCTGATAGTGGTACCGCCTCTCCGTCTTATCCCAAAAGGAAAGTACGACATCGCCGCTGGTCTCCCCGAAGGACGCGCCGACCAGCTTCGATCCTCCGGCGGTGAAATTTGAAAACGCCACACATTTGCTGTCGTCGGATCGTGGATCAACAACCGCGGCGGCGCACGGTCGGAGCCGTCTCGATCTCTCAGGTTCACTCACGCCATCAAGAGGGAGAAATGTGTTGGTTAGGAGAACCTTTTTCCCGTCCGGGGACCAGGTCACCTGAATCGTATCTCCATAGCCGAAAGTCCACCCGAGCGGGGCCCTTATTAGCGGCTTCATGCTTCCATCTCTTAGATCCACAGCCACGTATTGGTAAGGCCTCAGAAGATTGGATTCCGTGGTTACATTGCGGTCGTCCTGGCGAATTCTCAGCCGGGGCTCAGTTGGTTCATAGTCAAACCAAGATAACGGCGTAGTGCCGCTCGGTTGCCAGGTGACGGCAGAACGACCGTTTGGAGAAAGCGATAAGATCTGCAGACCCCGGTTCATTAGACGAATCGGTCTCCCCGTATTTCGATCCGCTATGCGGGCATTCCGCCCGTTTTGTACGATCCACAGTGCGTCGTACTTAGAGTGCGCACTCTGCGTTTCCGGGAAGAGGATGGATTGCAGCGGCACGCCGGTTACGTCACGGGCATCTGCATTTATGGGTTCTCCCGCCTCTCGATTCTCCTCGGGAAGCCTCGTTCGATACACGATCGCGTCGTTGGCAACGTCGAATCCAGTAACGTCGACATCTTCTGTTGTAAGTGCGCGGACGGAACCCGATATCAAGTCAACTCGATACAATTGGCTCTTCGCGTGAGAGTTTTGACTGAGGTACACAAGAGCCGTTGAACTTGGCATCCATCGAACACTATTGATCAATGCATAGGATCTTCTAGAAAAAACTTGGGGAATGGCTCTAACCTTCGCAACCATCTTCGGAAGAGGGCTTCGGGCAGTATTGTTATTGTCATGCAAAAACGCTTTCAGATGCTCTGAACGGAAGACCCATAGTGTAGATTCAATTGTGTCGGATTGTATGATCCCGCGAGAAGTGACCACGGCAAAGTAGTTCCCGTTCGGCGACGGGATTGCCGCTTCAGTGTTGCTCCCTCCGAACTCTGTCAGCTCGATGGAATCTCTCACTGTGAAATGGCGTGGAGCTACGCGACTAGGAGATTGCTTCGTCTCGGACTGAGCTTCAACGCGCCTAGGGCACAACAGAATCAGCAAAGCCAAAATAATTGCAGCGAATCGTTCCGATAGCACGTCGCCTCGCTTTCTATCTAACACACTTCGTACCTCCGGACGAGTTATAAGGAAATGGGGCACAGATTGCTGTGCAACCGCGCGCACCAATCACTTTGCGCAAGGCTGGTGCAAGATGCTGCTCAGAAGATGAGTTTGAGCGCAAACTGCATGGACCGCGGACCGCCCATTTGGTAGAGAGGGCTCAGCGTCCCAAGACTTGTGTTGAGCGCCTGCATAGCTTGACCGAACGTTGGATCATCCAGAAACGGATCTATGTAGCCAAAATTTGGGTGATTGAAAACATTGAAAGCCTCGGCACGAAACTGGAGTTTGAGGCGTTCGTAGATGGGAAACTCACGCCGAATGGCGATGTCCATCTGCCACGCGCCAAAGCCTCGGACAAAGTTCCGGGGTGCATTCCCGACCTGATTCGCTGCTGCTGGGAAGGAGAACGCCGCAGGATTGATTCTGCGCCCCCCCGGGTAAGCCGATCCCGACTGGTAGAGGGGCACTCCCGGCACGAGATCTAATCCACCAAAGAACACCTGGCCTGTAACAGGATCAGTCAGCTGGTTCCCGTTCAAAGTAACAGGAAACCCTGTACGTGCAGAAAAGCGATCATCCAAGCCCCAGTGATGGAAGAAAGCGCGGGGAACTCGTCCGTGAAAGACTTTCGCGAAATCATATGAGAAAGCAGCGGAGAAGTTGTGCCGCACGTCGAAATCTGAATTCCCGCGGATGTATGGCAGTGAGGCGTTCTGTGATCCATAGTCGATGGAGTGGCTGAAGGTGTATGAGGCAAGAGCTGCGAGGCCGCGGCTAAAGTTGCGTCGGAGCTGCACCTGAAGGGCATCATAATCCGATGTAAGTCCATTTGGGAAAAAGTCGACCTGCCTGGGGAAAGCCGGGTTCACAGCGGTAACATCAACCATTTTGGTCTGCAGCAGTCGTGCGGCGTGCGAACCGACATAAGTTACCGACAGGGCCTGAGAATCTCCAAACGCCTGTTCTACGGCCACATTCCAGTGGAGGGTGTAAGGCAATTGATAGTGAGTGGGGAACGCGAACCCTGTAGCGCTATACGGAGGAGTCGGCGCCGTAGAGGCCGGCGGTGGTAATTGAGCCGGTGGTATTGGGAAGCTCCTCGGAGGGCCGATTGGACTGACATTTGCAAAACCCGGTCCTGCGAATGCATCCGATGCAAGCTGCTGACCCGTGTCATAAAACAAGCCAAAACCACCGCGCAGCACTGTCTGATACTTTGGCGTATTTCGAAGGAGGTAAGCAGCCCCCACTCTCGGAGCGATGTTGTGCCATCCCGTTTCCCAAAGCGGTGTGCCTTGCGGAGCCAAAGCAAGGGTGGCAAGGCTGCTGCCAACCACTGTGAAGGGAAGAATCCCACTCGTGACACCAGGTGCAGGGTTTACCTCCCACCGCAAGCCCATCGACAAACTGAGTCTTGCGCTCATTTTCCACTCATCCTGCACAAATGCCGAGAAGTTCGTATAAAGTGGCGACACATCTGAGAAGTTAAACCCGATGGCGTTAGCAGGGTTATTATTATTCACTTGAGTCTGATTCCTGTAGCTGTAAGTTACACGGAGCCCTGCCTTTTGGATTGGCGCAATCCTCCGATAGTCAACGCCAGCTTTTAACTGATGCCGTCCAACCGAGCGAATTACAGAATCCGTAAGGTTCCATTGCCTCTGAAGACCGGTTACGTGTTTCTGTATAAGCCCCGAGGCAAATGCGCCGAAAGGGAGACCTACCTCAACATCGTATTCAGATGAGTTGATTTGCTGAAGCTGGGCAAGATTCACTGGTTGGGCTCCTCCGAAATTGTCCATGGCATCGGCCAACTCCGAAAGATTGGAGCCGTAGTTGAGTCGGAATTCATTACCAAAATGCGCGGAAAAAGCACTGGTTGCCCCAAATGTATAGGATCTGAGAGTGAACTTAAACCCCTCTGTGATTGAGGGGGTCCCGCCGCCGCCCGTAAGCCTGGTGTTCCCAGTTGACGGAGCGTCGCTGAAACGAAAGAAAACTCTTAATCTTTCTCCGATACTGTGATCCAACCTAATACTGTAAGCATCGATGGAACTTGGGTTCGACCAACTACCGATGAATTGTGCCTTGCCCGTGGGTTTCTGGCCTGAGGGTGGACACGTGGGATCAGTTGCCGGATTACATGTTGCGAGAGCTTCCGGACCATTCGGTATAGGGAACGCGTTCAGCACTGCTTGAAAAGAAGCTGGCGCGGTTTGGCGCAGCGCGGCGTCGGGCACGTACGTTATGTTCGCAGCTTGGGGTTGCAGCAGACGCAGCCCTTCATAAGAGAAGAAGAAGAATGTCTTGTTCTTTCCATTGTAAATATGCGGAATCTCAATTGGAGCGCCCACCGTGCCCCCAAAATCGTTCTGCCGAAGGGGTGGTTCGGCTTTCCCAAGGAAATTATTGAACCAGTTGTTTGCGTCGAAATAATCGTTGCGTAGGTAATCGAACGCGGTTCCGTGCCATTCGTTGGTGCCTGAGCGCGTCAGGAACGAGAACTGGCCTCCAGGATTGCGTCCGTATTCCGCGGAATAAGTCGAGCTCTGAACGCGAAATTCCTGTAAGGAATCCACCGACACCAGGGACTGAGTGGTTCCCAAAGCGGTGCCGGCCGGTACGGAACCACTGTTCCCTGGTCCGAACCGGTCGCCGGGAAAGACACCAACATTGGCGCTGACCCCATCTACCGTGTAGTAGTTCGATTCCGTGCGCTGGCCATTGACACTAAACTCTCCAGTTTTTCCCACGGCAGGGGGGCCGGTAGGACCAAATTGCGGACTGTTTGTTACTATCCCAGGAGTAAGCAAGATCAGATCCTGAAGACTGCGTCCATTCAACGGCATGTTCTCGACGTATTTGCTGTCCACCATCGTGCTGACGGACCCATCCGTCGTGTTAATCACTAGCCGGCCCGCCTCGACGGAAATGCTTTCGGACATGGACCCAACTTGAAGAGTAAAATTGCGGCTGACTGAGTCTTGCACGTTCAAAATCAAATCAGTCAGGTCAATTCCTTTGAATCCATCCTTGGCAATATGGACGCGATAGCGGCCCGGTCTCAGGCCCGTAACCAAATAAACGCCGGACTGGTTAGAAGTAGTTGTCGAGGTCAAATTCGTGTCGGCATTAGTAACCCGCACTTCAGCGCCAACTACAATTCCACCGGTCTCGTCTGTTATGACGCCAGACACGGATGCCGAATCGACTTGGGCCGAGGCAGCGGAACTCAGGATCAGGATGATTCCTAGCAAGAAGAGCGACCGATCTCCCTCTCCCAAGAGGTGACGCAACGCTTTCTTGAGCTTCTTTCTAACGTAGATGGGAATCATGCTGACCCTCCTGTACACAGATTGCAGACCAAGAGAGGGAGAAATTTCGCAGAACTGAAGGAAATGCTGTGAAAAAAGTAGATTTTTTCAATTTGGAAATCGAATCGACAAAATGGAGCTAGATCATCGACAAAAGAGGAAAATCGATGCCATAGTTGTGAAGGACGACATCTGTGCAGCGACAAGAACTAAGGGTGGTTGACGGGACCTCCGAGATATGCGCGTAGGATCTGCTTCCCTTGCGGCCGCGGCCCCAACTTGCCAACGGGCTCGACCGTGACGAAGACACGATCTATATCTGCTAGTACGGTCGCATCGCTAACTTGTAGCTTCCACCGCCTTTGCAGCACATCGTCAGTACTTAACGTGCCCAAGTTGCGGACAGTCTCCAGGTTTCCGTCCTTATTCCCCCAGACGTAGTAGGCATACTTGGCGATGTCCGACCGTCCTTTGGAAACATCATAGGCATAAAATACTAGGGACTTCCCTTCTATATAGAACACGCGTCCCACTGCTTTTTGTGTTCTTCCACTGGAATCGGTATCAGACACGTCGACGATACGCAGGTTCCGGGCGCCGACCAATTCGCGCAAATCGCGTTCGGCCTCAATGAGGTCCCGCGTTCTTTCCTGAGTTGCTCTCTGGTCTTCCAGCTTTTCGCTGAGGGAGCGAATCTCGCGATTTTGTGCAGCGATCGCAGTTTGGTCCGTTTGGTGTTCCGCGCCTAGCTGTTCAAGCCTCTGCGATGCTTTGGCTTCGGCGGCACGCGCGATTTCCAATTCTTTCGACAGGGCTGCAAGTTGTTCTTGTTTTTCAGCATCACCATTCTGGAGTCTCGCGCTCTCACTCTGCCTTTCTTGTAAAATGCGCTCGAGACGTGATCGTTCTGCCTCCAGACTGGCCACTCTCCGTCGCAACACTCCTTCATCGCGATTTCGCGTCTCCTGAATGGGAACACCCGGAGTGGGCGGGACAGAGGTGGTCGCAATTTGAGATGTAACAGGAGGTCGGCGTCCATCCAAGGCGGGTCTTGGCCTTAAAGCGAAGCCAAAGACCAGGGCCAAGCAGACAGCTAGCACACATAGCGACGCTCCAATAGACCAGCCTCGAATCGATCCCGCAAGTCTAATCCCGGGCCTTTCGTATTCGATATGCGACGTCGGGTCAGGCAGACGGAGGATTTCCCCGCGCGCTGCGCGCAGGATCGAATCCTTAAGCCGACTGTCTTCTTCGGGCGCGCGACTAGTTGCCAGGCTTGGAACATGCGCCAACTGGATCGCGTGAACGTCTCGAAGCTCCATGAAAAGAGCCCGGCAAGACTCACACTCGTCGAGATGCAGACGCAGCCTACCTGACTCCGAAGATGGAAGGTCGCCGGCAGCTGCGAGAACGCACAGCTCTCTAAGCTGGTCGTGCCTTGAGATGGGCCACCTCTCTCTTTGCATTCCCAACCGCAAGTGCATGTATCCCCTGCCCCATAGGAGAGCGAACTTGATTGGCATTGAAGGCGCGAAGCGCCATGATCCCACGGTAATAGTAGTTTCTCGTCGCAGCCACTGAATAGCCCATCTCGTGAGCAGCTTCCTCTAGTGTCATCCCTTGCAAAGCAATTAAGTCTATGGCCTTTCGCTGCTTGGGGTTTAGTGTGTCAAGAGCTTGGCCGACGAATCTGGTGGCTTCGTGCTCCGTCAGCGATCCGTCAAACAGATAAGCACGCGGAACTGCCAAGGGGCCTGCTTCGTCCAACTCCACAGTACTATAGAATCTTCGACGCTCAAGCTGGTCTCTCCTATTCATGCTCCGAGTGTAAGCATACCGCAGAAGCCACACCTTAAAAGTGCCTTTGGATTGGTCAAATAATTTCACCTTCCGAAAAATTTCCAAGAAGACGGTCTGCACCAAATCCTCTGCCTCCCCCTTGTCGTGAACAATCCGAACGGCAATGGTAAAAACAAGCCGTTGATACCGGTCCACCATAGTGGCCAAAGCTTCGTGGTTTCCAACGATCAACTCCTGGGCGAGCTCGTTGTCACTTGCCGTCGCGGGGTCCCTTCGATAGGTATGTCGGTATCCCTGAACATCCCAGACGTCTTTCATAGAGGATTTGCTCCCGCTAAAAGTTGTGCAGAGCGGTCAAACCCGGGGACTGGGGGAGTGTTTACCAATTCCGACTTCACGCTCCTATAGAACGATCTCGAAACCCTGCGACTGGAAGCGCCAAATTCACCCTGGCTGCTTACGTCGAATACATCGATAATGTGCAGACTACGCGCGCCCAGGATGTTGGTAACCTCGTGGTCGGTAGCGAGTAGCTTTTGCTGGCGCTCCACGGACTTAACACGCACAAGCGATTCTTGGGATAGCTCCTCATTGCGTGCGGCCAGCTTTCCCATTTCGTCTTGTGATTTCCGCAAATCAGCCGTCAGGCTTGAGACCTTTTCCGCAAGCCCCGATTTCTCTGTTTCGAGGCTGGCGTTCGAAGCTTGCAAGACCTCAAGCGAGCTTTGTAATAACCTGATGTGAGCTTGCAATTCTGCGTTTTCGCTACAGGAACTATCGTTGGTCATGTTTACGACCAGAAAGCAAGGCGACTGTAAGTCGCCAGAACCCCAGCCCCGGGACAACTGATGCCGTGGTCGTATTTCTGACCACAGACTGTACACTTGTTCGACCATTCTGCAAGCCCTTTATTTGGTGGCAGTTACTGACCTATAAAATTTTGTTCCCATAATTATTTACTGTGTTATGTAGGCTGAGCGCTTGTGAGACGCATTGACAATTCATCCCTGAGCTATGAGGCCTGTTGACTCTGTTTCTTTAATCTTCCTTTCACAGTGGTCAGAATGCCAACCGTGAAAACCTGCTCCATGATCATCACTCACATGCCGACTTCGGACGTCAAATGGCAGAAAAGTGGAACTTGGCTTGGCGAGCCTGTATCAGGATAAGAACGAAGGCATGCGAGCTGCATTGGCTCCTCCCAATCCGGGTTGCAGAGAAGAACATGAACTGTGCAACTTCCATCTGGCTCTTCAGAGCATTTAATGACGACGGAATCCCAAATCTCTGTGCGGCCATCGCGGACGATTGTTTGTCCGACATTCACGACGAGTGATTCGCTGGCTACTCGGAGTTGGCCATGGCCTCCTGCGTCGCAGTTGACCTGGAACTTAAGCTCATCGTTAGGAGGCACGGTTTCCCTTCCCTGATCGCGGGAGACTTGAGGCGCTCGATTTTCCTCTGCCTGGCATCATCGGTTTGGTGTGCGCGGAACGTGGCGGCGAATCCCGTACTTCAGCAAATTCTGAGTAGAACCAGCGGTCTTGAGCTGTTCGAACGCCCATTCCAGCATCAGCTCTCCGAGATTGCCGAGCTTTCGTTTTTCTCGGGCAGCAAACTCCTCAAGCTCAGCTCGCAAAGCTTGCCGGACCCGCAGGCTGAGTTGTGCTTTCCATTCACCCATTGCCCAGCCATTGACTTACGACGCAAAACACTTAGAAGCAAAGCGTGCTTTGGCTGTAGACGAGGCGTTCGATGAGGCTTTTGAACGCTAATGCTGCCATCGCAGCGGACGTGATTGGTTCCGGGGAGCCCGGGCGTCGAATCACGGTGCAAATCAACGATTCTTCAAATGTCGCGGATCGGCTGCATTTCCGTCCGCGCTATTATGTTCCCAGGCAGTTCGTTGTCTCGTGAGGCGGCTTTGGTCGGAGCGTTCTCGCGTGGCCATCGCCTCGGTGAAGTCTGCATTGACTGCGGCGCGGATTTCTTCGAGCCGAACCTCGTATGCCTTCATTTCCTGTTTTGGACGGATTGAGAAAGTCTCCACACGTTGCAGAACACGAATCAGCCGGTCTACATTGCGGTTCCACAAATAGAGTTCAGCGAAGGCATCCACTTTCACGATTCGAGATTCCTTTCAGCGACGCTCCGGTCGGGATCCAAACCACATTGCTCATCAAGGGCGGCGCGTACGCGTTAGATTGGCTTGACTATTTCCAGCCTTCGAGTGTGTTCTCGTAGGGTTCCCGACGCGCGAACCAAATAGCCAAGTGGTCGGAAGGGTGACCACTCGGTCGGTGATACGACCACGAAGAGATCACCTTCGCGTTTCTGCGTTACGGAGGGGGTTCAGCGACCGGCTCTGGAATGGAACGAGCCGGAAACATGGGCCGCGCGACGAGTTGCGCCCGGAATGAGAAATGGATAACTTCTCTTGCAGCCATGGTTGCACCTCAGACGTGCGACGTTGGTTAGGGGCGCGTTGGTGTTAGTCGCACCGGCGCGTCCCGCTATGTCACTTGTCCTTCTTTACCCTTTTGTTCCTTCGACCTTGGCCTTCACGAAAATGCTCTGCCTTGTACTTCCTGATCTTCTGAATGTCCTGCTCTGTCCACCGCCAGTGTTTACCACCATTCATGCCTATTTGTTCTGACGGGCGAACCTTGCCAGCAGCGATCCACTTATGCAAGGTCATCCAATGAACGCCGACCTTCTTGGCTGCTTCCTTTGTTGAGTAAGTTCTACTTAGACTTAACATCTTTACCCTATGTTTTTGCATTGTCAAGGACAAAATCGCACTTCGCGTGCACACAGCGAAAGCCCGGAATGCGCCGCCAGAAGAGTATCCCAATTTGTACCGGAACTGTACGCCTCGTGTGGGTGCCGGGGTCGCTGAGGCTTTCGGATCCGATTCGGAGCCGGCATTGCCTGAGAGTTCATGTGAGCTAAGAACGTGTGATGAGGCGACGGAAGAACTTACGCAATGGTTTGCTCAGTAGGTCATAACCAACCAAGAGGGTACACAACGCCTTGAATGACATCGGAGGGCCGGAAGGCCTAGCAAAAATACAGAGCAAAACATAAGCGACCACGATAAGAATTACAATCGGACGCACTCCGCGAACGAAGGCAGCCAAGGCGGATGAAAGATCGCCTGAGTTCTCGACAATCAGATCGTAGGGCGTTCGGCCCACGATTGCGGGTGAGGCACCTCTTTTATTTCCTTGAATTGCGCTATCAGGCACGATTGGAGGTTTGCTTCCAGAGGCAAGGTCCGCGACCTCTGCAGTAAATGCATCCGGCTGACCAGCTTCAGGGTGTAATTGATGTTCAAGAGAGTCTGTCTGAGATTCTCCGCGACGTATGGGCGGGTCGTTCCGAGGCTTGTTCATCGAGTTTCTCCCTTGTTCCTGCAGTACTCCGAAACCATGCAACTTCCGTCTGGCTCTTCAGAGCACCTAATGACCACGGAATCCCAAATCTCTGTGGGGCCATCGTGGACAATTGTTTGTCCGACGCTCACGACGAGTAATTCGCTGGCTACCCGGAGTTGCCGATGGTGTCCTGCATCGCAATTGACCTGGAACTTGAGCTGGTCGTTAGGAGGCATGGCATTCCGCCCCAATCGCTGGAGACTTGAGGCTGCGAGACCGGCATCATCGGTTGGTGTGCGCTGTCCGTGGCGGCGAATCCTGTATTTGAGCAAATTCTGGGTAGACCCAGCGGTCATGGGCTGTTCGAAGGCCCATTCCAGAACTAGCTCACCGAGATTGCCGAGCTTTCGTTTCTCGCGAGCGGCAAACTCTCCAAGCTCGGCTCGTAGAGCTTGTCGGACCTTGAAACTGATCTGTACCTTCCATTCACCCATTGACCGTGTTCTTAGCTACACTTCGGAGCATTCATGCGCAAGAAAAGCAATGCCCGTCGATATCGCAGTGATTGGTGCGTCTACCATTCGTTACTTTATATTTGGTTCTGTGTTCTGTTTTTCCCACAGAGTTCACCTTGTTCGTGTCTCCTCGTGATAGCCGTATCTGCAAGACTGGTCTGAATACCGACCACAAAGGATGCGCAATAACGACTACCGCATAGCCGGGGCCGCGACGTGTCTTGGATGTTGAGAGGTCTTTGGTATAACAGTAAGTTATTCATAACAAATAGATTAGATATAAATATTTACTTGCAGATTGGATAGGTGTCTGTCCGAAAGTAAAGATGGCTTGACGCAAGTCCAGATTTATGTTAGTTTAATGGTCTGTTTTACGGCCAATGACTCACTTCGCCAAAAGGCTCAGAGATTCATTTGGGGGGTCATTATGATCCACAGGCGGACCGAGAATCTTGAAGCCGGAACGACTCCCGAAAAGCACGCGGTTGAATCAGTGGTTGTTGTGACCCTTCCCGAGGAGGTTGCCTATCCGATCCGCCGCAAGGATTTTGACACATTGTGCGAGGGTGAAATGATTTCGAATGACCTGCGATGGCGGGACGTTTCCACTGGAGTCTCCGCAGCTGCTTTCTTCGCGATTGTTGGTCTCATTGTGGGAATAGATTGGAACCTTGCCATGGCCTCAAGAAGATGGCTGGTGTTCGCCGCCATGGTATTGACTGTGGCCATTTTTCTCTCGGGAGTTGTGCTTGCCTGGATTCTACATAGAAGGGTAGCACGACACAAAAATGGCTCTGCTTATTCACGTTTGAAAGAAGAAATAGAAGAATGGTTCAGGAAGCAGGGACGGCGATGAAAGAGATCCAGAATGGAGCTTTGGGGACGCCATGAGCCGGGGTCGGTCACTCCAGTTTAGGAATCCTCCGGGCCCTCCCGGGCAGCGCCTCAAGGCACTGCGCGCCGCATTGGGCATCAGCGGTCGAGATGTGCAAACCCATAGCCGCCTAATCGCGCGTTCACAGGGGAACCAGAGATATTGTATCTCCCACAGCTCTCTGGTGGAGATCGAGAACTCCACCAGGGTCCCGAGTATCCACAAACTGTTCACACTAAGTGCACTCTATCGAATTAATTTTGTCGACCTCCTTCTGTTCTTCGGAATCGACTTGGATCAGCTCAATACAGCTCGCCTCGCCGTCAAACTGCCAAGGACTCACCTCGTTCCTTCAGAGATCTATGACACGGAACGCCGTGTGAGTTTTCCAGTGAGGTTCGATCCAGGGGCGAGAATCGAAGAGACGAACCTCCTCTCTCGCATAGTGCAGACTTGGGGCGAAATACCTATCGCATTCGTTCAGAATCTGGGCCTGCGAAAATATCTTTACGGATTCATTGGGCTGGACGACTACACGCTGTATCCGATGATTCGCCCGGGCGCCTTTGTCCAGATAGATGACGAGGAAATCAAGATTGAGCTAGATCAGTGGGAGAATGAGTTTGAGCGGCCGATTTATTTCTTCCAGCTCAGGGACGGCTATACCTACGGCTGGTGTGAATTGGAAGGCAAAGTTTTGAGTATCATTCCTCATTCGCTTTCGGGAAGAAAGACAAGGCAATTCAACTATCCGGACGATGTTGACATCGTTGGCCGAGTCGTTGCCGTGGCGACAGCTCTCCCGCGAAAATTGAGCCGCTAGTCCTTACCTGTCCTGGACAGCCGAGTTCAATAACTCGGGGATTGCTCACAGTTTATCCTCGCATATTTTTCTTTCATGCGGATTGCGCTAACCGTAATCGAAAGGTCGTGACTTGTTCGCAGAGGACGGAATTGGAGCGTGCCTTTGTATTTCGCGAGACTTCGCGACGATGCGCATGCACCTGGTTGGAAGCCGGAGAGGCGTCAGGTCGTCTAAACGCCTCATCATGTAGAGAAAACTATGTAAGATCGGCCCAGGGGTAGTAGCCCTTCTACGTGAAATGTGAGACAATCCTGCCACAAGCCGAGTCAGAGACAAGCATCGTTGCTTGCCACAGGCTGGGAACCTATGTCCCCCAAAGTATTTGGGCCGATTCCGTTGTTCCATCCACGAATACCCGTCAATGTGATTTCGGGTTGGCAGAACCTGGCGCGGACCGACGATCCGCGTAGGCTATTCTCGCCTCCAGAATGTCTTGAGCGCACTCCGGAATCCAAGTGACGAAGCGAAGCAAGATGGCCTCAGTGGCCGGAGAGCAGCTTAAGGCGCTGCGTCGACGCCTCGGCATGACCACGCGTCAGGTTGAGAGGTTGAGTCAACAGGTCGCCGACACGAAGAACAATCCTGAGTTTTACATCTCGCATGCGTGGCTCACGAACATCGAAACAGGCGAGTTCACCCCGAGCATCTTCAAGCTTTACACGCTGAGCGCTATCTACCGCTACAAGTTCGCGGACCTTTTGGGCTTCTTTGGGCTCCGTCTGGACGAGATGACCAAAGATATCCTCTCCATTCGGTTGCCCACGACGCATCTGATTGGAAAGGCAGCCGATTTGGAGGGGGACGGCCTCAACCTCCCGACTCACTTCGAACCAGAGTTCCAACTGGAAAAGACCAGCCTTCTTCCACGGCTGATCGAGAACTGGGGCAAGATCCCTGTTTCCATGGTCTCGCACCTAAATTTTGGAAAGGCCTTGTACGGTTATATCGGCCTGGAAGACCTCACGCTTTACCCGCTGCTCCGTCCGGGATCATTTGTCGAGATTGACTCGCGCCAAAACAAAATCAAGCCGGTTGAGTGGCGAACCGAGTTCGAACGGCCTATCTACTTCGTCGAGCTTCGTGACGCCTATATATGCAGTTGGTGCGAGCTGGATGGCAACCAACTGACCGTGATCCCGCACCCACAGTCAAAGCAGGAAGTTCGCCGCTTTCAGTACCGCACCGAAGCTGAAATTGTAGGCCGTGTGACTGCCGTTGCGATGCGCCTTGTTGGCCTCGAACCAGAGTTGTCCTAGTACGCCACGGCCTCCAACTTTGAAAATTCCGTTGTGCTCCGGTCTGGTTGGTCATAATGCGAACCACTGGAATGCTAGAGACCTAGAGGTCGGTACTGGTCCTCGCTAGCCTGACCCTTCGGGCAGGTTTCTTAGACAATATAAAGTTCTATCATCTCAATTGTCTCGATCTGACATTGACCATCACTACTATAGTGAGGGAAATCTCTCAGATCGAAGGAGGATTTTGTCAATGAAAAGAATACAGGCTGTTTTCATTTCCGTTGGATTCTCAATTCTGCTTACCTTGAGCATTCTGCTTGCAATCAGCGTCAAGAACTGTAACAAGCTGTTCCCGTCGGCGCGGTCCGCACCTAGCAGTCTGAGGGCCGATGGAGATCCTGCTCCACCGTTTCCACCAGCCAAACCGTCGTCTATGATTCGCAATAACGAATCCGTGGTCATTGCGGATGGCGACCCCGCACCCCCATTTCCACATCCTCCGCTCGGCTCGAACTTAAGAGTATCCGAGTTGAGGTATCACGTGGCTGGGGCGGTCTAGCCCAACAGCCTCCACCGGCTTGAGTGGTGACTTACTGGAGCGCGTCTTCCTGCATTTACTCCCTCGAAATGCAGTGCTATGATGCGCTCCAGTAAGATGCACCTAACCGCATCTGCGCACGCCTTGTGGAATCTCTCCGTCATCTTAGAGGGGATACTCTGCGCCTTCATCGTTCACCGCCGTCTGTGGCGGCTGTTGCCGCTGTTCACAACTTATGTGATTCTCAACTTGTTTGTAACGACAGCACTTTGGCTGGTTTATAAACGTTTTGGAGACAATTCCGCTTTCGTTTTTTACTTCTTCTGGTCCAAGCAATCTCTTCTCTTGGTGGCTCGTGCGGGCGTTTGCGCCGAACTGTGTTTGCTGGCATTTAGGTCTCGCCCGGGCCTTTGGTTGCATGTACGAAGGGTTCTGATCGCGATCAGCGGTGCAATTTTACTTTACGCGGCAATTGATGCATACCATCAAGTCTCGGTCGCCGAGAGCTTCGTCCTCGCTCTTCAACGTGGCCTTGAGTTAGCCATTGCGATCCTTTTGACCTCGTTACTTCTTATAGCGAGTCGCTACCGAATTCGAATGGAGCGCGTTCCCTCCCTCATCGCCCTCGGCATGTGCATCCACTCGGCATTCCAGGTCTTGAACAACACACTTTTGAAACATTGGTTAGACCCATATTTTTCCTGGTGGAATAATGTGCAAATGGTTTCTTTTCAAGTCGCACTGTTCATATGGCTTTGCGCATTGCGAAGGCCACTGCCTGAGACGAAACCGGCTCCGGCCTTACTTCCTAAGGATGTTTATCACTCGTATGCGCGGCTGATCGGCCAGCGCCTTAAGGATTTGGACCGCAATATTCAGGAGGTAACGAAGCCGTGACGGAACTCCCAGTCTTCCTGATCATCTTTCTTATCCTGATTGTATTAGCGGTGTGGGTGACCTTGAATCACATGGCTCCACGTCGCTCCACGGAAAAGGACGCATGTCTCCCCATCGACCTCTTGCTCCCAAGTGCCTATCTGGAGAATTCCTCTGAGATTCAGCGGCTCACGGCCGAGTTGGAGCAAGAACGTACCCAAGAGACAGCGTCAGAAGGCCTTCGCAAAGGCTTAACTCCCGCTCGACGCCGAACGTTGAAGAAGCTATTGGTCGGGTTGAAAGAGGACTTTTCGCGTTTGGATCGCTTGATGTGTACGGTAGCGGCCCTAGCACCCGAGGTCGAGGGCCGGCAGGAAATGCAACGACTTTGGCTCTGGATTCGTTTCCGTTTGCACTACGGCCTTGCTCGATTGAGCCTCATGGTCGGGAGATTTTCGCAACCGGAGCTCACCTCGATTTGCGAATTGTTCGACCGTTTGACGCTCAGGACGCAGGTTGCGCTAGAGGCCCTTGAACACAGCTCGCTGAGGCCTCTTCGTTCAAAGCTGGGAACGTAAGACCTGCGCTTCCAATGATGAATGAAATGATAGGACGTGTAGACTGAAGCGCTACCACGGAATCGTCTCTCCCTTTTGTGCGAAGCAATTGAAGTCAGCCGACAAGTCCGGAAAGAAATACTGCTGAAAATATTAGAGTTCCTTCTGCTCTAGATCGCATCTAAGAGCGGGCTCCGCAGAATTTCCATTTTTCGGGTTTGATTGAATGGAGGCGATTCTCAGAGGCTCATCCCAATCGGGATTGCAGATGACAATTTGGACCGCGAGGGAGCCGTCTTCCTTTTCGTCGCACTTAACCTGAAGTGCGACCCACATCTCTTCCTTGCCTCCGCGTCGAATCCGCTGCTCAATCTGGAGTAAGAGTGAGTCAGTGGCAAGCTCATGATGATCCGAATTTCCCGAATGACAACGCACTTTGAACTTCTGGTTGTCCTTACTTTTAGTTGTGATCAATTTTGGCTCACCCGTCCTTGAGGTATTAGGGGCGCTTGAGGCTGATTTGATAGGCCCACTTCCTGTTTTCTTGTGGCCTGCACGTCCATTGGTGATCGCCTCCTGGGCTGAGCCAAGACCGAAAGGGCTCATCCCTTTTGCGTGAAAAGACTTTCCGTGAAGTACAACATTGGGACAATTTTCTTCCGCCGCAGGATTTGAGTTGCACGCGCTTTTCTTGGCTACCACGCGTGAAACACTAGACTTACTATCGGTCAGCCCGGTCAGGGGACAACATCGGGGAAAGCCCACAAATGATTTGCGGTATTTCTTGCACGTGAGGCGCCATCTGTTGACCGTGCGCATATGATAGCAACAGCACGATAGACTTGCGGTCCGAACAAGGCTGTGCCTAGGATGTTCTTGCCCATCAGGTAGTGCCGGTGAGGTACCGCGTTGGCCGAGATCCTCAGAGTAGAGATCCCTTGGTACCAGCTTGACGACGACAGCGATCCTGCTTGGCGTGCGAACTTTTGCTTGTACGCCTACCTACATCCGGATCGCAATTGGCTACTCTACATCGGAAAGGCAGACTATCAATCGCTGCGCCAAAGGCTCCACGGCGAGCACAAGGCCTACCTCTTCGACTATCTATGTCGGAGGTATGACATCGATGGTTTCCGTATTCTTCAGGGAGACCTGGTCTTGGAAGAGGGACGCCGGCGCTCCTGTGAGCTTCTCTCACTCGTGGAAAGTCTGCTCATAATGAGGCTCCAGCCCGCAGGAAACGTTGCCTTTACCCGGTCGCGAGGATATCGCCCCGGACTCCGCGTCCGCTGCTTAGGAGACTGGCCAATCAAGAGGGCAGGGTTCTACGATTGGCATTGAGGTGAGCGCTTTAGGAAACACCCTGAAATCAACAGAAGACGTTGGGCCGCGCTTCAGATTATGTAG
>WNFR01002352.1_pt1 | contig 22840 bp, 17 predicted proteins | sample 5400221 | NCBI WGS metagenome assembly WNFR01 (sample SAMN13153357, study PRJNA577476) | soil metagenome | isolation source: 40 cm soil under Madrone tree | place: USA:California | collected 2016-06-14 | reverse complement strand
TATGTAGCGGAATTGGTTAGGCCTTGCTCCATGTGTTTTCCTCCTGACAGCATAAGAAATGCTGAAATCATAAACATGTCGAGCATCGTACGCTCTGTAAGAAGTATGCTCGCCAGGTGTCAGCAAACTATCGCGAATTTGTCGCAATATCGTAGTGCTTTGCTCCGAGGCCGACACAGTTTTGTTACATTTTTGTGAAGCATAAGATTGGGGAGATGCTACTTCCCATGAGGCTTTGTTTCCGATCGTGCTTGACAGCCCTCACATTATGCTGTATCCTTAGCGCACCAGATTAGAGACCCGTAACGTGCTGATCAGGATCAGTAGACGCTGGCATAGTCGAACAGCGAGCCGGGATAGTGCAAGCCGGCAGACGGATACCGCGTCGAACCCACCTGAGAGCGTCAGTGAATGAGAAGCTGACCGGAAGCCTCACCGTTAGCAAGAGGAGCGGTCGTAGAAGCATGACCGCATAAGTGGAACTGCGCTTCACAGCACAGTTCAATTGAGGTGGTACCACGGGTAACAAACTCGTCCTTAGCATAAGGGCGGGTTTTTTTATGCGCACTTTCGTTTGTCGATTAGTTAACCCTTTGTACAAGTTTTTTATAGGAAAGTATTCAAGGAGGAATTATGGCTGATCAGGAAAAATACGTCGAAGAGATAACCGACCAGGAAGACAATTTTTCGCAATGGTATAACCAGGTAGTACGCAAAGCGGAACTAGCTGACTATGCACCTGTGCGCGGCTGCATGATCATCCGGCCTTACGGCTACGCCATCTGGGAAAATATCCAGCGTCTCATGGATGATCGCTTCAAAGAAACCGGGGTAGTCAATGCCTACTTTCCCTTGCTCATTCCACGCAGTTTTATCGCGAAAGAGGCAGAGCATATCGAAGGATTTGCTCCAGAGCTGGCCTGGGTGACACGCGGGGGCGGCGAGGAGCTTGAAGAACCGCTTGCCGTTCGCCCGACCAGCGAGACCATTATTGGCCATAGCTATGCCAGGTGGGTACAGAGCTATCGCGACCTGCCAATCTTAATCAACCTGTGGAACAACGTAATGCGCTGGGAGAAGCGCACCATCCTTTTCCTACGCACTACTGAATTCCTGTGGCAAGAGGGACATACCGCGCACCGCAACATCGAAGAGGCTGAAGAACGTACGCTTATGATGCTTGAAGTGTACCGCGCATTCGCCGAGGAAGATGCGGCTATGCCTGTCATCATGGGGCGCAAGAGTGAGAATGAGAAATTCGCCGGAGCATTACGCACCTACGCCATCGAGGCATTGATGAAGGATGGCAAAGCGTTGCAAGCTGGTACAAGCCACAACCTTGGTAACAACTTTGCCAAGAGCTTCGATATACAGTACCTGGATGCCGATGGACAGCGCAAGTATTGCGCAACTACGAGCTGGGGTGCCAGCACACGCCTCATTGGCGGTATCATCATGGTCCACGGTGATGACGCAGGTTTAATACTACCTCCTCGCCTTGCGCCTTACCAGGTAGTGGTTGTGCCGATCTGGCGCAAAGATACAGAAAAGACGGCCGTTATTGAAACGGTAGAGCGCGTACAGAAAATGCTTAAGGGCAAAGTGCGCGTCAAGGTTGACTTGAGCGAAAACACGCCGGGCTGGAAATTCAATGAATGGGAACTGAGAGGCGTGCCGGTGCGTATGGAGATTGGCCCTCGTGATGTGCAGAACAACAGTGTGGTGCTGGTACGCCGCGACAATCGCGTCAAAGAGCCAGTACCCCTGGAAGCCTTAGACACTCGCCTGCCTGCCTTGTTAGAGGAAGTGCAGAAGGCGCTCTTCCAGCGAGCAGCAGAGTTCAGGGCCAATAATACCTATTACACTGACAGTTACGAAGAGTTCAAAGAGATCATTGCGGAGAAACGCGGGTTTGTACGCGTGAAGTGGGCAGAAGACAGTGCGGCAGAACTGGCTATCAAGGAGGAGACCAAAGCCACACTACGCGTGATTCCCTTTGATCAGCCGGAGGGAGGTGTCCAGGGAAAATGCTTCTACACGGGTAAGCCGGCCACCTGTGAAGCGATCTTTGCCCGCGCTTATTGAGCTGCACCTGCCTGGCACCCACAAGGGATGCCACTACATCGTACGCTCACTAGCGGCCAAATGTAGTGGCGCCCCTCGCGGGCGTCAGGGGCGGGGTATGGATGCCAGGATAATTCACAAAACCGGGGCAAGCTACCCGCGCCATTGCTTTATCAATTGCTGTGTGAGGTCGAGATACAGGTTCCCGTAAGTCACGCTAGGCTCGATCATCGCTCCCTCAAACCATTCGTTGAAGGTGGTGATGGTAATCCAATCGGGATTGCTGGCGATTGCTCCTGCCCAGCTTTCGTGATAGGTCGCGCCGTTGTTGCGCGGGACGATGTACGTTCCGGTGCGTCCCGGCACTCGCGTATCATTATACCCAGGCAGTACGCCTGCCGCCCAGATTTTCTGTGTATGGTTCGCAAGGTTATAGGCGTCGATTTTGGCCCGGAATCCCTGGTCAACTGCTGTGATATCCCCATTCTGGATGCCCCAGTAGGCGGCGCTGAAGAGATGCAAGCCATCGAAGACACCCAGCAGGCTGACATTGGTCCCTTCAGCCGACCAGATCGTTGAGTCGTTGGGATCTACCTGGCTGCGTATATAAGTCCATGTAGAGAGCGTACGACCATTGCCCAGGGGGTCCCAGAAAAAGATGACGGGTTTGCCGTGCCAGTGAAAGAAGTTCTGATTGTGGCTATACTGCGAAATGACGTAGCGCAGCGCGTTGATCATAGCGTTTGTTCCACTCAACGCAGGAGCATCGCTCTCAAAGTAGATCGTTGAGTCAAATTGATAGCCCGTAGTGGATTGGAGCGTGGCAGCATATGCCAATAGCTTTGCAAAATTCTTATCCGTTACATCGCCCGGCCCCCACCATGAACTGATGAAGCCAGTGATGCCGGAGTTGGCCGCCCATGTCACCTGGCGGGAGATCGTGGCATCGTCGCTCGAGTTGTACTGGATCGTCGGCAGGTCGGACATGGTGCTTAAGCTCCAGCTTGAGGGTGTATACCAGCTATAATAGAACGCCAGCACGGGCCGTGTCTCGTTGCTATTGGACGATGATGGTACCTGCGCTGGATTGTTCGCTGCTTGTGCAGGTGTGGGTTCCAGCGTTGGGCCTGGCGTCGGCGTAGCTTTTTGACCTGCTATCTGAGCACCCTGCTGAGATGTCGCCCTAGGAGAAGGCGTTGCATTGGCAGCAGACTGCCCCGCACCATTCTGGCAGGCTGAGAGAAACAACAGGAGACATACGCAGATCAATGTCAAGAGCGTTTTGTATCGTCTATCAGAAAGATATTTATGCATAGATGTTCTCTAGTGTTCTTTTCTCTAAGGAAGTATACGATAAGGAAGTATACGAAGTTGTAAGTGGATAAGGGAAGGTCTTGCGGTTCCCTGATGCTGGCTCGACTACGCTATGATAGCCCTTGCAAAGCCAGGAAGGAGAAAGTGAGTAACAGTGATCACCTATAGTGATTTTGAAAAAGTTGATATTCGCGCAGGCAGAATAATTCAGGTAGAAGACTTCCCGCAGGCGCGAAAACCCGCGTACAAGTTGCTAATTGATTTTGGCCCTGAAATCGGGATAAAAAGATCGTCTGCGCAGGTAACCAGGCACTACACAAAAGAAGAGCTACTGGGAAAACTGGTAATGGGTGTGGTTAACTTCCCTCCCAAGCAAATCGGGCCTTTCATATCCGAGGTATTAACGCTTGGCGTTGCTGATGAGCATGGCGACGTAATTTTGCTTAGCCCTACGAAAGAAGTTCCTTTAGGTGGGAAGATGTTTTAGGAGCAATTATGCGTATATCACAACAACTTACCAAAACACTCCGCGAGGTTCCGCTGGATCGTGCCCCTGGCGGATGCTATACGGGTCATTCAAGATGAGGTACAGAGAAGAATAACGCCCGCGTAGTTTAGCCGGCCTTGATTATGAGCACAAGCGGCAGGCTGACCTGCGAATCAATCGCTACGTGGTGGCTGCCCGCATGCACATATAAACCGGTGGATGCGCCACCATCCAGGTTAAGCGCAGTATCGATGGACAAATCAGATGCCGCAAGCTGATCGGCCAGTTGGTCGAGTGAAAACACCTGGCCGGGGCTGGCTATGAACAGTAGACGCCCTTGCTTATCCATTGCCACCACGCTGCGGCGTGTCTGCGAGGCGTCGGCGCTAAACTGGGTGCGCTTCCCTCCCAGCATGAGCATCGGCGATGATTGCGTAGCCTGCTTCAATTGCTCGCTATCGGGATTGTATGGTTGTTGATGCAATGAACGCAGACTCACTCTTCCTTGTCCGTCAACTGAGAGCATTCCGCCGAATCCAGCATATGACTCTCCAAATACTTTCCCATTAGAGACGACAAGGGCTGTTGCATTATCCTGTTGATCGAAGTATCCGCCATTGATAATCGCCGTCGCCTGTTCATTCTGCATCCACGCACTCGTCGATAGCGGTTGCTCTGGCTGGTAACCGACACTCAATTTAACCTTGTGCAGATCAAAGCGCACGATAGTCACTGTATCATCATCGCCGCCGGGATTCTTCCAGTCTTCATAACGAATCTCAATCCCAGGCGCAACCCGGTTCCACACGTTCAATTGCGAACCGCTGGGGGTGCCGTTTGATGACGAAATTATGGGCGTACCATTAACCTTGACAGTAGGCACGAGGTCACAGGCTAATAGAGGAATTGCCAGCAGACACAGGAGTAAACATAATCGAATGTACCGGCGGACCAAACCCTTTGGCAAGTTTACCTCTTCCATGGTGTTGCTTCAATGGCAGATGTCGTGCCTTTGAACTGCATTGCCAGTTGCAGCGCAGCATCATGCGCGGCATTTTCTATAGTATCGTCCAGAGGTGCAAGTTCGACTTTCCCATAACGGCGCTGCAGGGCAAGCTGGATCAGATAATCGGTGAACCAGGGATTTTTAGGCAGCACAGGCCCATGCAGGTATGTCCCAAACACATACTTATGCCTGGCTCCCTCGTAACCATCTTTGCCGTTATTGCCCCAACCGGCAATTACGTTGCCTAGTGGTTGTGCCTTTGGACCGAGATAGGTACGACCGCTGTGATTTTCGTAGCCTACCAGCACCTTTTTGCCTGTCTGCTCAAAATCACATTCCAACGCCATGTGGGTCATAAAGCGCGTATTGCTACCTTCGGTATAGAAGTCAAGCAGACCTACCCCCTTGAGTTCCGGTCCCTGAAACGGTTTATAGTAATGGCCGAGGAGTTGGAAACCCGCGCATACACTCAGGAAAACAGTATTTGACTCCGCAGCCTCGATCAGTGAGGACGCCTTGGCCTGGATATCGCGTGAAGCCAACTCCATCTCGCGATCCGCTCCACCATGAAAAAGAATCAGGTCATATTTAGTGAAATCGGGTGTTTGCTTCACATAAATCTGCTCGACCTCAGTGGCAATACCTCGCCACTTACAGCGTCTCTCAATTGAAAAGAGGTTGCCGCGGTCCGCCGCCACACTCATAAGAGTAGGATAGAGGTGACCGATTTTCAATACCATGCCTGTATCTTGTATTTGCTCATTCATTACTAAATCACTCCTGCCAGACGTGTTTAACCCAACCGCGTTTCTGCATAATGCGTCGCAGCTCGTTGGTGGGGGTATAGCTGCTCAATATATAGAGTGTGCCGCCAGGGCCCGCATTTTTAAGGGCGGCATCCAGGGCCGCCTCGCGGTCTTCAATCATACTAATCTTATAGATTGGTACCTCCGCGTATTTCAGGCGCATTGCTAGTTCTTCCGGCTTATTTCCACTGCAAACCACGTCAGCGATATCTTGCGCAACTGCCTCGGCATCAACATCCCAGAGCCAGGAAAAATCTTCGCCATCCACGATGGTGTGACTGGCTGCAAGTAATACATGCATCTTACCGGGATGCTGGGCAATCAGGCGCAGGATGAGGTTAAAGGACGTGGGGTTTTTCACAAAGGATAGGTAAATAGTCTGATCTCCAGCCTGTATTTTCTCCAATCGTCCGAATGCAGGTCGGATGTTGGCCAGTGCTGCTGCCAACTTCTCTTTCTCGAGGCCCGCCGCCAGGGATGCGCCGATGGCCGCTGCAGCATTATATACGTTATGCAGCCCGGGTAGAGCAATCTCCAGTACCATAGTACCCTGAGGTGTGCGCATTTCTACGTGCGTTGGACCCTGCCCGTCGGGGGCCAGCTTGATCGTTGTAGCCGCGATATCTAATGGTGGGAGCGTATAGCCGCAATTAGGGCAGCGATAGATGCCCAGGTGGGACATATAGGCCACCTCGTACAATAAGTCTTCCTGGCAGTGGATGCAGCGAATGACATCCGCCGATTGTTCGGGGACTGGCATACCGACTTCGGTTGATTCCAATCCAAAAAAGAGGCGTTTGGCTTTTGCTTTCTGCCCGAAGTTGGCGACTTGTGGGTCATTGCCGTTCAAGAGGATAGTAGATGTTTCGGGTAAATCTTCAAGCGTCTTGTCAAGAGCTCTGGCGACCGAGTAAAGTTCTCCATAGCGATCCAACTGGTCACGAAAGATGTTAGTAACCACCACGACATCAGGTTGAATCTCCGGCATGACCAGGGGCATCGTTCCCTCATCGATTTCAAACAGTAGCACGTCGCTATTCAAGCGCCCGAAGACATCGGCAAAGTTGACAGCTACCGCTGTGACTCCCTGCAGCATGTTGGAGCCTGCCCGGTTATGCGAGACTCGTTTCCCATCGCTTGCAGCCATAGCAGCGGTCATACGTGCGGTTGTGGTCTTGCCATTGCTTCCAGTTATGACTATCTTCTTAGCTTTACTAGCGCCAACTACCGATTTGAGTATATTGGGGTCAATGCGCCGTGCGATTAAACCTGGTAAACTTGTCCCGCCGCCGACGCCCAGCAGGCGCCCCGATGCGCCCGCCAGTTTTCCTGCCGAGATCGCCAGTGCAAGACGCGCCCTTCCCAGGCCTGAGGGCGTGATAGAGTGGTTGTTACTGTTATGTGTCTCTTCTTTTATCATAAAACCTCGAGCTTATCATGCTTTTGTTGCATGCAGTATAACAAAACAGCCCTGATGAGGGCAAGCCTTCTTCCTGGCATCCCTTGCGGGGGCAGGACTTACCAAACCGCGCCGTAAAGCCCCTGACTTCAGTCACGGGGATATCAGGCGCGTTCCTTTCTTGGAGCTTGGGCACCGGGGCGCCTTGCCCATTGGCAACCGTTAGGTTTAAATGTATAATGCGGACATGCGTAAAATGTTTCAGTACCGGATATATCCCACAAAAAAGCAGGAAACACAGCTCAACGAGACGCTTGAAGAGTGCCGTTGGTTGTATAATCACCTGCTTGCACAACGCACTACCACCTATGAGCAAACTGGTAAGGGCTTGACGCTCTACCAGCAACACGCCACCTATCCCGGACTGAAACAGGAACGGCCTTCTCTCGCAACCGTCCACTCCCAGGTCTTGCAACATGTCGCTGTACGGCTTGATCTGGCTTTTAAGGCGTTCTTCCGCCGTGTCAAAGCTGGTGAAGCCCCAGGCTATCCCCGCTTCAAGGGCAAAGGCCGCTATGATAGCTTCACCTATCCACAATTCGGCTTCAAGATTGACGAGCAAGGTAAGCTCTTTGCTTCTGGCATCGGGCATCTCAAGCTCGTCTTGCATCGCCCTCTGAAGGGCAAGCTCAAGACGCTCACCATCCAGAAGAGCAGCACCGGCAAGTGGTACGCTTCGTTCTCGTGCGAAGTGGAGCCTGAGCGCTTGCCTGAACGCTCCGAACAAGTGGGGATTGACGTGGGACTCAAGACCTTTGCCACCCTCTCCACTGGAGAAGAGATTGTCAACCCCCGCTTTTTCCGCAAGGAAGAAAAGGCCCTGGCAAAAGTACAGCGCAAGCATTCCAAACTTGCTCAGGGTACACCTGAACGGCGTCAGCACCGCAAGGCGGTTGCACGAGTCCATGAGCGCATTGCATTCCGGCGTGACAACTTCACGCACCAGGAAAGCCGCCACATTGTTGATAGCTATGGGATCATCTGCGTGGAAGACTTGCAGGTGAACCGTATGACCCATAATCACTGTCTTGCCAAGAGCATTGCGGATGCCTCGTGGTCGGAATTTTTCAGCAAACTGTCCTGCAAAGCGGAAGAAGCTGGCAGGAAGTATGTCGCTGTGAACCCGGCCTATACGAGTCAGACATGCAGCAGGTGTGGACATCGCCAGAAGATGCCGCTCTCTGAACGGGTATACGATTGTCTGTGCTGTCATGTTCAACTTGATCGAGACCTCAATGCTGCATTAAACATTCGTGGCCTGGGACTACAGGCCCTCGGCTTGTCTGTAGAAGCCCCCGGCTTTAGCCGTGGGGAGTAGTCACTTAATCGCTAACGCTCTCAGCCAACGCCGTTCATCAGAGAAGCGCTCATCAATCGCAGTCGTAATCTCATCTACCCGTAACCCTGCCTGTTCGAGCAATGCCCAGAGTTCAGAGCCGCGGTACCGCGCAAAGAAGCGTATCTTACCGGTCTCATGAACTTCGTAGCGTTCGTCGTCGCCACCATCAGACTCTTTCAACGACATCATGATCGGACCGCCTGGGACGAGCACGCGCACGAGTTCCTTTAGCACCACGAGATTTTCTCGTTTAGGAATATGCAGGAATGAGGCTGAGACCCAAAGACCAGCGCACGAAGCGTCAGAGAGATCGAGATTATGCATGTCCATGCGTCGAAAAGTAATACGTTCTCCACCCGGTTGGCCCTGGTAACGCTTGCGAGCCTCGTCCAGCATGGACTCTGAAAGATCAGCCCCTAGCACGTTAAAACCCATTTGTGCTAACAAGAGTGAGTCACGCCCGGGCCCACAACCCATATCCAATACCGGAAGTGCAGGGTTGGCCTGGTATGCAGGGCGCGAGCGTAACGTACTGGCAAATCGTTGTAGACGTTCCTGCCAGAACGCTGGGAGTCTAACGAGGTTATGGCTATCAGCGTAGATTGGCGCGATCTGCTGATATGTGTCTATAGTTATTGCATTTGCTTCAGTGAAATCTTGTATCATAGTTCTGCTCATACAGTCTGGCACTTATCTGCTGTCACCTTACATTGTATGGTGCCATGCTCAAACTGCTGGCTGATCACCGGTCCGGCGGCTACTGCCTGCATTTTCGTAGGGTAGCCGAAGGTCTTTAAGCCACCATTTTTATCGAAATATGCCATAATCGGCCCTGAGATACTAAACCCTGTATAAATGTAATAACGTCCATTGCCAGCTGTCGGGATGGTTATATCCTGCCTATCACTCCTAAAGTAGTGCCAGGAGTAATCATAGATGATGGGGTGCTGGTTTGCATCCACGTCACGAGGAGATATCCAGGTGAAGGAGTCAAAGCCCCAGTTCATGAGGTCACGCATATCAGTCCACCAGTTTTTTGTATGCATGACCACGCCAATCAGGTGACGATGGTTACGTATACAGGAAATGACCTGGATGAAATCCGACTGACCATCAAACCCTGTCTTGCCACCATCAACACCCGGATACCACCATAAAAATTGGTTTCCATTGGTTAAGAAACGCTCAGGGTGTTTCCCTCCTTGAGGGATATGGTAGGTTATTTCGCTACTAATTTTGTGCAGCACCGGCAGGCTCAAAGCGTATCTTCCTAATAATGCAAGATCATGCGCGCTGGAATATTGTCCTGGTTCTAATAAGCCGTGTGGATTCATAAAATGCGTGTCGTACAAGCCTAGCTGGTGGGCTTTCCGGTTCATCTCCGCGACGAAGTTTTGCAGGTTTCCTCCCAGTGCATCGGCGATGGCAATCGCAGCATCATTACCAGAAGGGAACAACAAGCCATAGAGCAAATCACGAAGTGTGTACACCTCTCCTGGTTTGATACCAAACCTTGCGCTATCAGCGCTCAACTGGCTAATATCGCGGCCAATAGCACTGGTAATGGTTATGCGCTGGTCAAGATTGCCTTGTGCAACCGCCAGGGACGCGGTCATTAATTTCGTTGTGCTCAGCATCGGCAAGTGCATAAAAGGGTTATAGGCGTAAAGAGTTACACCCGTATCAGCATCGAGCAGGTATGCAGAGGTTGCAAATACTGGCGGAGGAGGATGATCCGTATCCTGTGGCACGATAACAAGTTCGTGTTGGTTCGCAGGAGCTCGTCTTATAGCTGGCTGTGAGTGATTCGAAGTTGTGCTGCCCAAATGGGCCGTGATCGTTATGTGATTGTGGCCGAAATATGTAATGATGGGAACAATAATTACGATGATGAGAGTAATTACAACGATGATTATTACAGCCGGTTTATGGCTCGACTGTCGCAAGCGCGTATTCTTGTATTCTTCAGTTTTGTCATCCAATGCTGAATTGTATGGGCGTTGAGTATGCTGCTGATCATGGTTCAATGATGCTCGCCTGATCTTAGGAACCTCGGGATGTTCATCGGTACGGTAGCGCACCGGTGGCCGTTGAGGTGCAGGGGCACGTCTGCGCTGTCGCACAGGATAGGTAAACTCTGAATATTCGCGTGATTCGTCGTCTTCTGGCGGCTTTTTATACATTACGCCTGTTTACTCCGTCCATGTATATTGGTTGCCTGACATCCCCTCATAATTCCTTTTCGTCCCGACCCCCCACCCCAAAGAAAGAAAGAACTTGGGGACACCCCAAACCCCGGCAGGGGACTTCGTCCCTGCACCCCAAAATTCCCTAGGCTGAGACAACGATGAGCCATTACCCAAACCCCGGCAGGGAACGAAGTCCCCTGCACCTCTATTTTATGAGTGGACCTCAGGGTTGCATCTTGTCTTTTCTGATGCTAGTGTAACATAGAGAAAATGCCCTGTCGAGACATGTCAGAACGTTTGACCATAGAGAACGTCCCGCCGTGGCGCTTTTGCACTTGACGGTACGTTCTTCTCGTGCTACTCTGCAACCATTAATTGAATAACCCCAACTTTGAACAGAACGAGGAGCCTGTAACATGCATCTAAGAACGGCAGTTATTCAAGTGAACTCACGTGATAATCCTGCTGAGAATTTGTCCACTGTAGAGCGATTCCTGGATCAAGCTGCTGATATGGGTGCACAATTCGCCGGTCTCCCCGAATTCTGGACCTATCTTGGACCCTATGCCGGCTTTGATGAAGCAGCGCAAACGATCCCCGGACCCGTGATTGAACTCTTGCAAGAGAAAGCCCGCAGGCATAAGTTAATTGTGCATGGCGGCAGTATCGTAGAACGCCATCCTCAACTGGCGGGAAAGTTTTACAATACCTCTGTGCTCATCAATCGAGATGGTGAAATTGTAGCGCGTTACCGCAAAATTCACCTGTTTGATGTAAACCTGGCAAATGGCGAGAAGCATTACGAATCAGAGCGAATCGCGCCGGGCGATGCTATTGTGACTGCCGAGATTGATGGGATCACCTTTGGCCTCACAATATGCTACGATCTTCGTTTCCCCGAACTCTATCGCCTGCTCGCCTTGCGGGGCGCGCAGATCATCATGGTGCCCGCGGGATTTACACTACATACCGGGCGAGATCACTGGGAAGTCCTATTGCGAGCGCGGGCAATTGAGAACCTTTGCTATGTAGTTGCACCCGCGCAGGTGGGAACGTATCCGCCAAACCGGCAGTGTTTCGGACGCTCAATGATCGTGAACCCCTGGGGGCTGGTACTTGCGCAGGCACAAGATACCCCCACGGTCGTTATGGCCGATATCGATCTCGCACAAATTGAGCAAGCCCGTGCGCAGATTCCAAGCCTGGAGAATCGTAGACCTGCAGTCTACAAGTGGTAGATATATTTGTAAGTAAGGACGACCTTCAGGTCACCCGCTTAAGAGAAAGGATGAACACAACTCATGGACATCAGTAGAATCAAGCAGCTCGTAGACGACGGAAAGATCGAGTACGTCAAGATTGGTGCTCCCGATATCGAGGGGGTCTACCGTGGCAAGCGCGTGGATGCGAGGTACTTCTTGAACTCGCTGGAAGATGGGTTTGGGCAATGTGATGTACTCTTTGGCTGGGACATTGGGGAAGTTGTGCTGCCTAACCTCAAATTCAGCAACTGGGAACGTGGTTTTGCTGATATTGAGATGAAGCCTGATCTCTCCACTTTTGCGCTTGTGCCATGGGAAGAAAACGTGGCCTCCTGTGTATGCGACCTGTGGACGGAGCATGGCGAACCGGTGACTATTGCTCCTCGTTACGTGCTCGCTAAGGTCGTGGAACGCGCTCGTGCTATGGGGTATGAGCCAATGGCTGCTGCCGAGCTGGAATTCCGCTTCTTCCGTGAGAACCAGGTAACGCTGCGTGAAAAGGATTTTGGGCCAAACCTGACCCCTCTGAATCCCGGCTTCAACTGCTACTCCATCAGCCAGTCAAGCGCCGACGATCATCTCCTGGGACGCATTGCTCGTGGAATGCGCGACAGCAATATTAATATTGAGGGCTACAACCGCGAACATGGCCCGGGCATGTATGAGATGAACATCCACTATGCTGATGCCCTTGCTGCTGGCGATAAGACCATGCTCTTCAAAACCGGTGCCAAAGAAATTTGTCTCCAGATGGGTTTGACGGCGAGCTTCATGGCGAAGTGGAATGACCAGGAAGATGGAAGCAGCGGGCATTCACATATGAGCCTGTGGGATCGCAACCTGGAACGCAATCTCTTCTGGGACGAGGGCGCAGAGGAACATATGTCAAGCGCAATGCGCCAGTTCCTCGCGGGTGTGCTAGACAAAATGCCGGAGTTTATGGCACTCTATGCCCCGGTCATCAATTCCTACAAACGCTATGTCGAGGGTACCTGGGCGCCTCTGAACACGACATGGGGTATGGATAATCGTACCTGCGCTGTTCGTGTCATCAATGTTAACCGTGGTGCCATCCGTATTGAAAATCGCGTGCCTGGTGCGGATGCCAACTTCTATCTCGTCTTTGCGGCCACGCTTGCCAGTGGTCTCTATGGCATCGAGCACAAGCTGGAACTGCCCGAGCGCCTTGATGGAAACGCCTACGACGAGGCAACGGTTGCCAAGGCGCTTGAGCGGGGTCACATTCGTCCACTCGCGCGCAACCTTTCAACTGCAACAGACCTGTTGGAGAGCAGTGAAATTGCCAGGGAGTACCTGGGAGCCGACTTTGTTGAGCATTTCGTGGCGACCCGGCGCTGGGAAGTAAAAGAATACGAAAAGGCGGTCACCAACTGGGACCGCCGGCGCTACCTGGAACTGATCTAAAAGGTTAGGGTTCTTCAATCCATCCGTGTTCTTCGCGGAAGTTCAGCCCTTGTTGTGTTGCCTCCTCAGCCGTCAAATAGGGGAGAAGGTGGCCTACCAGGGGCTGCTTTGCTTTGTACCGGCGCAGGTTGTCCTGGGCACGCTCAGTCATCAGACGTAGTCCGACTAATGGATCTCCCAGCGTCTCTTGCAACTGCTGGTAAAGGTCCAGCGCTCGCTGATCCGCACTCTGTCTCTGGCGCCCTGGGTGACGTGCAACAGTAAACAGATCAGCCTCGCTCATCAGTCCCAGATGCTCAGCCCACAGCAACAGGCGTAAGCCAAGCGCCAGTTCCGCATCGAGGGTTGCGACATTCATTTCCGTGTCGTCGTGCATCCCCCGGTTGTTCAGATTCGCGGAACCGACCGTCGACCACAGGTCGTCGACGATGGCGACTTTCGCATGGACATAGATGGGCCGGTAGTGTACTTCGCCATCTACAGTTGTCGAGGTAGCCAGGCAGAAGGCCTGCATGCGCCCCTGCGCCGCAGCTTCGGGCGCTTCTTGGCGTAAGCGTGCCAGCCCTGCATCGGTGAAAGCGCGGCCAACGTTGGGATGGTCAGGCAGCACGATTGCAGCTGTAGCCCCACGTTGCAATGCCGCACCTAACTCGCGTATATTGCGTTCCATCTCGGGGCTGTCAATTCCCAGCAATGGTGTGTCAACGCCATAATAGGCATGTAGCCAGAAGTACTGGTTCTCCAGGTAAACGAAGTGCTGCGCGTTGCTCAGTGCATGTGCATAGAGCTGCGCGATACCCTGGATACCCTGCTCTGGACCGAAACTATAGGTGTGTTGTGGGATCGTACGAGCCAACTGTACCAGGCTGCTGCTCTCTAAGGGAGGGGGGAGTGGATGTTCAGGAACGAGTAACCGGTTGTCCCACTTGTACCGCTGGACGACATCGTTCCAACGCTGGCGAAAATTGAGTTCCACGTCTCCAGCAGCCGGTCCTTCGATGATCGCATGGGCGTCATGCCAGGGATGCGGACTGCGACATTCTGCGTTTCGACGCAAAGGAGATGAGAAGTAGTGCGATGGCGTGTCCCAGCGGTCGAAATCGCCGTTCAATTCGATCAGCGGATCAATGCCGCCGACGAAGGCATGGGTGCCATCCACTACCGTAACTTTTTGATGTAATGATTCAATGGGATGATGGAGTACGCCACGCGAGCATTCATCAAGAATGCAGGTCACGCCTACCTGAGTGAGTTGCTCGTGCGCCGTTTTGGGATCATAGTGCGAAAACATTTCTGAACTGGCCCAGGGCAATGCTTTCACCTCGACACCTTTACTCACGGCATAACCCAGCACCGCTTGCAGGGTAAGATCGTGTGAACACCAGAAGTCAATCTCAGCCTCCTGCAATCCCTCTGCACGTAGCTCGGCCAGGAGCGCCTCTTGTTCAGGGCTACCATCCGGCCCTGCGCGATGATCTGTTCCACGCACCAGTTCCATTGTAGGAGTGATGCCCCAGTTCGCAAGGTAGATATATTTGCTCGCCATTAGAAAATGGCGGCACATCGTAAGCAAAGTTGTGTGACCATCAAGGAGATAGGTGACGCGAGAATTGGTACGTACAGGTGTATCATCCTCGGCCCACCAGTTATTCACCTGTTGATCATTGGTAGCTGACACGCTTTTCCTCCTGAAGATGTGTTTATATGCTAGCATTTAATACACGATGAAAGGCTATTATTGGTAACATCATAACCATACGAATGTGCCCGGCTATGGGATATAATGAAATCCAGGTTATATTTTTGTCACGCATGGGAGTACTACAATGAGCATTCAAACAATCAATCCAACCACCGGAGAAGTGCTGGAAACATTTGAGCCATTCAATCAGAACCAGATCAATGAAGCCCTCGGACAGGCGCATCAAGCGTATCTGAAGTGGCGCACGGCCACATTTGCTGAGCGAGCGAAGCACCTGCACAGCGTGGCTAGCTATCTGCGGGATCATAAGACCGAACTGGCACAGCTTGCTGTCCTTGAAATGGGCAAGACGATTACAGAAGCCGCGGCCGAGGTCGAAAAATGCGCCTGGAACTGTGATTACTTTGCAGAGAACGCCGGGCGCTTCCTTGCAGATGAAAAAGTTGCGACGAATGCTACCGAGAGTTATATCGCTTTCCGTCCACTGGGTGTGGTTCTGGCAGTTATGCCCTGGAACTTCCCCTACTGGCAGGTCTTTCGTTTTGCCGCTCCCGCATTGATGGCTGGCAACACTGCTGTCCTCAAACATGCCTCCAACGTCTCAGGTGTTGCCTTGAAAATTGAGCGTATCTTTCAAGAAGCGGGACTCCCTCAGGGTGTATTGAGAACCGTTCTTGTACCGGGCTCCGAGACGAGAAAACTTATCGCCGATCCAAGGATAGCTGCGGTAACGCTCACGGGTAGCGAGGCCGCAGGTGTCGAGGTAGCCGCCAATAGTGGGCATGTCTTGAAGAAGACGGTCCTGGAATTGGGTGGCTCAGATGCTTTTATCGTTTTGGCGGATGCCGACCTGGACCAGGCTGCACAGGTAGGCATCACAGCCCGCTTCCAGAATAATGGTCAGAGCTGTATCGCTGCCAAGCGCTTCATCGTCGTTGATGCAGTCGCCGAGGCATTTGAGCGCAAGTTCGTTGATGCTGCATCGAAGCTGCGCGTGGGTGATCCGCTGGATTACGAAACCCAGGTTGGACCGGTGGCACGTGACGACCTGCGCGAAACACTGGATAGGCAGGTGCGGGATTCCGTCAAGATGGGCGCACGCGTGCTCTTGGGTGGCAAGCCGCTTGAAGATAAAGGGTACTTCTATGCCCCGACCATCGTAAGTGGTGTGACACCGGAAATGCCGATGTTCCGTGAGGAAACATTCGGTCCTGCCGCTGCAGTAATTCATGCACGCAATGCGGAACATGCGATAGAGCTGGCGAATGATTCTGAATTTGGCCTGAGTTGTAATCTCTGGACGCGTAACATTGAGCAGGCTCGTGAACTAGCAGCGCGAATTGAGGCAGGGGGCTGCTTTGTTAATGGGATGACAGCCAGCGATCCACGTCTTCCCTTTGGCGGCGTTAAACACAGTGGTTATGGACGCGAACTTTCCTCCTTTGGTATACAGGAATTTGTGAACGTCCAGACCGTCTGGATTGGCCCCAGGGTGGAGAATGCGCCGGTCCAGGCAGCCAGTGAATAGCCAAGGGAAAAGGACAACAGCATCTTGAAATAGAACGATCCGGTCCACCAACGCTCGTGTTGGTGGACCGGATCGGAAAATACCAGTACTCTGCCGGTCCGTCCTCTCTGTAGGAAGTACAGCGCGCCTCTCTCGCCTTATTGCAGTGCCAGTGCCGCCATCTCAGTGAACAAACGGTTCCTATCAGGGGGTGTCTGATCACCACTCACTTCCCGGTAGATTGCCTCGACAGTCACGGCAATCCGTTCACCGTCCGTCCACGAGGCATACTGATCCAGGGGAATATCTTTGGCGGTCTCAAATGCAGGCATGCCTGCCTCGTAGCGCTTGCGTGCTTCCTGGAAGACGTACTCGAGGTAGTTCTTGACCTCGACAACGCCCTTTTTGTCTGTAATAGGACCGTGACCAGGGACAATCGTTTCGACGTCCATCGTGAGGATCAGATTGCAGGCCCGGATCCAGTTGCTGACGGGCCCGGCCCACGCGATGGGATGCCCCCCTATGAATAAGATATCGCCCGTGAAGATAACCCGGTCAGCGGGGATATGAACTAACGTGTCGCCGCGAGTGTGGGCCGGACCCACCTCAATGAGATGTACCACCTTATCTCCCACCCTCAGAGTCAGCTCGCCCTCAAAAGTCTTGTTGGGCGAGGTCCACGTAATATTTTCGAACTCAAAGGGTCCAAAGATATGGCTGAGAAACTCGCCAACTTGACCCAACGCCGGGGCCTGTTTGAGTATTGTTGCAAACTGTTGGGGTGGTAGTTCGATCATCTCCTCGGCTGTGCGAGCCGACGCGATGATCTGGGAGCCCGCAACCAGCTGGTTGCCGTAGCAGTGATCGCCGTTCGCATGCGTGTTGACGACCACATCGATGGAGGCTGCCGCGGGAATAGACCTGCGCATGCTGTCCAGCATCTCCTGGGTGAGCTTCAGATCGAAAAGCGTATCCACCAGCAGCGAAGCATTGCCATCGGTGATGATACCAGCATTGCTCCATCCCCAGGAGCCATCCGGCTGAAGGTACGCGTATACGGAGTTGCCGAGGTCGTGCAGGCCTTTGGTGTAGGACCAGTTACTCATGTTTTTCCCCTTTCTGCTAATGGTCCGTTCGTCCCATGATTTTCGGTGGTCAGCAGGGGATGAACGCATGATCAGAACCGCTTGTCGTTAGAAAGAAAGTAAGGCCAGGCGCTCTACACTGAAGCAGATATGCGATGTTGGGGCATCCAGCCAGCCGGAGCCGGTGTTCCCAGCCTGTTGCGTAATACGCCGATCCCCTCGACCTCAAGCTCCACCACGTCACCCGGCTTGAGCAACTTGCCAAGCTCCAGACCACATCCCCATCCGACGGTGCCGGAACCAATCAGCTCGCCAACCTCTATTCCCTCTGCTTTCGAGATGTACGCAATGATCTCCTCGACCTGCCACATCATCGTCGAACTCGACCCGCGCGACCATTCCTCCCCATTTACGCGTGCCACCATGGTTAGATTATGTACATCCAGCTCGTCCACCGTCGTAATCCACGGGCCAAGTGCCGTCCTGAAGTCCTTGCCCTTCGCTGGCCCCAGCAGACCTTGCATCTCCTGCAACTGGATGTCACGTGCACTGAAGTCGTTGAAGATCGTCACGCCAAAGAGGTGCGAGAGAGCATTTTCAGGTGTGAGGTCTTTGCCAGAGCGGCCAATAACAAAACCAAGCTCTAATTCGTAATCCATCTTCTGTGTGTAGTCTGGCCAGGGTACCTCTTGCTCGTGGCCGGTGAGCGTGAGGGGATTGCCTTTGTAGTAGAGGGGCATCACGTAGTGCTGTGCCAGCGCCTGGGGCGGTACCGACGGCCCCTTAAATGAGTTGAGCAGGTGCTGCTCGAATGCCAGGCAGTCGCGCATGACGGGTGGGTCAAGCGGCGCAAGCCACTGCACTTGCTCAAATGGCAGGAGCGCGCTCCCTTCCTGAACAGATTCAGCCGTGTGTGCTGCCGCTGCAAGCAAGGTTGGCCCGGCAGCGATGGCAGCACTCATGCTCGCCGGGTACAGAGCCGAGGCCAGGCGTCGTGCAGCATCCGCAGAGGCTCCCGTGCCCAACAGCCGTTGATATTCAGCGGTCGCCAAGTCGATCACGCGATCGAGTTCTGGCTGAGCTAGCACCAGGCGGGGCACGGCTCCCTCGAGCGACTCACGAAGAATGCGTCCTAGTTTCATCAAGTGTTTTCCTTTCCGCTCATTATAATGCTACGGTATTGGTTGGATTGCGATCTTGAAGGATGTCTTCCATGCGAACTTGAACTGCTTCTTTCACTTCCGGGTGTGTAAGGATGTAGAATTTTTCGTCGCGGATGGCGTTGAAGACGATTGCAGCGACTTGATGGGGAGGCATTCCGGCTTGCACCGACTGTTGAAGCCATTGATATATGGCCACATTTTGAGGGCTGATGCTCGCTTCAGCAGGATCATTCTGTAGTTGGACCGGGCGATTGCGCTCCGCATCCATAATATGCGTGTTCACAAAGCCCGGGCAGAGGACGGATACCTTGATTTTGGCACCGCTGAGCGCTAGTTCGTGGTAGAGCGTCTCAGAAAGCGTGACGACGCCATGTTTGGTCACCTTATAAATACCCAGGCCGGGGCCTGATATTAAGCCTGCCGAAGATGCAGTGTTGACAATGTGTGCCTCGGTGTTTTGCTTAAGCATCAGGGGAACAAAGGTGTGAATGCCATGAATGACGCCCCACAGGTTGACACCCATGACCCATTCCCAATCCGCCAATGTGCTTTCCCAGATAGTGCTGCCCGCGCCTACACCGGCATTGTTGAACAGCAGATGGACTGCCCCGTACGTAGCAAGCGTTTTCTGGGCCAGCGCTTCCATGACCTTCATGCCCTCGTGTACACATCGTTCAGCGAGTGCGCGGCCTATACCACTGGCTGCGCCTGTTACAACAGCAACCTTTCCCTGGAACTCTTTCATGCGGTGTTTCTCCTTGCTCGTTTTGTGTAGTAAAGATATTTTTTAATCCTTACGTGAAGCATATCCTGGTACTTAAGACAAGTCAGCTCATTATACTCTACTTCAAACCTCGTCGCGTGAACTATAAGTCAGGGATTCTATCAAGCATAGGCGGAAAAGATAGATGTTTCCCTGCCAGGAGCATTAACAGATCTCAGGAAAGCTATTCAACCTGACGCTAGTGTATTTCTAATGAGGTTTGTCGCACTTGTCGCACTTGTAACAGTTGCATCACTTGTAACGGTTGTAACAGTTGTAACACATGCAACATTTGTATCACTTGTATCACTTGTATCACTTGTATCACTTGTTAACAGTTATATCTAAGCGGGTGTGTCTTTGCGCTCGAATAAGATGATGTTCTACTTATCCACGTAATGGTACTATATTCCAGGGTAACTATTCAGGGCTGCTCGACGCCTACGGCATCTCGCATCTCTTAGGAAACCGTTTGTTCGGCCAGGGCAAAGCCCAGCGCCCACTGGAGGATAAAGCCAAGCTAAAATGCGCCGCCCTGGTACGTCCAGCTCTCGTGGTAGTCCGAGCTGGTAATGATGGGCGCCAGCGCCTGTAGTGCCTCTGGCGCTGCGCGCGCGACTAGCCATTGTGTCGCTCCATCCAAAAGAGGAATGCTCACTCATCGCTCAGTTTCTTCGCCAGGTATTCCCAATCCGCAGCGAAACGGAACGATTGTTGACGTGGTGGCTGTGGAGCCTGGGTCTCTATCCAACGCACCGGAACCGCACCTCGGTTAAAAAAGCCATGTGTGCTGCCCACACCTGTCCAGACAATGTCTCCCGCCTTCACATGACCTGGATGACCCTCCAGAAGGGTATCAGCTTCGCCACTGAGGATAAAATATGATTCCTCAAACGGATGCTCGTGTACCAGGCCCTCACCGCCAGGTTGGAATTCGACCATGAATAGAGTCAGATGCTGCGCTCCCAGGGTGTGATCAATCAGCATCTTAAGCGAGATACCATGAATGTTGCCTCCCCGGTCGCCCTCCATCTGCATTTTGCCGGGAGGCGGCAACTGCGAATCCTCGAAGTGACCGAGATAGCGAGTGCGCGGGTCTTGTAAATCAGGCGGATATGCCTCGTCGGGGATAGTATTTTCTTTCAAGAAGAAGGTATCGCGTCCGCGCCCTGGAGCTTTTGGCTGCGGAGCCAGCATGGTTAGCCAGCGAACCGGCTGTTCCGTGGTATTGCGCCAGCCATGCGGTACACCAACCTGGATAATACCGTAATCCCCCGGCCCGAGTTGGTAGGCCATACCATCAATGCTGCCGATGACCTGTCCTTCCAAGACATAAAAGGCTTCCTCATAGGCGTGAACGTGCAGGTTGAGCGATCCGCCGGGCATGAGTTGGCACACCTCCAGGCCCATGTGGACAGAACCCGCAGTGTGATCTACCAGAACGAGACGTGAATACTCGCTTGAATGCGGCTCATACGCAACCGGAAATTGGTAGGCAGCATGCTCCGCTTTCCCAATATGATACATAGACACTCCTTCTACTTATCCAAGTAATTGGACTATATTTCAGGGTAACTGTTCAGGACCATAACAAACACATTCATCACGAGGAGTCTTCACAGTATGAGTATACCGTCTTCGCAAGGAAAGCTAAAGAGAGCGGAGTCATCATCGCCGAACGGCAGCAAGTGGTGGAGGCAAGCATTGCTAAGCAGGCGTGAGCGCGTTTGTTAGCAGCGTCGCTACGCACTGGGCAGGCTTGCCTCCACCGTACAACCTACGATGGTAGGCCCTGGGATGTGGTTATGATCCCTCGGGGCCGACGGAATCTATGGTCCCGGTGTGAAGCTGACGTTATCAAAGGTTGCCGTTCCGATGGCCGACGCATTATGCGAGCATTCAAAGAGCCCGGCAGTTGCATTGGTATTCATGGTCAGGGTCTTCGATACGATCTGTGTCCAGGTCACGCCATCGCCGGACACATAGGCGGTGAATGTGTTCGCAACTCTGGTCAACTTCATCCAGGCATTAGGGAATGTATACGTTCCACCGCCGATGGACCCATTAAAGTTGTACTGGATCTTAAAGCTGCTAGTCCCAGGAGTGATTGTGATCAAGATATATGGGTCGCCTGCGGTAGTCGACTGCTTGAACATGATCCCGGCCTTGGCATTGGAGCTGGTGTTCGTTTGCGACGTGACGCGCGCGATGAGTGTTCCATTGCCGTTCACGGGCTGGTAGACATAATTGAACTGGTCATAGGTTCCGTAGATGTCGGTACCTGAGCCGTTCACAGTGAACACGCCGTTGGCATAGCTCGCAGACCCACCGATTGCCGGGGAACCAACATCGGTGTCAAGCCAGGGAGCCGGGAGAGGATTGTGCGCTGGAATAGAGACTTTAACGTTATCAAAGGCTACGCTGCTGTACTGCCCGATGTTATGCGAAGTCACGAACAACCCGATTGTTGCACTGCCGTTCATGGTGACGCTCGTCGAACCAATCTGTGTCCATGTGTTTCCGTCCGTGGATTCCCACGAGGTGAAGGTATTGCCGACTCGCTGCAGCTTGAGCCATTTGTTGGGGGAGCTGTAGCCAGAGAGGTTCGTGGCCGTCTTTGCGCCAGTGAAATTATATTGCATACGCACGCCGTTGCCAACGGGAGGTGTGATCGGCGGAAGTGGACTGCCGCAGCCATCGGGTGTACACCCCACGCCGTTGACATTTGGCGTGTTAGGACTAACATCTGGCGTGACGAGCGCATCCACGTAGGACGATCCGGCCGTTGTGGACTGCTTGATCATGACTCCCGCCTTCGCCCACGCGCTCGATTCCGTCTGATACCGCACCCGGGCGATGATGGTTCCGTCGCCGTTCAATGTCTGGTAGACATAGTGGAACTGGTCATTCGCGCCGTAGACATCGGCACCGGCACCGTCGACGTAGAAGGTCTGGTCGCCGGCTGAATAATCTGCTGTTCCTGCCGTCAGCGGGCTTCCAACATCAACGCTCTGCCATGGCGACGGCATGGTACTCGTGACCGGGTCGTAATTAGCAGTGTAGGTCCCGTTTGCAGCGCCATTGGTGAACGAATCCGTTAACGCACTTCCATCGGACCAACCATGGAAGCGATAGCGGGTCGAACCAATCGTTTGCGTAGGTACGCCTGTCAACACGTGCTGAACGCCGACGCCATCCGGGGTCGAGTATGGGCTTGTGTGCCAGGTGCCATCAACCACGTAGGCAGCGCCCGGGACATTCGTGTTCAC
>WNFR01006732.1_pt1 | contig 22855 bp, 25 predicted proteins | sample 5400221 | NCBI WGS metagenome assembly WNFR01 (sample SAMN13153357, study PRJNA577476) | soil metagenome | isolation source: 40 cm soil under Madrone tree | place: USA:California | collected 2016-06-14 | reverse complement strand
CGTATAGTTTGTCGAGTGGTGGCTCCTGGCTTTTCTCGGCAAACTTCACGGCAGCCAGCACTGTTTCCTTCGCGCGCTTGTCGAGCGAATCGAATTGTTCGTTCTTTAATTTCCCCTCCCGCGTAAGCTGCGCTCGTAGACGTGTGATTGGATCGTCGAGGCGATATTTCTCCAGCTCCTGCTTGGTCCGGTAACTTGCCGGATCAGACATGGAGTGCCCGCGATAGCGATAAGTGCGCACTTCCAAGAATGCTGGATGCGGCTCTTTTCGGATGGAATCCACAATCTCAGCGATTTTGTCGCGCACCTCGCGAAAGTTCATTCCATCGACAATTTCTCCGGGTATATCGTAACCCTCCGCCCGATCGACAATTTGCTTGAGCGATGTCGATCTCTTCACCGAAGTGCCCATGGCGAAGAGGTTGTTTTCGCAGATGAAAACGATCGGCAATTTATACAGAGCGGCGAGATTCAATGCTTCGTGGAAGGATCCTTGATTGATTGCGCCATCACCGAAAAAGCAGAGCGTGACACGATCTTCGCCGCGGTACTTGATGGCAAAAGCCATTCCAACCGCCAGTGGAACGTGAGCGCCGACAATGGCGTGACCACCGTACATGTGATGTTGCCGGTCAAAGAAATGCATCGAGCCACCCAGGCCGCGGGAGCAGCCAGTTTCTTTTCCAAAAAGTTCCGCCATGCATGCGTTCGCGCTCGTGCCGCGAGCAAGCGCGTGAGCGTGATCGCGGTAAGCAGTAATGATGTAATCATCGTCACGCACGGCCGCGACGGCACCGGTCACGACCGCTTCCTGGCCGATGTAAAGGTGACAAAAACCGCCGATCTTCTGCGCTTGATACTGCTGACTGGCGCGTTCCTCGAAACGCCGGATCAACAGCATCAGCGAGAGCATCTCGACTTCGTCGCGCTGCTCCAGCGGCTGCATGGCGGTTCAAGCCGTGCGCGGAACCGCAGCGCGGGCGCCCTCCGCGCTTCGGCCAAGGTTCGTGGAAAGAACAAACAGCAGAGTGAAGAGAAGATCGCTGATGAGTGAATTGCGGAAAAACATCCAGCTGGGCGTCGCGCTGTACTGAGGCAATCCCACCGTAAGCGCCTGAATCAGTCCTCCCAAATTTTTCGCGTAACCTGGGTCGCTCAACCACGAGAACGCGTTCGTGATTGTGTAAAAAATTGTTGATCCAACAATGGAAGCCGGCAAAAGCGTCTTCAGCGATGCCCGGTTCTGCAAGAGAAGTCCGACACATCCGATCAACGCGAGCGCGAAATAACGAATGAAGATTTGCGGGTCGAGCAACGGGGCTCCGTAACGAAAATTAATTACCGCGTCGGAAATAAACAGTGCAACGAGCGGCACCGAGAATTTGTATTTCTTTGGAAAGTACGCTGCGCTACAGAGCGCAATTGCCGCGAACGGCGCGAAGTTGGAAAGCCAGCTGGCGCCGGAATGAATCAAGAGCCCCGTCGTGACGCGATAAGCGACGGCCGAAAAAACGAGGAGAAGAGCGGGAATCATTCGGAAGAATCTATCCGTCCCATGCGATATGCAAAGGGCATTTACTGTAGCCGCGTCTCTGTGAGACGCGCGGCGCGCGCGTTACAAACACATCAGCGGCGCGCTTCCCAAAGGGAAGCCGCTACAGCGGATTATTTGGCACCCTCGAGCGCTTTGTTAAGCCGCGCCTTGCGACGCTTCGCGGTGTTTTGATGAATGATCCCGCGTTTGGCGGCTTTGTCGATTGCTGAGATCACCGCGCGGATTTGATCCGAGCTGGGGGTCGCCGAGGAGCGAATCTGCTTCTGGATGCTGCGCAGACGTGTCACCACGCTGCGATTATGAAGCGATCGCTTCACTGTCTGGCGGGTGCGCTTGGCAGCTGATTTCGTGTTGGCCATTACTTAGTCGAAAAATTTGTGAACGTGGACGCTCGCGGGCGCAGTCGCGGTTGTCAAGAGTCACTCGCACGGCCGGCAACTGCGGCGGCCGATAACTCTTAAGTGCGCGGATTGTTTTGGACGATTGCCGCGTCCTTGTTCAGCACCGGCGTCGCTTTGCGAGTCTGGCCTTTTTTTCGCTCTGCAGCGAGCGCTCCCGCCATTCGCATTTGCTCGGTCGTCAGTGAACCTGAAGCCGATGTGGGAGCAAGTTGCTGCTCCTCCTTTGCTTTTTCGGCTTGTACCGTCAGCGTATTACTCGATTGTACCGGCGGCGCCTTTGGCGCTTTGGGCAAACGGTCGGAAATAATTTGCACAAGCGCTCCGAGCGGAACTTGATTGTATAGAGCGGCGATGTCGCCCGATTTCATCCTGATGCAGCCGTAACTGGCTGGCCGGCCGATTGTCTTCTCTTCCGGCGTGCCATGAATGTAAATACAGCGATAAAAGGCGCGCGCGTTTTGAGCTTCCAGCCCGCGCAACCAGATGATCCGCGTGATCACCGGATCGCGACCCGGTGCATTTGGCGCAAGAATTTCCCCCGTAAACCGCCGATTATGGAACACCGCGCCGGTCGGTGCGTTGTCGCCGATTTTTTGTGCAACCATGAGATAACCAAGAGGAGTTGTCATTCGCCCCAGAAAATCACCCAATCCGAACTTTGATGTGGAAACCGGGTACGTGGCCACCTTGGCGCCGTTCTCGAGAAGCATCAGCTTCTGGTCGCGAACGCTTATTATCAGACGATGTGCAACGTCGAGCTGCGTGGCGAAGAGCGTGGGAGCAATCGAGATTAGACTGAAAATTAGCGCCAGTGGCCGAAACATGCGCAACTTCTTAACCGATAATTCGAGTTTTGTCACGCGGGAATTGCGGTGACGGTACGTGAGCTGCCAAAGCTGGTTTTAAGCCATCGATTCGCGAATGAAGAGAGACAGACATAAAGGAAGCCGCCTTGGAACATGAGGAGGAAGGGCACTGAGAGAAACTGCCCGTGCGCAATCGCGAACCAAAGGAAATAAGTGAAATAAAGCGCAAAACCTAGTTCCGCCAGTGGAAGGACCGATTTCAGCGGCCGATATTTGCAGCTTCGCCAGGGCTGCGATTTGCGCTCGATCCCATACTTGGGCGTGCGTGTGAAATCCGATTTGTGATTAAAGAGCGCTTCCAGCACGGCGCGCGCGTTGTTGAGCGAAAGACCGATGCCCAGCGCGAGCAAGCATGGCAGAAAAAGCATCTCTTTCATCCACGTTCGCGGATGCAGTTCCCGCTGCGCCAAAACATAAAAAATCGCTACCGAGACTGACGCCGCCAGAAAAATCGGGACGTCGATTAGCAGCGTCCGCAGCCAACCGCCTCCGGGCGCCCCGGAAGAGGGGTGCAGCAGCACGCATAAAATAGCAAGGAGCAAGTAAGCAAAGTTCGACATCAAATGCCCCGTGGCCTCGACCTTGATGGGAAATGGAAGTCGGCTGCGCCAGATTGTGGGCAACAATTTTTTGCAAGTCTGGATGGATCCTTTTGTCCAGCGATGCTGCTGAGATTTAAACCCGTTCATGTCCACTGGGAGCTCAGCGGGCGTTACAACATCAGCCAAGTAAATGAATTTCCAGCCCACGAGCTGGGCGCGATAGCTCAGATCGAGATCCTCCGTGAGCGTGTCATGCTGCCAGCCACCAGCTTCCGCGATGCAGGAACGTCGCCAGAGACCGGCGGTTCCATTGAAATTGAAAAATCGGCCGCTTCGGCTGCGCGCAGTTTGCTCGAGCAAAAGATGTCCATCCAAAAAAATCGCCTGCATACGGGTGAGCAGCGAATAACCGCGATTCAAATGGCCCCACCTGGTCTGGATCATTCCTATTTTCGGATCGGTGAAGAAATGGATGGTGCGTTTTAGTAAATCCGGTTGCGGGACAAAATCGGCGTCGAGGATACAGACAAACTCGCCGTCTGCGGCCTCCAGTCCCACGGCCAGCGCGCCGGCCTTGAAGCCAGTGCGATCGACCCGATGAATGCGCTGAACGTTAAAGCCGCGCTGCCGCAGTTCTTCCGCGCACGAGGCCGTGATCTCGCGGGTCTCGTCGGTCGAATCGTCCAGCACTTGGATTTGGAGAAGCTCTCGCGGGTAGTCCAGTTCGCTCACCGAACGAAGCAAACGCTCGGCCACGTAGACCTCGTTAAAGATAGGCAACTGTACCGTCACCTTGGGCAGCTGTTTAAAATAACGAGCTGGGACCGGTGCGCGCTTCCTGTTTTTGAGATACAGATAGATGATGAAGTAGCGATGGATACCGTACGCCGAAAGACCGCCGAGCACACTCAGATAACAGACGGTCCAGATAATGTGTCCGAGGCTTCCTTGCATGGGAGTTTCTGCCACTGCCGATGGTTAAGGCAGCAAGGGCGACATGATGCCGTTTCCAGCACGTGCGTCAATTCAAAAAAAATCGCACATGCGCGTCTGAAAATGGCGACTGTGGGGCGAGAAAAGCATACGAACATAGCGCAGAGAGCGAGAATGTTGTGTTCATTATCGATCTTCGTAATTGCGGGCGCGACCGGCCTTGCAACACCTCTGCGGGCGCAAGAGGAACCAATCACCGAACAGGGATACGAGCGCGAGGAACTGGGCGTGAATCCTTACACCGCGCCGTCGATCGCGTGCATATTTCAACAACTCGACGAGCTCAGGCCGCTGCCTTTCGAACAACTGCACCGAGAGCTTCCAGGAGCGAGTCCTGGGAGCCGCGAGCAAAAAGCTCTCCTCTTTGGAGGATTGGTGGCCGACGGATTCTTAATTGTGGAAGCCGAGAGGAAAGGCGCGGTGGACAATCTGGGCCGCGTTTTGGTGAGAGAAGCTCGTGGCCTCGGCGTTGCCGATCGGGTGACGCGCCACAACGCAAGTCTCACCGACTTGGCGCGCCGCGGTGATTGGCTGGCGGTACGCAAAGAGCTTATCGCGACCCAAGCAGACGTTGAGCAGGCAATGGTTGAGTTGCGCGATCAAAAAATGGCGCATTTGATCAGTCTCGGTGGCTGGTTGCGAGGCTTGGAGATTAGCGCAGGGGCAATCGAATTGAATTTTTCGCCGCAACGAGCAGCCGTCCTCGCGAAAAAGGACCTGGTCGACTACTTCGCCGCAGAATTGAAAACATTGCCGCCAACGCTGGCGCATACGCCGCTCTTTGAGAAACTTCGTTCAGGGGTAAACGCCGTTCACGTTTCCTTGAGCAAAGCAACCGGAGAGGGATTGAAATTGGCTGATGTAAAAGCGATTCATGCTCAAGCGCGCGAATTAGACCTCGCAATTCGTCACAGCGATTGAACCTCCGAAAGCGTTCGGAGCTGCCGACATTCGCCTTGCCTGAGGCGGCGAGCGGGTTAACGGTGATAAGCCAATCTTCGCAACCTGGAGGGCATGCAATTGCGAGACACATTTAAGAAACGAAGGCGCGACCGTTTCGGACGTTTCAATATCATCTTTCCGATCCTTCTGGCGGGATGGATCCCATCGGTCTTAACGCTCATCGTTTCGTACACGATTCTGCGCGACACCCTGGAAACAAGAATCCTGCGCGACCGGCAAACCCTCATCCAATTGGTGGGCCATCTCGTCAGTCACGATCTCAACCGGAGCAGTAGCATCATTGAGTATTATCAAACGCTTCCAGAAGTCGCGAGAATCTTGGGCGCGCCGAATCCTCAGCCACTTGCGCAGCAATGGCTCAACGCCGCATTTTATTCGCAACCGCAGATCGATGGAATGTTTATCACAACCCCCGACGGCCGCCTCATCGCGTCGATCCCAACCAATCCGGAGTTGATTGGTCAGGACTTTGCTTCCGAGCACTGGCGGCCACAAGCAGAAGCGTCCAACGAATCGTTCGTCTCGGAAGTTCATCCACGGGTGTCAGATAAGCGTTTGGCCACTGATATCGTCGGCGCCGTGCGCGGCCCCGATCGAACGATTATCGGTTACGTCGGAGTCTCAGTCCTAGTGGAAAGAATCGGGCGACGACTGTCCACAATTGAGTTCGGTGACCGCTTACTTTTCGAAGTGCTCGATCAAAACGGCACCTCATTGTTTGCGAATGATTTCAAGCCGAACCCCAGCACGACTTCGCCCGAGGGGGGAACTTTGATCAAAGAGATCCGCCAGAGCAAGAGCGGGCACTTCGAGCGGCACGGCAATCTGTATTCTTTTAGCCCGATCGAATCAACCGGTTGGGTCGCGGTAGTAGAGCAGCCGAAAAGTCTCGCCTACAGGCCAGTTCGTGACCTCCTCGCACGAATGACTGTCCTGGCAGCTTGGTTGGTTGTTCTCACGGCAGTCTTCGCGTGGCTCGGCAGCGGGTTCTATCAGCGCCAGATCGAATCTACGCAGCGCGTCGAACGCGAAGTCATTTTTAACGAAAAAATCCTGGCCAACATGCCCAGTGGCATTGCCTTCGTCGATCCGGGATCCCGCCGTTTTCTCCAGGCGAATGACGCATTTGCGCACATGGCGCAGCGTTTCGGAGATCTGCCAGCCGAGCTCATCGAGCACCCGCTGAAAGACAAGACGGGTATGACCCATTTTTTGGATATTAATCTGCTACGGCTGCAGGGTTCGCACGATACCACCCAAGGCGTGCTTTATCTCGTCGAAGACAAAACGCGCGATGTCAAACTGCGCCAGGAACTCATTGGCGCAAATGCCGCGAAAGACCAGTTCCTGGCGCTGCTCTCGCACGAGTTGCGCAATCCCCTCTCGCCAGTAATCGCGATGGTCGGAGAATTGGAAGCGACGGTTCCGGATTCCCCGCCAGTCCGTGAGGCGCTCGAAGTCATTCGGCGCAACGTCGAGCTGGAAGCGCGCTTGATTGACGATCTCCTCGACGTCACGCGCATCGCGAAAGGCAAACTACAGTTGAGTTTTGAGACTGTTTGCGTGCACCAAATCCTCCAGCGCGCTTACGAGATTTGCCGCGAGGACATTGCTGCCAAACATCTCGAAGTGGAATTTCGTCTTGGCGCTGCTGAGACACATGTCGAAGGCGATCCGGCCCGTTTGCAACAGGTCTTTTGGAATTTGATCAAGAACAGCGTGAAGTTTACTCCCGAAAAAGGCCTCATCACGATCGAGACACTTAACCCCGCGCCGGACAAGATTGACGTTCGGATTACCGATACCGGGATGGGCATCGAGCCGGAAAGGATCGTCAAAATCTTTAACGCCTTCGAGCAGGGACAGATCTCGATTACCCGTCGTTTTGGAGGTCTCGGCCTGGGTCTTGCAATTTCGAAGGCGCTGATCGACGCCCATGGCGGAAAAATTCGAGTGGAGAGTCCTGGAAAGGATCAAGGCTCCACTTTTTCCCTGGAGCTAGCGACCATGCCGAGTCCGATCAGCGGCGACGGCAACGGCGCCCCGCGCGGCCAACGTCCAGTTTCAGAAAAAGAAGCATCTGTGCCCCGGCATCGGCGCGTTCTGGTGGTGGACGATCATCACGACACTTGCACCGGGATGAAGAGGATGCTGGAGCGCCGCGGCTACGAAATCACACTGGCGCATTCCGCCGAGCAGGCCGTGGAAAAAGTGCGCACCCAGGATTTTGATCTGCTTATTAGCGACATCGGGCTACCGGACCGCAGCGGCTATGAGCTAATGCGCGAAGTGAGGAGCAGCAAAGCTCTGCCTGGAATCGCACTCAGTGGCTTTGGAACGGAGCAAGACGTAAACGAAGCCCGCGCGGCAGGTTTCTCCGAGCATCTCACCAAGCCGATCAATTTTGAGCGGTTGGAAGAGGCAGTTAGAAATCTGCTCGATCCCGAGCCGGCCACGAAATCGTGACTTTAGCCAGTGTGGCGAATGGCCGCGCTACGGGCCGGTGCCGGTTGGCGCGCTAGCGTTGTTCTGCCGCTCAGAGGCTTCTTTTAATTCCCGCGAAAGCTTCTCGACTCGCTGACGCATAATCTTGCCAGCCTTAAATTTCACCGTCGCTCGCGGTGGAATCACAAAACTGCTGCCGGGCTGATTCGGATTTCGCCCGACGCGCGGCTTTGTCAGCCGCGGCTGGAAAACGCCAAAGTTGCGCAGCTCGACGGCGATGTTGTTGGCCAAACTGTCGGTGATCTTATCAAGCGTCCGCTGGACCACATTGAAGACCTCGTGTTGGACCATGCCGGTTTGGTTACTGATGGCGACAACGATGTCGCGTTTGGTTAGCTTTGCCATATCTAATTTAGTAATCGCTTCACGTACCCGTGGCGGTGGTCACATCAAGCACAAAAAAATCGAAACTTTGACCCGGCTAACCTTCTCGACAAGAAGACGAAACACAATGGCAACTTGCTGATGAGCGCGCAATGAGAAGGCGTTCATAGGCTGCGCCGTAACCGCTCTATCACGGTTATTTTCGCCAATTCTCGCGTGGAGGCGGGGCCGCATAATGATTCGGCGCGACTTCGTTGGCGGTTCGGAAATGCACTTTCGCTACCTCACGCAATGCGCCTGGTCCACTCATCTCCACTACCTTTTTCGCAGTCTCTTTTACGTTCGCGGATGCTCCTCGCTCGAGTCGCAACCCAAGCTCTTTTCCCCGCCGCTCCAGCCAATTAATGAAAGCTTCCCGCGCCAGAATCGAGGCCGCTGCCACTGCGATATCTGATTCCGCTTTCGTCCGCTGTTTGATGTCGATCTTGCGGCCGTGTCGCAACAGCGATTGTTCGATCACGCGCGCATCGGCAAACTGGTCCGACAACGCTCGCGGACAATCGGGTTTTTTTGCCAGTAAATTTTCGATCACGCGAGCATGTCCCCACCCGAGCAATTTATTCAAATTGCCGAACTTCTCATAAAGCTCGTTGTACTTTTGCGGGCCAATTAGCACGGTCTCGATCAGTCCACTGGCGGTCTTCCGAATGAGTTGAGCGAGCGCGCGGATCCGCGCATCCGAGCCGATTCGCTTGCTGTCCTGCACACCGGCATCGAGAAGTTTGCGGGCTATTCCATGGTCGACATAAACGCCCGCAATTACCAGCGGCCCGAAAAAATCCCCCTTCCCGCTCTCATCCACGCCGAAGTGCGGCTGGAACATTTCCGGCGAATGCACTTCTTCGTAGCCCAGTTTCGCTTCGCCGAGAATTTTTGGCTCCAGCTCAAATTGCACGAACTCCTTCACGCCCCTGCCTTGCACCAGCACCTTGGGTCCTTTCTCGTAAACCGCCACGCTCAACCTGTTCTTCTGCGCAAAAAACTTTGGAGAGAACTCGAACCCGAGTTCTTCGAGCAGCGCGCGAAGCTTGGTCGCTTGTTCCTGGGTTAACAGACTCGTGTACGAATTCATTCGGAGAAGCAGAAACGTCCAACGCTCAACCCGCCTTCGCAAGGCCTACAGCGGGGCAAGACGCTCAACGTCAACTCTGAATTCGAGATTGGACGTTCGGCGTTGGGTGTTCGACGTTTTCTTCAACTTTGATTCCGCGACCACACCTTCGCGTCTTCCGTCACTCTCTTCTTCGTTGGTATCGCCGTCACGGGCGCGCCCTCCCCTGGCGCCAAACTCGCGATCCCTACGCCATCCTCGTCTCGGAGTTCATGCTCCAGCAGACCCAGGTTGCCGCCGTTCTCCCTTATTATAATGAGTGGCTCCGCCGCTTCCCCGATTTCGCCGCGCTGGCTCGGGCTTCGAAAAATGACATCCTCCACGCGTGGCAAGGCCTCGGCTATTACGCGCGGGCGCGCAATCTGCACGCCACCGCTGGAATTGTCGTGGATCGACATGGCGGCCATTTTCCACGCGCCATCGCCCGCATGCGCGAGTTGCCAGGCATCGGGCGGTATACGGCGAATGCCATCGCGACGTTTGCCTTCAATCAATCCGTCCCGATTGTTGAAACCAACACCTCGCGGGTGTTAACGCGCCTGATCAATTTCCGGAGGCCGATCGATTGCACCGCTGGCCGGGAAGCTCTCTGGAAGCACGCGGCCATGCTGGCTCCAAAACGTTCCGCCGGGATTTACAATTCTGCACTGACCGATCTTGGCGCGCTCGTTTGTCTTCCGCGCCAGCCGAGATGTGAAATTTGTCCGGTCAAAAACTTCTGCCGTGCAAAAAATCCCGAAACGCTTCCGTTCAAGAGGGCTCGTCCCCCAACAAGGCACCTCATCGAGACCCACGCTCTTATCGTTAAGCAAAGCAAAATCTTACTCGCGCAATCAGCTGGGCGCTGGCGCGGCATGTGGATTTTGCCGCCGCTGCAAACAAAATCGACAACCAAACGGGCTGTTCACATGTCGACCTTTCCCTTCACACATCACCGCATCACGCTTGCCGTATACAGACATCGCGCGCCTCCGAAAATATTTTCGAATCAAACTTGGTTTGAAATTAGCGCGCTTGAGAATCTGGCCGTGCCGTCACCGCACCGGCGAGCAATGCGACATCTTCTCACCGCAAGACGAGCAGGACGATCACGCCGGCAGCGGTCGTAAGAATTGTAATTGGGATGCCGAACCGCGCGTAATCCCAGAAACTGACTTCGATATGCTCGCGGGCGGATTCGACCACTATCATGTTCGCCACTGATCCGATGATTGTCAGGTTACCAGCAAAGGTCGTGGCAAGCGCGAGCACTTTCCACATCAACTCGGGCTCGGCAAACCGCGCGATCCACTTCCCCGCGACGAGAACAAATGGAACGTTCGAGAAAATATTCGAACCGACCGCCGAGAACCATGTCAGATTCCAGGTCTGCGCTGTCACGCTTGATCCGAAGACAGGTTGCAGATGCCGATAAATGGCATCGGGCAGGCCGGTATCGCTCAGTCCGTCAACGACAACAAACAAAGCTGCAAAGAACACGAGCAAGTGCCAATCGATTAATTTGAGCACTTCGTGCGTGTCGCGGCGCGCGAGCACCATCACCAGGACCGCGCCCGAGAGCGCTGTCCACGCCAGATTCAGCCCCGCGACAAAGCAGGCAAAGATCGACAAAAACACGATGCAAACGATCGCAAACAAACCGCGGTCGAGTTTCGGGACGATGTGGATTTCGCGTTCGATCCTCGCCGCTTGCAACGCACGCCGAAAACCGAAACGCAAAATGATGAAATTGATTACCAGTCCAATGAGCGCCGCCGGCGCAAGCGTTCGCGAGAATTGCGAAAAGGGAAGCGCTGGTTGCGAGCGCGATGAGATACGGCAGCAGAGGAAGTTTCCCGCGCCGGATCACCGCGATCACCAGAGGCGTGAGCATCAAACAGATCGTGTCATTGACCAGCAACGCCGAGAGAATTCCCGATGTGAGCGTCAGATAGAGCAAGAGCCGCCCCGGAGCGCGAGAGAACCGCAAGACAAGATCCGCGGCCCATTCGAAAAAGTGCGCGAGATATAGATAGGCTGAGACAAGCATCATCGCCAGCAGCAGCACGATCGTGTCGTAGTTGACTGCGCGATAAGCGCGTTCAGGCGTGACAACACCGGTTGCGACCATCAAGACAGCACCGAGCAACGCTGCGGCCGGGCGGTTCAACGGCAGAATTTTGAGCTGCCGTCCACTGATGAGAACGTAGGTGATCGCGAAGATCACGCTCGCGACGAGCTCCTGCTCCCAGTGATTCACAGCGCGTGCATTATGGAGGGCATTTCACTTTGCAATCAGCACAAATTTCTTTGCGGAGTTCGGATGGAATGCATAGCCTCTCCCAGTAATGGTCAAACGCTGCCAAACGCACGGCTCTATCGGCGGTTCTAATGATAAAGCACCCTGAAATATGAGGAGCATGACTGGCTACGGCCGCGCCGAGATCCATCACGACGGGACAAAATTTAGCGTCGAACTCAATTCGGTAAACCGAAAGCAGAGCGACATCGTGATCAATTTGCCGCGCGATCTGACCGAGCTCGAGCCGCGCATTCGCCAAACGATCAATGAAAATATTTCGCGCGGTCGAATGAATGTCGTCATTACTTTTCACAACGGCCCAAACGGCGCGCGCCACCTTGCCCTTGATACGGAGCTCGCCCGCTCCTATCACGAAGCGATGCGCTCACTGCAAAAGGAATTGAACGCCCCGGGCGAAATCACGATCAGCACCATCCTCCAAGCTCCAGGCGTGATGCGTTTTCCAGAGCAAGAGGTAAACGCCGAAGATGCATGGCCCGCAGTCGATCGCGCGCTGCGCGCCGCGCTGGCGGATTTGATCAAAATGCGCGAGCGAGAAGGCAGACATCTCGCCAAGGATTTGATTCATCGGCTGAAAGCGATGCGGAAAAAACTCAAAGAAATCCGCGCGCTTCACCCCGATGTGATCAAAAGGTACCGTTCGTCGCTTCTTGATCGCATTCAAAAGGCGGGTCTGCCGATTGCCAGTGACGACCAACGCTTACTCAAAGAGATTTCCTTCTTCGCCGATCGCGCCGATGTCTCCGAGGAATTGACGCGCCTGGAAAGTCACCTTGCCCAATTCGCGCATCATCTCCGCAGGCATGAGCCGGTCGGCCGCACGCTTGAATTCATCACGCAGGAAATTTTTCGCGAGCTAAATACGCTTGGCACAAAAGCAAATGACGCCGCCATTTCACAGCGCGTCGTCGCCTGCAAAGCGGAGCTGGAAAAGATTCGGGAGCAAGTCCAAAATCTTGAGTAAACAGTTCAGCCGGCACGGAATTCTCTTTGTCATTTCTGCGCCATCGGGTGCGGGCAAGACCACGCTGGTTGAGGCGCTTCGCCAGACTCCGAACTTTGTTTATTCTGTTTCTTGCACGACGCGAGCACCGCGCGGCGGTGAAATTGAAGGCGAAGATTATCAATTTCTTTCCGATGCCGATTTTCGCGCGAGAGTGAAAGCCGGAGATTTTCTCGAGCACGCCCAGGTACACGGAGACTTTTATGGAACGTTGCGTAAACCGGTGGTGACAAATTTGAAGAATGGAGTGGATGTTTTGATCGACATCGATACACAAGGTGCAGCCGCCATTCGCAACTGCGATGACCCATTTGTCCGCCAGGCCCTTACCGATGTTTTCATTATGCCGCCCGATCTCGAAGAGTTGCGCCGGCGCCTGATGAAGCGTGGAACCGAAACGGCACGACAGATTGATTCACGTCTCGTCACCGCCGCGCGCGAAATGGAATTATGGCGCGATTATCGCTACACTATCATCAGTCGATCAGTCGAGGAAGATTTGCAGAAGTTCCGACACATCATGGGCGCGGAGGGTTATTTGAGCCGGCGTCTTATTCAAAAATAATTGCCGATCTTTCATGGAAAAAAACGCCAAACGCAGAAGTGATAAGATTGGCGCGCGAAAAGTCGTGCGCATTCGACCCGGCACCAAATCAGTAGTCCTCGGAGTAACGGGATCAATCGCCGCTTATAAATCCGCCGAGCTCGCCAGTTTGCTCGTCAAACAAGGACATGAAGTGTTCGTCGTCATGACACAGGACGCGACTGAATTTATTTCGTCGCTTACTCTGCAGACGCTTTCAAAAAATCCGGTGACGACGAGTTTCTTCGATGAGAAGGAAAATTGGCGGCCCGGCCACATCGAACTCGCTGATCGCGCGAACCTGCTTCTTATCGCACCGGCCACAGCGCACATTATTGCTGAGCTCGCCCATGGTTTGGCTTCTCATCCGCTCGCGGCGATCGCGCTTGCCACCCGCGCGCCGATTCTGCTCGCGCCCGCCATGAATGGAAAAATGTGGCAGCACCCTGCGACAACCGAGAATGTGGAAAAACTAAAATCGCGCGGCGTCGAGTTTATCGGTCCGGAAGAAGGAATGCTTGCTTGTGGCTACGAAGGCCTCGGCCGGCTTTGGAAGGTGAACGATATCGCGTTTCGCGCCGAGTTCCTGCTCGCGCGTCAGGATAATTTGATCGCGTGAAATTCCTTATCACGGCTGGCCCGACGCGCGAGCCGATCGATCCGGTTCGTTACATCTCGAATCGTTCCTCGGGAAAAATGGGCTACGCCATCGCCGAAGCGGCCCTCGAAGCGGGACACGATGTTGTTTTGATTTCCGGTCCAGTGAATCTCGATCCACCGCGAGGCGCGCACTTTGTCTCGATCTTGACCAGCGATGAAATGTACAACGCAGTCCATCGAGCTGTGCGCGATTGCGACGCTCTCGTCATGTGCGCGGCGGTTGCTGATTACAAACCGCAAAAAGTTTCCACGACGAAAGTAAAGAAACGTGACCAACATCTCTCCCTTGAGTTGGTTCTCACCCGCGACATCCTCGGATCGCTCCAAAACAAAGATCGACAATTTCTCGTTGTTGGTTTCGCCGCAGAAACAAATGATCTCCAAGCAAACGCGCAAAAAAAACTTCACGCAAAACATTGCGACATCATCGTGGCGAACGATGTGAGCAGCTCAGATTCAGGGATCGAAAGCGATGAAAATGAAGTGACAATTTTATTTCGAAACGGCGAAATCACAAAAATTCCCCGCGCGCCAAAGAAAATTATCGCGCGCGCGCTCGTAAAAATATTTTCAAATATGTAAGAATAATGTTTGACAAAAAAAATGTGATGATTACTGAACTCACTGTAAGTGAAGTCATTCCCACAACTCCGCACGTTGCGGATTGAAAGGGGGGAATAGTCGATGGCAAAGAAAAGAAAGAAAGCAGCAAAGAAAAAATCAGCGAAGAAAAAGAGGCATTAAGGCCCGACGCTTGATAACGATCCTGAACGCTTTCGGGATCACAACCCCTAACTTCAACCCGGGAGGAGAACTCAATTTTCCTCCCGGTTTTTTTGGGCCGACGTGCAAATCGCGATGGCGATCTTGCGCGAATGGATTTTCAAACTTCACATTGGGAAATTGTTTGGCAGAGAGAGCCGAATCCTATTAGTGGTTTGTCATGAAGCATTATCTCGACGCGGCAGAGAAAGCTGCCCGCGCCGCGGGCAAACTGCTTCGCCAAAATTTTCAACACCCTTTGCGGGTCAACTCCGCTGAAGCGCACGACATTAAACTGGAGATCGATGTTCAGGCGCAGGATTTGATTACAAAATTGCTTCTGAAAGAATTTCCGGAGCACGCACTTTACGGCGAGGAAGGAATCGTTGGCGATCAATCAAGCGAGCATCAATGGGTTGTCGATCCACTCGATGGCACCGTGAATTATTTCTACGGCATTCCGCATTTTTGCGTCTCAATCGCTTTGCGCTTTCGGGGCGAGATCATGGTCGGCGTCATCTACGATCCAATCCGGGAAGAGATGTGGACAGGACAAAAAGGAGAAACCCCTAGATTGAATGGCAATCACTTTCACGTGAGCGAACGCGCCGACCTGGCTGAAGCGGTCATCTCAGTTGGACTTTCCAAAACCGACGACACGATTGAGGCCGGTCTGCCCCTACTGCAACGAATGATCCATCGCGTGCGCAAATGCCGCTTGCTCGGCAGCGCGGCGCTCGACATGGCCTATGTCGCCTGCGGACGTCTTGACGCTTACATTGAACAGGGAATCAGTCTTTGGGACATTGCCGCGGGGTGGCTCTTGATTGAAACCGCCGGCGGAACTGTCGATCTTCGGCCGCGTGATGACATGAAAGACAAATACAGAATTGTCGCCTCGAATGGCGTAATCGATCTAAAACTCTGACTAATGATTCGATGTGGAATCGGCTATGACGTGCATCGCCTTGAGAAAGGACGAAAACTGATCCTCGGCGGAGTCGAGATTACACACACGCATGGACTTGAAGGACATTCGGATGCCGACGTGTTGTCGCACGCAATCGCCGATGCGCTGCTGGGTGCGGTTGCTGCGGGCGATATCGGTCAACATTTTCCAAACACAGACGAATCAATCCGCGGCATTAGCAGCATCGACATCTTGAAATGCGTCGCTGCACTGCTCACCGAACACAAAACGCGTATTGTGAACATGGATGCGACCGTAGTTGCTGAAGCGCCAAAGATCGCCCCTCACATTTCCGCAATGCGAAAACAGATTGCGAACGCAATCGGAGTGTCCAGCTCTTGCGTCAGTCTCAAGGCGACGACAAACGAACGCCTTGGAACGATCGGCCGCGGCGAAGGGATTGCGGCAATGGCGATTGCAACCGTTGAACAGGAGTGAGCGGTTGGTGATTCCGACTCCACTCGACATAACGAGATAGACATGGCGTTGCGCTTTTTTAACACCTACTCGCGCCAACTTGAGGACTTCGAGCCGCGAGATCTCGCTGGACGCAAGGTCGACATCTACACCTGTGGCCCAACGGTCTACAGCCGCGCGCACATCGGAAATTTTCGTGCGTATGTCTTCGAGGATTTGCTCCAGCGCCACCTTGAGCTGCGCGGTTACACAGTGCATCGCGTCATGAACATCACTGACGTTGACGACAAAACGATTCGCGGCGCCCGTGAGGCTGGAATTCCTCTCACAGAATCTACCGTGCAATTTAAAGAAGCGTTCTTCGAAGATATCGAAACATTGCGGATCAAACGGGCAGATGAGTTTCCCGCCGCCACCGATCAGCGTTACATCGATAAAATGATTGAGATGATCGCCACCCTCATCTCACGCGGCCTCGCTTATCAAGCGGAGGACAAATCAGTTTATTTTCGCATCAACAAATTTCCCGATTACGGAAAGCTCGCCCATTTCGATCTCACGCAATTGCAATCGACCGGACGGGTAAAGCATGACGAATACGACAAGGAACACATCGGCGATTTCGCGCTCTGGAAAGCGTGGGACGAGGAAGACGGCGACGTCGGCTGGGAAAGTCCGTGGGGCCGCGGCCGTCCCGGTTGGCACATCGAATGCAGTGCGATGGCGACCGCGTTACTCGGCGATCAGATCGATATTCACTGCGGCGGCGTCGATAACATTTTCCCCCATCACGAAGCGGAGATTGCGCAAAGCGAAGGCGTCACCGGGAAAAAATTCGTGCGCTACTGGCTGCATTGCGCGCATCTGCTTGTGGACGGACAAAAGATGTCTAAATCGCTCGGCAATTTTTTTACGCTCCCGAACCTTTTGGAAAAGGGGTACACGGGCCGCGAAATTCGCTATGCCCTGATGCGCGTGCATTATCGCGCTCCGCTCAATTTCACCTGGGGCGGCATGAATGAAGCGCGCGAGTCGTTAGGCCGAATCGATGATTGGCTGGTGCGACTGCGCGAAACCGCCGCGGGGAAGCTCGGTAAGGGAGAGATCGACATGCAGCCTGGCCAGGAATTCGAAGAAGCGCTCGATGACGACCTGAACATTTCCGCAGCGCTTGGCTTCTTGTTTGAATCGATTCGGAAAACAAATCGCGCAATCGATCGAAACGAAGTCGATGCCTCCTCGGCTAATGCATGGTTGACCTGGTGGCAGCGCGCAAACAGCGTGCTTGCTATTGAAGAGGAAGCAGGACCCCTTCCGCGTGAGGTTGCGGAGCTGGCCGAGGCGCGCACGGAAGCGAGGCTTGCAAAAGATTTCCGGAAAAGCGATGAATTGCGCGACAAATTGAATGCGCTCGGCTGGGAAGCGCGCGATACGAAGGATGGGCAGAAAATTACGCGACGCGCCGGCGCTTAATTCAAATGTTTGCGCCTGCTGAATTTCTCAACCTCGAACACACGGCACACCCCAAACTGTTCGAGAACCAGAATTACGTCTGGGATGCACTCAAACAAATCGCGAGTTATTTGCAATTTCGTTTGAGGCCAGGCGTCCTGGGCGAACTGGTGGGAAAACCGTTCATCAGCAATCATGTCTTTGTGGGCAAGGGAACAATCGTCGAGCAAGGCGCGGTGTTAAAGGGTCCGACATGGATCGGCGAAAATTGCCACATCCGAAGTGGCTGTTACGTGCGTGAGAACGTGATCGCTGGCGATGGCGTGGTGATGGGGAACTCGTGCGAATTCAAAAATTGCATTCTTTTCGACGAAGCACAGATACCTCACTTTAATTACGTGGGCGATTCAATTCTCGGGTACCACGCTCATCTCGGCGCGGGCGTGATTCTCTCAAACGTGAAGCTCGATCATAGCGAGATCGCGGTCGTAACACCGGACGGCAATATCGCAACCGGGCTCACAAAATTTGGGGCGATCGTCGGCGACCGGACAGAAATTGGTTGCAACGCCGTTATTAACCCGGGCTCGGTCCTGGGGCGCGATTGCATGATTTATCCAGGCGTAAACTTTCGGGGCGTCCTGCCCAATGGCAGCATGGTCAAATTACGGCAGGACCTTTCTGTGCTTGATCGCCGCGTGTAAAGAAAAATTGATCTGCTTGCACGTAACACGCGCGTGGCGGATGGGCGGGGATTCGAACCCCGGGTGCCTTTCGGCACACACGCTTTCCAGGCGTGCACAATAGACCGCTCTGTCACCCATCCGTTGGATCGACAATCACGAAATAATCGAGGCTCGCGAATCCTTTAGGAGTCAAAGTTGCAATCGCCGGAACAATTCGTCGAGCGGCAGTTGAATCCCGATGTAAAATTCGCCGAAATCCGCGTACTCAGCGCTCACCGGATCGAAACGCATTTTGTAAACGATGGCTTTGATCTGAAACGTATCGCGCGCAAATAACGTCACGCCCCACTCCGCGTCATCCAGACCGGTCGAACCGGTAATGAGCTGTTTTATTTTTCCGGCGAACTCACGGCCTACGTTCGCATGACCTTTCATTAACTTGCGGCGCTCTTCATACGGAAGCACGTACCAATTGCGCTGCTCGCCGCGACGTTTGCTCATATTATAAAAGCAAACCACCGGCCAATCGGGTAGCGTCGGATAAACGCGCTCCTGCCGATAATGTTTCATTCGCTCGCGAAACGAATTCATTGCTTCCACGAATTTCTCAGAATCCAGCTTGATGTTTTGCTCCTTCTCGAGGGTCTGCGCGTATTCTTCCTCCGTCGTGATGTACTCGCTCTCCTCCGTGAGCGACAGATAGCTGTATACCGGTGTCAGGACATCAGCGCCCAACGAGAGAGATAATTGCTTGTCGAACTTATTAGCGTTGTGCAGATCCGGCGTGATTAGCATAAAGCCGAGATCCGCTTTCGGCGTTACGATGCTGAGGGTGAGTAATTGCGTCGAATCCATTGCTCGCACTTCCTGAACGAGCGACGCAAGATTCGTTTTCGCCGCATTCTGCTCCTCGCGACTGAGCAATTGCCATTGTCCGTACTCGATCCGATAAAAAAGGTGCAGACAATGCCAGCCTTCTTCGGGAACGAGCGCCGTGTTCTTGTCGGTCATCGCGCTAGTCTCCGCCCGAAGAAATTGCGGTCAAGCGTAGCGAGGCGATTGAGTCAATCGCCCCTACCTAACGCGCCGGGCTTTCCGCGCGGGGCAAATGCGCGATACAATATTCTTCGCCGTCGCGCGCGACGCGGAAGTCGAGATTTGGATCACTCAATTCTGTCGCTCCGCAGACCGCGCATTTATGAAGTGGTTCGGCCTCGCTGCGAGATTGCTGTGCAAAACGCTTGCGGCGCGCCGAGACTTCCCCGCGGTGCCGCGCCTCGTAAATGATCTCCGGGCCAAAAAAGATCAGATAATTCATGAATGCGGCCACCAGCGCCATGCGATAGGAATTTGAATTAACGAAGAATCCGAACAACAAAAGGGCGGCCGAAACCCAGGCGAGCCATTTGATTTTCACCGGCAGGATAAACAAAATGTAAATCACCTGATCGGGGTAGAACCGCGCAAACGCGTAAAACAACGACGCGAACAGCATTGAATTGGAAAATCTGGCACCGAAGAAAAATGCGGCGGCGGTCGTGCCGATCACTCCGACAAAAAAATAGAGCGTCAGTCGAAAAGCCCCCCACGTCTGTTCGAGTCCGTCGCCAATAAACCAGAGAAACCAAAGGAAAAGAATGATCCATAAGAAGCTGGCGGTTTGCGGGAGAAAAATATAAGTGACCAGCCGCCAGACTTCCCCATGGAGGACGCGCGCCGGATCCAGATCGAGCACGAAGCGAAAATCCGGATTCAGCCGCACCAGCATGAACACCAGCGCGGTGAGGCCCACGACGATTCGCATCAACCCCGGGACCGCAAGAAAACCGAGGCGTCGTTCGAGTTTGTCCAGCCAAGCCATCGTTTGGGCAAAAGTAGCGCAAGCGAGACGCTTGCGCTGCTTTTTGTCGACGCCTAGCTTGCCCGCGTGAGTGAAACCGCGCCAAAAACCACGTCGCTCTATCAAGAGCATGTGCGGCGCGGCGCAAAAATTATTCCGTTCGGCGGCTGGCTCATGCCGGTGCAGTACACGAGCATCATCGAGGAACATCAGGCCGTGCGAAACAACGTCGGCATCTTCGATATTTCGCACATGGGACAATTGCTCGTCACCGGTCCGGCGGCTGCCGAATGGCTGAACACGATGCTCACCAACAACATCGACAAGTTGGAAGTCGGCCACGGCCAGTACACTTTTCTCCTGAACGAACGCGGAGGAATCATTGATGATTTGATCGTTTATCGGATCGAGGGGCAGATGTTTCTGCTCGTCGTGAATGCCGCGCGGACGGACCAAGACTTCGCCTGGCTGGATCGACACCGAGCAAAGGATGTCGATCTAAAGGATCGCAGCGCGAGTTTTGGCGGCGTTGCCATTCAAGGACCGCGCATGGTGGAACTGTTTCGCACGCTCTTTGGCAAAGATGTCGATCCGCCGGGACGAAATCACATTGTCGATCTTCCGTTCGATGGAACAAGCGTTTCGGTCGCACGCACCGGCTACACCGGCGAAGATGGTGTGGAAGTTTTCTTTCGGGCGGAAGATGCGGCGAAGTTTTGGAACGCTGCTCTTGAGAAAGGCAAAGCGTTTGGAATCAAGCCGTGTGGTCTCGGCGCGCGCGACACATTAAGGCTTGAAGTCTGTTATCCGCTCAACGGCTCCGATCTTTCGCCGGAACGCAATCCAATCGAAGCCGGCCTCGGTTTTTTTGTCGATCTGACGAAATCACATTTCATTGGTCGCGAAGTGGTGTCGAAGATGAAAGAAAATGGCTCACCCGAAAATCTAGTGGCGTTTCGAATGCAGACGAAAGGCCCGCCTCCACGGCCGCATTATCCGGTTTTCGACAACGGCGAACGGGTCGGCGAAGTGACGAGCGGCACGCTTTCTCCGTGCTTGAATTACGGCATCGGCATGGCATACGTGTCCGCGCCGCACGCGAAGATCGGAACCAGAATCGACATCGAGATTCGCGGCCAAAAGTTTCCAGCCACGATCGAAAAGAAACCGCTCTACAAAAAATCATGAACGTCCCCAACGATTTACTTTACACCGAGACCCATGAATGGATTCGCCGCGAAGGTGAGAATGTTCGCGTCGGGATCACCGATCATGCGCAATCGGAATTGACTGATGTGGTTTACGTTGAACTACCGAAAATGGATCGACAAGTGAATACGCGTGAAGCCATCGCTGTGGTCGAGTCCGTCAAAGCGGCAAGCGACATTTATGCGCCGGTGAAAGGAACGATCGTTGAGGTGAATAAAGCACTCGAAGCCGATCCCGGTTTGCTTAACCGCGAGCCATTTGGTGAAGGTTGGATCTTCGTCTTGAAGATCGATAACCCGGACGATCTCAAACAATTGAAAGACGCAGCGGCCTATCGGCAACAAATCGGGTAGACGCAGAAAAGACATCGCTAAGTCGTCCTGATCTTGATCGGTCGTTAAACGAAACCCAAACATGATTTCATTTATTCTACCCCGACATGATCGCATTTGGCAGTTCTCAAGGGTTGCACAACTTATGCTGGGGATCGCAATCGCGGTTTTGATTTCGGTGGCCGACGTGAACGCATCGTCCGCAGATGACATAAAGGCCGTTGCAGCGCTAGATACGCAATATCAGAACGCAGTTAAAGAGAACGATGCCGCGACGATGGATCGGATTCTGGCCGATGATTTCGCTTTGGTAACTGGACGCGGCAAAGTTTATGACAAAAGCGAACTGCTGAAGGCGGCGAAAGAGAAGCAAGTGATCTATGAGCACCAAGAGGAGGAAGCGGGTTCCCAAAGGGTGCGAGTATGGGGTGATACGGCTGTGGTGACGGCGCTCTTGTGGATCAAGGCAGTGCAAGAGGGCAAGCCTATCGATTACAAGTTGTGGTTCAGCGATACGTACGGTCGCACTTCAACCGGGTGGCGATATGTATTTGGCCAAGCCTCGCTGCCACTGTCAAAAGCGGACGCGAAATAGCTGTCAATGCAACGGCGTTGTCTTCATGCGGACCGCTGTAAAGGCGAGCCGTTCGGCCAGAAGTCGCACTTTTCTCTGGGTCAGGGCTGTGCTTAATTCCCCGTTTGCCCGTGAGCAGTAAACCGAAGCAGCGCGAGAAAGAGCTCAACTTTGAGGGGGCGATGGATCGGCTCGAAGCGATTGTCGAGCAGATGGAATCGGGCAAACTGCCGCTGGAAGATCTGATTATGCGGTATGAAGAGGGAATGGATTTGGTAAAAATTTGCCAGGAACGACTTGCCAACGCAGAGCAAAAGATCGAGATCATCGCCCGCGACAGCGCCGGTAAGGCGATCGTGAAAGATTTTGAAGCAACGCCAGAGCCGGCGGCACCAGCCAACGCAGTCGCTGAAACCGAAAAGACAAATGATGAAATCAAACTCTTCTGAGGCCTCCGGAGCGGCGGCTGCGCCAAAGCGCTTGCTCGACGGGATCCATTCGCCTGCCGACATCAAAGCGCTGCGCGAGCAAGATCTGCCGCAGTTGGCGCAGGAAGTGCGCGATGAGCTGATCAGGGTCCTTTCGCAAACTGGCGGACATCTTGGACCGAATCTCGGCGTAGTCGAACTGACCATCGCGCTGCATCGCGTTTTCAACACACCGCGAGACCGATTTGTCATGGACGTAAGTCACCAGGGTTATGTCCACAAGATATTTACCGGGCGTCTCGATCGCTTTTCCACGA
>WNFR01001723.1_pt1 | contig 22856 bp, 16 predicted proteins | sample 5400221 | NCBI WGS metagenome assembly WNFR01 (sample SAMN13153357, study PRJNA577476) | soil metagenome | isolation source: 40 cm soil under Madrone tree | place: USA:California | collected 2016-06-14 | reverse complement strand
GGCTCGTCGACCTGGGCCACCACCGGCGTGGGCTCGAACTCGTCCGCGAAGTGGCCCACGACGGCGCTCACGCCGTCCACCTTTTCCACGCCTTCCACGTCGAGGGTCCACCCCTCTCCCTTCACCCGCCCCGTATCACTGACCTGCCCGCCCGACTCGGCGTAGAATGGATTTTCCCGCAACACCACCTCCACCACGTCGCTCGCCTGCCGGAACCGGAGCACATCGGTCTGGGCCTGCGTGGTATCGTAGCCGACCCACTTCTGCTTGGCCTTGGGCTTGACGGTACGCCACTCGCCGCCGCGCTTCACGTGGACCGCGACCCTCCCCCCGTCCGCCGTCTTGCTCCGCTCCAGCGCCTCGTGCGAGCGAGTGCGTTGCTTGCCGAGCTCCTGCTCGAACCCGGCGACGTCCACCGTCTGCCCGCGCTCGCCGGCGATCAGCTGGGTCAGGTCGATCGGGAAGCCGAACGTGTCGTACAGCTTGAATGCTTCCGCGCCGGAGATGGTCTTGGCACCCTGCAGCTGCTCGAGCCGCTCGAGCCCGCCATCGATCGTGTCGAAAAAGCGCTCTTCTTCGGCGCGGGTGACGGATTCCAGGTGGCTGCGCTTCTGGACCAGCTCCGGGTACACGCTTCCCATCAGACCGCTCACCGGGTGCACCAGATGCACCAGCGTCGGCTCGCGGCGGCCCAGCAGCCAGGCGTGGCGCACGGCGCGGCGCAGGATGCGGCGCAGCACGTAGCCGCGCCCCTCGTTCGAGGGGTAGACGCCGTCCGCCAGCAGGAACGCCACGGCGCGCGCATGGTCCGCGAGCACCCGGTAGGACGCGCCACCCGGTCCCCGATCGTACTTCTTTCCCACGACCTCCACCGCACGCTCGATGATCGGGGCGAACAGATCGGTGTCGTAGTTCGACGAGACGTGCTGCATCACCGCCGCCAGGCGCTCGAGGCCGGCGCCCGTGTCGACCGACGGAGCGGGGAGCGGGGGGCGGGACCCATCGACCTGTTGGTCATACTGCATGAACACGAGATTCCAGATCTCGAGCAGCTCGCCAGCCTCACTCAACCGAACGAACTCGTCGAGGCTCAGTTCCGCGTTCCGCGTTCCGCGTTCCGGCTTCGCTCGAATGTCCACCAGAATCTCCGAGCACGGGCCGCACGGACCCGTCTCACCCATCTGCCAGAAGTTGTCCTTGTCGCCGAGGCCGTAGATCCGAGCGTCCGGAAGGCCGGTGATACTCGTCCACAGCCGGCGGGCTTCGTCGTCCGTGTGATGCACCGTGACGTACAGCCGGTCGGGTCGAATGCCGAGCCAGTTCTTCCCGGTCACCAGCTCCCAGGCGAATTCGATGGCCTCTTTCTTGAAGTAGTCTCCGAACGAAAAGTTGCCGAGCATCTCGAAGAACGTGTGGTGCCGCGCGGTATGGCCCACCTGCTCGAGATCGTTGTGCTTCCCGCCCGCCCGCACGCACTTCTGGCATGTCACGGTCCGGCTGTACGGCCGCCGCTCGAGCCCCTGAAATGCTCGCTTGAACTGCACCATGCCGGCGTTGGTGAAGAGGAGTGTGGGGTCGTCCGCCGGGACCAGGGGAGAGCTGGGGACTTCCTGGTGCCCCCGGGCCTTGAAGAACTCCAGAAACTGGCGGCGGATTTCAGCGGAGGTCATGGGGGGAATATAGCCGCCCCTACGACTCAACTGAAAGGTGAGTCGATACTTAGGCGACGAGCCGGAGAGGTCCCCACATTCCCGGTATCCCGGGGGGTACAGCCGCGGACGGTCGATTGACCCCGGGGCACGGCCCCGGGGTCGGTCTACTCACGCGGAACCCGGTCGGGATGGCGCGCATACTGGGTCGCGAGATAGTTCCGGACCGCCGGTATGTGGCTATGGGATAGCGAGCCCGCGTAATAGCCACGGGCCCAGCGGAAGCATCCCTCCCGAAGCGTATTCACGCGCCGCGCCGATTCGGATTTTGCATCGCGAACGAAGGGTGTGATCGCACGATCGGGCCGAAAGCTGATGACAACGTGTAGGTGATCGGCGAGCACGGCCTGCGCGCGCACGTGAACAGACTGTCGCTCGGCGGCCGACAAGATGCCGCGCCCCACGACATCCACCTCAGAGCGGTGAACACTCCGCTCGCGCCGCCAAGTGTGCCATGTGATGTGTGCGAACAGGCCGAACTTCTTATGTCCCCGTTTGCTCATAACCCTAGGCCCGGGTGGACCGACCCCGCGGCCATGCCGCGGGGCTCACGAACCCGTCACCGCCCGGGCTGCAGCCCGGAGTCTAATGGAGTTGGAATCCCTTGCCGGACCCCGCCTACCCGCACAGCTCCTCCACCAGCTCCTTCAGCTGCATCCCGGCATAGCCCCGGCGCACCAGGAACGCCAGCAAGCGGCGTTTGCGCACCGGAACTGGAAGACCGGCCAGCTGGCGAGCCCGTTTCGCCGCCACGGCCCGCGCCTCGAGCGCGGGGTCGATCCCCTCCTCCTCCAGCGCCCCGCGAACCGCGTCTTCCGCCGTGCGACGCTCCACGCCCTGCGCCTGCAGATCGCGGAGGAGGCGCGCCGGGCCCTTGCCCCGCGTCGCGCGCAGCGCGGCGTACTGCTCGGCGAAGCGGTGGTCGTCGAGCAGGCCGCGGATGGTGAGCCGCTCGAGCGCCGCCTCCACGGCGGCCGGCGGGTGCTGCTTCTTCACGAGGCGCCGCTGCAGATCCAGCCGGGCGTGCGCCCGGCGCGCGAGCGCCCGCAGCGCCGCTCGCTCGGCCGCCTCCACATCGGCAAGCTCGCGCAGCCGGCTCAGTACCGCGGGGGTGAGCTCCGCCCCGAGCTGGAGGCTCAGCGGCTCGAGCGCCTCCAGTGGGAGGGAAGCAAATCGCCCCCGATCCACCTCCACCAGCCGATAGCCCGGCTGGCGTGGATCGGGGGCGAGCGCGGTGAGGGTCGGCACTCACTCCTCGGGGGCGGGGGCCTCCTCGTCGGCCGCCACCGCCACGGGCTTCACCCCGAGATGCTCCTTGACCTTCGCTTCGACCTCGACGGCCAAGTCCGGGTGGTCCTTGAGGTACAGCTTCGCGTTCTCGCGGCCCTGTCCGATCCGCTCCTTGCCGTACGCGTACCACGCACCGGACTTCTCGATGATCCCCGCTTCCGCCGCGATGTCCACCAGCAGCGACTCGTGGCTGATCCCTTCGTCGAACATGATGTCGAACTCGGCCTGGCGGAACGGCGGGGCCACCTTGTTCTTCACCACTTTGACGCGGACGTGGTTACCGATCACCACCTCCCGCTCCTTCACCGGACCGATGCGCCGCATGTCGAGTCGCACCGACGCGTAGAACTTGAGCGCCCGCCCTCCGCTGGTCGTCTCGGGATTGCCGAACATGACCCCGATCTTCTCGCGCAGCTGATTGATGAACACCACCGAGGTGCGCGAGCGATTGATCGCCCCCGCCAACTTACGCAGCGCCTGGCTCATCAGTCGCGCCTGCAGACCGGGGAGCGAGTCCCCCATGTCGCCCTCGATCTCCGCCTTCGGGACGAGAGCGGCGACGGAGTCTATCACCACCACGTCCACCGCCCCGGACCGCACCAGGATCTCCGTGATCTCGAGTCCCTGCTCCCCCGTGTCCGGCTGGGACACCAGCAGGTTGTCGATGTCCACCCCCAGCTTCTTGGCGTACTCGACGTCGAGCGCGTGCTCGGCATCGATGTACGCCGCCGCCCCGCCCAGCCGCTGGGCGTTCGCAACCACGTGCAGCGCCAGCGTGGTCTTGCCGCTCGACTCGGGGCCGAAGATCTCCGTCACCCGCCCCCTCGGAATGCCGCCGATCCCGATCGCCGCGTCGAGGTTGATCGCGCCCGTCGGGATGACCTCCACCCGCACCCGGGGCGAATCGGCCCCCATTCGCATGATGGCGCCCTTGCCGCAGGTCTTCTCGATCTGGGTGATGGCCAGGTTGAGGGCCTTTTTGCGCTCGTCCGAGAGCTGGGGGACTTCCTTGTCCGCCGCCATGAGTGTCCTCGACATGGGTTGGGGCCTCCTTTGGTGAGGCCCGAATATACACCGAAGCCCCGGTTATCGCCACCCGGGGCGGAACGCGTCCGCCAGGTGCTCCAGCTTGCTGTCCACGATCGCGATGCAGTCGAAGCGGTAGATGTCGGCCGGCTTCCCGAACCGGTCCACCCACACCCGCGCGGCCTTCACGAGCTCGCGCCGCTTCGCCCCCGTCACCGCCTCGAGCGGGCTCCCGAAGGCCTTGCCCCGCCGAGTCTTCACTTCCACGAACGTCACCAGGTCGCCTTGGCGCGCGATCAGGTCGATCTCCGTGTGTCCAACCCGAAACCGATGCGCGACGATGCTGCATCCACGGGACAGGAGGTATCGGATGGCCTGCTCCTCCCCGGCAATCCCCCGCCGGTGGCGCTCGTCGGTCCACTGCGACGGGTCGGTTCTGATGCCGCTTCGCACGAGTGCAACTTACCGATCCGCCGGCGGTCGACGTAACCGAAACTATGCCGACGGTGACCTATCAACGCGGAACGCGGAAGGCGGAACGCGGAACAGAACGCTGAGCGTCAGCGCACCGAGCGATCTCCCACTGCTGTTCCGCCTTCCGCGTTCGCACTTCCGCGTTCAGTCTCTCGCACAAATCTCATCCAAGTCTTCCAATCCCACCAGCACATCCCGCGGCTTCGACCCGTTTGCGGGACCGAGGATCCCCGCCAGTTCCAGTTGGTCGATAATTCTCGCCGCTCTTCCGTACCCGATGCTCATGCGCCGCTGCAGCAGCGAGGTCGAGCCGAGCTGATTCTGGATGCAGACTTCCGCGGCTTGCCGGAACAGCGTATCGCGCTCGCCGGGAGTGCCCTCCTCGCCCTTCCCGCTTCCGTCGTCCCCCGCTTTTTCCGCTTCTTCCAGCGCCGTCACCTGCTCGTCGATGCTCGTGCCCGCAGCCACCGCCTTGGCGGCATGCGCCTTGTACCAGTCCATCAGCCGCTCGGTCTCGTCGGTCGAGATGAAGGCCCCCTGCACGCGGAGCAGCTCGCTCTTCCCGGGCGGGAGAAACAGCATGTCCCCGTTCCCGAGCATGGTCTCCGCGCCGTTCTGGTCGAGGATGGTACGGCTGTCGACCTTGGCCGAGACCCGGAACGCGATACGGCACGGGAAGTTCGCCTTGATGAGCCCGGTGATGACATTCACCGACGGACGCTGGGTGGCGAGCACCAGATGAATGCCGATGGCTCGAGCCTTCTGCGCGAGTGTGGCGAGCGGCGTTTCGATCTCGCCCTGCACCGTGAGCATCAGGTCCGCGAGCTCGTCGACGATCAGCACGATGTAGGGAAAGATCCCGCCGGTGTATTCGCCGTCGAGCGGCAACTCCTTCTGGATGCCGGCCTGTGTGGCCAGCGTCTCGCGCGGGCCCTTGAGCGGCTTCTTCTCGTCGACTTTCCTGTTGAAGTCCACGATGTTGCGGGCGTGGTTGGCATGCAGCAGCCGGTAGCGCCGGTCCATCTCCCACACCGCCCACTTGAGCACGCTCGCCGCTTTGTGGTGGTTCGTCACCACCGGCAGCCCGAGGTGCGGCAGGGCCGCGTACATCGAGAGCTCGACCATCTTGGGATCGATCATCAGCAGCTTGAGCTTGTCGGGCGGGTGCGTGTAGATCAGGCTCGTGATGATGGTGTTGATGCAGACGGACTTCCCGGACCCCGTGACGCCGGCGATCAGGAGGTGCGGCATCTTGGCCAGATCCGCGACCACGGGCTCGCCCTCGAGGTTCTTGCCCAGGGCGATCGGAAGGGCGCGCGTCCCGCGATGATACTCGGCGCCCTCGATCAGCTCGCGCACGTGCACCATGCGTGGCGTCGGATTCGGGACTTCGATGCCCACGGCCGCCTTCCCCGGGATCGGCGCCACGATGCGGAGCGAGGGGGCGCGCATCGCGAGCGCCAGATCGTCGGCGAGGGCCGCGATGCGGCCCACTTTCACGCCGGGGCCGGGCGCCACTTCGTATTGCGTCACGACCGGCCCGACGGTACGACCGGCGATCGAGCCCTCGACCCGGAACGTCTGCAGCGTCTCGATCAGCTTCCGCCCCATCTGCTCGATCTGCGCCAGCCCGGCATCGCCGTCTTCGGGCGGAGCGGGATGCAGCAGATCAATCGGCGGGATGAGCACCCCGGCAGGAACCGGCGTCGGTCTGGCCGCTGGCGCGATCTTTTGCTTCCGATCCTTCGGGAAACGGGAAACGGGAAACGTGGGTGGGGGCGCCCGGGGTGGCGGCTCCGCGTCCGCGGGTTTGGGCTTAATCGGCTTGATCGCCTTGTCCGTTTCCCGTTTCCCGATTCCCGTTTCCCGGGTTCTTAACGCGACCAGCGGATGCCAACCGACCGTGAGAATCCCCAGCGCCGAAAGCGCGAACAGGCCCACGAGTGTCCCCCCCGCGGTCCCCACCGCCTGATGCACACCGTGAGCGAGCACGGCGGGCACGAACCCGACCAGTTTCTGTGTCGGGCTCCAGGCGGCGTACGCCGGCGGAAAGCTCGCGCCCGTCACGGTGCCGATGCCGTACGGGAGCAGCAGGATCAGCCCCGCGCCCAGCGCCGCCGCCCGCCCGGCGGACAGGCTCCCGAGCCGCTCGAACGCGGCCAGCGCCCAACCGATGCCGAGCACGGGCAGCAGCACCGAGCCCACGCCCAGCATACGCCACAGGCGCGAGCCGATCTCGTCGCCCCAGCTGCCGGTGATCGGCAGCCGCAGCAGAGTGAGTCCGAGGAACAGCCCGACCGCGAGGGCGCCGATGCCGATCAACTCCTGGCGCGCCTTGCGGTTCATGTGATGCGGCGGTCCGCGTACACGGGGACGACGCCGAAGCGGTCCGCCTGAGCGGCGAAGTCGACATCCTCGCCCAGGCCTGAGTCCACGAGCTGCTGAGCGGCCTCGGATTCCGCGAGCGCCTCGTCCCACCCGGCGAACTGGTCGATGAGGGCGACGGCGGCGAGGCCGGCGTCGTTGAGGGCGAGCTTGCGGATGCCCTTCCGGATGACCTTGATGAGTCGGCCGACCGTATAGGCATCCTCCAGGGCGAACTGTTTGTCCCGCCCACCGCACACGATGACGAGGTTGCCGCGCTCGGCCAGCAGCGCCCGCGCGCGCGCGGCCAGCGCCTTGAAGTTCGCCGGGGCCCCGACCAGCACAGGGTCACCTCCCTGCGTCGCGACCAGCGCGGGGGTGCCGTTGGTCGTGGCGAGCACGATGGTCTTTCCCGCCACCGCCGCCGCGGTCATCTCGCGAGGCGAATTGCCGAGGGCGAACCCCTCGATCTTCACGCTGCGCCGCTCGCCGGCGAGGACCACGCCGTCCTTCTCGAGGTTGGAGGCGAGGCGCACCGCTTCCTCCGAGGTCGCCGCGGGAATCACCGCTTTGGCGCCGTTGGCGAGCGCGGTGACGATCGTGGTGGTGGCGCGCAGGACGTCGATGACGACGACGCCCCGGCCGGCGAGATCCCCCGCCCCGACGCCGGCCGGCGTGAAGTGGACGTCGATCTTCATGCCGGAGTGGGCGGCTGGAGGAGTTGGGGTTCGCGCTCGAGGAACTTCGTGTCCACCTTGCCCGCGATGAAGTCGGGATGGCGCATGACCCGACCGAGGAAGGGGATGGTCGTGGTCACGCCTTCAATGATAAACGAGTCGAGCGCCTGCCGCATGCGGGCGAGCGCCTCCGCGCGATTGTTGCCGTGCACGATCAGTTTCGCCAAAAGCGAGTCGTAGTACGGCGGCACCGTGTAGCCGGCGTAGATGTGGGTGTCGACCCGCACGCCGGGACCGCCCGGCGGGTGGTACACGGTGATCGTGCCCGGGCTCGGCTGAAAGTTGCGGTACGGGTCTTCCGCGTTCACGCGGCATTCGATGGCGTGGCCGCGCAGCCGGTTCCCGTTCATCACGAACGACAGCGGCTCACCCGCGGCGACGCGGATCTGCTCTTTCACGAGGTCGAAATTGGTGCACATCTCGGTGACCGGGTGCTCCACCTGAATGCGGGTGTTCATCTCCATGAAGTAGAACGAGCCGTCCTCGTCGAGCAGGAACTCGATCGTCCCCGCGCCCACGTAGCTGATCGCCTCGGCCAGCCGCACCGCGGCGTCGCCGATGTCCTGGCGCAGCGTCTGGTCGACGGCCGGACTGGGCGCCTCCTCGATCAGCTTCTGATGGCGCCGCTGGACCGAGCAGTCGCGCTCGCACAGGTGCATGATGCGCCCGTGCGTGTCCCCCATGATCTGGATCTCGATGTGGCGCGGCCGGGCGAGGTACTTCTCGATGTACACTTCGTCCGAGCCGAACGCCGCCAGCGCCTCCTGCTTCGCGAGCGAGAACGCCTGCGGGAACTGTTCGTCGTCCTGCGCCACGCGCATGCCCTTCCCGCCCCCGCCGGCCGCCGCCTTGATGATCACCGGGAAGCCGATCTTCTCCGCGATCTTCAGTCCCGCCTCCGCGTCCTCGACCGGCCCGGGAGAGCCCGGCACCGTGGGCACCTTGAGCTTCTGCGCCAGCTTGCGGGCGGCGGCCTTGTCGCCCATCTGCCGGATCTGGTCCCCGCTCGGGCCCACGAACGTGATGTTGGACGTGCGCACGATATCGGCGAATTCGGCGTTCTCCGCGAGGAAGCCGTAGCCCGGGTGGATCGCGTCGGCCCCGGTGATCTCCGCGGCGGCGATGATGCGCGGAATGTTGAGGTAGCTGTCGCGGGAGGGCGCCCGGCCGATGCACACGTCGTCGTCCGCGAACCGCGTGTGCAGGCTGTCGCGGTCCGCCTCCGAGTAAACGGCGACCGTATGGATGTCCAACTCCTTGCACGCACGGATCACCCGCAGGGCGATCTCCCCGCGGTTCGCGATCAGCACCTTCTTGAACATCAGGGCGTGATGTCGCCGCGCAGCCCGGCCGCGGCCGTGGTGCCGCCGAACGCCTGGCTCTCGCCCGAGTCCACGCCCGAGACCTTCAGCGCGAACTCGCTCGGATTCGTGGCGTAGAAGATCGCGCTCTCGTAGCTGACGGTCCCCTGCTGGTACCAGTACATCAGCGACTGGTCGAAGCTCTGCATGCCGTACTGGACCGACCCCTGCGCGATGAGGTCGGGGATGCTGAGCGACTTCGTGAGATCGCGCATGTTCTCCTGCACGGCCGCGGTGTTGATCAGCACCTCCGCCGCCGGCACCCGCCCCTTGCCGTCCTTGCGCGGGACCAGACGGAGCGACACGATCGCCTGCAGCGCGGTCGAGAGCAGGTGTCGGACCTCGTCGTGCTGATGCGGCGGGAAGAACGAGATCACGCGGTTGATGGTCTGCGTCGCATCCGTGGTGTGCAGCGTCGAGAACACCAGATGCCCCGTGTCCGCCGCCTTCAGCGCGGTGTCGAGCGTCTCCATGTCGCGGATCTCGCCGATCAGGATCACGTCGGGCGCCTGCCGCAGCACGTGGCGCAATGCCGCGTTGAACGACAGGGTGTCGTTCCCCACCTCGCGCTGCGAGATGTTGGCCAGGTTGTCGCGGTGCAGGAACTCGATCGGATCCTCGATCGTGATGATGTTGACCCGCCGGTTCGTGTTGATGTGGTTGATCATCGCCGCGAGCGCCGTCGACTTTCCCGACCCCGTCACGCCGGTGACCAGCACCAGCCCCCGCGGCCGCAGGCCGAGCTCCTCGAGCACCGTCGGCAGGTTCAGGTCCCGGATCGTCTTGACTTCGTACGGAATGGCCCGGAAGGCGAACGCCACCGTCCCGCGCTGCTGGTACACATTGGTCCGGAACCGACCCACGCCCGGCACGCCGATCGCGAAATCCGCCTCCTTGTGCTCGGCGAACTCCTTGACCTGACGGGGAGTCATGATCTGCTCGGCGAGCGACTTCAACTCCTCCGGCTTGAGCGGCGACGCGTCGAGCGCCATCAGTTCGCCGTTCACGCGGATCGTGGCCGGCCGACCCACCTTGAGCAGCAGGTCCGACGCGTTGCGCTGGACCATGTGGGTGATGGCCGCCTTGAAGTTGAAGGTCGCTTGTCCGGCTTGGGGTGCTTCAGGCATGGGGGTCCACCCGGAAGAGGAGCTGTCCGAACTCGACGGGCTGGGCGTTCTCCACGAGCACCTCCCGCACCACGCCCGCGACCTCGGACTCGATTTCATTCATGATCTTCATCGCTTCGATGATGCAGACGACCTGGCCCGTCGCGACCCGGCTCCCCGCCTTGACGTACGGCTCGGCGCCGGGCTCCGGGGCCGAGTAGTACGTCCCGACCATGGGAGACTTGATCTCGACCAGATGAGACGGAGGCGCCGCCGCGGGCGCCGCGACCGGGGAGCCGGGAGCCGCCATCGGGGCCGCCCCATGCGACTGCGCCAGGACCACGTGCTGGCCGCTCTCATTGGTCGTGTGCCCGGCCTTGCTCACCCGCACCGACGACCAGGCCCCGAACAAACCCCGGCGGACCTCGATCGCCCCCAGCTCGGGCGCCTCTCTCAGGATCTGCACCAGCTGGGCGATGATGTCGAGGTTCATGGCTCCCAAAGTTACACGAGCTCCAAGAGGTCCGTCAGGCCGTCGCTCAACAGCTCCGGTCCCGTCGCGGCAAGATGAACGTCGTCCTCGATCCGCACCCCGCCGTCGCCGGGGAGGTACACGCCCGGCTCGATGGTGACCACCGCGCCCGACGGCAGGGGATCGGGGTTGGTCTTCGAGAGTCGCGGCGCTTCGTGCACCTCGAGCCCGAGCCCGTGACCGAGCGAGTGACCGAACGCTTCGCCGAACCCGCGCGCCGTGATCGGGTCGCGCGCCAGCGCGTCCGCATCCCGCCCGGTCATGCCGGCGCGCACGCCGCCACGCGCCCGTTGCTGCGCCTCGCAGACCAATCTGTACAACACCCGCTGGCGCTCGGTCGCCCGCGCCCCCACCACCACGGTGCGGGTGATGTCCGCGCAGTAGCCGTCCACCTGAGCCCCGAAGTCTAGCAGCAGCCACTCTCCGGCCGCCACCGCTCGCCGACTCGAGCGCGCGTGCGGCAGCGCGCTGCGCGGTCCGGACGCCACAATGGTCGCGAAGGGATGGCCCTCGCTGCCCAGCCGGCGCAGCGTCCCCTCGAGCACCCCGGCGATCGCAAGCTCCGTCATGCCGGGGCGCACCTGCGTGAACGTCTCGCGTAGCGCCTCGCCGGCCAGCACCGCGGCACTGCGGATGGCCGCCACCTCGCCGTCGTCCTTCGCCGCGCGCAGCCGCTCCACCAGCTCCGTGGTGGACATCCAGCGCCACGCCTTCCCCGCCTGCGCGAACCGCTCGGCATCGTGCACCGACAGCGCGTGGGCCTCGTAGCCCAACGAGCTGAGCGGCCCCAGCGTGGCGAGCTCCTTGAAGAAGCGGTCCCACACGCTGGTGCTGTCGACTTCGACCCGCGCCACCGCGGCGGCTTCCGCCCGCGCCTGCTCATCGTAGCGGAAGTCCGTCACCAGCAGCACATCGGCTCGCGTGACCGCCACGACCGCCGCCGAGCCCGAGAACCCCGTGAGGTAGCGGATGTTGGCGTGCGACGTGACGACCAGCCCGTCCAGCGCCTCCGCTTCCAACGCCCGGACGAGCGCCTCCTGCCGCGCGCGCCGCCGATCAGCCGCCATGGCGGGCCTGGAGAAAGCCGACCAGACCCTCGAGTCCCAGCCGATAGCTCTCGGCGCCGAACCCGGCCACTATCCCCACCGCGGCGTCCGCGAGCACGGAGCGGCGCCGCTCCGGCTCGCGCGCGAAGATGTTCGACAGATGCACCTCGACGAAAGGCACGCGCACCGCGAGCAGCGCGTCACGCACCGCGAGACTCGTGTGCGTGAAGGCGGCCGCATTGATCATCAGGCCGTCCGCCTTTCCCTTGAGCCGCTGGATCGCATCGACCAGCTCGCCCTCGTGGTTCGTCTGCGTCCACGACACCTCGATACCCAGCCCGCGCGCCTGCTCGCGCGTGCGGGCCTCGATTTCCGCGAGGGTGGTTCGCCCGTACAGCTCCGGCTCTCGCTCCCCCAGCAGATTCAGGTTCGGGCCGTTCAGCACGGCGATGTGCACTAGGACTTGAGGCCCCTGAGCCAGGCCTGGAACTGATCGAGGTCGCCCTCGTCCTCGACGGGCGGCCGGAGCCTTCCGCCCGAGCTCCGCGCCGGCGGCTGAGGCGACGCGGGTGCGACCTCTCCGCCGCCCGCCGGTTGTTCGGTCGAGCTGAAGAACTGGTCGAAGGAGAACCCGCCGGCCTCCTGGGGAGCCGGTGACGGCGTGGGCGGCGCAGGCGGCGTGACCTCCGGCGCCGCGCTCGAGCTCCGCGAGCCTTCGTCCCCGAACACCTGGTCGAGCGAGATGCTATCCGTCGCCGGTCGGGTTGCCTCGCCCGGGGAGACCACCTCCGGCACGCGGTCCGGCTCGGGATCGGAGTGCGCGATGGCGAACGCATCGTCGAGCGGCGACCTGGCCGGTGGACCGGATGGCTGGGGCGCGGGCGCTCCCGGTCGGCCAGCGAGAATGCGCTTCAGGAAAACCTGGACCGTCTCACCCGTCTCGCGTCCTCCGTCCGTCGTCCCCACCCCCCCGGTCAGGACCTCCACCCGGCCCCGCAGTCGTGCGTCCGCGGGCCGCTTCGCCAGCAGCGCCTGGTACACGCGCAGGGCGTCCTCCTGATGACCCTGTCGCAAATACAACTCCGCCATCGTCTCGGTGAGCACCGGCTCGGCGCGCGACAGGGCAGCCGTATCGGCTGCGCCATCGTCGTCTGACAGGGCCACCGCCGCCGGCGGTTGAGCGCCGACGGAACCGGCGGCCCCCGCGACGGCGGGCGCCCGCTGGGCTGCCGGAGCGGGGGACGCGGGGGGCGCCTCGTCGACGACTGCGGGCGGCGCGGGGGGCTCGGCTTCCCCCACGTCGTCCGGCATGATCAGCGGCAGATCGATCGTCGGCCCGTCGTCCTGCTCCGTCGTATCGGGCGGCGCACCGAACATCCCGGTCTCGTACTGCGTCTGCGCCAGCCCCTCGACCACCAAGTCCTGGGGCTTGAGCTCCACCTCCTCCTGCACTTCGATCCCGTCCGCCTTCGCGACGCTGTGCGCCACCGCGTTGAAGTCGAGCGTCCCGTCAAACGTCTCGATGTCGGCGGGCGTGCCCTTTACGTCGAGCGAGGGAGAGGTTGGCTCCTCCGAGACGTGCTCGATCCCCAAATCCCGGTGGGGCTGGGCCGGGGCCGGTTCCGGCACGAATCGCGCGACCGGCTCGGGGGAACGGGCCTGCGCGGGAGCCGCCTGAGCCGCCTTGCTCTTGGCCCGCGCCAGGTGCTCCGCCGCTTCGCCGTTCATCGGATCGGCCGAGAGTAGGCGGCCGAGCCAATCGGCCGCCTCGTCAAACCGGCCGCCGCGCTCGGCGATTTCCGCCAGGATCTTGAGCGCCAGGACGTTCTCGGGATCGAGCTGAAGGACTTTGCGAAACACGTCGGAGGCACCGGCCTCGTTCTTCTGATCGATCAGGCAGCGCCCGAAGACGATGTGCGCGCTGAGGTAGTCGGGGTGCCGCTCGAGGCCGGCGGTGCACAGCTCGATGGCCCTATCTAGTTCTCCTGCCTTACGATAGGCGTCGGCCAGGGGGGCGAAGTTACGTCCCTTGGGGTTCTCCGCCCACCGCTTTTCCAGCTTTTCTATTTCGCTAGTGTAGGCCACGCCTAAGTGCTTGGGGGAGTTGGACAAAGATAGTGTTTGCTCGGGCGCGCTGTCAATCGGAATCGTGCTCACTCGCTTGAGTTTTCGTGTTGTCGTTTTTAGACTTAGGCCCCTTCTCACATGCTCTCGTAGGAGTCTTGCCTGATATGATGCGCGTGATGCGCGAGATTACCAAGCCGGTCTTCTGGGTAGTGGCCATCAGCTTCATCGGTTGGATGGCGTACGGACAAATCACCGATATCGTCGGCGGCGGAAGAGACGTGGTCCTCAAGGTGGACGGTACCATCGTCCGCTCCCAGCCGTTCCAGCAGCAGTATCAAGCGACCCTCGAGCAATACCGCCGGCAGCAAGGACGCGGGCGGCTGACGCGCGAGGACGAGCGGCAGGTGCAAGATCGGGTTGCCGACCAGTTCATCCAGAAGATCCTGCTCGAGCGGGCGTACCGCCGCTTCGGCATCACGGTCTCGGACGACGAGATCGTCCAGGCCGCACGCAGCTCGCCGCCACCCCAGATCATGCAGCAGGTGCTCGAGGACCCGACGTTCCAGACCAACGGTCAGTTCGACATCACCAAGTGGCAGCGCTACATCTCGAGCGCCGGCTCGGAGTTCGCCGCGCAGGTCGAGCAGCTGTACCGCGATTATCTGCCGCAGCGCAAACTGGAAGAGTACCTCACGGCCGACGTCTACACGTCCGACGCGAAGCTGTGGCGCATCTGGCGTGACCAACACGAATCGGTGACGGTGGCGCTGCTCGCCGTCCACCCCGAAGACGTGCCGGACTCGCTCGCGCCGGTGTCGGATGCGGAGCTCGAGCGCTACTACGGCGCGCACCAGGCCGATTTCAAGCGACCCGCGGCCGCCTGGGTCAGCTACGTCGAGCTGCCGCGCGTCCCGAACGCCGCCGACAGCACCGCGGCCCTAGCGCACGCCCGCGCGTTGCGGGCCGAGATCGCGGGAGGCAGGGCCAAGTTCGAGGAGGTCGCGAAGCGGGAGTCCGCCGACTCGGGCACCGGCTCGCGGGGCGGTGACCTTGGGTGGGCCAAGCGTACCGGCGCCGGTTTCGTTCCCCCGTTCGCCGCGGCGGTGCGCCGCCTCGCCCCGGGGGTGCTCAGCGAGCCGGTGCTCACCGAGTTCGGGTGGCACCTCATCCGGATCGACGCCGCCAAGGGCGATTCGGTACGCGTTCGCCACATCCTCGTTCCGATCCAGCTCCAGGGTGCGCATCTGGACGTCGTGGATGCGCGCACCGACACTCTGGACCGGCTGGCCGCGGACCAGACCGACGGCAGCCGGCTGGACAGCGCCGCGCACCGGCTGACCCTCCCGCTCGCCCGCGCGCCAAAGCTCATCGAAGGGGAGCGGCTGACGCTCGGCCGGTCCACGGTACCGGACGTGAGCGTGTGGGCGTTCGAGGCCCGACCGGGCGAGACGAGCCCGGTAATCGACGCGGCGCGGGCGAGCTACGTCTTCCGGCTCGATTCGCTCGAGGCGGCCGGCGTACCGCCGCTGGCGAGCATCCGTGCCCGAGTGCTCGACGCGGCACGCTACGAAAAGAAGAAGACCGTGGCGCGCCAACAGGCGGAGCAGGCCGCCGCGGCGCTGCGCGCCGCGGCCGATCTCCTCGCGGCTGGCCGGGCGCGGGGGAACCGGCTCGAGAAGCTGGGCCCGTTCACGCGCGTGACCGCGCCCGCCGAGTTCGCGCGCAATCCGAACGTCCTGGGAGCGGCCTTCGGGCTGCGGCGCGGTGAGCGGAGTGGCGTCATCGCCGACGAAACGGGTTGGTTCCTGCTGCAGGTCCTGGCCCGCGCCGGCGCCGACTCCGCCGCGTGGCTCAAGCAGCGGGACCAGCAGCGCGAGGCGCTGCTGCGGCCCGTCGAGCAGGCGCGGCTACAGCAGTTCGTTCAGGCGCTGCGCGCCGATGCCAAGATCGTGGATCGCCGCAGCGAGCTGTTCCGACCCGCGGCCGCCAGCGAAAGTTAGTCGCTCAGGCGCTTCGGGTCGCCCGACGAGAGGGGGCTCGAGGTCGGCGGCTGGACGCCGCGCGGGGGCGTGGTCGGCGGGTCGTCGCTCGTGGCGTCCTTGAGACTGCGCTTGAACTCTTTGATCCCCTGCCCCAGCGAGGATCCGATCTCCGGGATCCGCTTCGCACCGAAGACCAGCACCAGCACGAGCAGCAGGATCAGGATATGGCTGAACGACAGGTCCCCGAACATAACGCGCCTCGCTTCAGAAGATCGATCGGGCGACGTAGTAGGCGATCGCCACTCCCACGAGTGCGAGCAGCGACACGTCGAGCCCGATCGGCCCGAGAGTAATCGACACCACCAGCAGGTCCATATGGACCGGCCCCAGCGTGGGGGTCACCGCCCAGGTGAAGATCTCTTTCGCCGGCCCCTGCGGCAGGAAGCGTCGCAGCAGCGAGTGGACGAAGCCGCCCAGCACGAAGCCGGTGGCCAGCACGCCAAGGTAAAATAGCGGCCTGCGCGGGCCTTGCGCCACGGGCTAGCTGCGCCGCTCCACGGCGTAGGCAATGCTGTCGCGCAGGGCGTCGCGCGCCGACGAGGGGGGCAGGATGTCGAGCTCCGCGTCCGCCTGCTGGGCCAGCTCGAGCGCGCGCCGCCGGGCGTAGTCCAGACCCCCGGCCGCCGCCACGCACCGCACCACCCCCGCGACCAGCGCATCGGTCGGCTCGGGCGCCGCCATCAGCTCGGCGACCAGCCGGCGGTCGGCGGGCGGCATGTCGCCCAGCGCCGCGATGAGCGGCAAGGTCACCTTGTGCTCTCGCAGGTCGAGCCCCGACGGTTTCCCCGTCACCGCCTCCGCTTCGGTGTAGTCGAGCAGGTCGTCGGCGATCTGGAAGGCCATGCCGAGTCGCATGCCAAAGCGGGCCAGTGCTTCCCGATACTCGGCCGGCCCCTGGAGCGCGCCGACCTCGCACGCCCCGGACAGGAGCGAGGCCGTCTTCGCGCGGATGAGCTGGTCGTACTGCCCCTCGCTGTATGCGAGCTTGTCGTGGGCCTCGAGCTGGCGCATCTCGCCGATCGTCATCTCGTTCGTCACCCGAGCGAACACGCGCAACGGCTCGCGATCGTCGAGGCGGACCAGCTCGATGATCGCCCGCGAGTACAGGTAGTCGCCCATGATCACGGCGACCTGGTGCGAGAAGAGCGCGTTGAGGGTCGGCATGCCGCGCCGCAGCACGGAGTGGTCGACCGAATCGTCGTGCACCAGGGTCGCGAGGTGAATCAGCTCGACCACGGCGGCGAGCGTCACCGCCCGCGGGTCCTGGGAGCCGGCCGCCTGGCTCGAGAGCAGCAGCAGCGTGGGGCGGAACAGCTTCCCCTTCATCCGCACCAGGTGCTCATTCACGTCGGCGATGATCGGGAAGTCGGCCGCAATGATGCGCCCCAGTTCGTCGGCGACGCGCTCGAGCTCCCCGGCCACCGGCCGTTGCAGGTCTCGCAGCGCGATCGGAACGACCTGCTGGCTCACGTTACTTCGCCTTGGCGAGCGCCTTCGAGCGCTCACCTACGTCCCGGAATCGGATGTCCACCGCGAACACCCGGCCGTACAGCTCGCGCGCCTCTACCCGCTTGCCCAGCTCCTCGAGCGCGCGGCCCAGCCAATACAGGATCCCCAGGCGCTCTTGGTCACCGGACGCCGGCAGGTCGAGCGCGCGCCGCAGGATCGACTCCGCCACGACGTAGGCGCCCTTGTCGATAAAGCACACCCCCAGCGCCTCCGAGCTCCTCAGCTTCCCGTCGGGCGCCCGCAGCGCCTTCTGCAGCTCGGCAATCGCCTCGTCGAAGAGCCCCATCTCCTTAAAGGCCACGCCCAGGTCGTAGTGCGCCTGGAAGTCGCCCTCGTCGATGTTTTCGTCGATCCCCCGCTTGAAGCGCGCCAGCATCTCCTGAAAGTCCCGCTCCTCGTCCCCGGTCGGCTCCTCGTCGGCGATCTTCATCCGCGTGTCGCGCGCGGGGAGGTCCTCGTCGAGAATCATCGCGCTCAGGTCCACGAAGTCTCCCGCCTCCGCTGCCTCGTCCCGTACCTTCATCTTCGCGTCCCGAGCGGCGGTCTTGCCCTCCGTGTCCCGCACCTTCGCTTTCGGCTTCGGCGGCGGCTCGGGCGGCGGTGTCGCCACCGGCGCGAGCATCGCGAGCGCCGCTTCGGCCCGCTCGTTGGCGGGATCGTGCTCGGCGACGCGCTTGTAGACGGCTCGCGCCTTGTCGGGGAGGTCGCTCCGCAGCAGCGTGTCGGCCAGCTCGAGGTAGGCGTCGATCAGCTTCGCCTTGTCGCCCGACTTGAACGCGAACTCGACCTGCTTCTGCCGGTGCCGCACGCTGTTGGGATCGAGCCGCAGGATCTCGTCCACCAGATCCCGCGCCTGCGGCAGCTTCCCCCGGGTCTCGAAACCGGTCGTCGCCAAGTCGAGCTCCTCGACGCCCCGTTCCCGCTCGCCCGCTTCGATCAACGCCTCGCCGAGCGCCTGGTGCCCTTCGGGATCGTCCGGGTCATCCGCGACCCGCCCCTCGAGCTCCTCGATCGACGGCTTCGTCGGCGTCGTATCCATGTCGGCGAATACGAGCGATCCGCGTTCGTCGCCCCCCCCGGTCACCACGCCGTCCAGGCTCAAGTCGATCGCCCCCGAGCGGCGCCCACCTCCCCCCGGTCTGATGATCGTGCCGCCTGCTCCCGCCGGCGTATCGTCGATCGCCAGTGGTTGATCGTCGACCTCGTGCCCCGAGTCGGTCGCGCCGATGTCGAAGTCCGGCTCGAGCTCGAGTGGCGGCACTTCCACCATGCTCTTGCGCGGTGGCGGGGCCGGGCGCTTCGGCACGACCGGTTTGACCTTCGGCGGCTCGGCCGCCTTCGGACTCGGCCCGCCGAATCGGGGGGGCGACCCGACGCCGGGCCGCTTCGGCACGACTGGCGCCACCGGCGGCGGTGCTTTCGCCACCGGCGCCTCGATTTCGATCTCCGTTTCCAGCAGCGGCTCGAGCTCTACCGCGGACTCGGAGGAGCTCGCTTCCTCCGCCATGGTCGGCTCAAACTCCGCGGGCGGGGGGATATCATCCGGGGAGACTTCGTCCCGCAACGACGGCACCTCCGGCGCGTCGAGCTCGATGTCGCCGAACTCCGCGCTCGTCGTCTCGAACCCTTCGAGCGTGCCTCCGGCGGTCGTGGACTCGAGCCCTTCGACGAGACTCGTGGACTCGATCTCGAGGGACGTATCGGGCTCGGCCGTCACCGTCTCGAGCAGGCTGTCGGCGACCCCCTCCGGCTCGAGCGCCGGCTCCGGTTCCGGCTTCGGCTCGGGCGCCGCCTTGGGCGGGGCCGAGGGCGGGGGCGGGACGCGCCCCTTCACCGCCGGCTTGCCAGCCGGTGGGGAATCCACGTCGAGGAACACCAGGCTCGACGTCTTCCGGCTGCCGGACTTCGACGCGTCGTCCGGCGGCTTCGCCTTCGGCGGCGCCGCCGTCGGGGCGGCCGGGCGCCGCTCCGGAGCACCGTACATACGCAGGTGCTCTTCCAGCGTCTCGCGCAGGTGTGCACCTTCCGCCGAGATGTCGGCCAACTCTTTCAGAGCGGCGAAGGCCTGCTGGATCTTCCCCACCTTGTGCATCCGCTCGGCGTACTCGACGAAGTTCTGCTTGGCCTCGGCCATGAAGCCCTTCGAGGCATACAGCTTGGCGAGCTTGAGGTAGGTGGTCTGCCGCCCGGGCGCGTTCCGCAGCACCTTGTTACACATCGCGATGGCGTTGTTGTGGAAGCCGAGCTCGGCGTACTTATCGACGGCCTGATCGTAGTAATCGGCCGCCTGAGCCGGGTCGCGGACCTTCAGATGCAGGTCGCCGATGCGATTGAAGATGGCGAGGTCGGGGTTCGGATCCCCTTCCTCCTCCTGCCCCTTGAGGACCTGCTGCCACGCCTCGATGGCCCCCTTCGGGTCTTTGGCCTCGAGGTTTCGGGCCTTCTCTTTCTGCTTCTCAAGCTTTGACATGGAGCCCTAAAGATACGGACCCCGCCGGAAGCGGACAAGCGGAACCTCCTGTCCAGACGGCGGTTACGAGCTGCTCACCCATCCAGTACGCCACTTCCCGCCAATCCGACACGCCGCAGCACACGAGGTCGGCGCGAAACCCCGGCGCGATCTGGCCCCGATCCGTGGCGAGGCCGAGGGCCGCCGCCGCGTTGACCGTGACCGCGCTCACGACTTCGGCATAGCGCAGCCCCAGCTGCGAGACACCGAGCGCCATCACCAACGGCAGGCTGACGGTGGGCGACGACCCCGGGTTGAAATCGGTCGCGAGCGCCACCGCCGCGCCCGCCTCGACCAGACGCCGCGCCGGCGCTTGCGTGCGCTTGCCGAGGAACACCATGGTGGCGGGCAGCAGAACGGCGACCGTATCGCTCGCCGCGAGGGCCCGAACGCCGGCATCGGAGATCGCGGCGAGGTGATCCGCCGAAAGGGCGCCGAGGGCTGCCGCCAGCTCGGCGCCCCCCGACCCCTCCAGCTCGTCGGCGTGCAGCTTCAAAGCCAGCCCGTGCCCCTGGGCGGCGGTGAGGATCGTGCGTGTCTCCGCGACGTCGAACACGCCGGGCTCGCAGAACACATCGCATGCCGTCGCCAGGTGCTCGCGGGCCACGGCGGGAATCATCTCCTCGCACACCAGCCGGACGTAGTCCGCGCGGCGGTCACGAAACTCGGGCGGGACTTCGTGCGCGCCGAGGAAGGTTGGCACGAGCGTGGCCCGCTCCGTGGTCGCCGTTTCGCGGATGGCGCGGAGCTGCTTGAGCTCGGTCGCGCCGTCGAGCCCGTAGCCCGATTTCACCTCGATCGTCGTGCTGCCGTGGGCGAGCAGCGCGCGCACCCGCGCCCGCATGAGCGCCACGAGTTCGCTCTCGCTCCGCGCCCGCACGTCCCGCACCGACTGCAGGATACCTCCGCCCCGGGCGGCCACGGTCTTGTAGTCCTCGCCCAGCGCCCGGCGCTCGTGGTCCTCGAGCCGGGGAGCGCCGAACACGGCGTGCGTGTGGCAGTCGACGAAGCCGGGAAACAGGACCCCGGCCACCTCCACCACCTCCCCGCCCAGTCGCTCGTTGCCCGTGGCCCGCCGCAAGTCCTTGTACGGGCCCACCGCCGCGATGCGGTCGCCCTCGAGCAGCACCGCCGCATCGTGCAGCACTTCAACCTCGGCCAGCTCCCGGCCCCGGCGCGCCCGCGCCGGGCCCCGGCAGGTGACGACTTGCCGCGCCCCGACGAGCAACGTGCTCAGTCCGCGGCCCCCCCCTCGCGCATCGGGAGCCGGATCCCATGACGGCGCGCCGCGGCCAGCGCCTCGGGGTAGCCCGCGTCCGCGTGTCGCGCCACGCCGATGCCCGGATCGTTCGTGAGCACGCGCTCGAGCCGCTGCCCCGCCGACGCCGACCCATCGGCCACGCTCACCTGCCCCGCGTGCAGTGAATTCCCGATGCCGACACCGCCGCCGTGATGGAACGAGACCCACCCCGCGCCAGACGCCGTATTGAGCAGGGCGTTGAGGATCGGCCAGTCGGCGATCGCGTCCGAGCCGTCCTGCATCGCCTCCGTCTCGCGGAACGGTGACGCGACGGAGCCGGTATCCAGGTGGTCGCGCCCGATGACCACGGGTGCGCTGATCTCGCCCCGCTTCACCAGCTCGTTCAGCGCGCAACCGAACTGCGCACGTTCCCCCTGACCCAGCCAGCAGATGCGCGCGGGAAGGCCCTGGAACGCCACCCGCTCCCGCGCGAGCCGGATCCAGCGATGCAGGTGCTCGTGCTCGGGGAAGAGCTCGAGCACCAGCTGGTCCGTGCGATGCAGGTCGCCCGCGTCCCCCGAAAGCGCGACCCACCGGAACGGGCCTTTGCCCTCGCAGAACAGGGACCGGATGTACTCGGGAACGAAGCCCGGGATTTCGAAGGCGTCGGTGACCCCTGCGTCCCGCGCCTGCGCGCGGATGTTGTTTCCGTAGTCGAAGGTGACCGCTCCACGACGCTTGAGCGCGAGCATCGCCTCCACATGCGCCGCGATACTCGCGACCGACCGCTGCACGTACTCCGCCGGCGCGCTCCGCCGCAGCGCCGCCGCCGCCTCGACGCTGAGCCCGGCGGGGATGTACCCGTTCAGCGGATCGTGGGCCGACGTCTGGTCCGTCAGCGCGTCCGGGACGAACCCGCGGCGCACGAGCTCCGGCAGCACGTCGGCACAGTTGCCGATGAGGCCGACCGAGACCGGGCGCGCCGCGCGTCTCGCCTCCTCGCACCAGCCCACCGCCTCATCCAGGGACGCAGTGGAGCGATCGAGGTAGCGGGTCTCGAGCCGCCGCTGCACCCGCGCCGGGTCCACTTCCACCGCCAGGCACACCCCGTCGTTCATCGTCGCGGCGAGCGGTTGCGCGCCTCCCATGCCGCCCAGGCCCCCGGTCAGGACGATGCGCCCGCGCAGCGATCCACCGAAGTGCCGCCGCGCCATGGCGCCGAACGTCTCGTAGGTGCCTTGCAGAATCCCCTGGGTACCGATGTAGATCCACGACCCGGCGGTCATCTGGCCGTACATGATCAGGCCCTGGCGCTCGAGCTCGCGGAACACGTCCCAGGTCGCCCAGCGCCCGACCAGATTCGCATTGGCGATGAGCACCCGGGGAGCCTCCGGGTGGGTCCTGAAAACGCCGACCGGTTTTCCCGACTGCACCAGCAGGGTCTCGTCGTCGGCGAGGGTGAGCAGCGTGCGGCAGATCGTGTCGAACGCCGGCCAGTCGCGGGCCGCCTTCCCGGTGCCGCCGTACACCACCAGGTCCTGAGGTCGCTCCGCCACCTCCGGATCGAGGTTGTTCATCAGCATCCGGAGCGCCGCTTCCTGAATCCAGCCGCGGCAGGACTTCACCGTACCGCGGGGGGCGCGGACGACTCGGGGGCCGCTCATGCCGCCTCCGGGTCGAACGCCCCAGCCCGCAGGCCGCTCGTGATCTGCTCGATGTCGGCGGTGAACGGCCGGTCGCCGTCGAGCGCCGCTGCCACCTTCCGCACGGCCGCGTACGTACGCCTCACACCCTGCCCGGGCCTGAGCGGTTTCAGGAATTCGAGCCCCTGAGCCGCCGCGAGC
>WNFR01001722.1_pt1 | contig 22861 bp, 23 predicted proteins | sample 5400221 | NCBI WGS metagenome assembly WNFR01 (sample SAMN13153357, study PRJNA577476) | soil metagenome | isolation source: 40 cm soil under Madrone tree | place: USA:California | collected 2016-06-14 | reverse complement strand
GTCAGTTCACCGCGCGCCACGCGACGTAATGGTCAGCCCAAACGAACAGTCGATACAACGGTCGCGACCTATGCGCTGTTCGGCATGATGAATTGGATCTATAACTGGTACGATCCGCGCGGCAAGTTGTCTGTCAGTCAACTGGTCGATAATATTACCCGTCTCTTTCTATCGGGCTTTCTTTCAGCGGCAGAGCGGACCACGCTCCAGGGCGGCTCCGAACTCGCCGAAAAGGTTAACATTTGGCGCAGCGCATGACGCCCGATCAATTTAGAAACGATGGCAACTCAATTTCAATGACCGATCCAAAGCCGGCTCTCATAAACTATCGTGTCGATCACGGAATAGCGGTGCTGACTCTCAACGATCCGCCCGCCAACACTTACTCGTATGACATGATGCGGCAGATCGATGCTTGCGTTCTTGAAGCCCGCATGGACGAGAGTGTCGAGGTGATGGTAATCACCGGCAGTGGTGAAAAGTTTTTCTGCGCGGGCGCGAATATCAGCATGCTCGCCTCTGTCACGCCCGAATTCAAATATTATTTTTGTCTGCATGCGAACGAAACTCTGAACCGTTTGGAGCAGACGCCAAAGCTGGTGATCGCGGCCATCAACGGTCACTGTGTCGGCGGCGGTTTGGAAGTTGCCATGGCCGCGGACATTCGCATAGCTCGGCGTAACGCCGGCAAGATGGGTTTGCCGGAGGTTACCCTTGGCGTTCTGCCCGGCACCGGCGGCACACAGCGTCTGGCGCGGGCGGTCGGCAAGTCACGCGCAATCGAGTTGATGGCCACCGGTGAATTGTTTAGTTTCGAGAAGGGACAGGAACTTGGTCTGGTCAATCAAATCTATGACGCCGAGACCAGCGAACAGTTCATGGCGCAGGCCCTGGATTACGCGCGCCAGTTCACGACGCCGAACAAGGCCACGCGCGCCGTCGGCCGCATTAAGCGCGCCGTGCAAACCGGCGCCGAGATTCCTTTCGAATCGGCCCTGGCTCTGGAACGCGAGTTACAACAGCAACTGTTCCAGTCCGAAGACGCCAGGGAAGGTCTGGAAGCGTACGTCAACAAGCGCAAAGCAGAATTTAGAGGAAAGTGAGTCAGAACCGCCTGCGGTAGCGGGCGGTTGATCCTTTTGCTATATAAAACCACCCGCTACCGCAGGTGGTTCTGACAGCTATGGACGACGAAAACATTAAAGTCAGCGAAGCCGATGGTATTGTAACGATCACGCTTAACCGGCCCGATCGTCTGAACGCTCTGGTCGGACACATGCGGCGAGATCTCGCCGAGGCCCTGGAAGAAGCCGGCAGCGATCCACACATACGGGTCGTGGTGATCAAAGGCGAGGGCCGGGCGTTTTGTGCGGGCGGCGACGTCTCGTTCATGGCGGAGATGCTGGAGCGCCAGGACGCGGAGGAATTCGCTCGCATTCTGGGCGCGGCCCGTCGAGTGATCCTGGCCATCCGGCAAATGACCAAGCCCGTGATCGCTTCGATCGAAGGGCCGGCGTCGGGCGCGGGTTTCAATCTGGCCCTGTCGTGCGATTTGCGCATCGCGTCGCGGACCGCGACCTTCAGCCAGTCTTTCGTGAAGCTAGGTTTTCATCCCGACTGGGGCGGGACATATTTCCTGCCCCGCATGGTCACGTCGAACATTGCGTGCGAGCTTTTCTTTCTGGGTGACACGATTGACGCGGACGAGGCTTTCCGTCTCGGCCTGATTAATCGCGTGGTGGCTCCGGAAGAGCTGGAAGCAGAGACGCAAAAGCTGGCCGAACGTCTGCGTTCCGGGCCGGCGGTGTCGATCGCGGCGGCCAAGCATGCGGTTTACGCCAGCGAACACGACACTTTGGAAAAGATGCTGCAATACGAGGTCGAAGCCCAGGTGCGATGTTTTGAATCCGAGGATGGGCGCGAAGGCGTGCGCGCTTTCATCGAGAAGCGGCCGCCCAGATTTACCGGGCGATAGATTTGTAGGGGCAGGGCTCGTCCCTGCCCGCGTTTCCGCAACCACAAAGGGCAGGGACAAGCCCTGCCCCTACATTTATGCGACTCGAGAATCGACTGGCTCTAATCACTGGCGGAGGTCGCGGCATTGGCCGCGCGGTAGCGATTGCGTTCGCCCGCGAAGGCGCGTCAATCGCGCTTGCTGCCCGTACGCGCATCCAGATCGAAAGCGTGGCCGATGAAGTTGCCTGCGAATTTGGCGTAGAGACGCTGGCAATCGAATGTGACGTCTCTGACACTGATAGCGTAAACCGCGCTTTTGCGCATGCCAGCGAACAGTTCGGTGGCGGCCCTGACATTTTAGTGAACAACGCGGGCATCGCCGAGACCTCGCCGTTCGTGAAAACCGATGAAGCGATGTGGCAACGCCATCTCGAAGTTAATCTGACTGGAACATTTCGTTGCACGAGGCTCGCGTTGCCTGGAATGCTGGAGCGCGGTTGGGGCCGCGTCATTAATATTGCTTCAATTGCCGGCAAGACGGGCGCGCCATACATCTCGGCGTACTCTGCCTCAAAGCATGGCGTGCTCGGCTTGACGCGATCGCTCGCGTTGGAAATCGGCGCCAGCGGCATTACCGTGAACGCCATTTGTCCCGGCTATGTCGATACTGAAATGACTTCGCGCGGCGTCGAAAATATTGTGGCCAAGACCGGCAAGTCAGCCGACGATGCACTGGCTGCGCTTAAGCGGGCGAGCCCGCAGAACCGGCTGGTGACCGCGGAAGAAGTCGCGGCATTGGCCTTGTTATTGGCTTCCGAGGATGGCCGCGGCATTAATGGCCAGGCGATCAATGTCGATGGGGGAACGGTTTTGTTCTAATTTGGAGTGCGGCGGCAAGCGTAGCGCGATGCCGCTCCAATTCCATTTCGAAAATAAGCCAAAGCGCCGTCGCCGCTTCGCTCTGCCGACGCACTCCAAAATTGAAATGATTGAAAACTTAGGCAACCTGGAACGCACGCACTCATGCGGTGCTTTGCGCAAGGAAGACGTCGGCAAGCGGGTCACTTTAATGGGGTGGTGCGCTAAGCGGCGAGACTTTGGCCCGCTCACTTTTATCGATTTGCGTGACCGCGATGGCATTACCCAGATCGTCTGCAACGAAGAGAAGGCGCCGAACGCTCACGCCAAAGCCAAGGAAGTCCGCGGCGAATATGTACTCGCTATCACAGGCGAAGTCGTTCTCCGCGATCCGAGCGCCCGCAACCCGAAACTATCGACCGGTGACATCGAGGTCCAAGCCACCGAGGTGGTGATCTTAAACGACGCGCGTACGCTTCCCTTTCAACTTGATGCTCCGTCGTCCGAGGCTTTGGCCAGCGAAGATCTACGCTTGAAATATCGCTATCTCGATCTGCGCCGGCCGCAGTTGCAGGCAAATCTCCGCTTGCGGCATCGCCTGCTGCTGGAAATTAATCGTTACATGGACGAGCAGGGCTTCACGCAGATCGAAACTCCGAACCTGATTAAGTCGACCCCGGAAGGGGCACGCGACTACATCGTGCCGTCGCGAGTGCAGCCGGGAAGATTTTTTGCGCTGCCACAGTCGCCGCAGATCTTCAAGCAAATTTGCATGATTGCCGGGCTGGACAAGTACTACCAGATCGCGCGTTGCTTTCGCGATGAGGACCTGCGCGCCGATCGGCAGCCTGAGTTTTCGCAACTCGATGTGGAGATGAGCTTTGCTACATCTGATCAGATTTACGCGCTGGTCGAAGGGCTCTTCGCGCGAGTCTTTCGACTAATTAATGTTGAGTTGCCCATTCCATTCCCGCGATTCACTTTCGCCGATGTGATGGAACGCTTCGGTTCGGACAAACCCGACCTGCGTATTGTAGGGATGGAATTGAAGGACCTTTCGCCGGCGCTGGCCGAAACCAACTTCGCGCCGTTTGCCGCCGCGCTCAGCGCAGGTGGCCAGGTCAAGGGGATCGCGGTGCGCGGCGGCGCTGCCATGTCGCGAAAGACTTTAGATGAGTTACAGGAGTTCGCGAAACGTTACGGCGCCGGCGCGCTGGCCTGGATCAAGATCGGCGATGAACTCTCGTCATCATTGCTAAAAGTTTTGGGCAACGAGACGGTTGCGCGGCTGGCTGAACTGGCGGGAGCAACGAAGGGCGACGCGGTCCTGATCGTGGCCGGCAAAGCCAGCGTGGTCGCCGCCAGTCTGGGCGCGCTGCGCAATGAAGTTGCGCGTCGCGAAAAGCTAATCCCGGACGGCGTCTTCGCGCCCTTGTGGGTGACGGAATTCCCGATGTTTGAATTTCACGAAGACGACGGGCGCTACTACTCAATGCATCACCCGTTCACGTCTCCTTTAGATGAAGACGTACCGCTGTTTGAACGCGCGGTGTCGGGCGAGACGCAACTGTTTGCCGGGTTGCGCGCCAAGGCTTACGACGCGGTCATCAACGGCGTTGAGGTCGCCGGCGGCTCGATCAGAATTCACCGGCGCGACGTGCAAGCGATCGTTTTCAAAGCGCTCGGCATGAGCGAAGAGACCGCCCGGGCCCGCTTTGGTTTCTTCCTTGACGCGCTGGCGTACGGCACGCCGCCGCATGGCGGAATCGCGTCGGGAATTGAGCGTACGCTGATGGTGCTGGTACCCACCGAAAATATTCGCGACGTCATGGCTTTTCCCAAGACCGCCTCCGCCCAGGACCTGATGATCGACGCGCCGGGCGAAGTTGACGAAAGACAATTGGCAGAGCTGCATTTGAAAATCGTTCGGGAATAGTCAGCACGTGGATGTGTCTTGCGGCTCCGCCGTCGGATGTGCGGAAAGGCTCGGCCTTTCCGGCCGAGTAGTGAGAAATTCGGGCTACGCCCCATTGCGAGGCGAAGCCTCGGTATGAATTGAGCAATCGTACGGAAAGGCGGAGCCTTTCCGCACATCAAGTGGCAAAGCCACAAACTCCTCTGCGAATCGTGGTCATTTCTATTCAGCAGGCGCACGTCGACGAGATTCTCGCCTACTCGCGCGATGCCGCTCCGCGCGAATGCTGCGGCTTGGTCGGCGGCATCAACGCTCGAACTCAAACTGTCTATCCAACGCGGAATGTCGCCGCCGATCCCCTCGTCACCTACGAAGCGTCCCCGGAAGATCTGTTTGGCGCTCAGCGCGCGATGCGCGAGCGCGCCGAAGAATTGCTGGCGATTTACCATTCCCATCCGCGCTCTGCTAATCCACAGCCTTCGGAAACGGATGTGCGGCTTGCCTACTATCCATCAGCGGTTTACCTTATTGTTGGACTCGGCGCTGAACCACCAAATATCGGCGTCTTTCGTATTTCGGAGAGTGCCGGAAGTTGGGAACCGGTTGAGTATGAAATCGTAGTTGACCAGTAATCCTTGAAACGGAAACGGCGCGGCTCGCGTAGACACCTCAGATGGAGCCAAAACGAACCAAGTACGACACCAACCCACTCGACGGAAAGGTCGCGGAGCGCGCGGACAAATCGTTTGCCTCAGGTGCGCCGACTGAAGAAGTGAGGGGTGGGCCTACGCGGGACATCGGTCGCACGGAAAACGAAGCGGCGCGTTCCAATCCCGAAAGCGAGGCGCCGACGCGTCGCATCGACGGGGACAAGGTGACGTCTTACCCTTCGGTGTTTATTCCGCCCAAGGCCCGGTCCTCGACGGTCTACCAACCACCACCCGCCGCCCCACGGATGAACATCTATCAGCCGTCACCCGTGGCGCCGGCAAACGTCTATCAGCCACCGCCTGCCCCAGTCTCGTTCAATCATGGATCGCACCCGGTGCGGGGACTGGGAATTTCTGAAAAGTGGGCCAACCTGTTGCCCTACATTCCCGGCCATATTGGCGCGGTAGCGGCGGTCGTAGAACTATTGCTCGTGCCGCGCACAGAATCGCGTACGCGCTTTCATGCTGCGCAGGGATTGGCACTGCAAGCGGCGATATTGATTCTCTCCGGCGCTTTCGGGTTTTTGACCTTGATTTCCGGGAATCGGTTTGGCCAGGGACTTTTTGGGGCGGCGTCGACTATCTTTCTGATCGTATCGATGATTCGCGTCTGGAAAGAAAGACCCCACCAAATAGCGCCACTCGACGAGGCCACCAAGTGGCTGGATGAAAAGATCAAACCTCGCAAGTAGGGCCTGTGCCCCGCTGGACGAATGAACCATATCAGTGTGCTCATCGACGGAATTGGAGCATTAGAGATGAGCCCGGCCCGGGTTGAATAGCGGCGCCGAGGATCGGTATCTACCGGCCTTGAGCTTCAAAGCACCCTAAAACGCCCCTGCCGAAGAATCTTTGAAAAGCAAGTTTCGCCCATCCAGTCCTGGTGATCTTGTGGCACTGAGATTGATAATCATTTGCGGGCAAACATGTTTCATGGATCATCATCAGAAATTGGGGACGTAAGCTCCGACAAGATTTATGAGGAGAGTAAGTAAATGAATAGACCTGTTTATAGAAGAGCGAACAAGTGGCTGGCCCGCTTGATGGCAACCGCGATCGTGTTGATGCCGCTGGTGGTATTTGCGCAAACTCAGATTGTTTTACACGCCAATAAATATAAGCCGTCCGACGATGTAAAGCTGGGCCGGCAAGCCGCCGCCGAAGCCGAAAAGCAATTCCCGCTGATGCGCGACGAAGAAGTTAACGCGTATGTTGAAAACCTGGGGCAGCGGCTGGTGGCTGCGATTCCACCGGAGTTCCAGCATCCCGAGTTTCGTTACTACTTCAAAGTTGTCAACGCCCGTGACATCAACGCTTTCGCGCTACCCGGTGGTCCGATGTATGTAAACCGCGGAATGATCGAGGCGGCTCGCACCGAAGGCGAGGTCGCCGGAGTAATGGCGCATGAGTTGAGCCACGTAGCTTTGCGTCATGGCACCGCCCAGGCAACCAAGGCCGGCAAACATCAAACGGGAGCTGCCGTGGCAGGCATTCTGGGAACAATTTTAGGTGGGCCCGGACTTGGGCAGATAGCTCAAGCTCCTTTCGCCCTCACCTTGCTGAAATACAGTCGCGAATATGAAACCGAGGCCGATCTGCTGGGCGCACGGATCATGGCGAACGCCGGATACGATCCGCGGGATCTGGCGAACATGTTTCGCACGATCGAAGCTCAGGGCGGCGGCGGTGGCGGCTTTCTGAGCGATCATCCCAGTCCCGCAAATCGCTATGCTCGCATCAATCAGGAAGCACAGTATCTGCGAATAAATAATCTCGCGCGCAACAACCAGGAATTTATGGCCATCAAAGAACGGCTGCGCGGCTATCCGCGCGCGCAAACGATGGCCGAAATTCAACAGAGTGGCCGCCGTTATCCCAATCAGGGAAGTGACTATCCAAATGATAGAAACAACTACCCGAACGGCGATCGAACGAACTATCCCTCTGGGCCGCGGGGCCGCGTCGAGTACCCATCGTCGCGGTTTCGCACCTACACCGCGCTCGGGGTCGCGCGGCTAAGTGTGCCGGACAATTGGCGCGAGATGTCTGAGCAGGAATCGGTTTGGTACGCGCCCAGTGGCGGTTATGGATCGGCGAATGGTCAGGCCGTCTTCACCCATGGCATCAATATCGGCGTGGCCCAAAGCAACAGCACTAACCTGCAACAGGCCACCAACGATTTTCTGAACACGTTGCAGCAAGGCAGCGGGAATTTGCGCGCCCGCGGTGGCTATCAGCGCACGTATGTCGGGAACCGCAATGGATTATTGATTAGTCTGAGCAATACCAACGAGGCAACCGGGCAGCCGGAAGTGGTCAATGTAGTAACCACCCAATTACGCAACGGCGAGTTGCTCTACATAATCTCGGTCGCGCCCGAGAGCGATTACAACACGTACCTGGGCACGTTTCAGAATATTCTGCGTTCAGTGCAGTTGAATGATTGAAATTCTGGATTGCGCCGGCAGAGCGGAGACGCGACGCTATTATGGAGTCAGTACCGGAAGCGGTAGCGACCGGGTCTCAACTCACGCGACGCTCGAGATCGCGAAGGATTTTAACCCAGTCGCTACCGCTCCCGGTACTGACCTCATCAGAAACTACCCACTGCAAAGCAAAACGTGTCGCCTTGACAGTGCTGATTTGGCTCCCCATAATCTCTAACTTCGCGCCGGGCTAGTTAGCCAGCGTCAAAGTAACTGAATTAACGGAGATTTGAATGCCTAATCATAAATCAGCAGAAAAGCGCGTTCGTCAGAGTGAGCGCCGTCGTCTTATTAATCGGAACAATCGGACGAAGTTGCGCACTTCGATTAAGAAGTTGCGCTTCGCGCTCGACGGCGGAGATGCGAAGGAATCCAGTTCATTGCTACCGACGACTGTTTCCGAGATCGATAAAGCGGTAAAGAAGGGTGCGCTGCATCGCAACGCCGCCGCCCGGCACAAATCACGCTTAACGGCTCGGGTTACCCAAGCCAGCGCTAAGTAACCACGGCTTGCGACATCAGCCAGAGAGTCTCGAAGAGTATGAGGCGGATCGTTAATCGGTCCGCCTTCATCTTTTAGCGGCTTGAGGCGGCAATAATGCGATCCACTAAACTGCACGAAACCAAGCTTTGAGTTCGAGTCATTTCGTGTGAATTCGTGGATCGCGTTTCTGCTGCCATCAGAACTAACCCATCAGCTCGCAGACAAGCATTTCGACCTGCATTCGCGGGGTCGCTTTGGAAGTCTTGATCGCCAGGTCGGCTTCCGCAATCCGTTTAAGTCTCTCTGCGAGGGCCCTGGAATCCGTCTTGTTAAGCATCGAGAGATAGGCGCCCTGTTTGAATGCCGGCATGCGCACTTCGCCGAAAATTCTTGCCGGTGCGGCTCCCTGCGCCAGGAGTGCCTGAGCCAGGGCCATGCGCCGGTAAGTGCCGGCAATCAAACCGATCAGTAAAACCGGCTCGACTCCATCATCCAGCAAGTCGTGCAGAGTCTTGAGCGCCGCCGGGCGATTGCCCGCGATCAAGTGGTCGCTCAACTCCCAGTTCAGGTGTTCGCGGGAACGACTAATCAACGCATCTACCAGCTCGATAGTTATCCGACCCGATGGCAACGAGGCAGCCGCCAGCTTATTAAGTTCGTTGGTCAGCGTGTGCAAATCGCTGCGGACCATTTCCAGGATGCGATGTCCGGCGCGTGGTTCAATCTCGACGTTCAGCTTTTTCAGATGAGATTTAATCCAGGTTTGCAGCTCGTTGGTTTTCAGCGGCTGGAACTCAAAAGCGGCGCTCGCCATCAGCGACTTCGCCAGCTTCTTGCGCTTGTCCAGATCGTCAGCCGAGAAAATCACAACGGAAGTCTCGACGGGCCGCTCCAGATAGCTGACCAACATAGTTTCGTCGGCTTCCCGGAGCTTGCCGAAGTTCCTGATCCGGATCACGCGACGATCCGACATCATCGGCAGTTGTTCAGCAATCGCCACGGCCGAACCCACCTCGTCAGTCGACAGGTTAAATGACGATTCGTTAAATTCACGCAGCAGCGTATTCCGCAAAGCTTCTTCGGTAATCGTGCGCGCGGCTTCGTCACGGAGATAAGTCTCCGGGCCAAAGAGGAAATAGACCGGCTCGATCTTTCCCTGCTTGAGTGATTGCGTTAAATCTCTTGGTGTGCGAACCGGCATGGTGTTCTTTTGGTGGCACAGACTTTAGTCTGTGATGATTGACCGCGAAGAACGTGAGTCACAGACTAAAGTCTGTGCCACTACTTGTCGTCTTTAACTCCGAACCCGTTCACCAGAGTCGAAACGATCGACTCGGCAAAGCTGCGGGCGATGCGCTGTACGGCCGGGTCTTCCTCATTAAAGAAGTTTCGCGGGTCGTTGGCGAATTCGAACTCGCCGCGAAAAACAAAATTCTGGTTGTCGTAGAGGACGCGGTTCTCGTGCTGATCGCGCACGGTCACCGCCGCGGTAACCGTCACTTCAAAGATCCGCGCGCGGCCTTTGTCGTCCAATAACACGCCCGAGAATCCAAAACTCTTGACCGTGCCCTCGATCACTGCATCAGCGCCCTCGCGCGCGCTCTGCACACGCAAGCCGTGGCCGCGGTGAATCAATTCGGTCATCACGGCTTCCGTGAAGCGATGCTCGATCTTGAAGCGCAGCGCGTTGTTCTGAAAGGCAGGCACTGCCACCGTCTTGATGTACGACGGCATCTGGCTCTTCGTCACCGGCTTATAGCATTCGGTGAAACCGGAAACCGTTAGGAGAGCAATTACAAAGGCGGAGGCGCGCACAAATCTTTTCATCAAATCGTCTCTTTTCCTGAAGGATGTTGATAATACGTCAATAGCCGTGCTATACGAAAGCCGCTTAGCCAGCGAGAGGAGCAAAAAAGTGGCTACCCCAATACCAATTGGTCCGACTCTGTCGCGCATCGGTCAAATCTTTGTCAACGTTAAGGACCTCGATCGCGCGATCGCTTTCTATCGCGACATACTCGGGATGGCTTTTCTGTTTCAAGCGCCGCCAGGGATGGCCTTCTTTGACTGTGACGGCATCCGTTTGATGCTGGGCGTCGCGGACCGGCCGGACCTGGATCATCCGGCCTCGATCATTTACTACAAGGTTGACGACATTGAACGCGTGTATGAAACTTTTAAGGCGCGGGGTGTTGAGTTCATCGTCAAGCCTCATCTGGTGGCGCCCATGCCAGACTATGATCTTTGGCTCGCGGATTTTCGTGACTCTGAAGGAAACCTGCTGGCGTTGATGAGCGAAGTGCCGCGCCGGGTAGCTTGAGGATCTTGTTGGAGTTGCATCCTTACGCGGCGTCTTCCTGGCGCCATGCGCCACTGGACAGAAATGTCCGGTGGGAAAGAGTTTCAGGTATTTCAAGAGCGCATTTGGATGAGACACTCGACTGACGAAGCGGAGTCGGTACCACCCGCGTGAGTGGGTGGATCAAAGATACGCCCCGTAGGACCGACTTCATGATCGACCCGCTCACGTAGGCGGCACTGACTTCATGCCATCGAGATGCGCTGGGGCGGATGTGCTAGTAATTTGAGTCTCACGCGTCAGCCTCTCGACCACCAAACTGAAACCCATAATCAAATAAAAGATCATGACCACTTCGGAATCACCCCAGTTGTAATGAACAACCCCGCTACACATGAAACCCACCAGCCCGCCGAGGGCCCCCAGGATAATTCCCCGCTCCACCCAATTCTCAGGCGACACCCGGCGCCTGACCCGCCATAACATCCGCGCGTACGTCCCGAGCAGAATCAGCCAAACGATCAGCGCCGGCACGCCGCGCTCGAGCGCGATCTGCAAATAGTCCGAATGCATGTGGCCCATGGGCATGCGCCCATTATCGAACAAGCCCCACTCGCGCCAGTGCGCCTTGATCGAATCCATGCCGACGCCTACCAGGAGATGTCGAGGATTACTCAACAGCAAATGAAAGCCGTCATGCCAGACTCTCTGACGCCAGACGATCGAATCGTCCTTCTGATCAAAAAAGCCGACCTGACGCTTCTGTTGCAGGACAAATAGTCCGACCAGGATTATCGGCAGCGCGCAAGCGCCGATCACAATCAGCTTTTTGCGGCTGACACTAAGCGCGGTTATTAAAGTCGCGGAGATCAGCAGCGAAAGTCCAGAGGCGCGCGTTACGCTAAGCAGCAACGAAACTCCCATCCCCGCAATCGCCAAAGCCAGGAGTGCGCCGTTTCGGCTGCGCTTACGCGGCAACGCGACAAAAAGTCCGATCGTGAGCGAGGCGATCAGTTGCAACATCTCTGCATAGGTCGTCCAGTGATTGTAAAAACCAGTGGCCCGCCAATCACGGCCACTGCCCCAATGCTGTATACCCAATTGCTCTTCAGGCGTGTTCCCTGGCAGCAGACGGCCGCGCGGAACTTCGAGCACGGCGACCCACTCAACCCGATAGACTTTGATCTTGGCCGGCCCGGGCTGCGCAGACTGACTCAAAGCCGCAGCCAAATCCTGGGCGCTGCGCAAAGGCCGGCCATCAATCTCTTCCAGCGTGTCGCCGCTGAGAATTGGAATCGCCTCGATCTTTGCGCGCGAGACGCGCTTCGCCTCAACCAGCGGGCTGTTGGGGCTGACGCCATAAACTTTCACCCCGCGGCCGAACGCGTACTGGCCGAATGTGTAGAGAACATTGACCGTGCACGATGCCAGAAGCACGATCACCAGAGCGCGCAAGACGCGCCGCGAGCGAACATTCTCCGCGAACAAGTAGACAATCGTGAACAAACAACCCGCGCGCAGCTTTCCGATTGAAATAATCGGTGAATAAGAGAGGAATGAAGACAATCCAGTAAGCAGAAAAAAACCGAACAGGGGATAGTCCAGCGGTGTCCGCTCAAGTTTAGGGCGCGGCCAAACTGTGAAACGCAAGACCCAGAACAATAATCCGAGAAACCAGGCCATCTGGGTCGCGGCGATAGAATTTGGGGTCGCGATTACAAACAGAAACAGCGCGCCAAGAACCCCGCGCTCCAGCCACGTTGCGAGTGGTCCTGGTGTAATCTCTCTCGATTTAGGGTTGTGCGCTGTCGCCATTTTTTCACGAGTTCCAGGTCGGGCTCTGTTTAATACTTCTCTGTGTCCTCTGTGGTTATGATCTTTACAACTGAACAGAAATACTTAGAATCCGAGAAGCTCGAATTATATTCGACTCTGGCGGAAACCATATGCGCAAATCGATTTTCCTTCTAGCCCTTCTCATCGTCGGGACGACAGCCGTGCGCTCTCAAGTAAAGAGCGTGGCCCAATACATCGAGCAAGTCCAGGCGTTGGCTAATCGCGGCGACGTAAAGGCCGCTGACGACTATATCAGTCGTAACCGCGAAAGCATTCTCCGCGAATGGGTGGCGATTACTGAAATCAACGCGCCTTCCGGTCAGGAGCAGCAACGAGCCAAGTATGTTGAGAGTCTCTTGCGCAAGTACCATCTTGACGACATCCATTACGACTCGACCGGCAATTTGATCGCGGTGCGAAAAGGCGCCGGTGGTGGTCCCGTGATCGTCTTTGACGCACATCTGGATACGGTCTTCCAACCCGGATTGCAGATCAAAGCAACCATTCGCGACGGAAAGATTTACGCGCCCGGCATCGGGGATGATACACGCAACATCGAAGCCCTCCTGGCAACGATTCGCGCCTTGAACGAAGCTAAGATTAAGACAAAAGGCGATCTGGTGTTCGTGTTCACAGTCCAGGAAGAGACGACCATGAACGGCGCGAGGGCTTTCGTCGCAGAGAACAAAGGCAAGATAGATCAGTACGTCGCACTCGACGGCGGCTATGAAGGTTTTACTTATGCGGGCATCGGCATCAACTGGTATCGCCACCATTTCATCGGCCCGGGAGGACACACGCGCTCGCAAACGCCGCCTTACTCAGCATCGCTCCCGCTGGCCCGCGCTATCGATCGCATTTACCAATTAAGAATACCAAGTAAACCTTCTTCAAACTTGAATATTGGAATGCTCGGCGGTTCGGAAGTAGTGAACGCGAAAGCATCGGACGCCTGGTTCACTGTCGACCTTCGTTCGACCAGCAACGAAGTGATGGCGGATCTGGAAAAGCAAATTCGAACTATCTTGAATGAAGAGGCAGCGCGCGTGGGCATGAGAGTCAAGACCGACATCATCGGCGCTTCACCGGCGGTGTTCATTCCCGGTCATCGCGAATCATATCTGGTGCGTATTTCGGAAGCAGTGCACCGAGTGATGGGTTTCGATCCGCCGATTGGCAACGCCGGATCAAATAATTCCAGCGCCGCGCTGCGCGAAGGCATTTCTTCAATCTCGACCGGCGCCGGTCCCTGCGACGGCGCCCACAGCCTCGCGGAGAACTGCGAGATCGAACCTTTGTATAAAGGAATTAAGAAGATTTTGTTGTTGGAGGCGACGCTAGCGGGGGTGGAGTGACTAACCAACTTGCGTTCCATTCTAAGGCGTTCCTATCTGAGCTTGCGGCTCTGAGTGGAACTTGTACAACTCGTGAACAAAAACAGAATCCCGTTTACGCTTAACGCTGTCCCACTCGTGTTCAAGATCTGCAAGAGCTACATCAAGTCCAAAATCAGTCAAAGTAATTTTGGTGCAAAGCATGGCAAAATCAGAACACCACTTGAAGCCAAAACCGCAGATCAAATAAAAAGCTTCGACCGGTGGGTCACCGAGATTCGCAACTCCAGAATGAATCTGCCAATTCATTTTTCGATACTGCGTTCGGTAATACTCAACAAGACTGGAGCCAGTCTCTGCCCTTACTACGGAACCATATAACTGATCCGCCCCTTCGATATCTTGAAACAGACTGCTTTTGCCCGTCCATCGATCAGGATGCTTGCCAGGATTCTTCCTATTGGGCCAAAGAGTTTTCCTAATGTTTTCAATCTCGGACTTTCTTGTCTTGTAAAAGAGGTCCTGAGCCTCATATTCATCTGGGACAGAAAGACCTTGATTGGCATAGAAGGTAATAATTTGTTCGGCGGACTTTAGTTTTTCTGATTCTCCCCACCAAAACATCTTAGCGGCCAATTCGTGAGTGTTGTCATGATGAAGGAGGATGAGATCAACAACGATTTCAAGCAAGACACGATTCCCCACCGAGATAGCCTGGAAATCCAGCGGGTCATTCAACCTTGCTAGAGTTTGCATCCACAGAAAGGCACGAATCCACAGCCTCTTTACGCATCCACCTTTGTAACCCGTTCCCAGTTTGGCTTCTGCTTCACTAATCAAGCCGTAGCGCTCTTTCATGTACTGCGCAACAATTTGAGCACCTTGAAAAAGACCGGTGGCGAACGCTTTACTCCTCCCGATATCCATTAGATTGGTCAGATCTTCAAAGTACCGGCGGTGCGTCTGGCGCAAAGCATTTTCACTTGCAGCTTCAAGCAGCACAACTTCATTCTCAATCCCCTTCTTATTTAGTTCCAATTCGAGGTTGAGCCGCGATACTTCGGCCGTTTCCCTTTCGGAATCGGCAAAGGACGAGATCTTCACTATTCGACCTTCGCCTCGGTCGTACTCAATCAGAAAGATCATCGTGTGTCCTCTCCAAGGTAATGGCGTCTAGAAGCGCAACAAGGCTGGCAGCGCGTCGCTTTCGAGCATCTATTAATCCGCGCGCCTGAGTTATCTTTCGGTTCGTATCTAATGGACGTTCGATAGCGACTGTTGAAAGGATATCATGAAGTATGCTTTCCGCGATTTCAACGTCCCTGATCTGGTCGGACGCGGCAGATAGAGAACGCAGCGTTTCCGGATTCCCGCCACCATACTTGATCGCTGGATCAATTATGTCCGAAAACTTTTCCGACAACTCAGCCCACAGGTGCTGAAGTTGTGTGCGGACCTGAATCTCAATGAGTTTTCCACCCGAATCGACAATAGTATGAATCGCACGATACCCGTGGCTTGGATGCTCGCGTCTATCGACTATTGCCGACTTCTCAAAGAGGCTTCTAAGTTTGTCTACAATGTCATCCTGCGTTGCGATGTCATTCACAATGAGCCTGCAACCCGCAATGTCCTGCACCTGACTCAATCGAATGCTTTCACGCTGAAGCTTGTCTATGATTGACGTAGTGGACTTGGCCGGCCTGCCAGTGGGCTCTAAGTTCAGTTGATTCCGAATCTGACCGACGACAATTTCATACGCATCCGAAAACGAACGTCTATAGCTATCAAGCAAGCGGAGGTCGTCGTCGCCGATATTTCCCTTCCGCAGACGGTCGCCCAACCGATCAACTTGGTTCTTACTCAACTCCGACGGCGGAAGCATCGCTTGCATCTTACATGGGGGCGTCCCTATTTGCATAAGGATCGTTTGATCGAGAAGAAAGACAGAAACAAATTGTGGTAGCGAGGTGCCGGCAGGTCAGGGACGCAGACTTCGACTCTTGCCTGTTCGAGCCGTGGCTAGGAATTGCTCCTTCCTTTTTGAGAAGTTCTTCATGCGCTTCAAAGCTTCCTGCTCGGATACAACCGCGCGGCGCGGGCGTGCGATCTTGAGTTCCGTGATTGGTTTTTCTCTCTTCATGATGACTCACGAATTTTCCCTGATACAGAGAATCTGTCAATGCAATCTGCTCAGCTTTGCGGCTCTGCCGTGTGATGTGCGGAAAGGCTATGCCTTTCCGTGACAGACCCCGCATGGGAGGAGGCTGCGCCTCCGACAAACTTGGAGGCATAGCCTCCTCATATTGAAAAAAAATAGATCGGAAAGGCATAGCCTTTCCGCACATCAAGCGGCGAAGCCGCGGGATAGAGAGTATATTTTGCCTGCGAGGCTCTGGGGGACAGATTTCAATGTGAGCCTGAGCCCTCCCTTACGGTCGGGCTACTGCCCCGTCTTTTGCGCCGGTCCCTACTCGTCGCGCCGAGATTTAGCGCACGGCGAACCCTAACCGCCGTTATACCCATCCTCGTAACCATTCTCGAACCCTTCGCGATAGTAACGGCGGTAGAGCTCGCGGTCACCGAGTCTTGAATTGTAATCCTGGGTCGCGTTCTGATAGGAACTGAAGTCTCGGTAGTTAGAGTGCCGTCCGCGCCGGCGATCATTGCGGCCCTGCTTGATGCCTTCATTGTACCCGGCGTTCAAGGCAGTCTGGCGCAACTGGTAAGAACCGCCATAGGTGCCGTAGCGGTCCCAATTGCGGCCACGGCTTTGCCGGTTGTTGTCGTTGCGATCCCGATCGCTGTTCCGGTCATTGCGGTCGTTGCGATCATTCCGAACATTCCGATCATTGCGATCGTTACGAATCTGACCAGGGTTTTCTGTTTCGTATCCCCTCGAGAATGCCAGCTGGAAATAGCGCCGATACAGTTCGCGATCGCCGAGCCTGGAACTGTAATCTTTCGTGGCTTTCTGAAAGGCACTGAAGCTCGCGTAGTCTGAGTGCCGGCCTCGATCGCGATCGCTGCGGCCTTCCTTCGAGCCTTCGTTGTAGCCGGCATTCAAAGCCGTCTGGCGCAGATCATAAGACCCGCCCCAGTTCGGGTATCCGTCCCAGTTTCGGTTGCGGCGAAGCTGGCCATAGGCGCTGCCGTCCAAACCAATCCCACAGAGAACGGCCAACCCTAAGATTACTCCTACGATCTTATTCGTCTTCATGATAATCCTCCTGATTTTGTCTCGCGGGGATGGGTATATTGGGCCTGATCTTTCTCATCTAGTCAATCGCCCATTTCATTCACTAAACAGTCCGGTGTTGATTGATGGGCAGTTCGACGAGATGTCATCCTCCGGCTGTTCTCTCTCGGAACGGCCTTTCAACCAGCAAAGACAATCAGCGCGTCGTCGATCGCGGCCAGTTCCTAAAGATCATCCACCCGACCATGCAAATGACCAGGAAGTAAGAAACGAAGAAGAGCGTCAACTTCAGACTCGTGGCAACACTGGCAATCTGAATCCAGCCAGGCTGCAATCCGGCTTCGTGGCTCGCCGTAAAAATTCGCAGTTGGCTGAGTTGTATGAGGTTCTCGATCCAGTCGGCGACAGCTCCGATTAGTACGGGCGCCAGCAACCAGGCCGGTTGAAAAGGTCTTCCCAAAGCCGCCCACGCACAAAGCAAGACGTCGGCGAAAGCCGCTCCGTAGAAGAAGGGAAACAGCAAATCAATTTCCAGGGATCGCTGTTCGAGTCCCAGAGCTTTGTCGTCGAGCGCGCCCCAGTGACGGGCGACTGCTCCCGCATTATAGCCGTAGATCCGCAGACCGAGCGGCTGCTTGTCGTGTTTAAGTTTTTCGAGCCGATCGGTTACGTATGGGCGATCACTCAGTTTGGCGATGAGATAAGCGCCGCTGGCAAAGACTGCAAAGGGCAGCAGCAGAAGCACGACCGCTCTTATGATCAGAATGCCCATGTGAATCTCCTTTCAATGCATCCCGGGAAGTTGGGGGACTCAGTCAAACTCGCCCTTGGGCGCCGCTTGTTCTGCTCCGACACTCCCGGCTTCGATCTTTGCTCGCGAGTAGTTCTCACCTTTGATCGGCGCGCCGGCCATTCGCCGCAGCATAGTCACTTGTCCGACATGGGTGAGGGCGTCCGCAATTGGCCCCTGGAAAAGCCGCTCACAGGTAGCCTCGAGATCCGCATCTGATGCCAGATAGTTGTCGAAGCTTTCGAGTGCGCGGTGAAAACGAGTGACCTCCTGATTCCATGCAAGTGGCTCGGAATTGTTCCAGGCTTCGGCGCCTTTCGCGATCGAGAGACCCCAATCCAGAAGGTCGCCGATGTGTGCCAGAATCTGCGCCGGCGTCCGCGTAGTTTCGGAAGCGTGATAAGAAGCAAATGAATCCGGCGCGCCGCGCAAAGCTTTCGCGCCGCGATAGGCCAGCGTTGCTACGGTGTGGCGCAGCATTTCACGTTTGGTATCGAAACTCGACATGGTGATTTACTCCAGGGATATATTCCGGGGGTGTCCTATTCTGGGATATTGCCTCTCTCCAGGTAAACGATCCACGAAACCACACGAAGCGAAAGTGATTTGTCTGTGCGGTTTCGTGTGACTTCGTGAATCGTTCTTGTCCCAGCGGGAGAAGAAACACAGGACCAAAAGTAAGACGCTATTAGATGCAGGTTCAGTACACATCTTCACCGCGCCACATCACCGGCAGCGTCTGCAGGATGATCTTTAAGTCCAACAACAGCGACCAGTTTTCGATGTAGTACAAATCCATCCGTACCATCTCGTCAAACGGCAAGCGGTTGCGCCCTGAGACTTGCCACAGACCGGTAATGCCCGGTTTCATATCGAGCCGCTTCCGATGCCACAACTGATAGCTTTCGACCTCGTATGGAATAGGCGGGCGCGGACCGACGATGCTCATGTCGCCGCGCAGGACATTAAAAAGCTGCGGCAGTTCGTCGATGCTGGCGCGGCGCAGGAGATGACCCAGACGCGTCACGCGATCGTCTTTGCGCAGCTTATAAGCCGGCCGCTGGTCATCGCCCAGGTTCGTATCGGGCTGACCGCCGATGTAACGGCGCTGAAACTCGCGGTGAATTGTATCGTCTGTGCCCGCTCGCATCGTACGAAACTTGTAAAAGAGAAAGACCCGCCCGTCCATCCCGACCCGCTCCTGCTTGTAAAACACAGGCCCGCGTGAATCCAGTTTAATGAGCAACGCAATCAAGAGCCATAACGGCGAAAGTATTCCCAGCGCCAGAGCCGCGATGATTAGATCAGAACCGCGCTTGGCCAGGCGCGCAGAATTCGATAGCGGCGAGCGAAACAGCGTAACCATCGGCAGCGATCCAACTTGATCGATCTCGGTCTTGCTTGGCAGGCAATTCAAAAGCGTCGGAGCGATGCGAAACTCTACGCCGCGGCGACGTCCGGTTTGAATCATGACTTCAAAGAGCGCCTCTCCCGGAACGTTCGGATCAGAAATAATTACTTCGTTCGCTCCTGATTCGCGAATAGCTTCCGGCAAACTGCGCAGGTTGCCGATCACCGGTATGCCTTCGAAGTTCGAACCCGCTCTCGCAACCGCGGGTTCGTTGTCGATAATGCCGATCACGCGATAGCCGAGCTCGGGTCGCGCGCGCATCTCCTGAATACAGAGCAGCGCCTCTGGTCCGCGGCCGACGATCAATGTCGGGATCAGATTGACCCCACGACGACGCACCATCACCTGGACGCCCCGCAAAAGCATGCGCACGGCGCCAATGCTTGCCAGGACCAATAGAAAATCAAAAAGGAAAACGGCGCGCGAATACGAAAACGCGCGATAGGCAACTCCGCCGCGATACATAAACGTGGCCGCCACGATCAGCAGCGAGCCAATAGCCGTCGCCCTGAAGACCCGCGCCATATCCTCGACGAACGAAAATTCTCCACGCAATCGATATAGATCGTAATAGCGAAGCAGGAGCAGACGGATCGGGATCACCAGCGGCAGTAGTAAGGCATAAGGAGCAAACTCTCGGCTCCAGATTAAGACACCCCGTGGCGTTTGCTGAAATATCGCATCGTGATGCCGCAGATAAAAAGCCAGCGTGAACGACGTGGTTGCCAATACGATGTCGGTGGCGGCCAAGAGCGTCTTAACCCCTGGCACCACCCAACGCGGCGCACGCGCCGGGACGCGCACTGCGCGGGGTTCGATCCGGAATTCTTTTGTACGCTCGGCTTTCATAGAAATCATCGCGGCCGTCGGCGCTTGCTGTCGGGAGGTCCGATGGCCCAATTAGGGGCCGAATGTTTATAGCTCACGAGTCACTCAAAAGCTCCTATGCGCTTCTTTAGAAGCGTAATGTAATCTAACAGAACTCTCGTCAATGCAGATCATTCCAAAATCAGCTTAACGACTTCGGCTCGTACGGACCTCGCATCACGAGGTTTTGCCTCTGGCTTTTTTGCCACAACTAACGATTCGATTTCTTTACGCGAATCAAATTTTTGTAGTCGTCCCTCGTCCACCAGTTCCTGATCGATCGCCGCCCATTTGCCGGCATAGATACTAATAGCCGGCACGCCCAGCGCTGCTGCTTCGCGATTCATCGTCCCTCCGGCGCTAATTACCAAATCGGCGGCGGCAATCAAGTTGGCGCCGTCCAGGGCCTCATCCGGCATGATGAGATTAGCCCACTGGAGGGTTTCATAGTCTGCCCGCTGGGCCATAGAACGTGCTAACAAAATAATCTTTACTTCTTTGCGGGTACTCAAACTCAGCAGCAACTCATCGAAGAGCTTGTTTTCAAAACGGTGATAGAGCGCTTCACGCGCCGGAGGTCGAGCGACGACCAACACCTCAACACTCTTGACGCCGAGCCGTAGCAAGACCTTTGCAAACTCGGGGTCGGGAACAAAGTCTGCGAGATAGACATCTTCTTTCGTACCCTCATATCGTCTTATCTTGCGCGTTGAGGCACCATACTTCTTCAACTCTGCCGAGGGAAACGCTCGGGGTACGATCACGCGCGACGCCAGGCGAAAGGCCAGATGGTTCGCCGGCTGGTGCTCGTAATCCATCAATGTTACGGCGTTCACTCCGAGCGCCGCCGCTGCCGCAATCTGCGCATAAGAGTTATGGCTCAGGGCCAAATCAAAACCACGATCGCGCGCCCACTTGCGCAGCGCCCCGGCCCGCCCGATCAAGTTACCTGCCTTGCCGGTGATCGATCCGCCGCCATGACCGCCAATAACGTGCGGTGTCATGCCCGCATTCAGCGCCAGTTCAACCGTCTGGGCAAAATCGCGGGCGGTGATCTCGACCTGATGCCCGCGCGCGGCAAACTCCGGAATCAACGCACGAAAGAACGGCACGTGGGGGGAGTTGGCTAAGTCGATCCAAATGCGCATGGGATCAAGCCAAAAGGAAAACCGGTCCGGTTGTTTGCGTCCTGGTTCTAGCCGGCTTCTCTTTGCTGGGAGCGCGGAAGTCCCGTCCGCACAGCGTGCGCAGCACGCTCATTTTTCTTGAGGCCATATCCCGTAAGACTGTTCGCGCTTCGCGCTCAGGGTGGACGTGACGTCCGCGTTCCCAGCAATGAGGGGCCTTTTGATTCAAACTTTCCTCACTTCCAAAAGCCGCGCCAGCGCATAAGCCAGCCATGCCTGCGACCAGCGCATGTAAGGAATGTTCACCGAATAGAAACGCCGGCGCTGATAATGGAAGAAGCCGCTCGAATCTCGCAGATTGTCGAGCGTCCAATTCGCGATCTTTTCCGCCAGAATCATCGTGCCGGGAATTCGCCCGCGCAACTCTACCAGCGTGACAATCGCGGAAGCCGCCGAGTGCGCATCGGCGGGATAAAGACGATCGGGATAGTACTTGGGCCAACCGTCGGCCAGGAAAAACCTCTCCCGCCAAAATTCGTAACCACGGCGCAAGGTGCTATCGAACTCATCGATCAACCCGGTCGCTACCGCTCCCGGTTCTGACCCAACCGCGTCGATAATGCGCGAAAGGCTTGCCAGGATGAACGCCGTATGAAAACTGTCGGCCCATGATTGATAGTTATTGCCACCATAAACCCACGAACCGTCCGCCCGCTGACGGCGCGCGACATACCGCGCTGCGCGTATCGCCCAATCGCATAAACTTGGCTCTCCGGCCAGCCTGCCAACCCGAGCCAGCGTTTCGCCGGCCAGCAGACTCGCATTAAAGACGCGTGTCTGATCGAGTGGAGAATAGCTGAAGCAAACTTCGCTTTCACTTTCTTCAGATCGATGGAGGTCGTTGAGGATGAAGTCGCATATGGTCCGGGCAAATGGCAGGTATTCCTCATGGGCAAAGACCTCAGCCGCTTCGCAAAGGGCGCGTGCTGCAAAAGCCGTAGGCACGACCGTTGGCGTACCGCGCGGCGCAAAGAAGGACCGCGACTGCCAATCAAAGTTGTAACCCCAGGCCGCCCCTTTGAAACCTTTGAGACGCATCCACATCAGATCGTCGAGCAGTTCGCGCGCTTCGACCTCTGCTTCTTTGGTTTGACTGCGGCGATATTCAGCCAACGCCGCCAGCGCGAACAGAGCGACGCCTTTTGCATTTCTTTCACGCGGAATGCGGACGAGAGGACGAAAGTTGATTGGTGAACGTTTGTGGAGCTGTGTCCAGGCCAGCCGCGCGAATCGCGAACGCTGCAGCGACGTGGCCTGAAACCAACGGCTGTTCAGCGCGTCGTAAGGATCATAGCCCGCAAAACCCTGTTCGCGGCACCATTGCCACAGGTCCTGGTGCGCGCTTTTGAGATCGATCGCCATTTTGGAGACACGTATGCTGAATGTCAGATCGGTTGTTTAAGATAAGGTTGCTTTAGCAATCGCAACCAGGAGCAACGACGATGACAATTCAGATTCAGGTGCCTAGATTTATTCCCCGCGATTATGACGTGTTTGCGGGGCTCGATGTCGATAAAAAGAGTATGGCC
>WNFR01001721.1_pt1 | contig 22867 bp, 20 predicted proteins | sample 5400221 | NCBI WGS metagenome assembly WNFR01 (sample SAMN13153357, study PRJNA577476) | soil metagenome | isolation source: 40 cm soil under Madrone tree | place: USA:California | collected 2016-06-14 | reverse complement strand
GTGCTCCCTTTCGAAATTCCTGACCGTGGCGCGCCTGAGGACCGTGATGCTTTCTGGACGCTAGCGAGCGATGTTGCAAACCGATTGCGGTCGGGAGAAGCAGTGCTAATTCACTGCGCGGGCGGTGTGGGCCGCACCGGGACGCTTGCCGTTTGCGTGCTGCTCGCGCTGGGTGAATCGGCGAGCAATGCGCGTAGCGTGGTCTCGCGAGCGGGGTCGACTGTTGAGACAACGCCGCAGAGTGAAGTCATTTCGTGGTGCGCTTCGCAGAAGTAGGTAATTGGCAGAATTAGGCAACAGCAACAGGCAACAGCAAGAACCGTCGTTCAAATCTTTGAGCCTCAACCAACACCCGGTTGAGAAAATGGTCGCGAGCCCGACGTTGTTGCTCAGCAAATCGATGAAGATTTCAAAGCCACTTAGCACTCACTCCCGCCGAATTTTTTTCGCGACATGGAGCAGAGCGATTTTTTGCTTGGAGACATCTTTTCAGAATTTCATTGTAAAACGGAGCGCCTTTGCCTAAGTTGTCATCTTTTGGCAACTTATGGAGCTTCGCAGTCATCCGCTTATGTCGTTTCAGGGTGTTTCAAATTGGCCACCGAAATGGACATCGACGTCCGGAAAACCAACTATTCATCCGACCAACGAGATTGGAGTGCTCGAGCAAGTAAAGCACTCCACTGTTGATCCAGGTACATGCTTCCTTATGATTTCCCACGGTGGCGATTTTTATATCGGCCGGCTCAACTTCGATGATCCAAGCTTTTGCCGTCGAGTCTGCGAGCTTTTGACAGTTCATTATGGCCGCTCTCTCGTGGAGATCGGCGCAATAGATATTCCCTACGCTCCTTAGCGTTATTGCACCGAATCCATCTTTGACGAGATCCGAAACCACTTGGCGAAGCACGCGGTACCACTGCCTTTTTATTAACGAGGTTGTAGCGCATGTCTCCATTGCAATGCCTCTCGATTGTTACGACGGATTTGTGTGGAAATTGGACCCAATCTCGCGCGCTTATGAGATCATAAAATGCCGTGATCGAGCGCCGGAAATCCGAGGGACACTACGTGCGCACGATGAGGATCGCGTGCCGAGAGAATGAGGCGGAAATACTTCTCGATCTCGCTAACAAACTTTATCCTGACGCCGCCCCGGACATCAGAAAAGCGATCGATTCCGCCAAATAGATTCATCGGACTTTCCGTCTTGACTTTTCTCACCTCCGGGCTAAATTTGCGTCGTGAAGGTGTTGATCAAAATGTCCTCCGAGGATTACGAACTCTTTGTCGCCGAATGCGATATTACCTCTCGCGAATACACCATTCTTAAGAACAGCATTGTCGCTTCGGATCAGAGCGACGGTGGCAAGCGGAAAACTATAGAGATCCTTTGCGACAAAGATGAAGCAGCACTGCTCCTCGAGGCAGCCATCAGGCTTTATCCCAAGGCCGCTCCAGCTATCGCGAACGGAATCCTTGCGGGTGAGGTGTAGATTCGTCACCTTGCTCGTGTCCAAATCTTTGCCACGCGCCATATTGTTCATTGCGCCTGCGCGTCCGTTTCAATCACTACGGCGCGCGGTTCGTATGTAAACCAGCCGGCGGCGGTGCCGCCAACTTGGTAACGAATAGCAGCGATCTTCTTGCGTGAGGAATTTGCCCAAGCGTGGAACCGCTGCGGGTGTTTTCGGGCGTTTTTCGGGGTCTGAGATAACAATTTCATCTGTTCCAACACCGCTGTAAATCTTCCTTGGCGTGGGGACCTAAATCGCTTAGAATTTTGTATCTGGGATGGGGCGTGTGTGAATGCGTTGTGTTCAACCGAGCAGTGAAGGAGAGGTAGAAAGATTGCTCAGGTCGCCTGATACTGTGCTTTTGGTACTCCGATGGAGCGCTCGGTGCCATTGGAGACATTGTGACCGGCAAACCCGGGTTTGTTTGAGTGCCCCCGAGAAATCGCGGGCACCCCGCCGGCAAAGATCTTTTTACCCTAGTTTTGACCTTTCATAGCCCTCAAATGGAAACTGTATTTGGCGGAACTCCGCTGTTTGCAAAGACCGATGCGCCGGCGAAGGGCCGCAAGAAGCTGCGTGTCGACGACGAGGCATCGACCTTCCTGCTCCTTAGATACGTTCTGATCATCGCGGCGGCCTATCTGTTCCTTTTCGGCGCGGAGTCCGGCGCCTCCACCGTGGCGATTCTCCTGATCGCCATGGCACTCCTATCCAATGTAATCGCCTCGCAGTTTTCGCAACAGCGCCTAATGCGTCCGGTAAGCGTGGGAGCTGTCATCTGTTTCGACATCATCTGGATCACTTTGGGACTTTGGCACGAAGGCGTCTTCGGCAGCGGCACGTTCCTACTTTACTTCCTCATCCTCTTTCTCGCCGCCGTAGGACAGAGTCTCTCCCTTATAATCTGCGCCAGCGTTGTGTTGAGTGCTATCGACCTCTTTTTATTCATCCTCCCAGGCGGCGATGGGACGACGATCTGGACTTCCCATTCCTTGGTCCGGATCCCGTTCATGTTTATCGCGTCGCTGTTTTACGGTTATCTTGCGGAAAAGGTCGGCAAGGAGAAGAAGATCGGAGAAGAGCGCATTCAAGCCCTTCGTGAAATCGAGATGGCTATCACTTCTTCGCTGGATCTGCGTGCCGTCCTAGACGTCCTGCTGGAAAAGATCGATGTCTTTCTTCCCTATGCCGTCGTTACCGTTACCCTGGTGAATAAAAAAACTGGCGAGTTGGAGCCCGTTGCTTGCCGGAACCTCGACGAAAGCGAGTGGAAAGCGGTGATCGCGAGACGCATCCGTCTAGATAAGATTTCAGAGCATGATCACGCCCCGGTGATGATTCTCAACGCGCAAACCGACCCGCGATCTCAGCAATCAGGGTTTTTGCGCAATAATAGTTTAGTCTCTTATCTGCGAGTGCCCCTGGTCGCCAAGGGCGAAGTGTCGGGGTTTTTGACGTTCTTCACCAAAGAGGAGCACGCATTTAGCGCCGAGGAAGTTAAGTTTCTCACCACCCTGGCAAGCCAAGCAGCGATAGCGATACATAATTCCCAACTCTACGAGGAGATGCGCAGGTCAAACAAAGCGAAGGATGAATTTCTTAACGTCATGTCGCACGAGTTGCGTACGCCGATCAACGTGGTCATGGGCTATGCCCAATTGCTGAAAAACGGCGCCTTGGGCGACACCAATTCCCAACAAGCGGCGGCGATAGATACGATAGCGGCGCGGTCGAAGAATCTTTTGGACATGATCAACAGTTTGCTGTATGCAACTTCACTGGAAGGCAACGGCGCCAAGCTCGAAGCCGGCGAAGTCAGCTTGAAAGACTTTATTCACGAATTGAAAACGGATTATCAAGCTCAATCCAATCAAGAGATTAGCCTTATTTGGGATTATCCCGCAGAGCTGCCAAACATCGAAACCGACGGTGCGAAACTTAGACAAATTCTTCAAAACATTATCAACAACGCCATTAAGTTTACCGAAAGGGGCAGCGTCACTACTTCGGTGCGTTATTTTCCCGGTGATAGGAGAGTGGAGTTCGCAGTGGCGGACACGGGGATTGGCATCGCGCCTGAAGAGACGCAGTACATCTTCGAGCGATTTCACCAAGTCGATAGCTCGCAGACTCGCTCCTTCGAAGGCGTCGGGCTCGGACTGTATATTGTCAAGGAATTTTCCGCGTTACTGGGCGGAAAAATTGCCGTCGAAAGCGAGCCGGAAAAAGGCTCAACCTTCACCGTCACTATCCCAACCGAAATTGCCAACTCACGGGAGTCGGTCTAAATAATGTGGTCGCTAGGTAATTGCGCATGGATAGACCAAACAGGCCGGTGCCAGCCTGTGGTTGGGTGAGATCCGCTTTGGGACTTCGTTGATCGTGCGGATGCAGTTGTCCATTTTTTCGGCGGGGATGGTCGCGAAATCACCGGCCCACTGTTCGTGAGCAATTGTAAGAGAGACGCGGAGCCTTTTCCGATTTCGCTCTCTACTTCAAGCCGGCCAAGGGAAAGCGGCGAAGAAGAAATTTGTCCACATTCAACTTCCGTCAAACTAAAGCTAACTCGGGGAGACGCGCGAAATCGGCCAATCACTCAATGACGCGGGATTTCCACTGCAAACGTTGACCCCTGGCCGACACTGCTCTCCACGAAGATTTTGCCACCGTGAGCTTCCGCGATCTTTTTGCAAATGGCGAGTCCGAGACCGGTTCCTTTGTTGGTGATTTCTTGCCACTGGTGGTTTGGCGGTATTTCTCGAAGAGATCGGCGAGTTCGTCCGCTGCGATTCCTTCCCCGCTGTCCTTGACCCAGAATCTTACATCGCCATTCAGTCGACCGGCGCCGACTTCGATTGTGCCCCCGGCACCGGTGAATTTAATCGCGTTGGAAATCAGATTCGCGAGCACTTGTTCCAGACGCCGCGCGTCGGCAACGATGTCTGGCAGGTTGGGTTCAACTTGGCTCGTCAATGCGATGTTCTTGACCGTTGCCATCGGCACGTAACTCTCCAAACTGCCTTGGATGAGCTTGTATAGATCAATCCGTTCTTTGATCAAATCGAGCCGCCCGGCTTCGATCTTGGAGATGTCGAGAAAGTCGCTCACGATCTCCAGAACGGCGCGGCAGGTTTTCTGCATCTTGCCGAGCCATTCTTGCTGCTCTTGGCTGATCGTCCCGAAGATACCGTTCTCCATTACCTCGGCGGTATTGAGGACGGTGGAGATCGGCGCGCGCAGATCGTGCGCGATCATCGCCGTGAAGTCGGCTTGAAGCTTGTTGGCCTCTTCCAGCTCAGCGGCCTGATGTTTAATCTTGTCCAGCGATTGTTCGTTAAACCGCCAGGCGATGATGTTGCCTGCGCAGGAGCAAAGAATGAAGAAAGCGTGGATGCCCGCCCACGTCCACGGCGCGTTGATTGCCGCCGCGTGATTGAATACCTCCTCCGGCCATAACGCCCCCATGATGCCGTGGTGTAACACAACGTAAAGAATCGCTAGAGTATAGGGGATCCAATCCTGCAAAAGCGCCAGAAAGGTAAGCATGACGAAAAAATGGAAATGGAACTCAATATAGCCGCCGGATAGATGCACGAGGACAGCCGAGGCAGTCATGAGCCCCATCGCAATCGCGGTGGCCTGGAACGTTCTGCCGACGCGCTTGAAGCTTCCCAGTGCCGCAAAGAAACCAACGACGCCGCCCTCAAGTATCGTGTGCAGCACGAAGCCGTCGCGAAAAGGCGCAACCGGACTCATCTCCCAACTGTACCCGAGCACGGGGCCTACGAGCGCGATGATGCCGGCGTGAAACCAGGTCAGGCCGAGCAGGAAAGAATATCTTCTGCGCCAAACATCTTCGGGGAGGCTGCCGCCGGATGGCAGCACGGCTGTGAGCCAGGTTGTTCCCGGACCCCAAAACCTTAAATCGACGTTCATGACCAACTCCTTAGTGTTGCGTCTGTAAACGGGAATGTGTTGGCGCCCTAACATAACAATCATTACCATCTTTCGATGGCGGCCTTTGTTCTCGTGTTTTGTTTACATCCTGATCTTGCTGGGGATCATGGCTAGACAATATCGTTAAATCCCTCGAGTCGTCACGTTGGCGCCTCGGGACGGAGATGGCGCTGTAGCTCTCTAAGAACAGCACTCACTCCGCCGTGGCTCTTCAGGGCAATGCTCTGCGCCGACAACTGAAGTCGCAGACGATCTTCAGGGGTGATCTCCTTGTTGGTCCAGATAATGACGGGCGTCGAGACGCCCCGTGGGGTTTGGCGGAAGCGCTCGAGAAATTCAAAACCGTCGGTCCCCGGCATGAGAAGGTCGAGAACAACGGCCGCAAATTGTTCGTGTTCAGCGGCTTTGAGGCCGCCCTCCGCGCCGGAGACGCAGAGCGCTGCGCAATCCAATTGCTTAAGAGCGATCTCGGCCAGCTTGAGGATCTTGGGATCGTCATCGACAACCAGCACTTTTCTTTTGTCGCCCGGCTGCACGCGGGCGCGTCGAAGCGCGGCGAGTAAATCTTCGATCTCGACGGGCTTGACCAAGTAGTCCGATATTGGAAAGGCTTGCGTGGTTTGATTTTTGCCGACGACCGATACCACGATGATCGGTGTCTTATGATTCCGTCCTTCGCTCCGAATCGCGTGACATAATTCCCAACCCCCCATGTCAGGTAGAATGAGATCCAGCGTGATGGCGTCGAACGACTTTTCTCGGCACTGGGCCAGCGCTTCGGCCGCAGTGGCCGCCGTCTCAATGCGGTAACCGGCCTCGGCCAGAGTGCGTGATAGCCATTCGCGATCCTGCTCACCGTCCTCGATGATCAGTATCGTAGGCGCGCTAGTTTCGGTCAGGTACAAGTTGGTTGGTTCAACGAGGGGCTCCTCACGGTCACCAAAGCGCGGCAAGACAATATAGAAGACGCTGCCTTTACCGAAGGTGCTTTGCACGCCGACCGATCCTCCTTGGGCTTCAACCATCCGTTTGCAGAGCGCCAGGCCGAGCCCGGTGCCCTGACTTTTCTTGGCGATCCCGCTGTCCAACTGCCGAAACTCGCTGAAAAGCTTTCCAATGTCCTCATCGCGAATGCCGATGCCGTTATCTTCGACCTCGATCCGAAAAGAGCTGCTCGTCTCCGGCCTGGCGCGGACGATCACTGTCCCTCCCTCGGGGGTGAACTTGAGCGCGTTGGAAAGGTAGTTATACAGAACCTGTTTGAGCTTCGCCGGGTCAGTGCTGACCTGATCGACCTCCGCCGCGACGTCCGTCCCGATGACGAGCTTTTTTCTCGCCGCAATGGCGCGTAAAGTTTCCGTCACTTCACCGATGAGTTTCGTAAGGCTCACCGGCTCGGAATAAAACTCCATCTTACCGGCCTCGACTTTGGCAAGATCAAGCACGTCGTTGATCAGTGCCAGGAGATGCTTGGAGCTACTCAAGATATCGCCGAGAAACTCCGCTTGCTCGGATGAAATCGGGCCTACTTTGCCATCGATCATCAGTTCGGAAAATCCGGTGATGGCGTTGAGCGGCGTGCGACATGTTCGCCAGGAACTCGCTCTTCAATCGGTTTGCTTCCTCGACGCACCGCGATTGCCTTTCCAGTTCGGCATTCTTTTCCCGGAGCTCTTCCTCGGCTTTTTTGCGCTGCGCCAAGTTGTTCAAAATCGCAGCGGCCAAGCCGCCACTCAGCAGAACGATAATTCCGTAGATCAAGACCAGGCGATTCAACGCGTTGCGCCTGAGAGCAAAGGCAGTGGCCGTCGGCTGGGTTGCGATAACCCCCCAGCCATAGCCCGTCACCGGCTCGTAGGCGGAGACCCGCTCTTCTTTTTCAATCGGGTTGACTTGGACTTCGACCCCACTCTCACCGCGCAAGGCCTTGGCGACAACCGGCACCTCGGAAAAATTAGTAATCTGTCCTTGTGGCAGGAACTGAGGATGGGCCACCAGCTGCCCTTTTCTATCCACCAAATAGACGAAGCCCGACGGTCCGACCTGGATGTCTTTGATCCATTCCCGAAAATTCTCGAGCCGGACTCGAAGACCCAGGATACCCGTTACGGTCGCCGCATCCTGCGCTCGGATGGGGAGAGCGATGGTGATTATATTGGTCCGCGGGGTCGCTAATCTTTGATAAACTTCAGAGACGTAGGGTTTCCAATCGCGGCTCACGCCTCGATACCAGTCGCGGTAGGCCCGGTTTGTACCGACGGTGTCGGCAAGCTCGGGCACGTTGGCCATGAGCGTTCCTGCGGGGTCGCTCAGAAATACCGTCTCAATGAAGGGAAAGTCTTTCGGGACATCCGCCAAAATTTCGCTCGCCTCTGTCCATTTTTTTGCCGCAACCAGTTGACGAAAGCGCACGCGGGTAGCGAGCGAAATCCCAACGTCGGTGATGCGATCGAGTTTCTCTTTGACAATAGCGGCCGCCAGATAAGCGATCGTTTGCCGCCTGGAGAAAGCGGAATCCGTGAGGTCGCGCTCGGTTGTCAGGTAGCTCACGATCGCGACGAGCACCACGGGCAAAATTAAAACCAAAAGAATGAACAGGCGCACGAGCGGGTGTCTTCGAGGAGCCGCGGTGAGGTAGTTCGTCATCCGGTTAGCAAACAGTTTTAACACCTGGACTCCGTCACCCCGCGAGATTTGACTCGGCAACGATGGCGCGTTCCGGATGCAAAAACAGGATAGGCATTGTTCATTTGCGCTCGTCCGCGACGCGTCGTGCGCTACATAGGATGCAGTTACCTTGGAGCCGGCCGTTCGATGGACCGCGTAAAGACGCACGAATTACAAACCGTTGGAGCTTTTGATGGTCTTGGTTGGTCAATTCGCGCTAGTGATTCGTTAGCCATGTAATTGTAAGGCCCCGGCGCAAGTCGGTCAAACTATTTGACGGTGCTTGGGCGGTGATCCGTTTGAAAGACGAATAAATGAGCGATCATTCTGAAATTGCTTGGATAGCTTCTCGCCGAGGCGGAGTTTCGATGATGGTCGGTTGCAACATTCGCCGACCAGCACAAATTCTAACGACCGCGCCGATGGTGCATTACGGCGGATCGAGTCCCGAAGATCAACATCGAATGACAATCTAGTGCTGGTGATTCTTGCCTTCTATTACCGCCTTGAGCTTCTTACCAAAGTCGGCGTTGTCGTAGTAGCCTTTGAAGTGCTCGGCGCCGACGCCGAGCGCGGCGACCAGCACCGGCTGATTGGTGTGCGTCGATGTCAGCCAGTAAACCTGCGTATTGTTCGCGATCATGGCGCCCAGCGCTTGCGCCGTTGGGTCGGTGAATAGCGTGCGTGAAACCGGCTGCCGTTTGACGATCGCGTCTCTGAACTCCGGCGCGAGCGTGAAGCCGCGAAAGTATTCATTCATCAGTTTGTCGACCGCGTCGCCGGTGGGATTGCGCCCTAAAAGCTGCGAGGCTTTTTGCAGGGAGATATGAATGGATTGGATCTTTTTGAAATCTTCGCCCGTCCCCACCAGCTGGTTTTCAGCCTTGGTGCTGGTCAGGTCCTTCAAGGCCAGGGTAAAGCCCAACCCGCCGGTTTCATGATCGGAAGTCACGATGATCAAAGTTTCGCGCGGATACTTTCGGTAAAATTCATAAGCGAGGCCGACGGCACGGTCGAATTCCCGATAATCGTGGATGACCGAGGCGATGTCGGAGAGATGAGCGGCACTGTCGATGTTCTCCGATTCGATGAAGGCAAAGAAACCTTTGGGATTCTGGTCATGGAGCACGCGGATGGCCGCGCGCGTCATGTCGTAGACCGAAGGCTCGCTGCTCTTATCTCGGTCGATCTCCATGCTCATGTCTCTGAGGCTGAACAACCCCAACACTTTTCCTCGCGACAGCGCATCGAGATCCGGCTTGGTGGCGACGGAGCGATAGCCCTTCTTCTCAAAGGCGGCGACCATGTCGACGTCGTCCGAGCGCCGACTGCCGGGCTTTCCCTTCGGTAAGAATTGATCCTTACCGCCGCCCAACAGAACGTCCGGCGCGAGGTCGAGATAGCGCTCGATGATCGCGGCGTAGTCGCGCCGATTGGGCACGTGGCAAACGAATGCCGCTGGGCTGGCATCATAAATTGTCGCGTTTGTGATCAGTCCGAGGCGCATGCCGCGGCGGCGGGCAAGCTCCATGGCGCTGATCGTAAGCGTGCCGTCGGCGCACATTCCCAACGCTCCGACATTGGCCTTGCATCCCCCCGCGAGCGCGGTTGCCGCAGCCGCGGAGTCAGTCGAAAGCGCATCGGCGGCGTGGGTCGTCATCACTCCGACGCTGCCTTCTTTTATGACTTTGTCGACGATGACGAAACCCTCGTTGTGAACTAACCGGCTATACTGGCGGGCGATTTCCAAATGGGTCATGCCGCCGCCGTCGGAAAGGAAGAGAAACACGTATTTCGGGATTCCGGATTCCGCGCGCGGCTGACCCAAGGTCGACGACGCCGGAAACAAAAGAAGAAAGAAAATTATTAAGGTCTCGCATGTGTGAGTGACAGAAATATCCCGGACGCGTTTATGCATCATTAACCTCGCGGCGATGATTGAGTCATTAGTCGACGATACTCGAGCCAAAGCGACAGCGCCGTATAGTAAGCTGGAAAAAATAGGGAGGCAAACGCGAGTGCCCGATCACTCTGCGGCAGCCGGTAGATCATATATAAAACGCCGCCGCCCCAGAGCGCGCCTAAAACATTTGTCTGCGCGCGAAAACGCGGACTGCGGCTCGGGTAAATGAACTTGATCGGAGCAAACACCAGAATCGACAGAGCGATGATAAGAAAAGCGTTAATCCAGAGCGGCGCCTGAAGCACATAGAGATAGAAAACGACGATATTCCAATAGGAAGGGAAGCCGAGAAAAAAATTATCCGCGGTTTTAGCGTCCGTTCGACAGAAGCCGTAAGCGCTCGCGAGCAGCGGCAGGGCGGCCAGCCAAAGCGAGTCCTGGGGTGGCAAGAGGCGGGCATGAATCAGAAAAAAGCACGGAGCGATGACGAAATTCAAATAATCGACGATTTCATCGAGCAGGTTGCCGTCGAACCAGGAAACCACTTCCTTCACGCGAGCGGCGCGCGCCAACGTGCCATCGGTCGCATCGATGACGACCGTCAGAGCCATCAAAAAAAACGCTTCGCGAAAAGAACCTTGTTCGATAGCGAGGATACTAAAGAAGCCGACGATGGCGCCGAGGGCGGTATAAAGATGGACGAGCCAGGCGAGGATCAGACTCCTGGACATCCGGCCGATCTACGTCGCGGAAGCGGCGAAGCTGGGCCGGGCCTTGAGCCGATTGATCCAGGCGGCGGTTTGGCCGTATTTGCCGGCATCGACTGGGATAGCAAATCGCTCTAACAATTCGAGGTTGGCCATGAAGGCGATATCGGCAAGGCTAAAGGAGCCCGCCAAGTATTCGCTGCCGTTGAGCTCGGTCTCGATCCTGTCGAAGGCTTGGATGATCGCTGCTTTGGCATTGTCAATCTGCTGCCCATCGCGTTCTCCCTCGGGCTTGCGCATTTCCTGCATGATGTGAACACAGGAGACATTAAAGTGCGTGTCGCGAAAATCTTCCATGAGTCGCGCCCTCGCCCGGCCTTCGGAGTCTTTGGGCATCAATGAAGGATAGGGATATTCATCTTCGAGATATTCGTTGATCACCGTCGAGTCGTAAATGATGAATCCTTCATCGTCCAATGCCGGAACTTGGCCGAACGGATGAATTTTGAGATATTCAGGATTTTTCTGTTCCCTTTTAGAAAGATCGACGTTGATCCGCTGGAACTCAAGCCCCTTCTCCAAGAGAGCGATTCGAACCTTGCGAGAGTTGGTCGAGGGCGGAAACGTATACAGCTTGATCATCGACAGCTATCCTCCTTAACCTTCACCATCTACCTTAACATAAACACTGTGTTAGCTGCGAGCATTATTTCCAAAATTCGGGGGCTTGGAGTCGCGTGACAGACCAACCCAAGGTCGGAATTGGGCAGGAAAATCACTGACCGCGGCTTTTCAACGTCGCTTTCAACGTGAGCGGCTTATCGGTGCGGAGAACCACTATTTCCACCTCGTCGCCGGTTTTGCGGTCGCTCAACGCGTCGGTCAGGTCTTCGATGTTTTGGATTTTTTTGTCGCCCAAGCGAATGACTACATCGCCTTCCTTTAGGCCGGCGAGCGCCGCCGGGCTGCCGCTGGAGACTCCGGCAAGTCGCACACCTGCGGCCGTCGCGCCATAGTCCGGGATGGTGCCGAGATACGTGCGAAATCCTCGACCGGCCGCGGCGCCACCCGCAGGCGGGCGCGAAGGCAGGCTGACAAAATTGATCGGTTCCTTGGCATTGGCGATCTGCAACGCGGTCAGCATGACAAGATCGCTGACTTTTGCCATCCCGTCGACGTTCAGTTTTTCCCAGGTATCGGTGGCTCGGTGGTAGTCATTATGAATGCCCGTAAAGAAATGAAGCACGGGAATTTTCTTGCTGTAAAAGGACATGTGGTCGCTGCGTCCAACGTCGTCGGATTCGCCGATTTTGAGGCCCAATTGCTGAGCTCCTGCCAGCACCTCTTTGCTAAAATCGGTGCTCGAGCGCGTGCCAAACACGGTTACACGGTCGTCGCGCAAGCGCCCGACCATATCCAAATTCAGCATGGCCTTTATCGCTGAGATGGATGCGGCATGATCGACATAATGGCGCGAACCAAAAAGGCCGAGCTCTTCAGCCGAGAAAGCGATGAACACGATCGTCCGGGCGGGTTTGTCCGCCAGACGGCTGAGGCGGCGAGCTAAGTCGATAATCACTGCGGTTCCCGACGCATTGTCGTCAGCGCCAGGATGAACCAAACCTTCCGATGCCCGGTCTCGCGCGCCAAAATGGCCCAGCCCAAGGTGGTCATAGTGGGCGCCGATGACGATCGATTCGGCGCTCAGCGCCGGATCCGCGCCGGGGAAGATGCCGACGACATTGTCCGCGTGCTGGCGATTTTCTTTTAAGTTCACTTGCAAGGTAGCAATAGCGTTGGGAATGGCCATTGAAGCGGGTTTCCCGTCGGTGTCGATCTGCTCTTTAAGAGACTTAAGAGAAATTCTCCGGGTGTCGAGCCATTTTTCCACAACCTGGCGCTTCACCTGGGCTGCGATCAGGCTGTTTCCGCCCCGCCATAGGCTATTTTGCGTCGACAGCAACTCGGTTTTCGCGTCATCATCGTGATTCAGGTCGACCAAGATCATGCCCAGCGCGCCATGATCGCGGGCGTTGTTGGCTTTCGTGCGGAGCGCGGCGTAATTCGAGGAGTCGGGTAGTTTCCTAAACGGGCTCTTGTCGCCTTTCGGTGGCGGTTCGTAGCGCAGCACCAGGACAATCTTTCCTTTAGCGTCGATGCCATCGTAATCGTCATAGCCGTAGTCCTTGGCCGTGATCCCGTAACCGGCGAAGACCACCTCTGCTGATACTTTGTCGGATGTCGACAGTCCAAGCGGAATCCACTGCTGGTTTAGTTGCAGGGGCGCGTCGGTTCCAAGGATGAGGCTGCTCGGCTCGACTACGGCGACGCCGACGGCAACATCGAAGGTTTGCAAGAAACTGCCGTTGTCGCCGCCTGGCCGCAAGCCAGATTTGGCGAATTCGGTTGCGATGTAGTCTCTCGCCAGCTTGATCCCGGGAGTATCGATGCCCCGTCCTGTAAGCTCAGGGGAGGATAAGAATTTCACGTGGCGCGACAACTCCTCGGTTGCGCTCAAGTCTCGGTTGGCCAGCTCATCGGTCCAACCTGAAAGAGCGGCGATAACCGTCAGGCCGAGGGTTAGAGCGCCGAGGAAAAACTTAAGCTTGAATTTTAACTGATCGCTACGCGGCATGTTATGAAGCTCACCTTAGCATGCTTATCGGCCTTTGTTGAAGGTTGGGGGACCAAATCCGTTCTATCAGGCGAGCCGAAAGACCTTGCGCATTTGCTCGTCGCCATGCAGTCGAGACCCTTCGCGTTGCTCAGGGTGATGCATTCCCAGTTTTAAACTGGGAATGCGTCACTTTTGCGCGCTAGTTGGCCAAGTGTTATAGATCTAAATATGGAGGACGGAAGTCATGGCTAAATCGGTAGTCGTCTATACCCAACCTGGGTGAGGACCGTGTCATAAAGAGGTGGAGTTTCTATCTCAAAAAGGCGTCGAGTTCGTGGAGAAAAATGTGCGTGCGGATAAAGCGGCCTTGAAGGAACTGCTCGATCAAGGATTTCAAAGCACGCCGGTGACAATCATCGACGGCCAATCGGTGGTCGGTTTCGATCAGAGTAAAATAATGGAATTGCTAGGTCTTTAATTATCGACGCAGACAAGCCGGCACAACGTGAATCCTTCACCCTACGTCGATCAGCTTTCTATTCGTACGACGTGAATTCGCAGTGACCCTTGAGAAACGCACTGCTCGATGGTCCTTTTTTACTTAACCTGCGACTTCCAACCCGAGGAGCTGAGCATCTTGCCCGTAACTCCCTTAGATTCGTCCGAAGCCAGAAACACGAACACATCGGTCACCGATTCCGGTTTGCTGCCGCGAAAACCGGTGAGCTTGGTGGCGACGTAGCCGGGCTCGACGGAGTTAACTCGGATATTGCTCGAGCGCGTTTCGGCCGCGAGAGTTTGGGTGAATCCTTCTAGCCCCCATTTCGATGTCGCGTACGCTATGAAATTGGTGTACGCGCCGCGGCCGATCATCGACGAGACGTTGATAATCGAGCCGCTTTTTTGCTTCATCATGATCGGCAAAACCGCTTGCGTGATCAGGAAGGGGCCGCGCAGATTCACCGCGATCGTGTAATCCCATTTTTTTACGTCGAGTTCGGTGATCGGAGTCGGCCGGGTCATAACGCCGGCGTTGTTGACCAGAACGTCGATTCGACCGAATTTTTTGTGCACTTGTGCGATGAATTCTCGCGCGGGCTCTTCCAACGAAACGTCGCAGCTCCAGCCTTCAGCTTCGACGTTCATGGCGCGTAATTCTCGCACGGTCTGATCCAGTTCCGTTGCCGTGCGCGCGCATAGCGCGAGCTTTGCGCCTTCGCGGGCGCAGTGCACCGCGATCGCTTTGCCGATACCTCTGCCGCCGCCGGTGATGAGAGCGACTTTGTCTTTCAACTTCATAAAATATCCCTTGAAATATTCGAATATCGGAGAAATGCCGGTATTATTTTCTACATTGATTCATCGATCAAACCAAGACAAAAGCACTTGAGCCGACAAGCATGTGGCGATAAAAAGGAAGGCGACGGGGAGGACAGTATGGACGTACTGAGCGTTACCGGTTACCAGCGCAGAACGCCGCATGTCGTTGCAGAATACAAAGGATTTTTCGCCAAGGAAAATCTCGAAGTGAAATTTCATCACACGACCTACGCGCCCGACCATAATCGTGGCATGGCGGAAGGGCGCTGGGATTTTACTTTGAGCAGTGCCGACACGATGATCGCGCGGACAACGACGGACGGCGTCGACTACATGCTCTTCATGCAGGCTGAGGAAGGGCTCAGCGCGTATCTGATCGGCCAGCCAGGTGTCGATTCGATCGAAAACCTGCGCGGCAAATTACTCGCCGGCGACCCTGGTGATTCCAATCTCGATCTTATCCGTAAGAAGATTCTTCGGACTCATGGCATCGACGACACGGAATACAACATCGAGATCATCGGCAGTTCACCGGTGCGTCTAGAGGCTTTTCTTAACCGGCGTGTGGCGGCCGCTATGCTCACGCCGCCTGCTTCAGATAAGGCATTGGCCGCCGGCGGCGTCTTGCTGGCCGATTCTGAAAATTACGTTCCCGGCTGGCCTCTCACTTGCGGTTGGACGCTGAGACGTTGGTTGCTCGATCATCGAGAGCTCGTCGTCCGCTTCATTCGCGCCTGGGCGGCGGCTACGGACTGGCTCTTGTTGCCGGAGAACCGCGACGAAACGATTGCCCTGGTGATGGAAAAAGAAAAGCTCAAACGCGAAGCCGCCGAGGATGCTTATCGTAAGGTGGTGCCGAAAGCGCAGATCAATCCGGCCGCTTTGCAAACGGTAATCGAATTGCGCAAAGAAATGGGCGTCTACAAGCCACCCTTCGATCCGCCGGAAAGATTTTACGATGCGAGTTACTGGGCTCAGGCAACCGGACCGTCGATTAAATGAAAAGCCCCATCATGCGAGCAGCGAGCTTAGAATCGTACTGACGATGCTGAGCACGATGGCACCGAAGAAAGCCGACCAAAATCCGTGGATGATAAAGCCGGGTACCAGAGCCGAGGCCAACAGCAGCATGAGCGCATTTATCACCAGCCAAAAAACTCCGAAGGTTAAGAGTGTAAGCGGAAGGGTAAGGATCTTGATAACAAGACCAATAGTCGCGTTGACAAAACCGATCACGATGGGCGCTATTAACGCAGTGCCGAATCCGCGCACTTCGATGCCGGGGAAAAGATAAGCGACGATCATCAGACTCGCGGCGCTGATGAACCAGTGCATAAGCAAGTCCAGCATGACAACTTATAAACTATCAAAGGACTATGGGTGAGACAATGGAGGCGCCGGTAAAGCTTGCCAAGGAATGGGTGGAATGTAAATATGGAGGCGTGCAACATAAGGAGGAATGAACGCCATGTCTAAACAGGAACTCGAATCTGTCGCTCAAGCGATGGTGGCCAAAGGCAAAGGGATTCTGGCTGCCGATGAGAGTATGGGCACCATCAAAAGGCGATTTGACAGCATCAAAATAGAATCCAACGACAACAACCGCCGCGCCTACCGCGAAATGCTTTTTTCCACCAAAGGTGTCGAAGAAGCGATCAGCGGCGTAATCCTGTTCGACGAGACGATCCGCACGGCGGCGAGCGATGGCACGCCATTTCCCCAGTTGCTTGCCAAAAAAGGCATCATGCCGGGCATCAAAGTCGACAAGGGGCCGGTGGATATTCCCGGTTTTCCCGGCGAAGTCGTCACCGAAGGATTGGACGGCTTACGCGGGCGACTGAAAGAGTACAAAGAGCTCGGCGCCAAGTTTTCTAAGTGGCGCGCGGTGATTACCATCGGTGATGGCATTCCGACTTACACTTGTTTAGAAGCCAACGCGCATGCGTTGGCGCGCTACGCCGCGCTCTGCCAGGAGGGCGGCATCGTGCCGATCGTCGAACCGGAAGTTTTGCTCGACGGGAATCACACCATTGAACGCTGCCACGAAGTCACCGAGCAGACGCTAAAAATAATCTTCACGGAGCTTTTTTTGCAGCGCGTGCATCTTGAAGGGATGATTCTCAAACCGAGCATGGTTGTTTCCGGCAAGGACAACCCCCGACAAGCAGGCGTCGAAGAGGTGGCCGAACGCACGATCCGGTGTCTCAAGCGCACCGTGCCGGCGGCGGTTCCCGGTATCGCTTTTCTGTCCGGCGGACAGAGCGCGGTGAGTGCCACCGAGCATTTAAACGCGATGAATAAAATCGGTCCGCACCCCTGGCAAGTTAGTTTTTCCTACGCGCGGGCACTGCAGGATCCGGCGTTGAAAGCTTGGAAAGGTGAGCCCGGCAACGTCGCGGCGGCGCAAAAGATCTTCTATCATCGCGCTAAAATGAACAGCGCCGCGCGTTCCGGCAGTTATAACAAGCAACTGGAAGAGGCCGCCTAGTATCTTGACCGGCTTCTCTCAAGCACACGAATCTCTCGTCGAACATCATGGCGGGTGCCACTGCGGCCGGGTGCGATTTGCCGTTGCGGCATCCGCCGACATCGAAGCCACCGAGTGCAACTGCTCGATTTGCCGCAAAAGCGGATTTCTTCATCTGATCGTTCCTAAGGACCGGTTTACGCTACTACAAGGTTCTGAGTTCCTCGCCGAATATCAATTCAACACCGGCGTCGCCAAGCATCTGTTTTGTAAAATTTGCGGCATCAAATCCTTTTATGTGCCGCGCTCCAATCCCGACGGCTACAGCATCAACGTGCGCTGTCTCGAACCCGCGACGGTCAAGGGGATCAAAATAAGTCAGTTCGACGGGATAAATTGGGAAGAGCACGGCCACGAGATCGCCCATTTGTCGGCGACAAAGCCAAGCCAAATCGATCCAAGAAAAACTTAAAGAGAGGAGTCGACGGGATGGACCTCGAAGGCGCGGGATTTGTCATTGGCCTGATCGGCGCGATCTGGATGAAAAGCTCGATGAATCTAATGCGTGAATACAAGGAGCAGCCCATGCTTAAAATGATCGGCCGTGATGCGGAAAATCCCGCGCTGAAAGCGTTTATCCGCGGCCTTGGATTGGTATTGGTCGGCTTGGGGATCGAAACCTACGCGCGCTTGTTCTTAAATTAAGCGAATTGGATTAGCAGCTCCGGATCGAGGCCGTGGACCGCTAAAGCGGACTCGGCGAATTTTCAATCAATTGGCCATAGTTCCTGGCAACGCGACTAAATCTATTTTTGTCATCTCTGGCGCATGGGCTCTTTTGAACCTGAGAAATATTGCGACGCCAGTCGTGACGCTTCCGGAATTGAACTCACCGACTCCATAACAACGAAAATGACGACGACCTCAATGATAGAACCGGCATCCGTAAATTGTCCGCGGTCGAAGGGCGATGCGTGATCCTGCCGTTCTTTTACGGATGGCTGATCGTCGCGATCACAATGGTGGCGGGTTTTTTAGCCGCCGGCGTCAGCAATATCACCATGGCGGTGGTGCTCAAGCCGATCAGCGAAGACTTGGGTTGGAGCCGGACGTTGACGGCGGCGGCGATTACGCTCGGAGCCTGTCTCGGCGGTCTTTTGTCGCCACTGTTTGGGCCGATCGCCGACCGCTTAGGGCCGCGTCTTCTCTTGCCGGCAGGCGGCGCCTTGGTCGGCCTGCTCGCTTTTGGCGTGAGTCTCAGCACGGAGCCCTGGCAGTTTTACGCGACTTTCGTGCCCGCGCGAGCGCTGACCGAGTTCCTCTTGTGCGGTATGATCGCATTTACCACCGCGGCCAATTGGTTTTATCTAAAACGGCCGCGCGTGATGGGCTTGGTCGCCATGTCGACGCCGCTTGGATCGGCAGTCCTCTCGCTGGTTTATCAATTTTTCGTTCTGCGCTACGGCTGGCGTAGCGCGTTCTTGGCTTTGGGTGTTGCTTTGTGGGTGTTTGTCGTTATTCCCGGGCTCATTTTTCTTCGACGCCAGCCGGAAGATCTGGGCCTGTATCCCGACGGACTTGCCGTGCCGCCGCGTCGGCCGACCGAATCGATGGACCTACACAACTCCGCGAGTGTTGCCGAGCAAAGCTGGAGTCGTGCTGAGGCGGTGCGCAACCCGACGCTCTGGCTGCTCGTGAGCAGCGCGTTTCTCGCCGCCATCGGCACCGGCGGCGTGGCATTTCATAGCGCCGCCTATTTCACCGATGCTAGGATTGCTCCAACGATTGCCGCCGGAGCGGTGAGCCTGATGGCGCTCTCCGGCGCATTCGGCAATGGGCTCTGGGGCGCGCTCGCCGAACGCCTTCATCCGCGCCGCTTGAGCGTCGCGACGATGATCGTTTCCGCCGCATCGGTGGCGTTGCTGATGCAAGTGAGCACGGCCGGCGCCGCTTATTCATTTGCTTTGCTCTTCGGTTTAAACGCGCGCGGCGCCGGCGTGCTTATGCAAATTTTAATTGCGCGCTACTTCGGGCGCGGTTCTTTCGGCGCCATCAGCAGCGTGCTCGATCCTTTTCACAAAGGCGGGCTCGGTCTTGGCGCGCTCTTGGCTGGAATCGTTTTTGATTATGCCGGCAGTTATCGACCTGTCTTCACGATCTTTTTGCTGAGTTATCTGCTCTCCGCGCTGCTGATCTTTCTGGCGCGGCGCCCGCGCGCGGAAGCGCGTGCTTAGCTTGACTTTAAGGTCTCATTCATTAACTTGAAACATCATGTGGCATCGCCGGGTTCTGCTTGTTACAATTCTGCTATTGGCTATCCATCGACCCACTGCATACGCCGCTCAGGTTCAAGAGCTCGTTCTCGACAACGGCCTCAAGGTCCTGCTGTTGGAAGACCACAAGAGTCCGGCGGTCACGTTTCAAGTCTGGTATCGCGTCGGCGGACGCAATGAAAAAGACGGCAAGAGCGGTCTGGCACATTTTCTCGAGCACATGATGTTCAAAGGGACGCCGACGACCGGACCAGAGGAGTACTCGCGCATCATTGCTAAAAACGGCGGTCGCTCGAATGCGTTCACTTCGTCGGACGTGACCGTTTACTTTGCGACCATGAGCCGGGAAAAAATCGGCATCGAACTCGAACTCGAAGCCGATCGGATGGCCAACGCCTTGCTAGGTGAAACTTACTTCGAGGCGGAAAAGAAAGTCATTCAAGAAGAACGCCGGCTGCGCACCGAGGACAATCCGGCGGCGGCGCTCAGCGAAGTGGCCAGCGCGGTGGCTTTCATGATTCATCCGTATCGCCGTCCCGTGGTCGGCTGGATGGAAGATATCCAAAATCTCACGCGCCAGGATTTGGTCGACTTTTATAAGCTCTACTATGAGCCAAACAACGCCTTTATCGTCGTCTCCGGCGATTTTTCCAGCGACGACATCCTGGCGAAAATTCGCGCGGCATTTGGCAAGATCCCACGCGGCGCCGAGCCGCCTAAAGTGCTCACACAGGAACCGGAGCAACGCGGTGAACGCCGGGTGATTTTTAAAAAGGAAGCCGAGCTGCCGTTTACGCTGCTGTTTTATCATACGCCGAATCTCAAGAGTCCGGACAGCTTCGCGCTCGATCTGCTGTCGGTGGTGCTGGCAGGCGGGCGGAGCTCGCGGCTTTATCATGAGCTGGTTTATCAAAAGCGCCTGGTGCGCAACGTCGATGCCGACTACAGCGGCGTGGTGATCGATCCGATGGGTTTTTCGATCACGGCGCAGCTTCTTCCCGGCGTCGAGCCGACGAATCTCGAGCGCGAGATCGACCGCTTGGTGGAGAAAGTAAAAACCGAGTTGATCAGCGATCGTGAATTGCAGAAAGCCAAAAACCAGATCGAAGCGGCTTTCGTTTTTGCCCAGGATTCGATTTTCGGACAGGCGATGAAGGTCGGCTCCTACGAAGCCGCCGGCGGTTGGAAGCAGATGGAAGGCTATCTCGACGGCATTAGAAAAGTGACGCGCGACGATATTCGCCGTGTCGCGCGCCAGTATCTTAAGACGGACACGCGGACCGTCGGAACATTGATTCCGACCAAGGCCCAATGAAGCGAGTTTGTCTAGGCTTATGGGTTGTTTTAGCGCTCGTGCGCGGCCCGGTTTCTGCTGAGGCGGGAATGACACCTAAACGAACGGTGCTCAACAACGGCATGGTTCTATTGACCTCGGAGCAGCGTGCGCTGCCGATGGTGTCGATAGAATTATTGATCGACGCTGGATCGCGTTACGAGCCGGCCGATCAAGCGGGCTTGGCCAATTTGATTTCGAAGCTGCTGATCTATGGCACCAAGCAGCGCACGGCGGTGCAAATCAGCGACACGCTCGATTTCATAGGCTCCAGCTTGGAGACCGGATGTGGTCAGGACACGGCCAGTGTGAGCATGACAGTGCTCAAAAAAGATCTCGCTACGGGACTCGAGCTTCTGGCCGACGTCCTGACCCAGTCGACTTTTCCTCAGGCGGAGATCGATCGGCAAAAGCAGGCGATCATCGCCTCCATCCGGGCAGCGGAAGAAGAGCCCGGCACCGTGGCGGCGAAGGCGTTCGCGGCCGCTTTGTTTCCCGACAGCCCTTACGGCCGGCCCGTTGAAGGCAGCGAAGCGTCGGTCAAAGCGCTGCAGCAAAAAGGCCTGCGCGATTTTTTCGCGCGCAATTACCGGCCGAACCGATCGATCATCGCCGTAGTCGGCGATGTGTCGGAGCAGGAAATCGCCAAGACGCTGAATGGCGCGTTCCAAACCTGGCCCAAGGGCGAACCAAGCGGTCAGGCGCTGGTGCCGGCCAAAGTGGGCGAGTCGAAAGTTTTGCGCATCAACAAGGATCTAACCCAGGCGAATATCGTTCTCGGGCATAACGGCGTCGCGCGCGGCAACCCCGATTACTATGCCATCCAAGTGATGAATTATGTTTTGGGCGGCGGCGGTTTTTCGTCTCGTGCCATGGATTCGATCCGCAACGAACGAGGTTTGGCGTATTCGGTTTACAGTTACTTCGCGGCGGATAAAAGCCACGGTGCGTTCGAGTTCATTATGCAAACCAAGAACGAGACCGCCCTGGAAGCGATTCGCATCGCGACCGAAGAGATGCGCCGCGTGCGCGAACAGCCGGTGACGGAGCAGGAATTAAACGACGCCAAAGATTATTTGATCGGCAGCTTCCCGTTGCGGTTTGATACCAACCGCAAGGTGGCGGGTTTTCTCACACAGGTGGAATATTTTAAGCTCGGCCTCGATTATCCGGACCGCTACGCCGACCTTATTCGCAAAGTGACTGGCGACGACGTCCAGCGAGCCGCCAAGCAATATTTGCAGCCGGAGCGGCTTATAACGGTAATCGTCGGAAACTTAAAGAAAATTGGTGAAAAATAACCGTGCGGAGAAAAACCGCCGGTTTCCCGGTCGTTCGAGCGGCAAAGCAATCGGCGAAGGTGGTTGCCAGCGAGAGCAAAATTTCCGTTCTTGATTCGCAGCGCTTGACAGTCGCCGAGTCTGTGCGGCATAGTCTAGTCCCTCGGCGCCCGGTCTCCCGTTATTTATCCGAATAGAAACCGATGAAAAAAATCTTGATCATCGAAGACCATGCGGACATGCGCGAGCTGCTGACTTGGCAGATCGAGTTGATGGGTTTTGTGCCGATCCCGGCGCGGCGCGGCAAAGAAGGCGTCGAAAGGGCACTCGCCGAAAAACCGCAGTTGATCATCATGGATATCATGATGCCGGGTATGGATGGATGGGAAGCCGCGCGGGAGCTGCGCGCGAATGCCGAGACCAAGGACATTCCGATATTGGCCGCGACGGCGCTGTTTCGCGACTCCGATCTCAAGACTTGTCTCGAAGCCGGATGCAACGGTTACATCGTCAAGCCGTTCACTTTTCAGGAGCTGCAAGGAAAAGTGCGCGAGCTGATCCCCTCGGCGAGCACGACATATCCGCTCTGACCGAAGACTCTGTTTGGTTTCTCACAATCGTTCATGATTTAAATGTCACCCGGGTGTGGCGGTGCCTATGTCTTTACAGGATAAAGCCAGGTTTATCGTTCAACGTCTGCGCCAGGAAGGCTATGAAGCCTTTTTTGCAGGCGGTTGCGTGCGCGACATGCTGCTCAACAAGCCACCGCAGGATTACGACATTACTACGAGCGCGCGGCCCGAAGATCTGCAGCGTATTTTCCCTC
>WNFR01006378.1_pt1 | contig 22875 bp, 14 predicted proteins | sample 5400221 | NCBI WGS metagenome assembly WNFR01 (sample SAMN13153357, study PRJNA577476) | soil metagenome | isolation source: 40 cm soil under Madrone tree | place: USA:California | collected 2016-06-14 | reverse complement strand
CAAGGCGGCGACGCCGTTTGGGAAGGACTGCGACTCTACAGCGGCCGCATCTTCAAGCTGCACGAACATCTCGATCGACTTGAGCGATCGGCGCGCGCGTTATCGTTTGTCGATCTTCCGCCGCGCGCAAAGATCATCGACGAAATCAAGCGCACGCTCGCCGCGAACAAGATGCGCGACAGTGTACACATCCGCCTCACGCTGACGCGTGGAGTGAAGATCACTTCCGGCATGGACCCGCGTTTGAATCAATCGGGCCCGACTTTAATCGTGCTGGCCGAACACAAGGCGCCGGTTTACGCCAAGACCGGCTTGACCTTGATCACGAGTACGTTTCGCCGTCCACCGCCCGAGATTCTCGATCCACGAATTCATCATGGCAATCTCCTCAACTCAATCCTGGCCAAGATCGAAGCGAACAAGGCGGGCGCGGACGACGCGCTCATGTTCGACATCCACGGACTGATCGCGGAGACGAATGCGACGCATGTCTTCATCGTGCGCAAGAACAGGGTGGCGACCAGCCGCGTGGTGGCTTGTCCGGAGGGAATCACACGCGCGACCGTGCTTGAAATTTGCGCTGGGGAAAAAATCTCGTGCGTCGAGACCGATCTCAAACTGAACGACGCTACGCGCGCCGACGAAGTCTTTTGTAGCGGGACGATGGGCGAGCTCGCCGGCGTTGTTAAAATCGACAATCAAATTATCGGAGACGGCGAAGTCGGCCCGATGACAAAGCGTTTGAGCGAGCTCTACGCAAAGCGCACCGCGACAGAAGGCGTGCAGGTAGTTTGAAACGATCCGATCAGTAATTTCGGACCAAACGAATCAACGCGACGATCATCGAAATGATCGGCCAGGCTGAGAGGCCCGCAATCAGGACAAACAAGAAGAGCTCAACGATATGATTGCGGATCGCTTCGGCGCCAAAGAATTCGCCGCTTATCTTGTGGAAAGCAGGCGATTTCGCTTCCGAAAGAGTCGCGGAGGAACTTGTCTGCGTTTCTGCGCTCGCATGGAAGTTGTAATCCGTTAAAGGAAAACTCCGATGCGCGTGTTCAATGGGATCGATTTGAGGTGTTGGTTTCATAATTTTCTAAAAATGTTGAGGTTAGTTCCCAAATGCGGTTTGGGAGACCGGCGCAACCTGCGCGTGGTTAAGATTCGACCACTGGGGTGCCGCGAGAGGCGGGCTCCAACTTGGCGAGATCGAGCGGCCTTTATGCGACCTGCCCGACCCGGCGGGCGAGCCAATTTGGCGCGTTGATCAATTTCATCTAGGCCCTCATTTACAGCCGATTCTGTGCCTGTCCAGGATGACGACACGATTCGAGCTGTAAGTCGCTCTCGTTCTGCTGGAAGCGTTCGACGAAAACTTATGCTTTCGCCCTCGCCAGAGCTTGATCGAGTGCGGCTTTAAGTTCGGTCTGGGATGCCATCGCGGCTGACACAAGAGGCGCCCAAGGCGTGGGCTTGAATGCCCTTGTCCTTACTGGGGATTGCCGCCGGTATTATCGGACTTGCCTCACGTATTTAGAAGCCGCGCGGTAGTTAACGTCTGAGAGATCAGCCGCTTGCATAAGCGATCAAGGAGTCAGAGCTGCTTCGGCGTAACCAGATGGCGTACCAGGTAGACCACTACGGAGTTGTGCACAACAGGGAGACCGTGTTTTCACTTGGGCGTTAAGAGGTTAAAACGCAGAAGGCCTACAGGAGCCAGCGATCGAAGATCGAAAACCTCACAACAGCCAGGAAGCAAGGCCCAGAAAAATACCCAGCGTGCTCACGTCCGTGATGGTGGTGAGAATGATGCTCGAGGCGTTTGCGGGATCAGTGCCGATTTTGCGGAGGATGATGGGAATAGCTGACCCGAAAATGCCGCTGATCAAACAACTGATGGCCATGGCGAGAAACACGACGGCGCTCAATTTGAACGCGACCGGGCTATTCTGCATCGAGGCAAAAACGTACATACCGATTGCGGCGGTCACGCCCGTGAGCGCTCCATTTACAAAACCGAGAAGTGTTTCTTTAGTAACGACGCCGAGTTCTCCACCGGATTTTAGCTCGCCGAGGGTCATGCTTCGCAAGGCCACCGCCAGCGTTTGACATCCCGTGTTGACAGATTGCCCGATGAGCACCGGCAGAAACACGGCGAGCGCGACAAAACGATCGATTGTTCCTTCGAAGTAACCGACCACCGCGGCAGCGATGAACCCCAGGAGCAAGTTGCCCTGCAGCCAGGGATGACGAAAGACAAAGCTACGCCGCCATGGTGTGTTCAGGCGTTCTTCTTTTTCCAAGCCAACCATCGTGCCAGCCTGCAAACTGAGCTCGACGGCTTCGGCTTCGAACAACATTTGTCCACGGATCAATCCGATCAATTTGCCGTGCTGCTCGCACACCGGGTAGACCGGATAGTGACGCAACATGGTGGCCCTCATGGCATCGACGATTGGCATCTCAGGCGCGAGATAAAACGGACGCGAAACCATAATCTCATCAAGTTTCTGACCAGGCTGTGCCAGCAACATCTCTCGCATCGCGACCACACCAACGAGATGCTCGTTTTGGTCGACAACAAAGAGGTAGGTAATGAATGCGGTCTTAACAAGATGCCGCAGTTCTTGCGTCGCTTCGGCCACCGTGGTCTGCGGATGAAAGACGGCGAGAGCCGGTTCCATCATTCGGCCGATCGTGCTTTCAGGGAAAGCCTCGTTGCGCACCCATTGCTGGCGCGTTTGGGGCGGAGCCGCCGCAACGATCTTCTGACGGCGTTCGCTCGGAAAGCCTTCGAGGACGTCCTGGGCGAGCGCTGGATTCAAAAGCGTCAGCATCTTGGCGACGAATTCGTTTGGGTAGGGTGCTAGCATTTCCACCGCTTCCCCGGGAGCATGCGCCACAACCTTGGGAAGCAACGTTTCGATCTCGGCTTGAGCGGGTTCTTTCGCGATTGAATCGGTGTGTTGGTTGGCCATGATTGAGAAGATTGCTCTAGCCGATTGCAGGTTGGCAAGACCGCATGTCCTGGAAAATCCAAACTCGCAATTCTTTGCCACTAATTCCAAGCTAAAAGGGTGATAGACGCGCTTACCCCCATGATGCAGCAGTACCAGCGGCTGCGGAAAAGCATTCCCGCGGACACGCTCTTGCTCTTTCGGCTGGGGGATTTTTACGAGCTGTTTTTCGAGGACGCCAAAGAAGCTTCGGGCTTGCTCAATGTTGCGCTGACCAAGCGCAATCAGGTGCCGATGTGCGGCGTGCCGTATCACGCGGCCCAAAGTTACATCGCCAAGTTGATCAAAGCGGGAAAACGCGTCGCGGTCTGCGATCAAACGAGCGAACCGCAACCGGGCAAGATTGTCGATCGCGATATCACACAGATCATCAGCGCGGGGACGGTGAGCGAGCTGAACTTGCTCGAAGCGAAGCGCGCGAATTATCTCGGCGCAGTTTACATGGCTGACGAAACATACGGCTTTGCTTACGCCGATCTGACAACGGGTGAGTTTCGGCTGACGCAGTTGCAAGATCGACAATCACTCTTCGACGAACTGGCGCGTGTCTCGCCGTCGGAGTTGTTGGTGAGCGACGAACAAAAGGAAAAGATAGAAATGCTCGAGCACGCTATTGGATATGACAGCTACGCGTTCCTGCCCGAGCAGGCGGCGTTTACTTTGTGCGAGCATTTCAAAACGAAATCGCTAGACGGTTTTGGCTGTACGCAGATGCCGGCAGCGGTCGGCGCAGCCGGCGCGATCGTGCATTATCTCAAACATCAACTGCGCCGGAAGATCGATCATCTGGCCTCGCTGCGCTGCGACACGCCAGCTGAGTTCGTGGTGTTGGATGCCGCGACCCAAACAAACCTCGAGTTAGTCGAGTCGCGCAGCGCGCGAGACATCAGCTTACTCGCCGTGCTCGATCGCACGCTCACGCCGATGGGTGGACGAAAGTTGCGCGCCTGGATTTTGCAGCCGTTGCGCGACCTGACCGAGCTCAATTGCCGGCAACAGATGATCTCGGATTTGTTGCACGAACCAGATCTGCTTGCATCGATCCGCGCCGAACTGAAATCGATCCGCGATCTGGAACGCGCGGCGGGCCGGTTAAGTCAGGCCTCAGGAAATGCGCGCGACCTCGTGGCGTTAAAAACATCGCTCGAGCAAATTCCGAAACTGAAGAGCGAAATTGGTAAATTAATTGAGCGGATCGGCTTTGGAAAAAGTGGCACCGGCTTCCAGCCGGTGGTTAAAAATGGCTCACCGGCTGGAAGCCTGTGCCACAAATGGCAGAACGAATTGCGCGAGATGCCAGAGCTGGCGGACAAGCTGACGCGCGCGGTGGTGGACGATCCGCCGTTTGTCTTGAAAGAGGGCGGAATTTTCCGCGATGGATACGATGTCGATCTTGACCAGCTGCGCCAGGCGTCGCGCGATGGCAAGAACTGGATCGGCGAATTGCAGGAGCGCGAGATCGCGAGCACCGGGATCAAATCGCTCAAGGTACGGTTCAATTCTGTGTTCGGCTATTTCATCGAGATAACGAAAAGCAATCTACCGAGCGTACCCGCGCATTACACGCGCAAGCAAACGACAGTCGGCGGCGAACGTTTCATTACGCCGGAGCTCAAGGAAATGGAGGCGAAGATTCTGGGCGCGGACGAACGGGCGCGGAACCTCGAGTATCAGCTCTTTCAGAAACTGCGCGACGAGACTTTGCGGGAGATCGGCCCGATCCAGCAAACCGCCGCGGCCATAGCGATTGTCGATGTTATCGGCGCGCTCGCCGAGACGGCGCGGCTCTTTCATTATTGCCGGCCAACGCTGAACGAATCGTTGCGGCTCGAGATCAAAGACGGGCGACATCCGGTGCTCGATCAAAATTTGGTCGAAGAGAAGTTCGTTCCGAACGACACGACGCTCGACGGCGAAATGCGTCTCGCCATTATCACCGGCCCGAACATGGCGGGGAAATCGACTTATATCCGACAAGTCGCGCTCATTGTATTGATGGCACAGATCGGGAGTTTTGTGCCGGCGGCGAACGCGGAGATCGGGATAGTCGACCGCATTTTCACGCGCGTTGGTGCGAATGACGATCTGGCGCGCGGCCAGTCGACATTCATGGTCGAGATGAACGAGACGGCCAACATCGTCAATAACGCGACCGAACGCAGTCTCGTCATCCTGGATGAGATCGGGCGGGGCACATCGACATTCGACGGGCTATCGATCGCCTGGAGCGTGGCGGAGTTTCTGCACGACAAAATCAAGGCGCGCACACTTTTCGCGACCCATTATCACGAACTAACAAAGCTGGCGACAGAGCGGAAAGGCGTTTGCAATTTCAACGTGGCAGTGCGCGAGTGGAATGAGCAGATCATTTTTCTGCGCAAGATCATTCCAGGCGGCGCCGATAAAAGTTACGGGATCCAGGTCGCGCGCCTGGCCGGTTTGCCAAAAGAGATCCTGGATCGGGCCAAGGACATTCTCGCACACTTGGAAAAACCGGATGGCGCGGTGGCGCACGCGCCTAAAGCAAAGAAGACAAGGTCGACACTCCGAGCCGGACGGCCAGCGGCCGCGAAAACGGAGAAGCCACAGCTGGATTTATTATGATAGAATGTTTTCGCAATGGCGGTTAAGGCGGAGAAAGAGCTGACCGAAACACAGCGCAGCCATTGGCTGAAAGCGGTGGCCGCGATTGAATTGCGGAATTTCGGCTACGCCATTTCCCTTTTGCAGGGGATCCTGAAACAGGAACCGGAATTCCTGACGGGCCGACAATTGTTGCGCAGGACGGAAGTGACCAGGAGCAAGACGGCGAAGCGAACGATCTTTAACATCTCAAGGGCGCCGCTGGCGGTTATGAAAGCGCAACGCGAAGTAAAGAAGGACCCGAAACGTGCGATTGAAATGATCGAGAAGGTTTTGGAGGAGGAGCCGTACCATCGAAAAGCGAATCTGTTGCTAAAGGAAGCGACGGTCACAGCCGGCTGGCCCGAGATCGGCGTTTTCGCGCTGCGAACTTTACTCGAGGAAAATCCCCGCGACGCGAAAGTTCTGCGCGAGCTGGGCCGCCTTTATCACGATCTCGGGAGGAGCGACAAGGAAGTCGAAGTTTACAATCGCATCAGCGAAATCGACCCGCGCGACGCGGAGGCGCTGCGCCTGGGCAAAGATGCCGCGGCCCGGGCCTCGATGACGACGGGCGGCTGGACGCAGGCGGAAAGTTATCGCGATTTGATCAAAGACAAGGAAGCGGCGGTTTCGCTCGAGCAACAAGGCCGAATGAAGTTGAGCGGCGAAGCGCTCGAACAGCAGATAGCTGAAACCTATGCGCGCCACCAGGCCGAACCGCAGAATGTCGCTCTTGCCAGAAAACTCGGCGCCTTAAATGAGCAAACGAACAATGTCCAGGCCGCGATCGACTGGTATCAATACGCGGCGGACCTAACCAAGAATACGGACGCCGGATTGCTCCGCAAAGTTTCGGATTTGAAGATGAAAGAATCGGAGCGCGAGATTGCCGAGCACGAGCGGTTTCTCGCGGGGGCCTCGCCGGCGGATAAAGAATTCGCAAAGCGAACAAAGGAGTTGGAGGCAGCAAAGAAGAAGCGTGCCGAAATTTTGATAGAAGAAGCGCGCAAACGGGTCGAGCGCAATCCAACCGATCTGCAACTTCGGTTCGAACTGGGCGAACAGCTGACTAACGCCGGACACTTTCGAGAAGCTCTGCCGGAATTACAGCGTGCGCGTCAAAATCCCAATGCGCGACTCAAGGCGATGAATTTACTCGGCCGCGCTTATCACGAGCTGGGAATGCTAGACCTAGCGTCACGACAATTGGAAGAGGCAGCTGGAGAAATTGCGACCATGGACGCGATGAAAAAGGCAATCGTCTACAATTTGGGGTTGGTTTACGAGAAGATGAGCGACCGGGAAAAGGCGCTCGCCTGTATGAAGCAGATTTACGAAGCAGATTACGGATTCAAAGACGTGGCTGAACGGGTGGAAAGTTCGTATCAGAAAAACACGTCGTAATTGGACGCCCGAGACTGACGGCGAAACGTTGGATCGACAACCAGTCACATCCAAACTCCCGCAAGGATGCGAATTTGAGGTGGCTGGATAGTCTGGCCATGACACAAAACACTATGAAAAATAAATTCACTGTAATTTCAAGCCTCGCAATCGCCGTTGCGATCGGTTTGGTCCAGCTCGCCGCCGGCGCGGATAGCCCCACGCCCAACGAAAGGACGGTCAAATCGAAATCAAACATCACCAATAACAAGCAGGCAGGTACCGGGCTGAGCAGTCAGGACAAGGAATTCATGAAGAACGCAGCCAAAGGGGGGCTGATGGAAATGCAGTGGGGCAAGGCTGCTTCGGACTACGCAAAGGATCCCGACGTGAAAAAATTCGGTAAGCGCATGATGACCGACCATTCGAAGGCGAACAATGAACTGATGGCCCTGGCGAAAAGGAAAGGTGTTGCCTTGAGTCAGGAGCAAGCGAGCGTCAAATGGCGCGGAGAGAGGGATTACATGGACATGATGGTGGACGATCATGAGAAAGATCTGAAGGAATTCACGGCCGAAGCGAAAAACGGAAACGATCCCGACGTGAAGAAATTTGCCGACGACACTGCCAAAGTGGTGAACCAACACCTGCGATTGGCGAAGCAAGTGCGAATGAAGCTGCAATGATTCCGATTGTTTGATTCCGGAAACGGCGCGTCAACTGGGACGCGCCGTTTCTATTTTCCTGGCAGCGATCCTGATGTGAAGAAGTGGGCGGCAGACAGTTCGAAGATGATTCAAAAACAATTGGAACTGGCCAAGCAAACTCAGAGCAAGCTCAAGTAACCTTGCTTAAGCGATGGGAATTGTTTGGGCGTGGACGCGCAATCGCATTTCGACACGCAACGGCTGGTCCCCGGCGGCGGCGAGTGGCGGCAAATGTAATTGTGGATCGAGTCCGGTAATTTTGAGGCGCAGAAATTCTGGCTGCGCCAGGCGCTGGACGTGACCGCGGACGGCGATCTTATCGAAATCTGCCGGCTTGCTGGCATCGAAAAGATTCTGCCCGGATTTCGTGACACGCAGGTGCGCGATATCGATAACAGTAAGGGCACTGACAAAGTCGATTCGCAACGGTAGGGCCTCTGCACCGGACGGCAGGGGGACGGCAACATTCTTCCAGTCCCCGTGCCCAATTCGCACGCAAACGGAATCCTCTTCGCGGTGGGTTCCATCAGAGGTATGAAAGATCTGGATAATTGTTTCTTGCGCAAGAGCGGTTTGGCGGATCGCGCCGCTTTCCCATTCATGCGCGATCCGTTCTCGCAGTTTGCAGTTGCGCTCGCGGTAGTAAACGATGAGCGCGGCGGCCGCCGAATTATTCGCGGGTTCCAAGAATAAATCGCGAAAGCGCGATTCACTTTTTGGCGGCTTCTCCCAAAGACCGAGACCGGGGCCGTCTCGAAACATGAAGGCGCGGCCACGCCCCGTTAGTTCGCCCCAAGCCTTCCAAGCTCCAAAGTCAGGCCTGTGTATGTTGACATCGTGAAGGAGAAGAAGGCCGCCAGGGGCCAGTTTCGGAAGCCAGTTTTCCAGGTCATGGCGTACGGCCTCTGCGCTATGCAAGCCATCCAGGTGCAGGATGTCGATCTTTGCGCCGGCAAATCTTTTTAGGGCGTCGTCGAAGTGACAGCGAAGCAAGGTAGAAAAACGCTTATAATACCTGGCATTGTGGGCAGCGACATTTCTGAAAATTGTTTCATCATAAAAACCGGATTGCGCGTCGCCTTTCCAGGTATCTACGGCAAAGCAACGCGTGCCAGTTCGATTTTCGGACGCCGATTGGCAGAGACTGAAATAACTCTCGCCACGATCAGTCCCCAGTTCGACAAGCACAATGGGGCGCTCCGCGGCGACGAGATCGTAAGCAAAAAAAATGTGTTCGGTCCACGCGCCCACGCCATAAATGCGCGGACGGAAATTGCGCGAAGGCAATTCCGAAACGTCAAATGGAGCTATGTTCACAAATCATTCAGCAGCGGGCTTGCGCGCCACGAGGACGGAGTCGTGCCATTTATTGCTCTCCGAATCGAATTGCGGGAGATCGTCCCACTGCGTTTTCGCTTCGAGCGCATCGAGGCCGGCGTAGCGTGCGAGAGCACGGAGACCGTCCGGAAAAAATCGCCAGCAATCTATTGGGAAGCGATGCTCTGGCCCGCTGGAGGGCGCGACGATGCAACAAAGCCCGTGTGCCTTCAGAACCCGGGCGATTTCGCGCATTGTTTCCCAAAAAAACTCGATGTGCTCGAAGGCCTGGCCGGAAATGACGACGTCAACACTGGCTGTGTCGAATTCGAGCCAGTGATACGGATCGCGCAGGACAAGATCGACATTTTGCCCCGGCGCAAGGTCGACGCCCTTGTAAGTCCAGGGCGGTTCGGCGAAGAGCGGGCGATAGGAGCCGTTAATGTCGAGGCTGCCAAGATCGACAATGACAAGCGGCTCGTGGCGCCGGGTCTCTAGGTAGTCGCGACGGAAGGCTGCCATTTTGTCGAACGAGCTTGGATGCATATGAATTGGCCGCGTCCTGTGCGAGAGTCGGATATCTCGGCCTTCCGCCACCATAACCGCCGGGGAACATTAAGTCAGCTCACGAGCCTGGTGCAGTTATCTCCCGCGCTACGACGCCGGCTCGCTATTTCCACGCCGGTTCCGCGATGGGAATCGCGCGGGCTAGCCTGTCGACCTTTTGCCGGTCCACCCCGAAGACTGTCCCCCGCGGTTCAAAACGATCGAGGAGCTCGCCATAATTTTGCATGAAGTGATCTACCAATTCCCTTTCGAAAAGATTGGTCGTGTTAATCATCGAGGTTTCGTGATGCCGATAAAGACATAACGTATTTGGCACGAAGCCGACTGCTTGATCGTGATGAGCGAACTTTAGCCACATGTCATAATCTTCCCAGCCAAACCAGCCGATTTGATTGAGCTTGTTATCGTAACCGCCGAGTTCAAGCAACGTGTCGCGGCGGAACATTGCCATCGCGTCGATGTAGGGAAACTGGACGAGAATTTGTGGGTCCCAATCGAAATACGAAAGCAGACCCACGCGGTTCGCGGGCGTGCCGCGAAATCGACAGAGGAGGCTGTAGGCTGCCGAGTAATTCTCCGGGCCTGAGATAACATCGAGCAATTGCTTCAGGCCTTTCGCGAAGACAAGGTTGTCGGCGTCCATCATGAAAACGTAAGGTGCCCGGCAGTTCTCCAAGCCGACATTTCTCGCGTCGGCCAGTCCGGTGTTCAGCTTTTTATCGACGATTCGGATTGGCAGTTGAGATTTCTGCTGGCAGCGGATTGCCATGCTGAGCGAACTATCGGTCGACGCATCATTTACGATGACGATCTCGGGAGGCTCGCCCAGCTCGGCGGCCGCGCGTGTGATGCTCGCAACGCAATCGTTGATGAAGTGCGCGTAATTATAGAGTGTGATCAAAATTGTCAGCGATGGGACAGCGGCTTTCTTGCACAACTCATTTTCATAAATCTGCCAGACAGGTTCTCCGCTTCGGCGGGCCTCTTCCTGTTGAGCGAATCTCGTTTTGTAGGCTTCCCGTTTGGTGAGCACATCGAGACGCATGTCCCGCTCGGAGAGCGCTGGAGCGGAGTTGCTCCAAGCTTGATGAGCGCGTTTTGCTGGCGCAGGTTTGAAGAATCTCACTGCTTTCCTGGAGACCTCGCGAAAGTCGCGAAGAATTGCGCTGCCCAGTAGATGCGCAGGGTGTCGCGAAATATCGCCGGGGGGCAGCGGAACGGAAGCTGAGTCAGGGGGTGCCAAAGGCCAGACGTGGTCGCCGGTAGGCTGCGCGCCGTTTTCCGCCCTTTCCGCGGCCTCAATCTGCTGAAGAAATGTTTGGCAGCTCTGGGCTTGCCGGAGTTGAGTTTCGATGAACTCCAGTCCCTGCCTTGCGATCTGTTCGCACTCTTCGGGATGGGCGAGATAATACGCGCAGCAGGGACCCAGATACTCCGGCTCCACCATGATGAAATGCCGGCCGGGCTGGAGCATTCCATAGCCATGGCATGTCTCGGTAATGATGCAGCACCCGTTCGCGAGACCCACGAGCATACGGTGCCATTCGAAATATTTTTGGTCTGAATAGTGTACGTTGAGAAGGATTCTTGAATTGCTGAGCAACTCGTTTCGACGTTCCTCGCTGAGATAGCTTCTCGTCGCCTTGGTCTTCGCGAACCCCAGCGGCACCAGCCGAAGATGGCAGCGGTGCTGCGAAAACAAATCGGCGTGCTCAGCGAAAATTTTTTCACGGCGCGGGGTTATCGATCCCAGAAATGTCAGGTCGTAAAGGCGGGCCCGGTGAGGGATTTTTGTGGAATGCGTGAGAACCGGGTGATAACCGAGGGGAAGATGATAGCAGCGTAGGCCACGAGCTTGATATGCAGCCACGCCCAGCGCGTTGATGTCTGCCACCCCGCGGGCGTGAACGGCCCACTGAAGATTGCTCTGAAACCAACCGGTTTCAGGTTGCTCCGTGCAAAACAGGAGAAGGTTGCGCGTCAGGTCACGAATGCGCCGCCGCGGAAGGATTTCGCTTAGGTAAAGGTTATAATATTCGTGCGGCGTAACGACGATTTGGAGTGTGTCATCCGCCGGCCGCTCCGCGGGCTGCTCGTCGAGGCGAACGCGCGCGGCGCAGCCAATTTCACGAAATCCTGCCGCGACAAGTTCGCCGATTTCAAGGATGAATAAATTCGATTTCGAAGTTGCAAAAAGATCGACATTTTTGAATCGCGTCGGTGACGCCGACCGACCCAGTATCGCCGCAATTGGGGCAGGCAAACTGTCGTCACCGCTCGCTTCCTTCGGAGCGAAAAGGTGTTTGAGATAAAAGATTAGGAACCGCCGGAAGTGTGAAAGTCCAAGCCCTTCGAAAATTGCCAGGGGAAAAGCGACCACACTTGTGCTGTAGAAAGAGCGCCAGAGACGATCGTGATCGAGAACTTGCAGCGTCAAGCGGCTCCGCCCGAACGGTAATCGAAGTTCGATAAAGAACCCGCTCGCCTTCGCCTGCGGTAAATCCGGGTACGCGGCAGCCACATCCGGACGACTGCGTTTACGGCGTGCACGAAAGATCCTTCGCCCGAATAATTTTCGCCTTGCTATCGCTCGTATTCCATTGATCGGTTTGCCTTCCAACTGCAGAAGCCACCCGCTCAGATCGATTTTTCCGCCAAAAATCACGGACTCGATCGGCGAATCGAATTGAAACGCATAATCTCCCAAAGGCTCTAAGGGCAGAAGGGACTTCATGCAGGAAAGTCTAAGGTATTGAAAGAATTCAAGTCAGCGTCGTTTCCATGGCTTTTCCGCGCGTGGCGGAAACGCCAGCGTGAACAGTTTTTTGCCTTCGACCGAAAGATTTGGGTTGTAACATGGATCCGCTTCAATCTCTCGCGTCCACCGAGTTTTCATAAAATCGACTTCCGAGAGAAAACGTTTTTGCTTCGCTTCCGTGTCCTCTAGTCCGCGACTCGCCGATTCGTGATGATATAACTCGGCGTGCGGCGTCCACACGATTCGATAACCAGCTTTAGTCACACGCAGGCAAAAGTCGACGTCATTGAATGTAACTGCGAGATTGGTTTCGTCGAAACCGCCGAGCTGTTCGTAAAGTTGCTTTCGCACGAGTATACAGGCGCCCGTTACGGCCGAGAAATTTTGCGTCAGGTGGGCACGAGCGAAAGACCCATGTTCATTGGGACTCCCCCAATGCACATGGCTCGCGACTCCGCCGGGGCCTAGAATCACACCGCCGTGCTGCATCGACCCATCGGGGTACCAAAGTCGCGCTCCCACCACTCCAATTTCAGGGCGGGCCCCATGACGTAACATTTCAGTAAGCCAGCCGCTATTTTTTACTTCGAGATCGTTGTTCAGCAGCGCGATGAACACGCCGCGCGCATGTTTGACGCCGATGTTGTTTAAGCGGCTGAAATTAAATGCGCCCTCGACTTTGTGAATTTCGGCTCGCGCGCTTTGGCTTAGCTGCGAAAAATATTCGAGCGTCTGCAGGTCACGGCTTTCGTTGTCGAGAATGATGATTTCGAAATTCGAATAATCAGTGTTTGCGCGGATGCTTTCAACGCATTTGCGCAAAAATTCCACACGGTCACGCGTCGGAATGATGATGGAGACGAGTGGGTTATCAGGGGGCGGAGCGTATTTTGCGCGCAGATAAATGACCTGATCCTCTTCGGCCTTGGCCAAGATGTTCATACGGTCGAAATGCTCCTGCACAGCGCGCATCGCGGTCTGGTGGGCGTATGGTTTGGCGGCCACCGCCGTGGCCGTGCTTTCTGGTGCCATGCGCCAATGATAAAGTACATGAGGAATGTGCCGAATCTCCTCCGGCCGAATCTGTTCCAGACAGCGCCAGATAAGATCGTAGTCCTGTGAACCCTCGAGGTCTTTGCGAAATCCGCCTACTTTTCGCATCAACTCCGTCCCATAAATGCTCAAGTGATTGATATAATTCTGAGAGGAAAATAGGTCTTCGTTCCAATCGGGCTTGAAGTATGGATGGCAACGGCGTCCTAGCGCATCCAGCTTGTCTTCGTCGCTGTAGAGAAACTGCAGTTCCGGACTGCGATTTAGTTCGACGGCGGCAAAATAGAGTGCAGTTGGCGCGAGCTCGTCATCATGGTCGAGCAATGTGGTGTATTCCCCGGAAGCAATTGCAAGAGCATCATTGGAGGCCGCGCAAATATGTCCACGCTCGCCCCGGCGAAGAATCTTGATGCGCGAATCTGAGCGAGCATAACGCTGCAATAGCTGCCAAACTTCAGGATTCTGCGACCCGTCATCGACGGCGCAGAGCTCCCAATGCGGATAAAGTTGTTGCTTTATGGATTCGATTGCCCGGCGCAAATAGCGCAGGTCCGATTCGAACGCGGGCAGCAATACGGAAATGCGAGGTTGCCGTATGAAACTTCGGATGTGGTTGCGGATTAGTCGGCGGTCCCGCATGGTCAGCTTGTCGTACAGATTTATCCAATGATCGTAACGGCCCGTTTGACCAAAGGCATTCTCCCCTTGGCGCCAGAGCAGCGGACGGCGGAGACGCCGCGCAAAAAATGGTTCCCACTCGGCGTCCCCGCTCCGGGCTTCCAGCACGAGATCATCGCTGCCAAGAGGTACCCGCAGATCAACCAAGAAACCGCTGCGGAGAGTCGATGGAATATCTGGAAAGGCAGCCTGCACTTCTGGTCGCAAAACCCCATAGATGGCTGGCCACGCGCAGTTCCCAAGGCGCGCGCGAATTTCCGTTATCGGTGGCCCATAAAGCGCTACGCACCAGCCAGCGAGGCGTTGATAACGGGGCACTCGTGACCAGTCGCCAACGGGTTCGATCCAAATCGCAAAACGAGATACGACCCCGCCACCATTGGGGCGGAAGTTCTCTAATTCCTCACTTGATATAATATCGTCGCCGTCCGGCCGCCTGGTGTGAGAAAGGTCGCGTCGAAAAAACGGCTGCCATTGGCCGCCGGCATCGAGCAATTCTAAAATAATCGTTCTCGTCCTGCGATAGAGCTTTGCTTCGACGGCGAACCCGCTGCAGTGCGCAAAAGGAAGATGTGGAAAAATCTCCCGAACGTCGCGTCGCTGAATGCCGACGTTGCCTTGAAAGATCCGCCGGCCGACGCGAGCTCGCACCCCATCTATGCGATCGCCAGTCCGGTCCACACACCAACCACAGATATAGAGTGGACCCTCACGTTTAATCCACTCCTGCGGACGATCAAAGCTCCATACATAGCGTGCGGCGTTTTCCTCAAGCCGCCACTGTTCATGCAGTCGATGTTCCTCTAAGCTTGATGGAGATCCGCGCACCGTGGTTGAAAAAACCAGCGGCCAGCGTCCATCCCTCGTCTGTACTTCAATCTCGAGCCTAACGGTTTTGCTGGGCACCTCCAGCGTCAACACGAAACCGCAACGCAGGTGTAACTCCTCAAGACCGAGATACTGCGCGACATCAGGCCGATCATAAACGCAGGCGGCGCAAAAGATACGGTTTCCAACTCTGCAGCGTAAGTGCGTGGGTGGCCGCCCGTCACGACCGACACACCAACCGACAAGACGCTGATATTGCGCGGACGTTGGCCAGGAATTCGGCGCGTCGATCCAGAACAAGAATTCGTCCGAGTAACGCGCGTCGTCGCCCACGGAATACCGCGCTCGTAGTTCCTGCAATACCGCAAACTCTCTTTTCCATCTGGTCGATGCCGAAGTAGGAACATTCCGGCGCGCGATGTCCGCATCCTCCGTCGGATGCCTGTCGCGCTCGCCGTCAGAGGCAGATTGCTTCATCAGAAAATTTAAACTCCCGCAAAACTCTGGCAAGAAGACACCCTTTATGTCCGGGCTCGGCCCCAGATTAAATCTTTGATTTTCTGGCCAGCAGTTCGAAGCCGCCGGCGATTCGTTTCTGCACCGGCTGCGGAAGATATTGCAAAGTGTTAAAGCCGGGCGGTGGTTCGCCACGCTTGTTCCAAAATTCCGCCCATTCCCCGATAGTCGATTCGCTGATTAGCGTTTGCTCCTTCCAAGTCGCGCCGCCCAACCGGACCGCCTCGAGGAGGTTTGACATAAGAAACGCAAGCATCACTCCTGGCGCGAAATTACCGCTCACGCGGCAGTCTTCAATCTCGAAACCCGCGAACCACTCACGGACACCGTACTCAGTCGCGTTATAATAATGACGGGGCTCTTCATGCAACGTTTGCAAAAACGCTGTGTGAATGGCAACCGCGCCGCCGGGCCTCAGGACGCGGTGGATTTCCTCGGCAGCCTTCTTCGGATCAGTCAGGTGCTCGAAGACGTTGAAAGCGAAAACCCGGTCGAAAGTGTCGTCGCGAAAGGGGAGATGATGTGCGTCCCCTACGACGTCGGTATGCCGGAAAATTTTATGTTCGAACTCGATGCAATTCGGATATCGCGTCGCCGTGCCCCCCGCGCCGATATGCAGAACGAAATGCTCGCCTTCTTTTAAGACCGCTTCAAAATCTGCACCGATCGAATTGCTTATGTGGTCGGGCTCGGCCAAGACGATGCGCTCGGGCAGAAAAACAGGGACGCCCTCCTTGACCGCGAATACCGCCCCGCAACTCTGGCAAAGGACCGCGCCACGCTTGATTCGAAGCGCGCCCCGGCAGACGGGGCACGCGAGGATGTCCTTAAGACGGGGATTTAACTTCTGACCAAACATAGCCTGAAGCGTAGAAGAAGGGGACATGGAAGCAACCCGGAGGTGGCGTATTCTTTCCAGTAAAGATAGGGTTGCACCGACATCGTCCGCAGCCGTTGCCTTTCGGGGCTCCGACCAAGCCACACCTAGTTAATGAACGCAACGATCGATCGCGTCCTCCTCGGGATTATTTCTTTAGCGCGACGTGCTCGTCAGAACCTCAGCTATCCACCGCTGCTACTACTTTTGACTACCGGTGCTTTGCTTCGGGTGATTCTCATGATCATCTATTTCCCGGCGGTGATGTTGTCGTACGACTCCCCGCGATATGCGCGCATCGGTTCATGGCCCATGTTCGGCGATTTTTGGATGCCTGCCGGATATCCGATGTTGGTGCGAGTCTTGCACGCAATTTCTAATCAACTTTGGTTTACCATCGCCGTACAGCATGCGCTGGGACTGAGCGTCGGCTGGATGATGTTTTTGGTTATGCGTCGCTTAGGCGCAAAATCTTGGGTTGCTTGCCTGCCTGCCGCCGTCGCGTTTCTTTCCGGGGACCACCTCTACCTCGAGCACATGGTAATGGCCGATTGTTTCTTGATTTTTCTTATCGCTGCCGGTATGGCGGCGGCGGTGCGGGGCTTGGTTCCGGGATTAAATCTGTGGTGGATTTCGCTGGCCAGCGCGCTTCTGGCCGGGGCTGCCCTCACGCGCAGCGTTGGCATCGTCCTACTACCCATCCTCGTGGCTTGCACCATGCTCTGGGTTCGAAAACTCTCCGAATGGCGAGCGACCGCGGTTGCTGCGGCGATTTTGCCAAGTTTGGGAGTGTTCGGTTTTTACCTTGGAGCGTTTAAGATAAGTCACGGCCAATATTTGGGACTGTCTGATATGCATGGATGGAATCTGTATTGTCGCGTCGCCCCATTCGCCGATTGCCGAAAATTCAATCCTCCCGAAGGCACAAACATTTTATGCGAACAAAGAGGACATGCTGATCGCCCGGGACCGTTCGGGTACGTTTGGGACTTAAACTCTGTGCCGCGCCTGAACTTTCAGCTTGGGCCTGAGACGGGCGATAGATTGGCGAAGTTCGCCACGCAAGCCATTCTACATCAGCCCACTGACTATTTGCGTGTCGTCTTGATCGACCTCGCGAAATATGTCGATCCGTCAGTGGATCCACGTCCCTATGGTGGCCAGCCGCGCGAAATTTTGTCCTTCGGCTGGCGAGACGCGACGGTGGAACAACAAGTAGTTCAAGCAATGTCACATAAATATCGCGGCACAGCCGTCCATCTACACGGGCAACGCATCCTGCGATATTATCAGGACTTCTTCCGCGTCAGCGGTCTGTCCATTGTTTTTCTCGTAATTTTTACGATCCTCGGAATGTTTAAGGCCCGCGGTCCTTTGCGATTGGCAGTGTTCCTTTTCGGTCTTAGCTCCTTCGCGCTGTACTTAGTCCCGGTTCTGACACTGTCATGGGATTTTCGGTATGGAATCCCACCGGAAACATTCATCGTCGTCTCAGGGGTGCTTGGTGCAGCTTCTCTCTGGCCGCAATTGCGCGCGAACCACCCTTCCACGAAGAAGGTATCGCGGGTTGGCATCGCTCTAACTACGATTGGTTACAAGCTAGGGTAATATTCGCCTGACCACGAAAAGCCTCTTGCTTTTGTCGCACCACTCGGAATTCTGACACGGAATGCGCCGCACGAAAATCATCTGCACGCTTGGCCCGGCCACGGAGAAAACAGAAACGTTGCAGCAATTGATTCAAAAAGGGGCGGACGTGTTTCGCTTTAACATGAGTCATGCTGGCCATGGCTGGGTGCGCGAGCAGGTGGCGCGCATTCGTCGGTTGTCACACAAAACGGCGCGGTCGGTCGCCATCTTGCTCGATACACAAGGGCCGGCAATTCGCACGGGCGATCTCAAGAAGGATCTGGATTTGAAACGCGGAGATGTTTTGGAGTTTACGGTCCGGGGAGCCGGGAAGATCGAGAAATATTCGGTCGACGTAAACTACCCCGGATTCGTGAGCGATGTATCGGTGGGGGACACGATCCTGGTCGATAGCGGCCTTCTTAAAGTCGCCGTGATCAAGAAAGGAAAGAACCGAGTTCTCTGCAAAGTAATCACGCCAGGGAGGCTCGGTTCGCGTCGCCACATCAATTTGCCGGGCGTGCATGTGAATCTGCCGCCCTTGACCAAGAAGGACATCATCGACCTTACGCTTGGTGTCGAGCTGGGGGTCGACTTTGTCGCTCTGAGTTTTGTGCGCCGGAAAAGCGATCTGGAGGAGCTGCGCAGGTTTCTCGTGAAGAAAAAAAGCCACGCCATGATTGTGGCGAAGATCGAGGACCAATCCGCGGTCAAGCAGCTCGATGAAATGATCGCGGCCGCCGATGTCGTCATGATCGCACGTGGCGATTTGGGGATCGAATTACCGATGGAAGAACTGCCCATCATTCAACGCCGGATCGTGAAGCACTGCATCCATCTGGGAAAGCCCGTGATCGTCGCGACCCAAATGCTGGAGTCGATGATCCAGAATCCGGTTCCGACCCGTGCGGAAATCACCGATGTGGCTAACGCCGTTTTCGAACAAACGGACGCGATTATGTTGAGCGGCGAAACCACCATCGGGCGCTACCCGGTTGAATGCGTGCAAGTGTTGCATCGTGTCGCCCTGCGCATCGAGCGCAGCGGGGGAGCCGGTTATGCCAAAGACGTGCTGCTTGAGGATGCTCGACAAAAACTGGTGGCGTCAGCGGTGGTTCTGGCCAACTCTCTGCCCGGTTCGAAACTGATTGTATTTACGCGTCACGGCATTATGGCGCGTCACGTTTCCAATATGCGGCCCCAGCAGGCTCCCATCTTTGCCTTTACCCCGAGCGAAAAGGTTTGCCGTCAACTGGCCATGTCTTGGGGCGCATGTGCAATTCAGACCGAATTCACTAAAGATCCGAACAAGACGATCGCGGCGGCGGAAAGCTTTCTGCGCGATAACAAGCTGGCTGTATCAGGGGATCAACTCGTGATCTTGAGCGATTTGCGTGCGGGTGAAACGCTCGTCGATTGCGTGCAGCTCCGCACCGTGAAATAAATGTAGCGGCGCGATGCGGTTGAGACCCGCTTAGCGGGGACACTACACCGAGGTCGATCTAAGCTTCGACCGGCAATTCGACGTCGATCGGTTTCTCTTTCTTGCTCAAAGCGCGACGCAACTTCGATAGGGCAATGTTTTGCAACTGACGAATACGCTCGCGGGTCACGCCAAATTTCTTGCCGACCTCTTCCAAAGTCTTGGGCTTCCCGCCATCGAGACCGAAACGCTGGAAAATGATTTTCTTCTCGCGATCGTCGAGCACGTCGAGCAACCCTCCCACTTCGTTGCGCAGATTTTTGTCGCGCAGCAATTCAAACGGCGTTTGCGCATCTTCGTCGCCGACAATCTCGCCGAACTCAGTTGAATCGTCGTCGCTGATCGGCGCGTCGAGCGACGCCGGGCGAATCGAGACGGTCTTGAGTTGCGAAACTTTTCCGCTGGCGATGCCGATCTCTTCCCCGAGTTCGTCATCGGTCGGTTCGCGGCCGAGTTCCTCGCTCATTTGCAGCGAGACGCGGCGCATCTTGGAAATCTTGTCGACGAGATGGACGGGCAAGCGGATGGTTTTGCTCTGGTTGGCCAGAGCGCGCTTGATCGATTGCTTGATCCACCACGCAGCGTAAGTGCTGAGTTTACCGCCCTTGGCCGGGTCGAAACGCTCGACTGCTTTCATCAACCCGATGTTGCCTTCTGAGATCAGGTCGAGCAGAGGAAGGCCGAGGTTCGCGTAATCGTGCGCAATCTTCACGACGAGACGCAAATTCGAACGAATCATGAGGGCGCGTGCCTCCCGATCGCCCTTCTTGATCTTGGCAGCGAGCTCGATTTCCTGCAGCGGAGTCAAGAGCGGGATTTGCCCGATCTCGCGCAGGTAAATCTTTATTCCAGTATCGCTATCTTCAGCGGCCATATATGTTCTCATCTGAGGGGCTTAAGCGTTGGATCGACAGGTTCTTAGCAAATATCTTCGCGGGCGCCTCGTCGCTCAATTTGTTAGCATCCGGTAAGGTAGTTAACAAGGTTAAATATTCGAATCTCTGACAGGTTTTGGATGGGTGTTGTTCAATCTTTTTACGTCGCGGCCATGTAACCTTTTCGGACTGAACCTCATCGACCAAAAAGTGGCCGCAAACCGATTCTGAAGTGCACAGCTTATGGAAATCGTATCCTCACATCTCCGCGGCCTGGTTTTTCTAATTGTCTCTTTTCCTCTTCTGAAATCTCTGCCAACGTAGGTCCTTCTTTCCCCCCGCGATGCTCGCCAAGATCTACTCCGCCGCCGTTTATGGCGTCGACGCTTACGAGATTGAAATCGAGGTCAACGGCGCGGGCGGCGATCCGAAAGTCATTATCGTCGGCTTGCCCGATGCCGCGGTGAAAGAGAGCCGCGATCGGGTGACGACGGCAATTACCAACAGCGCTTATCATTGGCCGCGCGGCCGGACGACCGTCAATCTCGCGCCTGCTGATATTAAGAAAGAAGGTCCGAGCTTCGATTTGCCGATTGCGCTCGGCATGATTTCGGTGACCGAGGCGATCGATACGACGCCTTTCGAGAAATTCAGTTTTGTCGGCGAGCTGGCCTTGAACGGTGCGGTGCGACCGGTCAAAGGCGTTCTGCCGGTCGCGCTCGAAGCACGGCGCCGCGGTAAGCAGGCCATCTTCGTTCCGGAAGCGAATGCGCGCGAAGCCGCCATGGTCGACAAGATCGACATCTACGGCGTGCAAAATTTGCGGCAGACATTTCAATTCCTACGCGGCGAAGTCGCGCTGCTTCCGGCGCGCGGCGATCTGACCGAGTTTTTCGCCACGCACCAAAATTACGATGTCGATTTTAGCGACGTGAAGGGACAGGCGCATGTGAAGCGCGCGATTGAAGTCGCCGTCGCCGGCGGTCACAACATTCTCATGATCGGCCCGCCCGGTTCCGGTAAATCGATGGTCTCAAAACGCATCGCCACCATCATCCCGCCGATGTCATTGGAGGAAGCGATCGAAACAACCAAGATTCATAGCGTTGCCGGAATGCTCAATGGCGAGAGATCCTTCGTCGCGACCCGGCCGTTTCGGTCCCCGCATCACACCATCAGCGACATCGGTTTGCTCGGCGGCGGCACGTTTCCGAATCCCGGGGAGGTGAGCATTGCGCACAACGGCGTTCTTTTTCTCGACGAGCTGCCCGAGTTTCGAAGATCGACTCTGGAGGTGATGCGACAGCCGCTCGAGGACGGGAAAGTGACAATCTCACGCGCCGCCGGCAGCCTCACATTTCCATCCGAGTTCATGCTCGTAGCAGCGATGAATCCTTGTCCCTGCGGATATTTTGGCGATTTGAAACGCGAATGTCGTTGCGGCCCGATGCAGGTGCATCGTTATCGCCAGCGCATTTCCGGTCCGCTGCTCGATCGCATCGATCTGCACATTGAAGTTCCGGCGGTCGAATATCGGGACGTAGCGAGTGAGCGTGTCGAGGAAAATTCCAACGCGATTCGCGAACGCATCGCGCGGGCGCGCGAGCGTCAGCAGGATCGTTTTCAGCGCGACGCCAAGACGAGTTGCAACGCCCGCATGACGACGCGGCATTTGAAACAGCACTGCAAACTCACGGCGGACTCGAACGAGTTGATACGCGTCGCCATGAGTGAACTGAATTTAAGTGCGCGCGCCTACGATCGAATCCTGAAAGTGTCCCGTACTATCGCCGACCTCGATTGCGCCGAGACCATCACACCCGAACATGTCAGCGAGGCAATTCAATATCGAACTTTCGACCGAACCTTGTGGGTGTGAGATCGACCCGCTTCGCGCCCGGCTTCTCCGGGTTCGGCGGCATATCGCCCGAACACGTGAGCGAAGCGATTCAGTACCGCACGTTCGACCGCACACTCTGGGTTTGAGCGCGGCAAAAACAAAAAGCAACAGTGGCCAAGCCTTTCGGCTTGGCCACTGCGGATATCGTTTTAAAACTGCCTGTTAGAATTTCTTGCTGACCTCGAAGTAAACGAAGCGCCCGAACGGGTCATAGGTAGCAAGGTTTGTCGAGCTGTTTCCACCTTGGACTATCCGCGGATCCTCATCGAGCATGTTGTTGCACCCAACCGCGATGGTGAAACCATCGAGCCAATGATCGACCGACCAGCAAGAGGTCGTCTCAACGCCCGCGACAGCCTTTCCTCCCATGGCGGTCTTTCCATCCTTGGCATCCTTGGGTTCGGGAGCAGTTACAGCAGCCTCAGGCGCGGCCCGATGAAATGTATAGGAAAGACGACCATCCACTGTGATGTAGTCCCCCACCGTCTGCAAGGTGCTCTGGTCCGTGAATTGCGGATCAACACCAACAATATTTTTCATTTCCGGAATGTAGTTTGCGCTCAACGTCAGCGTCGCGCCTTTCCAGCGGTGCTCGACCAGGAACGTAATCTTGTAATCGGGATAAGCTCCGAAAATTTCGTCACCGACCAGACCACTTATGT